>Ga0315284_10000751_pt1 | contig 44588 bp, 37 predicted proteins | sample YL17G09_16_MG_FD_203696 | JGI IMG/M metagenome (GOLD analysis project Ga0315284, IMG submission 203696) | Sediment microbial communities from Yellowstone Lake, YNP, Wyoming, USA - YL17G09_16 | ecosystem: Environmental > Aquatic > Freshwater > Lake > Sediment | place: USA: Wyoming | collected...
AAACGGCCACGTCGTTGTCGGTGACGCTGATCTGCTGAGCGCCCGATACATATCCGGTTGCCGACGCCGTCAGCGTCACCGCCTGCGTTCCGTCCACGGTGGAATCGTCCACGGCGGCGACGGAGAAATTCGCGGAAGCCTGTCCCGCGGGAATGGTAACGCTCGCCGGGACGGTCGCCTCGGAGGTGTCGCCGCTGGAAAGGCTCACCACCAGCGGCGAATCCGTCGGTCCGGTGCGTGTCACCGTGCCCGTCGCCGCGGACGCCCCGGCCGACTCGGAGAAACTTATCGGCGATACCGTCAGCGTCATGACCGGCTGAGGCGAGGTGACCGTAATCGAGGCGGAGATAAACTCCATCTCGCCGGCGGGCACGGCAAGGTTGCTGCCAAAAACCAATGTTTGATGCGCCGGCAAGACGTCGGCTGGATCGGCGTTGAACGTCACCGTCCCGGCGGAGGCGGCATGGAAAGTCATGGTGAACAGCAAGCGCGGCAGCCCGTCCATCGGGCTGAAACCGTCAAATCCCCCCACCTCATCCAGCAGGCCCGCCGAGGCCGTCGAACCGCTGTGCCCATTGGGATAATCGCTGCCATAAGCGATGGACCCCACCGTCTGTGCAGTCCCGGAATACGCGACGTCCACATAACCCGCGAACACCCCCTGGGCAACGCCGCGCAGGTCCTGAACGGCACATCGGAGCTGGAAATCGCCACCGGCCTGTATCGTTGAAATCGCCTGTCCCGACAGATCCGTCACCGACAGGGCATAGCGGACCGTATACGGAGGCGGTGGCGGTGGCATGGCCGCCACGGCGACTAAATAGTCCATCGCCATCGGCGGCGCCGGGGCCGGGACGGAGGAACTGTTAATCTCGTTGATGACGTTGAGGGCGTCCAGCGGCGTGATCCAGTCATCGCTGTTGACGTCCCAGTACATGCCCGCACCGCTCGTCGGATACGAATCCGTCGGGGCCGCCAGGGCGTGCGGGCCTTCGGCGTTGAGCTTGTTGACCAGGATCAGCGCATCCATCGGCTCGACGGTTCCGTTGTTGTTGACATCGCCGCCGCGGGCGGCGTTGTGGTATCCGGACATGACCTCCAGCCGCCCGCTGCCGTAGGTGACGGCCACGGTGGGAAGGCCTTCGACGGCGCCGTAGAGCCACGTGTCGTGGGCGGGGCTTTCGTCGGCGGGACCAAGGCGAAACTCCAGCGACGAAGCCGTAATCGACGGCTGAACACGCCCCCGCACCGTAAACAAGACCTGCGCCGCATCCCCGGCAGGCGGCAGCGCGTCGCCACGGCGGGCGCCGGTCTCGTCGAGGGTGATTCCATCGGCGCTGACAATCCCCGCCTGCGAGCTGTCGAAACCCCCTCCGTAAGCGATGCTTCCGGCCACCCATGCGACCGCGGCGTCGCATTCCAGATCGACGTAGCCTGCCCGCACTCCCCCGGCGGCGCCGGAGGAGCGAAGGTCGTCAACCCACACAACGGCCAGGAATTCCTGTCCCGCCCGCACGGTGGTCAGGGCTTGGCCGGCAAGGTCGGTGAACGTGACGGAGTAGGACACGATCGGCTGGGAAGGCCCGACGACGAAGGTACCGGGCGCGGCGAAACCGGCGTTGCCGGAGTTGTCCGTCCACGAACCGCCCAGGAAGCCAAGCTGGATCACCCCGACGCTGAAGCTTCCCGTGAAGGAGTAGCGGTACGTTCCGGTGGTTCCGGCCAGTAACATCGGCGCCCCGTCGATCCGCACGCCTCCGGCCCCGGCGCCGGTGAGGGTGAATTCCGGCTCGGCGTCGATGATGGAGGCGTGGTTGAGACCGCTGCCGCCGCTGTCGCTAAAGTCGATGTCGATGTATCCGCGGGCGTTGACGGCGTCCTGGTTGACCACCGCGCCGGGGGAGGGATTACCCGCGATGGCCGTCGGCGAGTTGGCGTCGTTGATGGTCACTCCCACCTCGCGCGAGGCAAAGACGCGCCAGGCCTCTTCGGTCACCCCGGCGCGATCCGGCCAGCAGGATGGCGCCACCAAGGCGTTCATCCAGGCGCCCCAGAACTGGCTGATGGTCTCGGCCTGCGAGGCGGTCAGGACACTCCACATCGTTGTGAACGCCCCAACTTTGCTGAAGGGGTCGCTGGCCCAGCCGGCGGGCTTGCCGGGAGGATTGGCCAGCGGCGTGTCGGCCCAGACGGCGTCGGCGCCATGGAGTTCGTCCTGATCCAGATCGAACAGGTCCCACAGGACGCCCCAGACGGCCAATTCGCTGTCGCTGCCCGTGACGTCCACGTAGGCGGTCAAGTTCGTGCGGACGCCCGCGGAAGTGTAGATGGCCCCGGTTTCCGGGTAGACCAAGGCACTAGCCCCGCCCGCATCGCCGAATATGTTCTCCGCCTGTATCTCCGCCGCCGCGCCGGAAACGCCGGAAGAGAACAGGACCACCGACGCAAAGAACGACGCCCAACCCTCCGCGAAGCTCATCGCTTCCCGCTGGTAGGCCGACAAAGCGGGCTGGGCGAAACCGATGGGCTTGTTGACATAGTGCGCGCCACCGGGACTGTCATCGGCAAAGCCCATCCTGGCCCCGACGTAATGCCCATACTGATGCAGGATGACTCCGTCGGAAAATTCCGTTCCGCCCAGGACGCAGACTTCCCTCGCCGTCGCACCGCCGTAGGTCCACTGGGGCGTCCATCGTATCGGCGCCCCGTCGATGTCGCTGGCCATCACCACCCCGCCGCCCACGAGGTAATCGCGGGCGGTGATAACGGTGTCCAGGATGTTCCACGCGCCGGCCCCGTCGGCGGGTTCGATTTGCACGGTGAAGGTGTAGTTCCCGCTGGCGTGGACAGTCTGGAAAGTGCTGAAGAACTGATACACCGCCGCCCCGTCGCCGACCTCGGCGGCCGAGGAGCGCGCCACGATCCGCAGGCGGAACTCCGCCCCGGAGTCCGTCGCGAATGTCGGGAAGGAAAACGCCCCATTGGCGTCGGTTCGGGTGGTGGCCACCACGTTGTGGTTGAAGTCCAGCAGACTGATCTCGACGTTGCGCAGCGGCTTTGCGGGGGCGGACTCCGCCGCCCCGTCGCGATACACAGCCGTGCCGGAAAATGTCACCGTGGGCATGTTGACGGCGTAGGTCTTCTGCTGGGACAGGTCGTCGGTAGGCCCGTTGGGGCTTTCGATGCGGATCCATGCCTTGTGGTAGCCCGAGTCGGCCGTCGGAAGTTCGTCAAAGGCGGGAATCGGCGCCGAACCGCCCGAAAGCAGCGTCGAGAGAACCCCGCTGGTCCATATCGCCCCACCGGGCTTCTGTACCACCCAGCGGTACTGCACCGTTCCCCACCCGCCGCCGCGGATCGTCGCGCTACCGGTAACGACCCCGCCCGTCTCCACGCTCTGGGGAGCTTCTGTATCCAGCGTTATCTCGACGGAGTCCACCGTGCAGCGGACGACAAACGTGCTGGTCAACTGGTAACCACCGGTGCTTCCGGCCCATCCGGCGACGGTAGCGTAGTAGGTCTGCCCGCCGGTGACGGCCAACGCGTCGATCTTCTCGCCGATCCCGGCGCCGCCGGTGTTGGCCTGGCCCAGGACGGTCCCAACGGAATCTTCCAGGCGCAGGAAACCATCGATGGAGCCGCTGCTGCCCTTGTCCAGGCTCAGGCTGAGGCTGACCGCCCCATCGGGGGCGATAATAGCCCAGTAGTCCACGTCGTGCTGGGGCGTGATAGTCCCGACGGCCACCCGGCTAAAGGTCGGCGGGTCGGTCCGCACGGTGGCCGCCAGGGCCTGGTCAGGCCCGGTCAGCGACAATCCGTAGGCCCCCGCCGCGGCGGCATTGCCCGTCACCACCACCCAGTAAACCGCATTGGCGTCCAGCGTGGCGGCGATCTCGGCGTTTACGTCGCCGGCGGCGCGATCGTCATTGGAGGCGATCAGTGCCCCGGCGGCGTTGTAGAGGCCCATGACCGTATTGACCCCGCCGGTGGCGGAGAACACAAACGCCCCGCCGCTGTCGGGGCGAAGGGCGTAGAAGTCCAACTCGCTGCCGTTGTCCAGGCTCGCGTCGGTGATGACCAAGTCGCCATTGCGCTGTAGCAATAGCGACCGGTAGTCGGTCGATGGGGGAACGATCGAGGCGGGAAGCTCATCCACTCCCGACAGCAGCAGCCGCCCTTCCAGCCCCTCCATCCTGGAAGGCCGGGGCGCCTTGCCCCGCGACGATCCCTGTCTGGCCAATCCTGCCATCCTTGCTACGGGCTTTTGCCCGCGGTCCCCCCCCTTCCGCCTGGAAAGCTCGCGACTTACCAGTCAAGAACAGCAATAGACGTGCCAAGGGAAAAACCCTCCGAATCGCATCCGATTTGTCCGTTACGAATCAATCCCCTTGTCGCGTCAAAAAACGGCTATTGCGTAACATCTTTATCTAAAGTTAATTACATGAAATGACCTTTCGGCAAAATAACTTGTCTTCGTATCATGCCCCCTGGGGAGGAAAAACCGAAAGAATCATGGCAGCGGATTGGGAGGAAGAAATTTCCGGTCAGCGGCGGATGGTTTTGCTGCCCCATTAAGCGGGCCGCGTGGTCGGGCCGCCGTTGGGAGGGTAGTAGGGTCCGGGGTTGTCGTTGGGGTAATCGCCCTCGCCGTCGGGATACGGTTCAATCTGGTGGTCGTCGGGACGCAGCAAGGGACCCGGCAGCCCCATGGCCTCGCCGGTCCCGCCGGGAATGAACCCCATGGATCCTCTGCCGTCCCCGTTGGTCCGCAGGCCCAGCAGTTCCATGATGGATAATCCACCGGACATATCTCCCAACGGCGCATATCTCCGCCGGTCCGCCAAGTCGATGGGCGTCGAGAGGTCGCCGTCGGTGCCCTCCCCGGCGGAGACGGTGCGTTTGCCCTGGTCGGCCGCCACTTGCCAGGTGCCGCTTTCGCCCTGGAGGTTCAGTCCCATATCCGCGGAGAAGCCCATCGTCCCGCTGGTTCCCCGGACGCTCATGACGGCCACCGGGGTGGCCACCTGGAAGTCCACCGGGCCGTGGGAGCGGTCCACGCTTAGGTGCATCGCACCGTACTTAAGCCCCATCCTGCCGCGCGTGCCCGTATCGCCCCCGCGAAACTCTTGTACCCCGGCCTTGGCGGCCCCTTCGATGACCGCCTCGGCGCGATCGGCGAACCGTAGCGTCACCTTGGCGGCCAGTCCGGTGCGGATGATCGTCAATTCGTCGAGTTCCTCGCCCACCTGAAGCGGTTGCCAGGCCCCCGTGGCTGCCGCCATCTTCTCCGCCGGTCCGGAGACCGATACGACGGTCACCTTGCCGCCGTGCGTCGTCTCCGCGGGCCTGGCCGGTTGGGTCGTCGCCGAGACCCCGACATCTCGATCCTGTTGACCCGCCCCCCACGCAAGCCCCGCCGACAACGCAAAGGTCAACAACCCCGTCGCGACCGCAACAGCAACCGTGTATCGCATCATGGCCCTTGGCCCTCGCCTGACAACCCATGTATCGACGTGCCCGGCCCGCGTTTCCTCCGCGGGCCTTGGATCGGACTCGGTTACAGCCGGCCTGCTTATCTCCTGCCGGACTTCCTGGCGGACTTCTTCGCCGGCCTCTTGGCGGCAAGCTTCTTGACGACCTTTTTGACGACCTTTTTGACGACCTTTTTGGCTCTGGTTTTGGCCTTAGGTTTGGGCTTGTAAAAGCTGATCATCTGTTTGCAGGTCTTGATCCTGATCTTCCCGGCGTTTCCAGCCTGTCCGAAGGCGGTCATGCGGGCCAGGCACACCTGCTTCATCGCCTCGCGGGCGGGGGTAAGGTATTTGCGCGGGTCGAATTCCTCGGGGCTTTCGGCGAAGGTCTTGCGGATGGCGCCGGTGATGGCCAGGCGGCAGTCGGTGTCCACGTTGACCTTTCGCACGCCGTGCTGGATGCCCCGCCGGATTTCCTCCACGGGCACGCCGTAGGTCTCTTTCATCTGCCCGCCGTAGCGGCGGATAATCTCCAGCAGCTCCTGCGGCACCGAGGACGAACCGTGCATCACCAGGTGGCAGTTGGGCAGGCGGCGGTGAATCTCCTCGATGACGCTCATCACCAGCACGTCGCCGGTGGGCTTGTGGGTGAACTTGTAGGCCCCGTGGCTGGTGCCGATGGCCACCGCCAAGGCATCGACGCCCGTGTCGGCGACGAACTGCTGGGCCTGTTGCGGGTCGGTGATGTGCTTGGCGGCCTCGGCGCTGCTGAGGCCCGCGCCGTGGCCGTCCTCGATGCCGCCGAGGGTGCCGATCTCCCCTTCGACGCTGACACCCTTGGCGTGCGCGGCCCGGACCACCTGGCGAGTCACCTGGACATTATATTCATAGGTACTGGGCGTCTTTCCGTCGGCCGACAGCGAACCGTCCATCATCACCGAGGTGAAGCCCTGCTTAATGGCGCTGAGGCAGGTCTCGGGACTGTTGCCGTGGTCCTGGTGCATGGCGATGGGCAGCTTGGGGTTCAGTTCCACGGCCGCCAGCATCAGGTGGCGCAGGTACGCGTCGTTGGTGTACGACCGCGCGCCGCGGGATGCCTGGACGATCACCGGGGAATCGGTCTCCTTGGCCGCCTCCATGATCGCCTGGATCTGCTCCATGTTGTTGACGTTGAACGCAGCCAGCCCGTAGTTGTTCTCGGCGGCGTGATCCAGAAGGATTCGCATCGGCACCAGTGGCATATTTGCTCTCCTCATAGACAACCGGATGATAACCCGGTCTTGCCTGGCAGGTAGTATAAGCCGAAGAGTCCTCTCTTGGAAAAGATATAAAAAAAACGCTAGCTTGGCGATGCCCACACGGATACTCTTCTCTTTCGACCGGGCAACTCGGGGTTTTTCGCACAGATGCTGGGAGGTGTCAACTCATGGCAACGTTGAAGTATAACGGCGCGACGGTTGCATGGCTCGTCGCGATAGTTGCAGCCTGCCTATGGTTGGGGTGCATTTCTCAAAAAGTCTTGCAACATGGATGGATGCTCGACGATCACGAAAACCGAATTCGCGACTTAGAGCATAATGCTATTGAATTGAAAAATGAGTTGCAAAGAGTTGAAGAGAAGGAGGTGACGACAAGAATACCGCTACTTCCTGAATGGCAAGATTACAACAAGGAGTACCAGGTCCAGTTCTACGTCGTGGACGAGACGGGGAGTCCCCTTGCCGCGGCGCGGATACGCTCGGACCAGTCTGGTGATAAAGTGGCAACTTCCGAGGGGGGGCTTACGGCTCCTCTTTGGTCGAAGCTGGGCGAGAAGTTCGTCATTGAGAAGGAAGGTTACGAACGACAGCAACTTATGTTAGACCAAGACGTTATCGCAAGGAAGACAATGAGCATTGTGGTGATTCTAAGGAGAAAAGACCATGTCTAAGCCCATGCATCATCGCACAAGAGAAACAGTCCGATGGATTGCCGTGATCGTGCTAATCCTCGGAGCTGGTGTCGGGGCGCAGAATAGCCCCCCACCCAGACAGGAAGTCCTGTCCGTGGTCGAGGTCTCCGGGCAGGTGACCGATACGAGTCACGCGCCCATGGAGAACGTCATCATCAAGGCGCTCGGCACCGATGTCTCTCCGGTGCTCTCCGATGCCAAAGGGATGTACAAGTTTTACCTTGTGAACCAGACGGCGGCATTCACCCTGGCGGCCTCGAAGGAAGGTTATTCGTCAGATCCCTCCCCCCCGGTGGAACCGCGGAGACAAGTCCGGTTCGATCCGGTTCTCACCAGCACACGAGAACGAGTATCCGTGACGATGGGGAACTTTGTGTCCGGCGTCTCCATCTCAGGTAGGGTCACCGGCTTGGAGGCCAAGGATGTGGGCAGGTACAAGGTCGTACTTTACGTGTTAACAAACCGGTGGTACATACACCCGATCGCGGAGAACATGGAAGGTACCGGCTACGCTCCTATCACCACAGATGGATCGTGGACCATGAGGACCGTCAACAGGAGCAACCACCCCTTCAGGCTCGCTATCTTGGTCTTGCCGATGGACCACGTGCCTCCGGCCGTGGTTGAAAGCGGTGAGGACGCGGAATCTTCGCTGAGGGCGCGATTTGGAACCAACCTGATCGCCAGCCAGATACTTCCAGGCCCGGAAGGCCTGTAACATACAACGCTGCTTTGGGAAGTCTCAGCGATTTCGTCGGGGCAGGGTTGGGAAGGCAAGAGGCAAAGAGTGCATGCCCAGTCGACGGGAGACGACATGGCTTGTCGGTCCGATTGGTCTTATTATCGGACTGCTCTTGCTACCATGTACCGGCCACGGGACTACCAGATGGTTCGAGTTCGCGTCCAGTCTTGGGCATGACCGCGAAGGCTATGAGGAGCAAGCCGAAGGCATTTGCCTGACAGAGGAACAGACGCCGATTGTGCCGGGTCTTGGGGTGCCTCTTAGCGACCTCCTGACCGTTGCGGCAAATTTCGATGGTTCCTATCGCAATACGCAGTTCTATCGTCTCGGGCACAATAGTGTTTTCTTCCAGTGGGATGCCCGCGCTGAGCTTTGGCTACCCCCGTTCCGTAGTAACTTCTCTTGGGGGCCCTACTTTCGGCTTGCGGGGATCACGAGCAATCGAACCGTGGTCTGGGAAAACGCCTGGCTTGCACGCCCCGGTGTCGGCATCCAGGCGTACCCTTTCAGCTTTAAGATGTTCCAGAAACCTGAGGACTGGATCGGAAAGGTTCTGAGTCCGACGCGGTTCTTCGCTGAATACAATCATTTGCACTACTGGGGCGGCCAGCCGTGGTGGCGCCCGGACCGACACGTTCGCGCCGGCGCGGAATACTGGAAAGAAATCAACACTAACAACACAGACAAGCGGTATTGGACAGAGGTCTGGTGGGGCCTAACGTGGCAGTCGATAGACGAGTGGAATATCCCCGTGAATAACGTGATCTTTGGAGCATCCGGGCGATTTGGCCTGCGGACGCCTAAGGCCGGTATTCTGTCGATGATATCTCCCTACTTTGTCATGGAAAGCTCACTAACGGAGAACGAAAAGTCTTGGTGGGAGAACAGGATGCTCATGGGCGGCGGGGTCCGTTTTTCCCCTCCCATAAATTGCCTGCGCAAGTGGATGTCCCGTTTTGCCGTGTTCGCCGAGACGGTCGCACCCGTGGCCTACTATAGATATTCAGATCCATCTTACGTACCCGAATATGACATTCGTGCTGGCATCAGTATCAGCATTGGTGAGTGGTTCCACTAGAGCTTTTGTGTATCTGGTTCAGTCGCGGGCGTCTACCGTGCGTCATTGCGTGGCTGGGCCAGGTCCCAGCCCGGCAAGGACTATAGGCCCGTAAGCTTCGCCACCAACTCCGCCGGGATGCCGATATCGGCCACGACCACCTTGCCCGTGTACGCGGCGGCGCCAGGGGCGTCGAAACCCATTTTGGCGGCGACGAATGTGACGGTCATCGCCGCGCGGATGGCCGGCTCGGCAGCCTCCCCCGTGTCGCAGTCCAGCCCCGTGGGGATGTCAACGGCTATCACCGCCCGCCCGGCTGCGTTGACTGCCTCGACGGCCCTGGCCACCTCGCCGCGTAGCGGGCCGGAAATGCCCGTGCCACCGATGGCATCGACGACCAAGTCAAATGGCCGCAGCGATTCGGCCAAGCCGCCCAACGCCTCGGCGTCCAAGGCGCGGACGTCATGGCGGAGGTTGCGGAGGATCGCCAGGTTGACGGCGGCGTCGCCGGTGATCTTGTCCGGGGAAGCGGCCAGAAACGTCGTCACCGCCGCCCCGCGAATGGCCAGGTGGCGGGCAATGACGAACCCGTCGCCGCCGTTATTACCCGCCCCGGCGACAATGGCGACTTTCCTGCCGGCGCAGCCGCCCAGAAAAACCTCGATGGCGTCGGCGGCGCCTCGGCCGGCGTTTTCCATCAAAACCACCCCGGGCACGCCGAGGGTTTCGATGGCGTACCGGTCGATCCGGCGGAAGTCCTCTCGCCGCATCGCCCGCATCAGGTTCCCTGCCCAAGGAGCGCGTTGAGTGCGGCCTGGAAGTCCTTCTTGGTTTGCAGGCCCACCATCTGTTTGACGGGAAGCCCATCCTTGAACAGGATGACCGTGGGGATGGCGCTGATGTTGAAGCGCAGGGCCACGTTTCGGGCGTTGTCGGTGTTGACCTTGCAGACCTTGACGCGTCCGGCGAATTCCCCGGCCAGGGCGTCGATGGTGGGGGCCAGCATCTTGCAGGGCATGCACCACTCGGCCCAGAAATCCACCAGCGCCGTGATGCCCTTGGCCATGATCTCGGCATCAAAGTTGGCGTCCGTCAGGTGGATGACATTGTCGGCGCTCATCGGCTCGCTCCTTCCATGTATTGTATGCCTCCTGGGAATCCTAGGCCCCCGCGCGGCGGACTGTCAACGCCGAATGCGACGACTGTCGAATGCGACGACACGTCGAATGGCCGCCATGAGCAAGCGGGATTCCGTTTCTCTGCGAGTCGAATGGATACCATGAGCGAGTCGAATGGATACCATGAGCGAGTCGAATGGCCCGGGCGGGATTCGAACCCGCACTCCCGTTACCGGAAAAGGGATTTTAAATCCCTTGCGTCTGCCAGTTCCGCCACCGGGCCGGATGACCCGCGAAAAAGACTACCGCCGCTGGGCGGGAAAAGCAAACCTGGTGGCCCCCGCGCGGCGGATGATTCAATCTTTTTGGATTGAATTCGCCCCCGCGGTTTCTATCATTGGCCAACTCCGAACCTCTGGAACCCCGAAACAAGGAGTCAGCGGACTATGCCCCAAGGAAATGCGGATATCGGACTTATCGGCCTGGCGGTCATGGGCCAGAACCTGGTGCTCAACATGGCCGATCACGGCTTCACGGTGGCCGTGTATAACCGGACCGTCTCCAAGGTGGACGACTTCGTCAACGGAGCGGCCAAGGGCAAGACGATCCTCGGCGCCCACTCCATCCAGGAACTGGTGGCCGCGCTGAAAAAGCCCCGGCGCGTCATGCTGATGGTCAAGGCCGGCCAAGCCGTCGATGACTTCATCGAACTGCTCCTGCCCCACCTGGAAGACGGCGACATCATCATCGACGGGGGCAACAGCAACTTCCAGGACTCCATCCGGCGCACCCGGTATGTCGAGAGCAAGGGCAAGCTCTTCATCGGCACGGGCGTTTCCGGCGGAGAGGAAGGCGCTCGCAACGGACCCAGCATCATGCCCGGAGGCTCCCCGGCGGCCTGGCCGGCGGTCAAGCCCATCTTCCAGGCCGTCGCCGCCAAGGTCGCCGACGGTTCGCCCTGCTGCGACTGGGTCGGCGAGAATGGCGCGGGACACTTCGTAAAAATGGTCCACAATGGAATCGAGTACGGCGACATGCAGCTCATCTGCGAGGCCTACTCGCTGATGTGCGCCGCGGGCCTGACACCCGCCGAGATGCACCAGGTCTTCGCCGAATGGAACGCCGGAGAGTTGGACAGCTACCTCATCCAGATCACCCGCGACATCCTGGCCAAGACCGACGAGGAAACGGGCAAGCCCCTGGTGGACGTGATCCTCGACACCGCCGGGCAGAAAGGCACCGGAAAGTGGACGGTCATCACGGCCGCCGATCTGGGCCAGCCTCTGACGCTGATCGCCGAGGCGGTCTTCGCCCGCTGCCTCTCTGCCGTCAAGGAGGAGCGCGTGGCGGCCTCCAAGTTGCTTAAAGGCCCCAAACCGGTCCAACGCGGCGACCGCAAGAAGTTTATCGAGGACGTCCGCCAGGCCCTCTACGCCAGCAAGATCTGCTCCTACGCCCAGGGCTACCAGCTCATGCGCGCCGCGGCGGAGGAGTTCAAGTGGAACCTCAACTATGGCGGCGTGGCGATGATGTGGCGCGGCGGGTGTATCATCCGCAGCCAGTTCCTGGGACGCATCAAGGAAGCCTACGACAAGAAGCGCAACCTGGTGAACCTGCTGCTGGCGCCCTACTTCAAGACGGCCGTGCGGAAAGCCCAGCGCGGTTGGCGCAAGACCATCCAGCAGGCCGTCAAGATGGGCATCCCGGTTCCGGCGTTCAGCTCGGCGCTGGCGTACTACGACGCCTACCGCAGCGAGCGTTTGCCGGCCAACCTGCTCCAGGCCCAGCGGGACTACTTCGGCGCGCATACTTACGAGCGCGTGGACAAGCCACGCGGGCAGTTCTTCCACACCAACTGGACCGGCGCCGGCGGCTCGACCACGGCCAGCACGTACACGGCATGACCGACAGGAATGTTTCCCCTTCCGGCAGACGGAAGGCAAAGGTTTTCTTTGTCTTTCGCTGCCGGCGATGAAGCATTCCATTCACAACCACACGAGGCCATATGGATACAACGATGATTAACGAACTGAAGAAGGTGACGGGTCTTGAGATTTATCAGGCCAGCATCAGCCCCGCCGGCGAGGCGACCTACTTCCTGGCCCGCCGCGGCAGCGAGAAACTGGCCGGCTGTGTGGGCAAGGGCAAGATCGCCGGCGACAAGGTCGGTTCCCTTGGCGGCAAGGACGTGACCGTCGGGGCCACCGACGCAACCAACGCCGCCGCCATCCGGGCGGCTTTGCCGTGGACGGCGCCCAAATGCCTGGGCCTGGCCACCAGCGTGGGCCTGGGCGACCGCCTGGGCCTGGCCACGCCCGGACACATCCGGGCCGTCCGGGGCACGGGGCTGGCGCCGATCCTCGCCCAGCAGTCGATCCGCGAGATGACCCGCACCAACCGCAAGCCCCAGCAGGTCATGGACTGCGCCACCTGGGGCGTCTTTCAGGAAGGGTTTCGCGACGGTTTCGGCAGCGACGCCGACCACGTCCAGAAGCTGGAAGACCTCGACGCCGTGGTGGCCGCGGGGTTCACGATGTTCACCATCGACCCCGGTCCCCACGTGGTCAACGAGGCCGACCGGCTGGACGGTGCGGATCTGCGACAACGATACCAGGCCATGGACCTGACCGGCCTGGAGATCACCGCCGACGCCCTGAAGGCCCGCTACGCCGGCAAGGAATTCAAGCTGACCGGCGGGTCGGTGGTGGCCTTCGACGAAATGGCCTTCCTCCGCGCCGCCATCAAGTACGGCGCGGCCATCGCCCATATCGTCCGGGCCTATCGCAAACTCAAGAGCATCGCCAGGCAGCCCTTCGAGTTGGAGGTATCCGTCGACGAGACCGAGAGCGTCACCACCCCCGGCGAGCATTATTTCTTCGCCGCCGAACTGAAGCGACTGGGCGTGACGTGGGTGTCGATGGCCCCGCGACTGGTCGGGCGGTTCGAGAAAGGCGTCGATTACATCGGCGACCTTAGCGTGTTCCGCTCCAGCTTCGCCCAGCACGTAGCCGTGATGAGGACGCTGGGGCCTTACAAGATTTCCATCCACTCCGGCAGCGACAAGTTCAGCGTCTATCCGATCGTAGCCGAATTGACCGGCGGGCTGGTGCATCTCAAGACCGCGGGGACTAGCTGGCTGGAGGCCGTCCGGGCCGTCGGGCGGATCGACCCGGCGCTGTTCCGCGAGATCTACGACTTCGCGAGAGAACGCTACGAGACCGACAAGGCCTCCTACCATGTATCGGCCGACATCGCCAAGGTTCCCCCGGCCGGCTCGCTCAGTGACGCCCGCCTGCCGGAGATGCTGGACGATTTCCACGCCCGCCAGGCGCTGCACGTGACGTTCGGCTCGGTCCTGACGGCCGACGACGGCCAGCGGTTCCGCAAGCGGTTCTACGCGGCGCTCCAGCGGGACGAGGAAGTGCACTACGCGGCGCTGGTCAAGCACATCGGCCGGCACGTCGCGCCGTTCGCCAGGAAGCAATAGACGGCTGGGGGCAGATTGAACGACAGGCGGCCAGTCGCTTATGATTCTCTTGATAGGGTATGTGCCATGACGCGAACTGAGGTATTCAAGACCCTGGCTGACCAGCGCGAGAAGCTCAAGGACTTCTCGGTGAAGTCGCTGTCCGTTTTTGGATCCGTGGCACGGGATCAGGCCCTTGAGCACAGCGACGTGGACGTACTGGTGGAATTCGAGGAAGGCGCGCCCATTGGCCTGTTCGCCTTCATTCGCCTGAAGCTCTTCCTGGAGGATCTTCTGGGCCGAGAGGTGGACCTGGCAACGCGGGAGTCCCTGCGCGTCGAGTTGCGGGAACGGATTCTGCGGGAGGCGATCCATGCCGCCTAGAGAGTGGATACTCCGGATTCACGACATCCTGGAGTCCATCTCCAAGATTGAACAATATACCCAGGGAATGGACTTCGAGGCTTTCCGTGGTGATTCCAAGACCGTCGATGCCGTTATTCACAACCTGGCGGTCATCGGCGAGGCAGCCGCCAACGTCCCCGATGAAATTGCATCCGGCCATCCCGAGATTCCTTGGAGAATCCTCAAGGCGGTTCGCAACGTGATCGTGCACGAGTATTTCGGCGTCACGCTGGACATTGTCTGGCAAACCATACGGCAGGATTTACCAGCGTTGATGCCGGCCCTTCGGCGATTGACCAAGGATTCACAGGGTCCGGGAAACTGAGAAACCGTTTTGGGAGTAACCATGAGCCAACAGGACAACCTCTTTGACGTATCCGGGAAGTGCGTCGCCATCACCGGCGGCGCGGGCGTGTTGTGCGGGGCGATGGGCAAGGCGCTGGCCGTCCGCGGGGCCAAGGTGGCGTTGCTGGACTTCAACCTCCCCGGCGCCCAGGCCATTTGCCAGGATATCGCCTCCGCCGCAGGATATGCCGTCGCCGTCCGATGCGACGTGCTGAAGCTCGAACAGGTCCAAGCCGCCTTCGACGAGACGCTGGCCAAGCTGGGCCAAATCGACGTGCTGATCAACGGCGCGGGCGGAAACAAGAAGGAAGCCACCTGCGTGGCCCCCACCACCTTCTTCGACCTGCCCGCCGACGCCATCCGATGGGTCTTCGACCTCAACTGCCTGGGCACGATGCTCCCCAGCCAGGTGTTCGGCCGGTACATGGCTCAGCGAGGAGAGGGCAACATCATCAACATCTCGTCGATGAACGCCTTCCGCCCGCTGACCAACATCGCCGCCTACAGCGCCGCCAAGGCCGCCATCAGCAACTTCACCCAGTGGCTGGCCGTGTACATGGCCAAGCGGCATTCCACGAAGATCCGCGTCAACGCCATCGCCCCGGGCTTCTTCCTCACCGAGCAGAACCGCTTCCTGCTGACCGAGCAGAACACCGGCCAGCTCACCGCCCGCGGAAAGACCATCATCGACCACACGCCCATGGGCCGCTTCGGCGAACCCGACGACCTGATGGGTACGCTGCTGTGGCTGACCAGCGACGCCACGCGGTTCGTCACCGGCATCGTCGTGCCGGTGGATGGAGGCTTCAGCGCCTTTGGCGGTGTCTGAGCCGCCGTCGGATCGAGCGGCAAGATTGCGGATATGCAGGAGTATGACGTATGGGATTCCGCATTGTCTTGATCGGCGGGGGTAGTTGCCTGTGGACCCCCACCCTGGCCAAGGACCTCTTCCTCCGTCCCAACCTGGCCGGTAGCGAGCTGGTCTTGGTGGATATCGACCCCGCGGCCGCCAAGCTTCTCCAGTCCTACTGCCGCATGATCGCCGGCAAGATCGGCACCGGCTGGAAGGTCTCCGTCGCCGATCATCGCACGGCGATGCGAGGCGCGGACTTCGTCTGCGCGTCCATCTCCACCGGCGGATTCGAGACCATGCACCGGGATTACACCATCCCGGAGGAATTCGGCGTCTATCACACCGTCGGCGACACGGTAGGCCCCGGCGGAATCAGCCGCACGCTGCGCAACGTGCCCGTCTTCGTCGGTTTCGCCCGCATGATGGAGAAGCTCTGCCCCAACGCCTGGCTGGTCCACGTGACCAATCCCCTCTCGCAGCTCACCCGCGCCGTCTGCAAGACCTCCTCCATCCGCTGCGTGGGCCTCTGCCACAACTACGTGGGCACCACCAAGCTGCTGGCCTGGTACTTCGGCGTGCGCAACGAGGATGTCGATGCCGTCAGCGTGGGCGTCAACCACGGCACGTGGATGAAGAACATTACCGTCAAGGGCCGGCCCGTCGCCGACCAGCTCGATCTCCGGCGGTACCTCAAGATGGAGGCCGCTAAGCAGGCCCCCCGCCAGACGGGCACGGTGGATGACCAGGTTGAGGAAATGTTGAAGACCTCCCATCGCGTGGAGTACTACCTCAGCTTCGAGCTTTTCAAGCGATTCGGGTACTTCCCCGTCGGCGGCGCGCCCCACGTAGCCGAGAACTTCCCCTTCTATTGCAACAGCCCCGAAACCCTCGCCAGGCACTACATCCATCGCAAGGGCGTCCTGCCCAACCGGGCCGTGTGGAAAGAGGAAAGCCGCCGGAAAATTCAGGCGATGGCCAGGGGCAAACGCCCCCTGCCGGGATTAACGGCCTCCAACGAAGGCCTCGCCGAGATCGCCGACGGCCTGCTGACCGGCCACGCTTGCCGCGAGATCGTCTCCATGCCCAACCGGGGGCAAATCACCAACCTGCCGCGCGACGTGGTCGTCGAGACGCACGCCCTGGTCAGCTACGACGGGGTCAGCCCCGTCAACAGCGGCGATGTGCCCGCGCCACTGCTGGGCTGGTTGCAGACCGTCGTCGATGAGCAGGAACTTGCCGTCGAAGCCGCCCTGACGGGCAACCGCGACCTGGTCGTCCAAGCCATGACCGTCTCGCCCATGCTGGCCGATAAAGACCGCGCCGCCGAACTGGCCGGCAGACTCCTGGACGCCAACCGCGACTGGCTGCCCCAGTTCTTCAAGAAAAGACGGTAGGGCTGATGCGCCGCAGGGATGCGCGGGCCTGTCCCGCCGGAGTATGCCAATGACCATGACCCCGAGAGAACGCATGGACGCCCTCTTCAGCGGCACCCACACCGACAGGCCCGCCGTGTGCCTCCACATGTGGGGGCGCTACCCCTTCCAGGTGTTTGGGAAGGAGGCCCTGTGGGATGAGAAGCGCGTGCCGGGGTATGCGGACGTCTACGCCGACTTCATGCGGCGTTTCCCGTGCGACTGGTACCACGTGTGCGAGGGGTACCCCTGGCGGGGTGGGCTGCCCTCGCCACCGCCTGCGGACGGATTCACCCCGGAGATGACGCGCGAGGCCGTCGACCGCTGGGTGGACGGCAATTTCGACGGCCAGACCATCTCGCGGGAGGACGCCGTGGCCTCGGGGATGTACGACCACGTGCGGGCGTTGCGCGACCGTGACGGCGACCGGGCGATGGTCGTGCCCAACTCGGGCGCGCCGGGGGGCGGCTTCCCGTGGCTCAGTTGGGAGGACCAGATGATACTGGTGCAGCAGGACCAGGACCTTGTCGCGCATTACGTCGAGCGCGACTGCCAGCGGTTCCTGGAGCGAGTGCTGGCCGCAGGTGACCAGGGGGCCGACGGCTACATCTTCTCCGAGGGCTACGGCGGCGCATGCGACCTGTCATCGCCGGCGTGTTACGAGAAAGTCTTCCTCAGGCCCAAGCAGACGTTCTACCGTCAGGTGCGCGACGCGGGACTCCTCGGGATTGGCTACTTTCTGGGGGGCATCCTGCCGTTCATCGACCTCATCAATAAGGTGGGCGTGGACGGCGTGCTCATCGAGGAGTCAAAGAAGACGTTCCACCTAGACCCGGTGGAGATCCGCAAACGCCTCGACCCCCGCGTCATCCTTTTCGGCAACGTGGACAGCTATCTGCTGCTCACCGGTCCATCCAGCGCCATCCGCGACGCCGTCGCCCGCCAGGCCGAAGCCCGCGCCCACGGCCCCTTCGTCCACGCCAATGGCAGCCCCCTCTGCCCCGGCACCCCCCCGGAACACATCGAGGCATTTCTGGAAGCGGCCAGTCGGTAGGGCGTGTAACTTGCCCGGAAGGGCCCCTTCCGGGGCCGGAAGGCCCCTTACGGGGTTGCACGCGCAATGATTAGAGCCGTCACGGCAGTTCGCAAGAACGGAATACCGCGGCGGAGCAGTACGATTGGCCGTTGCGTTACATGGACTCGCCGGTGTTGCGGGATCGCCACGCCGACGGCGACGCGCCAACGGCCGATCCGGGCAACAAAAAATAGGATTGCGCGAGCAACAATAGTTGCTCGCTCTACAAGGCTTACGGCCAGAACCACGCGCGCCCTACGCGCCTCCGTAGGGAAGCCCGTAAGGGCGCATGATAATAGCCCCGTCCGCAGCGCAGCGAAGGGCGGGGTAACAGGCGGCGCCACGCAAATGGAGTCCCTTGGGGACGGTTGAAAATACATCGAGCGGCGCGGCGTGCGGTTAGATCTGGACAAGATTTGGGTGTGATGTCGATTTCAGTCGCCCACAAGGGGCTCTGGTAATAACGCACCATTTTTCCCCGCCCTGTCCGGGCGGGGCTATTTTCAAACGCCTTGCGGGCTAAAAATGTGAGTCGCCAACGGTTTACGGAGATCCCCAACGCACAGCGAGACAGAGCCTCGCCTCGCTCCTGCTGCGTTAGGGGGTGGCACCGAATTCAGGGAAATCGTTGGGATGGCCACCGGCCGGAAACCTTGGCCTATCGGCCAAGAACCCACGTGTCCTTGCTTGCTTCAAATGCTCCCGTTAGTTTCCCCAATGGCTCGGCGAAGGTGTTCTAACTTGCGACGGTCCGCAATCTCGCATTCCCAGATGATGAGCACTTTCCAATCGGTAGCCCGGAGCTTGCGGACGTGTAACCGGTCACGTTGTTTATTCCGCCGGATCTTCTTCAACCAGTAATCGCGGTTCGATTGTGGTTTGTGGCGGCCATCGGCACAGTTCGGGCAACCGTGCCAGAAGCAGCCATGAACGAATACGCAGACTCTCCGTCTAGGAAAGACAAGGTCTGGTTTTCCCGGCAGGGACGAGACGTGAAGGCGATACCGGTATCCTGCCGCATGCAAATAACGGCGGACAAGCATTTCTGGCTGCGTGTCCTTGCCGTGGATCCTGGACATCATACGTGAGCGGGTTTTCGCATCTACGGTGTCCATGCGTGCCAATCACAATTCCGTGAGGATTTGCAGTACCTTCTCGTCCAATTGTGTTCCCAAAGGAAGCTGGCTTCCCGATCCAAAAGCCTTTGCGAAGTCCACGACGAGCATACGCAGCGACCGCACAACCTTCAGGTGCCGAACTGTCCCATGCGTTACCTCTGGGCCGAGTACGTATGTCATCACGGTCATAACGCCATGGGCGGGTGCCGCCGCTTGTGGAACTTCGCCGACCAATTTCTCGAACTGCAAGTAAACCCGATCGGGAACCACGAAATAGATGCCTTTCCTGCACAACGTCGAAGTTGATGCTATTGCGCCCTTCAAAAGAAGCTGCGGGATCAGCCCCGTCAACAGCGGCGAGGTGCCCGCGCCCTTGCTGGGCTGGTTGCAGACGGTCGTCGATGAGCAGGAGCTTGCCGTCCAAGCCGCGCTGACCGGCGACCGCGATCTGGTCGTCCAGGCCATGACCGTCTCGCCCATGCTGGCCGACAAAGACCGCGCCGCCGAACTGGCCGGCCGACTCCTGGACGCCAACCGCGACTGGCTGCCCCAGTTCTTCAAGAAAAGACGGTAGGGCGTGCAACTCGTTGCACGCGCAATACTAACGTCATTTTAGATTGCGCGAGCAACAATAGTTGCTCGCCCTATTCATGAAACTATAAGGTGCTACCAGATAACAGCAGAATAACCCGTTGGGGCAACGGCAATCTAGTAGCCAATGAGCAGGATTCCCTTAAGGGGCAATTGGAGGCGACCGCTGACATATAGCGTTTCGAGGAAACTTTCAATCTTGGCGAAATCATCCGAACCTCGGTACAAGTTGCGCACTGCTATCGCCAGATGCTGCACGTCGTGCATCATACATGCCTGGAAGATGTCCTTTAGAAACTGGTTGTTGTCAACTGCCCGTCCCGCTTCAATCTCAAGAACCCAGCCCTTTTCTTCTGCATGGGCGTCAGCGTTGAAGCATTTTAGAATCTTGCCCTTGCGCCCAAAAAGGACGGGGACAATGATCTTGTCGTCGCTGGACTTCCCTTTCTCGACGCGAAACCCAAGTTTTTCCAGGTACACACGGAGTTGCGACATAACGACGTTGCTGGGTTGCGACATCTCACTCTTGGAATCAATTGCCACCGCATGCTCCTCAAATGCAGCGACAACTTGGAGGCCGAACTCTGGCGGCGGTGACGATCTTGGAAAATATATCCAGTTAATCATTGCTTCTCCCCGTCATCGAAATCGCCCCAATTGCTAGTGTAATTGCATAGACAACACTTAGCGGGTGAACCTTCGTCAAACTCAACCGATCCGTCGTTGCTGTCATTAGTTCCCGAATCGAATAACACGCATTTCGTTAAGACCACAATCTCGAAGGGACCGTACGAGCCACAATTCTGGCAGCGTTTGCCTGCCAGACAGTTCTCGTTCGGGTTGCGGTTCTCTAAGGAGCCACTTGTATTGTCGACAAGTCTACTCATTGAGCCTCCCTTCCAGCAGGCGGATGTAATGGCGGAAGAAGTGATTTCGCGGATCGGCATCGGTTCGGACCGGAGCATTGATGCTAAAGCCCTGGCAGGGAGGCCCTCCAAGGAGGATGTCGAGCGTCCCGGCCTGAAGAGCGCACTCGCTCTGAATCGTCCCTGCATCCAGTTCTTGGATTGGTCTTACGAACGCCTTGGCTTGCGGGCAATTCAGCATGTAGGTGCCAGAAGCCGTCTGGTCGAACTCGTTGAAGAAAACCGGCCTAAAGCCTGCGGCCTCAAAGCCGACGGAGAGCCCGCCAGCTCCGGCGAAAAGGTCTCCGCAGGTCAAAGTCATGCGCGTTGACTTGGCCATGCTGGGATAACGTCGTTCTATTTGCGTTTTAAGTTCCTGCATCGGTCGTCGTCCTTGCCAAGGTCCATCACCGCCATTAGGCGGGGGGACCGCATTCCCGATCATCTGAAACCACTCTCGCACTGAACCACTATTCCATTTGAAATATCCCGTGAATCCAGGACTCCGCCTGGCGGCCTTCCCAAACCGCAGCTTGATATTCTTGCCATCAGATACATCAATCGCCAGCTATTTCATCCCGAACATCTTTTCCTTGAGGTCGAGGTAGTAGAGGTAGTTTTCCACGGAGACATCGGGCGGGCAGCGGTGGTCGCAGAAGGGGATGTATCCGCCGCGTTCCACCAGCGGGGCTAGCGTTTCCAGGTACGCCTTGATGGCCGCCGGACCGGCGAGAAGCTGAATCTTGTCCACCCCGCCCATGATCCGCAGGTCCCGCCCGTACTCGGCCAGCAGTTCCCCCGGGTGCGCGCAGCCGTTGACCTCGAAGGGGAACAGGCAGTTGATCCCGCCTTCCAGGAAGTACGGCAGGATCGGCCGGACGTCCCCGTCGCAGTCGGTGTACCACAGGTCGATGCCGGCCTTGTGGAGCCGCCGGCTGATCCGCTTGTACCGCGGCAGGACGACGCGCTTGAAGAAGTCCACCGAGACGATCGGGCCGTTCTTGAAGCAGATGTCCTCCCAGCCGCTGGCGAAGTCGAAATCCACGTGCCCCAGCACTTGGTCGAGGCAATGCTCCACGAGTTGGCAGGCCGTCTCCACGATGTCCTCGACCATCGCCGGATAATCGTAGCAGGCGTAGGCCAGGCCCTCGAAGGTCAGCAGGTCCCGCACCCGGCCGATCATCGAACCGCAGTAGATGCCCAGGGGATAATCGCGGCCGGGCGGGTGGGCCTTCTTGATGGCCTCGATATCGACCCGGCGGGCCGGATCGTCCAGGCGGAACCGTTCGGCCTTGATGTGCTTCCAGTCGTCGGGGCAGGTGACGGCAGACTTGATGAAATGCGGGATGGTATCATGGCCGTCCTTGGGCACCTCGGCCAGCAGACCGTCGCCGTTCTGGATGATCCGCGTGTCGGCCGTCTCCTCCACCACCCTGTACTTGAAAGCGGGATGGATCCACACCTGGCTGCCGAAAGCCTTGATCGTGTCGAAATTGAAGAAGACGTCCGCTTGCTCGTTGGTCTTGATACCGTTTTCCACGAAGATCGACCACTGCTGGAAGTTCTCCTGCCAGTAACCGAACTCCATGTTGAAGGTGCGGTCGATGGGCTTGTAGTGCATCTGGTTGTTGAATCGCTGCCGATCGGTCATCGTGCCCTTCCAGCGGGGCCGGCACGGAACGATTGCCATACTGGGTTTCTCCTCTTTGCCGACTGGATCGGACGTTCCCGGCCCGGCCGATTCGAGTTCACTCCACCACGAGCTGATGTGGCGTCCGCCGCAGGAACTGATGCCTCGCCCAGCGGGGGTCGGTGTTGGGGAAATCCTGGCGGTAATGCACCCCGCGGGTCTCCGTCCGCTGCAACGCCGCCTGGCAGATCAAATAGGCCGCCGTCAGCATGTTCTGAATCTCCCATCCGGCCTGGTCGAAGAATTCCTTGTCCAGCACGTAGCGCCCCCAGAAGGAGACGATCTCCAGCGTCTCGGCGAGGCGCTCGCCGCGGCGGATGATCCCCGCGTTGCGCCACATCACCGACCGCAACGAGTTGCGGATGTCGGTCAGGTCCAGGGCGGTCCGCTCGCTGGGCGGGTTGGTCCAGTCGATCTGCTTGGCATTGAGCCGGTCATTGGTCTCGGCCAGTATCTTGCCGGCCTGCTGGCCGCAACGTTGCCCGAAGACCAGCGCCTCGGTGAGGCTGTTGGACGCCAGGCGGTTGGCCCCGTGCAGACCGGTGCATGCGGCCTCTCCGCAGGCCAGCAGCCCGCCTAAAGAGGTCCGCCCCTCGATATCGGTCCACGCCCCGCCGATCATGTAATGGGCGGCCGGATGGACGGGGATCAGGTCGTTACCGGGGTCAAGCCCGAAGCTGCGACACTGGCGGTCGATCTGCGGGAATCGCTGGGCGAACGCCGCGGCGCCGAGGTGTCGCACGTCCAGGAAGACGTGCGTGGAGGCGGTCTTGGCCATTTGGTCCAGTATCGCCCGGCTGACCACGTCGCGCGGGGCCAGTTCGCCCATCTGGTGATACTCGTCCATGAACCGCCGCCCGTTGCGGTCAACCAGGTACGCCCCCTCGCCCCGCACGGCCTCGGAAATCAGCGATCGCGTCCCGCCGGCAATGTACAACGTCGTGGGGTGAAACTGCATCATCTCCACATCCGCCAGGGTGGCCGCGGCGCGAAAGGCCAGCGCGACGGCGTCGGCCGTCGCGCAGGACGGATTGGTCGTCTCCCGCCAGAGCATCCCCGCGCCGCCGCCGGCCAGGATCGTCGCGCGGGCACGGACGATTTGCAGCCCGTACCGCGGGTTGTACGTCAGCGCGCCCAGGCAGGCCGCCCCGGCCCCTCCGGCGGGCGGGTCGGTCAGCAGGTCGATGGCGAAGCACTGTTCCCAAATCTTGAGGTTGGGCGTCTCCTTGGCGTGTCGGACCAGCACCTCGGCCAGTGCCTGGCCCGTCGCGTCGCCCAGGGCATGGACGATGCGCGAGGCGCTGTGCCCGCCCTCGCGCCCCAGGGAAAGCTCCCCGCCGGCGGAGTCGAAGGCCACGCCCCATTCTTGCATTTGGCGGATATGTTCCGGCGCCGCCTCGATGACCAGGCGTATGACCTCCTCGTTGCCCATGCCCCCGGCGGTGGCCAGCGTGTCGGCGATGTGGCTGTCGAGGGAATCCTCCCGGTCCATCACGGCAGCCAGGCCGCCCTGGGCGTAGTAGGTGTTGGACTCCAGCGCCGCCCCCTTGGTAATCAAAATCACCTGGCCGTGCTGGGCGGCCTCGATGGCCGCGCGAAGCCCCGCCGCCCCGCCGCCGATGACCAGCACGTCCGTGAAGACATGCGGCAGGCGCCGGCTGGCGAAGCTGATGAGGTAACGGCGATTGAGAAAATTGTCGTCCATAGGCTGGTCACAGGCTTTTTTTAGGTGCCACCCCCAAGCGGCCGTTTGCTTGGGGGTGATGATCGTCACCCCCAAACTACGCTTCGCTTCGTTTGGGGGGTGGCACGCTTACCTACAATTTTATCTATGACAGAACACTAGAGAAGTCTACGCCAAGACGCCCGCATTGTCGATTGCCAATGCCCAACCATCCGGGTGGAATGTCGAATGGCCAATGACGAATGACCAATGAAAAAAGTTCGCCGGGTGCAGCCCGCGCTTAGCCCCTCTCAGCGGCCGATCACAGGATAAGCGGTAAACGCCTGATCATCAGCCAGGTGGAAGTACGGCATAATCTCGTGGCTGTCCAAACCCTCTGCTCGGAAGTGCAGGGGTTCGTTGCCTGTGGGCTTGAGCCAAGCGCTCGCCTGGCCCGGGTCCTGGGAGATCTGTACGGGGATGTGCTTGCCGAGGTCTCCGGCAACGGCAAGCAAGATCGGCCCATATTCGATGGCAAACCGGTCGTGGCCCTCGATCTCCGCCTCGCCGACGTACTTGGTGACCCGCACACCGGCTGGCAGCCGGAACGAGAGTTCATCACCGTCCGCCCAGATTCTCTCGATAGGGACGTAGCTTTCCGGCTGCCCGCTGGCCACCTTCTTTCCGTTGACCGAAAGGCTCACGGGCCCGGTCACCCATGACGGAATCCGGACGTCCAGGGTCGCAGCTACCGGGGCATCGGTTCTAACGCGGATCGACACCTCCGGTGCGAAGGGGAATCGCGTATCCATTTCGGCCCGCAACGTCTTGCTTCCGAGTTGCCAGGTGATGGTCGACGGCGCAAACAGGTTCACATACAACCTGTCGGCTGAGAGGGAGTATATGTACTGCGGAAGTGAGCCGATAAGCCACGTGCCGTTGCCCTCGCAGCAGGTGTGGATGGTGGTTGGTCCCATGCCCTCGATCTTGCGCCCTTCCATTAGCAGGTGGTAGAAGTAGCCCTTTGCCTGCCTGCCCTGCCCGGCCAGGCCCACGTTGTAGATGCTTTTTTCGATTTCCGCGACGTACTGCTCCTGGTCCGGGTAAAGCTGGTGCAACAGATGGTTGAGCCGGACCCACAGCACGCTGCCACACAGCTCCCCGACATGCCGCTTCTTGCTGACCGGGTAGCACTTGGGAGGATACTTGTCTTCCTCGCAGATCGCGATGCTGCCTCCGACGTGCTGCCAATTTTCACGGTACAAGTCCCATCCGCCCAGTGCGGCGTCCAGGTACCTTCTTTCTCCCGTCGCGCGGTAGTGGTCCAGATATGCCTGAAAGAGAATGATCAGCATGCAATGAGGCCACTTCGGTGAATCCTTCCAGATTGCGTCGGGGTTGCGGTCGGCGACCCGCTTCATCCAGTCCCTGGGGATGAAGGTTCGTTCGGCCGTCTGGAGGTCGGCGGGATTACCCAGCCTGGTATGGTACATGAGTGTGAAGGCAATGTGTCCGGTGTAGTTCAGTCCGTGCGTCAGGCCGAACCCCTCTTCATGCTCGGCCAAATAGGTGTTGCACCAGTCTATCATCTCTCGCAGGCGTGGCATGGCCTTGGGCTGGCCCCCGGCGTCGGCTGCCAGCAGACCGTGGGCCAACATCTGGAGCGAGTAGGCCCAATGGTCCTTCAAGCCCTCCACTCCCGGCACCCGGAGGTGGCCCTCTGGGTCGACACACGCCTCCATACCATCGATCAACTCGTCCATCCGCCGGCGGAGTTCCTCATGCTCGACCCACCGAAGCGCGTTGCCCGCCCCCATCAGGAACTGGGCGGCGTGCGACGGGAACCGCGACTCCCACCAGCTCTCCGCCTTGCCCGGCGGGTTGGGAACCCCTGCTGCCTTCCGGAACAAGAACAGCATGTTATCCATATCCGAGCAGTTTAGGAGGTAGTCGATGTTGGCCCTGAACGCATCGCCAAACAGCCCGCCGTTCAACGACACGCCGCCGATCGGAGCTTCGACCCGGGTGGCAACTTTGGGTTCTGTAATCATAGGCTGGCCGCCCCCTTCGACAATGTCTCTCCGGAATCCCGGGATCAACCGCCTCTGACCGGGGCCTTTTGCCCCCATTATATGTTACTATCAAGGTTCCACAAGCAGGTAGCAGGTAGGTCGGGCACTGCCCGACGTTTTTAACAAGATCAAGTAGGTAGCGTTTTGCCCTTTGGTTCTTTTACCATTTATTCGTGCGGCCCGGATGGGCCGCACGGTTTTTTATCCTCGCCACCTTTGGCCTTCGACAAGCTCATGGCCGTAGGCCTTCGACAGGCTCAGGCCGCAGGCGGCGCGAGCAGGCAAGCCCGTCAGGGCGAATAAGAATAGCCCCGTGCGGAGGCCGGCAGGCCGGAGCACGGGGGATACTAGCGGGAAAAAAACGTGGAGCCCCTTGGGCGATTGAGCGCACGAAGACCTTCAGTCGCCCAGGAGGCTCTTGTTGTGGGGGGAATCGCTTTCCCCGCCTTACGCCGCGCTCCAGGCGGGGCTACTATCAGACGCCCTTGCGGGCTATGGAACTTTTTTCCAGGCAATTTCGCACGCGGAACCTTGGCCTATCGGCCAAGAATCCGCGTGCCCTACCGACCTCACCGTCGAAGCCCACGCGAACCGGACGAACAAAAAAGAACGGAACCGGGAACACGGAAACCGTAGGGCGGGGCTACTGCCCCGCGGAAGCCTCGCCGCCGCACCGAATCGACCGCAATACTCTCCCGTGGGGCCGTAGCCCCACCCTACCGATCTGCCCGTCAAGCTCAACCGCGCTTGCCACGGGACCGCCGGACCGGTAGGCTTACGCGCCGTCACCGTGATGAAAGGACTGCGGCCATGCGTACAGAATCCCTGGATTTCCTCAAGCAACTCCTGACCACCCCCACCCCCAGCGGTTACGAGTCCCCCGGGCAACGCATCTGGTGCGAATACGCCCGCCGCTACGCCGACGAGGTCCACACCGACAGCTACGGAAACGCGGTGGCCGTTTTGCACCCCGCCGGGGATCCGAAGATCATCTTCGACGGCCACATCGACGAACTGGGCCTGATGGTCAAGCACATCGACGATAAGGGCTTCATCTACTTCCAGCGGATCGGCGGGGTGGATCCGGCGCTGGTTCGCGGCAAGAGGGTCAACATCCACGCCGCCGGTGGCATCGTCAAGGGCGTCGTCGGCGCCACGGCCTACCACCTCCAGGAGCGGGAAAAGGAGCCCAAAGTCCCCAAGATGCACGAGTGCTTCATCGACATCGGCGCCAAGAACGGAAAGGACGCCCGCAAGCGCGTCGCCGTCGGCGACCCCGTAACCTTCGTGGACGATTTCGAGATGCTCGACGCCCATATCGCCGTCGCGCGGGCCTTCGACAACCGCGTGGGCGTCTGGGCGGCCATCGAGGCCCTCCGCGCGGCCAAGGAGGGCAAGCTCGCCTGCTCGATCCACGCGTGCAGCTCCATCCAGGAGGAAGTCGGCTGTTTCGGGGCGGCCATGAACGTCTTCAACATCAACCCCCATGCGGCCGTGGCGGTCGAGGTCACCCACGCCACGGATACCCCCGGCGTGGACGTCAAGCAGCACGGGGAGGTCAAGATGAGCCAAGGCCCCACCATCAGCATCGGGCGCGAGCACCATCCCGTGCTGGTGGAACGCCTGCGCAATGTCGCCAAGAAGAAAAAGATCAAGGTTCAGACGGAGACCTTCAGCCTTACCGGCGGGACCGACGCGATGGCCATCTTCAATAAACAGGGCGGCGTGCCCGCGGCGCTGGTGAGCGTCCCCAACCGCTACATGCACACCACCGTGGAGATGCTGGACCTGCGGGACCTCCAAAACGCCGTCGATCTGCTGGCCGCCTTCGCGCTGGACATCAAGAAGGGCGAGCGGTTCAAGGTGAAGGTGTAGAGCAGTTTAACTTTGGATGTTTACACCTGGCTGGCGGGGCTCCGTCCCGCCAGCCTAACAGGTGCTTGAATGCGCGGCGGGACGGAGCCCCGCCGCGCTCTCACCCAAGGTGAAGGTGTAACGGGCGAACGCCTCCGACAAGAGCAACGTTGCGATTCTCCAATCGCCGGTGAAGCCTTTGGAGCCATCTCTTTCCAATGGAACTGACCGGAAAAGTGGCGTTGGTGACCGGGGCGGCGAGGCGGCTGGGCAGGTCGATTGCCCTGGCCCTGGCCCGGGCCGGGGCCGATGTCGCCATTCATTGCCACCGCTCCGTCGCTTCGGCCGCGCAAACGCGGGAGGAAATCACCGCCCTAGGCCGGCGGGCCGAGGTCTTCCCCGCCGACCTGGCCGATCCGCGACGGATCGAGGAACTTTTCGCCGCCGTCGCGCGGTCCTTCCCCCGGCTGGACGTGCTGGTCAACAACGCCGCCGTCTATGCCCCCACGCCGATAGAGACCCTCACGGCGGAGCAGTGGGACGCCCATGCCGCCGTCAACGCCCGCGCGCCGGCCTTATGCATCCGCCACGCCATCGCCCTGATGCCCGCCGGTGGCGCGATCGTCAACATCGCCGACGCGACCGGTCCCTCAGGCCGGGCGGACTACCCCGCCTACTGCGCCTCCAAGGCCGCCTTGGCGGCCCTGACCCGCAGCGCCGCCCGCTCGCTGGCGCAGCGGAACATCCGCGTCAACGCCGTCTCACCAGGGGTGGCTTTGTGGCATGAGGACGCCTCGGAATCGGAGAAGTCCGCCGTCATCGCCCAAGTCCCCATGAAGCGGGCCGGCACGGGCGAGGATGTCGCCGCAGCCGTCCTGTTTCTGATCCGCAGCGACTACATCACCGGCCAGGACCTGCGTGTCGATGGCGGATGGCACATGGCCTGATGCCGCGGAGAGCCTTCCTTCCATCCGTTCACAACAGACAAACCGCCAGAGCATTTTAAGCTTGGGTGATAGCGCGGCGGGGCTTCCGTCCCGCCGCGCATTCAAGCATCTGTTAGGCTGGCGGGACGGATCCCCGCCAGCCAGGTATAAACATCCAAAGTGAAAATGCTCTAACTCTTTGCTCGCAGGATGGACAAGAACATCCGCTCTGCCGGGCTGGGGGCCTTGCCGCGACGGCGGAGGATGCCCAGCGGGCGGACCCACTTGTCCCCATCGCTAAACGCCGCATAGGCCAAGTCGCCGTAATCCACCTCGCGCTGCACGTTGTCCCGCGGAAGGATGCTCACCCCCGCGTTGATCTCCACGGCGCGCTTAAGCAGTTCGGTGTTGTCGAATTCGCTGACGATGTTGACCTCCACGCCGGCGCGCTTGAGCATCTTGTCGATGTACCGCCGCGTGGGGATGTTCGGCTCGAAGCCGACGAACTTCTCCCCATGCAGCTCCGTCACGTCGATGTGGTCCTTTTTGGCCAGGCGGTGCTTGGGCGAACAGACCAGCCCCAGTTCCTCCCGGGCGAAGGGGATGATCTCGATGGAGCGTTGCTTCTCGGGATAGGCCACGACGCCCAGGTCCATCTCGCCGCTGACCACGGAGGCGTAGATGCGGTTCCAGTCGGTGTATTCAACGTGGAGGTTGACCTCCGGATGGGCCTGGAGGAACTTCCGCACGTAGGGGTCCAGCAGGTAGAAGCCCACGGAATAGATGGTCCCCACGCGGAGCACGCCGCGAACGGCATCGGCGGCGGACTTGACCTCCCCCAGCAACTGCTCATAGCGGCGCAGGATGGCCTTGGCGCCGGCGTAGAAGGCCTTGCCCGCCTCGGTTGGGGCCACCAGCCCCCCGCCGCGGCTGATGAGCTGGGTGGAAAGTTCCTGCTCCAGCTTGGCCAGTTGCTGCGAGACGGCCGACTGCGAAACGTAGTTGGCCTCGGCGGCCTTGGAAAAACTCCCCGTGTCCACCAGGTCGCAGTAGGTTTTCAGGACGCTTAGATTCATGGGCAGAGTCCCTAAAAGGCGCCGCTTATGTATGACCAACGTAATGTTAGTCGGTCTTATAGGCCGCGTCCAGCAAAAACCGCCGGACCGCCTGCACCTTCATGGAGACCGCCCTACGACGGCAAGACCCAAAAAAGACCGACCGTAACTTGCGGTTGCCGGTTGCGCTTGCTTCGGCGCGGCGGTTCCTTAAGATGAGCAGCCGCATGGCGCGTGCGTTCGTGCGTCCATTCGTCCATGAAAGAACGCTCAAGGGAGCACGTTGTGGCCAAACGGCAGCAGGACAATCGTTGGCGTCGCTTGAAGGACCTGGTCCGCAAGCACGGCACGCCGCTGGTGACCGTCAGCCGCTCGGCGCTGCTGGGGCAACTGGCGCGCTTCGGAGAGGCCCTGGGGCGGGTCAAGCCCTTCTACGCCATCAAGGCCAACTCGCACCCCGACATCCTCAAGACGATGGTCGCAGGCGGGTCGGGCTTCGACGCCGCCTCCATCCCGGAGATGCAGGCGGCGCTGTCGGCCGGGGCCAAGCCCAAGGACATCATCTTCGCCAACACCATCAAGCCCGCCGGCGCCATCGCCGCCGCGGACAAGGCGGGCGTGGACCTGATGACCTTCGACAGCGAGTACGAGCTGGACAAGATCGCCGGGGGCGCCCTCGGAAGCAGGGTCATCGTGCGGATCAAGGTGCCCAACGTCGGCTCGATCGTCGAGCTGAGCCTGAAATTCGGCGTGGAGCCCGCCGACGCCATCCCCCTGCTGATCAAGGCCCACAAGATGGGCCTGAGGCCCGCGGGAGTCAGCTTCCACGTCGGCAGCCAATGCACGCGCGTGGAGAATTTCATCCAGGCCCTTGAGATGGCCGCCATTATCGTCGCCGATGCCCGGCTCAAGCAGTTGCCCCTGGAGATCGTGGACATCGGCGGCGGATTCCCCATCGCCCACTTCGATTACGAGGAAGACCCCTTCGCCCCCATCGCCGCGGTGATCGCCAAGGAGATCGACCGGCTTTTCGACCCCAACGTGCGGATCATCGCCGAGCCGGGACGTTTCCTGGTCGGACCGGCCGCCACGTTGATCATGCGCGTCGTAGGCAAGGCCATTCGCGACAACAAGCACTGGTACTACCTCGACGACGGCGTCTACGGCGGGCTGAGCGGGATGATCTTCGACCACGCCAGTTACCAGTTCCAGGTCGCCAAGGCGGGCCGGCGGCAGCTTTCCACCCTGGCCGGTCCCACCTGCGACAGCCTGGACATCATCGCCCGAGGCCAGGAGTTGCCCGAACTGGAGATCGGCGACATCGTCTTCGTGGACAATATCGGCGCTTACAGCGTCGCCAGCGCCACCTACTTCAACGGCCTGGCCCCGCCCAAGGTCGTCATGATCCCCTAGAGGGGCCAACCCACAAGGAACAGGAATCCATGAAACGCCAACCCCGCCTCCGCACGGACCTGACGGAAACCCCCGACTGGATGCTCAAGAAAAAATGCCCGCGCAAGGAGCAGTACCTTTCCGGAAAGAGGATTCTGCCCAAGGGGCTGACCGGAAAGGAGAAGCTGGAGGAGATGATGGACCAGGTCTTCCTGGCCTACAACTCCGCGCGCCTGCGGGAGGGCTGCCATTTGTTCGTCCAAAAGATGCTCCAGGACGACGTGACGGTGGGCATGAGCCTGGCCGGGGCGATGACACCCGCGGGCCTGGGCTGCTCCTGCATCATCCCGCTGATCAAGGCGGGCTTTGTCGACTGGATCGTCTCCACGGGGGCCAACCTCTACCACGACCTGCACTTCGCCTTCAACATGCCCCTGCACGTCGGCAGCCACCTTGTCGACGACGCCGACCTGCGCCGCAACGACATTGTGCGGATCTATGACATCCTGCTGGGCTACACCGACTGCCTCATGGCCACCGACGAAATCCTCCGGAAGATCCTCGTCCAGCCGGAGTTCCAGAAGGAAATGGGCACCGCCGAACTGCACTACCTGCTGGGCAAGTACGCCGCCGAGTGGGAGCGCAAGACCGGTCTCAAGGACGTCTCGGTGCTGGCGGCGGCCTATCGCTGCGGCGTGCCCCTGTACACCTCCTCCCCGGGCGACTCCACCATCGGCATGAACATCGCCGGGGTGGAACTGCGGGGCAACAAGCTCCGCGTCAATCCCTCCATCGACGTCAACGAGACCACCAGCTTCGTCCTGGCCGCCAAGCGGTCGGGCGGAAAGAGCGCCGTGGTCCTCATGGGCGGAGGAAGCCCCAAGAACTTCATGCTCCAGACCGAACCGCAGATCCAGGAAATCCTGCGGATCAAGGAGGTCGGGCAGGACTACTTCTTCCAGGTCACCGACGCCCGCCCGGATACCGGCGGGCTGAGCGGCGCGACGCCCCACGAGGCCGTAAGCTGGGGCAAGGTCGATCCCGACCGCCTGCCCGACGCGGTGGTCTGCTACGCCGACACGACCATCGCCCTGCCGCTGCTGACGCACTACGCCCTGGCCAGGCACTCCAGGCGCAAGCTCCGCCGGTTGTACGACAAGCGGCCGGAGACTACCGCCGCCCTGGTGCGGGAGTATTTTGCCCACAACAAGTAGCCCGCGGGCGATCAAATCACTCTTGGCAGATTCGCGTTGTTGCCGTATTTTTATGCCCAAGGCCGGCCCGACGGGCCGGCGGCCCCTTGGGCGGAAGGCGAAGACGGCATGAGCATCGTGGTGATGAAATTCGGCGGCACGAGCGTCGCGGACGCCCAGCGCATCCGCGCGGCGGCACAACGGGCCATCGACTGCCGCAAGCAGGGCCATCAGGTCGTCATGGTCGTCTCGGCCATGGGCGACACCACCGACAACCTCCTGGACCTGGCCCGCCAGGTCTGCAAGGACCCCCCCAAGCGCGAGCTGGACCAACTGGCCTCCACCGGCGAACAGGTCACCATCGCCCTGATGGCCATGGCTTTGGAGGACCTGGGCGCCAAAGCCATCAGCTTCACTGGCGGGCAGATCGGCGTGATCACCGACGGCATCCACACCAAGGCCCGCATCAAGACCATCAACAAGCAGCGGATCCTGGAGCAACTGGCGGCAGGAAGGATCGTCGTCGTCGCGGGGTTCCAGGGCGTCACGGAGGATGGCGCCATCACCACGCTGGGACGCGGCGGAAGCAACGTCTCGCTGGTGGCCATCGCCGCGGCGCTGAACGCCGATGTCTGCGAGAACTACACCGACGTCGACGGCATCTACACCGCCGACCCGCGGATCGTCCCCAACGCCCGCAAGATCGATCGCATCAGCTACGACGAGATGCTGGAGCTGGCCAGCCTCGGCGCCAGCGTGCTCCAGAACCGCGCGGTGGAGTTCGCCAAGAAATACAACGTCCCCATCCACGTCCGCAGCAGCCTCAACCACAGCAAAGGAACAATGATCGTGGCGGAAACAGAATCCATGGAACGCATCGTCGTCAGCGGCGCGGCGTTGAAAGACAAGCTCGCCCGCGTGACCCTTCGCAACGTCCCCGACAAGCCCGGCGTGGCGGCCCGCATCTTCCACACCATCGCCGTCAGCAACATCGTCGTCGACGACATCATCCAGACCGTCGCCGCCGACCGGACGGCCACCATCTCCTTCACCATCGACCTGGCCGACCTGACCGACGCGCGCAAGGTCGTCGAGAAGATCTGCCGCGACCTGGGCTGCGAGGCGGTCTTCGAGGACCACCTGGCCAAGGTCTCCGCCGTCGGGGTGGGCATGCGGGTGCATACCGGCGTGGCCGAGAAGATGTTCTCCGCCCTGGCCAAGGCGGGCATCAACATCCAGAACATCACCACCAGCGAGATCAAGATCTCCTGCCTCATCGACCGCGACCAGGGCAAAGACGCCCTCCGCGCCGTCCACGACGCCTTCGAACTGGGCCGAAAACCTAAGAAAACGAAGAAAAGATAGCGGGATTTGCGGATAGTTGGATTACAGGATTTCCGGATTTACGGATTACCGTATCCGGTCCAGTGCAATAGAATTGGCGTTACTTATGTCAGCACCGTTAGGTGCGTCTTGGGTAGCCCCGGACGCAGCGAAGCAAGTCCGGGGAAAGCGGCTCTTGCTGGATTCAAGCCCCGCAAGGGGCGTCTTGAAGCTTCAAGGCGCCCCTTGCGGGGCTTGGAAAGGACAGCAACTTGTCTTTTTAAAGGCGGGGAAATGACAAAGACGGTCGGGACCATCCTTCAAGGTCTGGTCGCAATTGCATTTATCCCTCTTATTTTCGCTACATTTGGAGCGAGCTTTTACTTTTTTCTTTGGTTGCTGCTCGGTTGTGGATCAGAACCGATCCTTCCCCTCTTACTCTTGGCCCTTGGGAGTATGGCGGGCAGTTGTCTTTGTGTTTGGGGACACGGGCGGCTTGCACGGACTTGCGGGCAACCGTGCCACAACGACTCCCTTTTTAGGACGATGCTTAAACTAGTTCTGGTCGTGGTGGGGGTGGACGGCATCTTCATACTCGCTTGGATTATGGGAATGATGTTCCGAGATTTTCCTCTGTCCGTAATCAGTCTGGGCGCATTCGTTGTGTCGATTATTGGCGCTATCTGCTGGGGCCGTTTCGCGGTTAGGTATGTAAATCGTAAGTTCCCCCCATCAACGCCAGCAGGTGACCTTGCCGATGAGCCTATGAGAACCGATGATGCCACCGGAGCCTAATACTCATCAGTGGTTCATTCGCCACGCCCGCCAGGGGTATCGGGAGCATCCGTGAACGCCAGACCGTCCTGGTTGCCCAAGCCCACGCATCGCCAGCGGCGGTGGCGCTATGCGCGGCGCAAGGCCGCATGGACGGCGGTGATCGCCCTGGCGCTAGGGCTGCTGGCCTACGGCGACCGGCGGGGGTTGTTCGGCTTCGCCCCCACGAGCGACCACCAGAAGTACCACAATAACTTCTTTCCCGTCGTCCGCGTCATCGACGGCGACACGCTGGACCTGGGCATCCCCGATGGCGACTGGCCCAACACTCGCGTCCGCCTCTGGGGCGTGGACACGCCAGAAACCGTCGAGCCGAAGACGCCCGTCCAGCACTTCGGCCCCCAGGCCAGCCAGTTCACCAAGCGCCTCGCGCTGGAGCAGACCGTCCGCGTGGAACTGGAGCCTACCCAAACGCGCGACAAGTACGGCCGGTTGCTTGCGTTCATCGTCCTGCCCGACGGCAGGATACTCAACCGCGTGCTGATCGAAGAGGGATACGGTTACGCTGATCCGCGATTCGAGCACTCTCGCAAGAGTGAATTCGCCCGCCTCCAGAAACAGGCCATGGAGGCCCGCGCCGGCCTGTGGAAGGACATCCGCAACGAAGACCTGCCCTACTACTACAAGGACCACCTCAAACTCGAGGCACGGAATCCAAAGTAGCCCCCACTCTGCCTGCCGACAATTCTCGACCTGCCCATGGCGGTTGGCCGATGTCGCTCGGCGATTCTCCGCCAACCTCCCATCCGCATTGGCGTAAGCACTTTTTGTCGCATATGATGTCCCCGTGGACTATCTCATCGACGGCAACAATGTCATGCACGCCCTGGCAGCGGTGGGCGTCGATGCCGACCGCGCGGAACTGACCCGCCTGCTGGCGGGCTTTGCGGCGACGGGCGGCCGTGTGCATGTGGTCTACGACGGACCGGCGTCCCAGGAACGTTCCGCGGCGGGAGCAGGCGGCCCGGTACGTGTGACGTATTCCGGAAAGCGGACGGCCGACGAACTGATGGAGGAGATTATCGCCACCGATACCGCCCCGAGGCGGCTCAACGTCGTCAGTACCGACTACCGCATCCGCCGCGCCGCCCGCAAGCGGCGCTGCCGGATCGTCACCAGCGAGGAGTTCGCCGCCACCCTCCACCGAGCGGGCAAGGCCAAGGCGCCCCGCCGTGACGAGCCGGCCGAGAAGCAGTCCGGCCTGGGAGGCGAAGCGACGCGGAAGTGGCTCAAGGAGTTTGGATACCAATGACGCCGCCACGGGCAAGCCGCCACGGGCGGCGATAACAGGGCAGGTTTTTCATGCGTTGGGACCATCCACCGATTCGCTCGACGGACAAGAAATGGCGCCTCTTCCGCGCCTGGACCTCCGGACACCCCATCTGGTGCGGCTGGCAGGTGACCTACCGCTGCAACTTTCGCTGCCGCTTCTGCCACTACTGGCACGATCCGATGGGCCAGGCCGAGGAACCGACCGTGGCCGACTACGCCGCGGGAGCGAAGAAACTGGCCTCCCTGGGCACGTTGCTGATCTCCCTTGCCGGCGGCGAGCCGCTGCTGCGAACGGACCTGCCGCAGATCGTCGTCGCCATCGGCAGGTTCCATTTCCCCTTCGTCACCACCAACGGCTGGTTTGTCACGCCTGACGTAGCGACCGACCTGATGCGCGCGGGCGTCTGGGGCGTGTCGGTGAGCATCGACTACGCCCGAAGCGACCGCCACGACGCCCGCCGCGGGATGCAAGGCGCCTGGGAGCAGGCCTGGAGGGCGGTGGAGCTTCTCTCGGCCGCGCGGGTCCACCGCTGGCAGCGAGTCAACGTCATCGCCGTCCTGATGGACGACAACCTCCAGGACATGGAGGAGTTGCTGGCCATGTCGGCGGCGCGGGGGGCCTACTTCATGGTCCAGCCTTACGGGCATCTCAAGATCCGCTCGCGGGCCTACCAGCACAACGACGGTCCGGTCGCCCCGCGGCTGCTGGAGCTGCGGAATCGCTGGCCCAACTTCCTGTCCAATCCGCACTATCTGGGCCGGTTCGACAAGTTCCTCTCCGGCGGGATCGATGGTTGCCAGGCCGGACGAGCGTTCTTCAACATCGACTCCACCGGCGACATCGCCATTTGCGTCGAGCGTCGCACCTCGCCCGTGGCCAACCTGTATCGCAACAGCGCGCAGACGATTCTGCGCCGTCTGCGGGCCGGATCGGCCGGAAACGCCTGCAAGGAGTGCTGGTACAATTGTCGCGGGGAAGTCGAAAGCCTCTACCGCCCGCTGTCTCTGATGAAGTCCTTGCCCACGCTTTTTTTCGACCGGGGACGGGCCGACGGCGGCGCCAGGGAAAATTCCTCACACCCTCACATCGCCCCGGCCGAGGGGATATAATGCCCCAATAGACGTAAGGCCCTCCGCGGGCCTAAGAAGGAAAGATGAACGAGACACTCATCCGGGCGCCTCACCGGCGTCGCGGCAAGGCGTTAATCAAGCGTTTGGTCTGGTCGGTTGCCAACTCCTGTGCCCTGGGCGGACTGTACGCCTGGCGGCTGGAGAAGCATTGGCTCCGTATCGAACGGCGGTTGATGCCGCTGCCGAACCTGGGCAAGGGTTTCCGCGGCGCGACGCTGGCGCACATCTCCGACATCCACTGTAGCCTCATCGTCCGCGAGGCGTATCTTCGCCACTGCGTGGAGGAGATCAACCGCCTGGAGGTGGATTTCGTCGCCATCACGGGCGACTTCATCACCGGCGCGGCCGCGCACGCCCACCGCATCGCCCGTATCCTGCGGGAGATCGCACCACGAACGGCCGTGCTCGCCTGCCTGGGCAACCACGATTACGGCATCTTTCACCCGCGCGGAATGGGCGGCAGGCGCGAGCTGGCTGAATTGCTGGCCGGCGAACTCTGCCGCGCCGATATCTTCGTGATGATGAACGAACCGAGGGTGTTTCGTCGCGACGGAGCATCGCTTCAGTTCGTCGGTCTGGAGGACTACTGGTCGCCTCGGTACGACCCGCGCCTGGCCTTCGAGTCCGCCCGCGACCACCTGCCCACCATCGCCCTGTGCCACAATCCCGACGCCGCCCCGGAACTGGTCGAACTCGGGGCCGACTGGGTGCTGTCGGGGCATACCCACGGCACGGCGATACACGAGAAGAACTTCCCCCAGGTCATGCTTCCGACGGAGCAGCGGCATTTTTCCGCCGGGGAATATCACCTGGGATCGGGCCGGTATCTCTATATCAACCGCGGTCTGAGTTACGGACGGCGGACCAATCTGAACTCCCGCCCCGAAATCACCGTCTTTACGCTCTGCCAGGCATAGAGCATTTTAAGTTTGGGTGATAGCGCGGCGGGGCTTCCGTCCCGCCGTGCATTCAAGCATCTGTTAGGCTGGCGGGACGGAGCCCCGCCAGCCAGGTGTAAACATCCAAAGTGAAGATGCCCTAGAGGCCCGCCGCGGTTCAGTCCACGCGGCGCAGCCCCTGCCAGGCGGCGTATTCCCGCAGCGCGCGGATTTCCGCTCCTCCGACGTGCCCGGCCAGTTGCGAAAACTTCCCGCTTTGATATGCGGGGCGATACTGCCCCATGGCATTGACCGCCGCCCCAGGCGCGACGGAGCAGAGGCAATCGATCACCCGGTAACTTGCGGCGAGGTCATTGGGCAAGACCAGGTGGCGGACCAGCAACCCACGGCAGGCCAGGCCCGCGCCATCCGTGGCCAACGGTCCGACCTGGCGGTACATCTCCGCCATGGCGGCCGAGGCGACGGCGGGATAATCCGCCACGCCGGAGTATTCCAACCCCGCGGCCGGATCGGCATACTTGAAGTCCGGCATGTAAATCTCGACAAGTCCATCCAGAAACCGCAGGGCCTCCAGCGACTCGTATCCGCCGCAGTTGTACACCACCGGGACCGTCAGCCCCGCCCTCCGCGCCAACACAATGGCCTCGGCGACGGCATGGGCAAAGTGCGTGGGCGTGACGAAGTTCACATTCGCGCAGCCGCGGCGCTGCAAGTCCATCGCCAACTCCGCGATCCCCCCCGGGGAGCAGCTCTTCCCCACGGCTGCTGGATCCGCCGGGTGGCTGATGTCGTAGTTCTGGCAAAATACGCAGGCGAGGTTGCAGCCGACAAAGAAGATCGTTCCGCTTCCGCCTGGTCCCACCAGGACCGGCTCCTCGCCAAAGTGCGGTTGGGTGGAGGCCACGATCGCCTCGGCGCCGCTTTGACAGGCCCCCATCTGGCCGGCTGTGCGGTCCACGCCGCAGCGGCGGGGACAAAGTCGGCACGCGCGAATCATCTCTCGCAAGGCCCGGACGTTTTCCGGCATCTCCGTCATGGCGCGATCCCGCCGGTCCCCGCGGCGGGGCGTTGGTAATGGTCGAACTTCCCCGCCAGCAATTCCTCGATGAACGCCGCCAGGCCCTTTTGGGCGACATGGTCGGCGAAGCGTCGCAGCGTCGGGGGGGCCGTGGGCATGACCACGCCCAGTGCGGCGCCCCGGATCATCGCCAGGTCGTTGACGTCGTCGCCGACGGCGACGATCCGGCCGGGGGCGATACCGACTCCTTGGGCGACGTATCGGATGGCGGTGAACTTATCGGCCCCGACGGCGTGGGCCTCCACGATGAACACGCCGTAATTGGGCGCCAAGATGGCATGCACGTTGAGTTGCCCCTCGAAGCGGCGGCGCAGTTGTTCGGCGAGTTTCTCACCCTCTTGGCGGGCGACCACCGCGTTGATCCGCAGCACGGCCGGGCTGCCGTCCAAACCGTCCACCTCCCGGACCGCCGCGCCGGTCTTGGCCAGCCAAAGCTCCCTCGCGGCGGCCATATCGCCCCCCTTGACCAGCAGGTAGTCCACGCCATGCCGCCAGACATCCACCAGCGCCATCGCGCAGAAGCCGGCGTCGGCGAGGGCCTTGGCGAAGCCTTGTGCGACCGGGGCGGGAATGGGGTGATGGTACAAGGTTCTTCCACCCTCGGCCTCGGATACCATCGCCCCGCCCACGACCACCAGTGGCAGGTGCGGTGCGGCGAGCCGAAGTTGCCGCCAGACGGGCAGGGTCTCTTCCCGGCTGCGCCCCGTCGCCAGGCAAATCGCCAATCCGGCGCGCTGGGCGGCCGAGACGGCATCGACAACGTCACCGCCCACCACGCCTTCCGGTCCCGTCAGCGTTCCATCCACGTCGACAGCCAGCATTCGATACTTCATGGTTTCTCCAGACCGGCCCCATTGTACACGTCCCGTATGGGACCACGAGGGGCATGTGGCCGGGATCGTGACACACCCCCTACCCAAAGGAAAGGTTGAAGGGGGCACAAAGGTTGGGGGGGCAAGGATATCAAACCGCGGTTTGGGAATGCCACCTGCCGCGGATTGACACGGGATTACTCATGTGATTATATTCCTACCGTGGTTATTTCATGATCAGAGGCACCTAACGGGCGGAAAGGTACTATGAGCGATCCCTGTATAAATGACAATCTGAGAGCGGAGTATGAGGCGTTGTCCTCTTACGAAAGACAAGTTGTCACATTTCGCTTCACAGTCCTGAGTTTCTTCCTTGCGACCGTGGGAATCATCGTTTTCCGGGCAGAAGTTGTGCCTGGTGCCGGTCTTGTTCTGATCTTTTTGTCGGTCCCGATGTGGCTGCTCGATGCTCGGAATCGCGTGCTGCTCAAGAGGCTTGGAGAGCGAGGGAAAGCAATCGAAAAAATCTGGGAGAACATGGCTCCACATGCTTGGTATGATGGGTATTCCTTTCATAGGCACGCAGAGGACAATCGGTGTACGGACATCCAAGTTCTTAGCCAGAAGGTCCCATTCCGTGGTGAAAGTCACTTTGGCAAACTTGCGCGTCATTCCTTGGCAATTGACCTTATCTGTATACTAACTGCCTTCTACGGATTGATGCTGTATAACTCTTGGCTGTTCCGGCAATTGAGTGCTCTTGTGGTGTTCATTATGGAGAACATGCTCACCCACGTATTCCATGCTATTTCCCATCTATAGGCGCCAGGTGCCACGCCCAAGCGAAGCAACGCGGAGCTTGGGGGTGCGATTCATTTCACCCCCAAGTAAACGACACTTGGGGGTGGCACCCATCACTATTGACCTTCGTATTGCCAATGCGCCTTATCCGTGGCCCGGAAAGGCCGTTTTTGCAGGTCGAACCCAGCCGGCGTGTCTCTTTATCAACGCGAAGGTCAATAGTATGGCAGCGCTATGTTGAGTCGATGGCGAGATTGGCCGTGTGGGCGCGGCAGGCGTAGGATAGCGCGTTGCGCCACTGGTAGTAAGCGGCTCGTTCGATGAGTTCACGCCACGATCTCCGGCGGCTTGGGTGTATCGAAAGTTCCCCCGCCACGCTTGTGCCGGGATGGTTGGGGTGAGTCTATGTTGCCGGAGGGAGATGGGGTATCATGGCGGCATGAAAATCCGACTGGGCCATGCCACCGATGTCGACGACGCGTTTTTATCGTTTGCGTTGGCCGCGGGCAAGGTTTCCACCGGGTCTTTTGAGTTTGAACATGTCCGCGAGGACCTTGCGACGCTCAACGACCGGGCGGTCCGCGGGGAACTGGACGTCACCCCCATCGGCGTCCACGCCTATGCCTACGTGCGGGAACGCTATTGCCTGGGCCGGTGTGGGGCCACGTTCGCCAGCCGCCGCGGTCCGTTGATCGTCTCCCGCCAGGACAATAACGCCCAGGCCCTGGAAAACGCCACCTTGGCCGTCGCGGGAACCACCAGCAGCGCCTTCCTGGCGCTACAGCTCTATAAACCCGGCCTGCGGACGATGGTGCTTCCGGGGGACAAGATCGTCCCTGCCGTCAAGAGCGGAGTCGTGCCCCTGGGGCTACTGGCCGAGGCGTCTCTATATGCATGCGCCCAGTGGGGCTTGCATTGCGTCGCCGACCTGGCCCAATGGTGGACGGCCAAGAACGGCGGGGACCCGCTGCCCCTTCGATGTCTGGCGTTTCGCAAGGACATCGCCCCCTCCGCGCGAAAGGAACTGGAGCAAGTGCTCACCGAGTCGATCCGCTACGCGCTGGACCACCCCTCCGAGGCGGCCAAGGCCGCACGGGACGTCGCTGGCGGGGACGCGACGGACGGGGAGGTCATGGACGAAATCAACGCCGGAAGAATGTCCCTGGACCTGGGCGACCACGGAAAACAGGTCATCGAGAAATTCCTGTTCCTGGGCCACCAGGCGAGAATCATCCCCAACGCCCTGCCGCTGGAATTCGTTTAGAGCCTTCTAAGTTTGGGTGATAGCGCGGTGGGGCTCCGTCCCGCCGCGCTTTCAAACACCTGTCAGGCTGGCGGGACGGAGCCCCGCCAGCCTGGGTAAACATCCAAAGTGGAATTCGCCTAAGCAGCCTCCCCCTCTCCGCATCTAGCCTTGCCGCGCAGGGGAATACTTGCAGATGCAGTCGAAGACTTCCCCACCGATTCGCCGGGCGACGGCGGCGTCCTTGAGCATCGCCAGGATCAGGCTGTCGACCGTGAAGGATGCGTCGAAATTGCTCTCGACGCCCCGGCCCATGCCCACCAGGACGACCAATTCCGCGTCGGCCGCCGCCTCGTTGAGTTCCTCCGAGACGTCGGACAGGTCGATCAGCGGCGAGGTGTTTCCGGTGGAGACCACCTCGAACATCCCGGCGCTAATCAGGCTGGCGAGGTCTTCGTCAATCGTACTGAGCTGTTCGACGACGGTGACGGTTTCATCGGCGGTGACATCGTTGAGGCTGGGCAGTTCATTGGCGGCCAGCACGATTTTCGTGCCCGCCAGCGCCAGTTCCCTCGCCATGGGCATGACGCCCAGGATGAAGTCGGCGCCGGCGTTGTCCACGAAGATGACGGCCTTGGCCCACTTGGCCGGCGGAGTGGGGACTAACTCCTCAGCCAGGCGGTCGAAGTCGTCCACCAGCCAGGGCCTGGGCCGACCATTGGCGACAGCGGCCAGGAAGTCCGTCGGCTGGGCGGCCAGATGCATCGTCTCCAGGGAACCCAGGTCGAAAATATTGCCCGCAAAGACACATTTGACCAGGTGCAGCCATTTTCCCTGGCCCTTCATGGAATGGAACTTCCGCACCACCTGGGGATACAGGACGGCGGCGGAGGCGTTCTCGCGGTCCTTGACGTGTTTGAAGGGATCCTCCAGTCCATGGCGCCGCAAGACGCCGTCGCGCAGGCGGCACAGTTCCAGCACATTGAGTTTACCACCGGGCAGCGAGTCCGGCGCCAGCCGCAACCGGTCGATGGCGGTGGTGAATTCCTGGCGGGCGTCCAGCACGCCCTTTCCGGCCTTGCGCCCGTACTGCACGGCGGCGTGCTGGAGCATCACCTCAAAGTGTTGGGCGAAGTGGTCCAGCCAGGCGAGGCGCGCGGCGGAATCCTTGAGGAGATCCCAATCGTGAGCAACGTAACGTCCCGGATCGCTGAGCAGGCGGAAATGACTCATGTTTTTAAAGCGGCAACGTTCCCTTTCTTTGTCTCCGTTGCGGGGAAAGTATAGAGTCCCCGCCGCGGAGCGTCAATCCAACTTCCACGGGCTACACCTCCCGAATCGCGATCATCGTCAGGTCGTCCGGTCGGCTTTGAAGCCCCGAGTATCGCCGCATCGTCCAGAGGACGTGTCGCACGATTCCTTCGGAGGGCTGGCCTTGGGCAATCGCCTCCTGGGCGGCCTGGCGGAGGCGATCGTGCCCGAAAGGTTCATCGGCAAAGTTCATCGCGTCGCTCAAGCCGTCGGTGTAGGCCAGGAGCACGTCGCCTTTGCGTAGTGGCAGCGCCCGGTGGGTCCAGCGGCCATGGGGATCGATTCCGACGATCGGTCCGGTGGATTCCAGTTGACTGACGCTCCCATCGCGAAACAGCAGCGGGGGAACGTGGCCGGCGTTGGCGTAGGTCAGCCGGCGGGCCTTGAGATCGACGACCCCATAGAACAACGTGGCGAACTCACTGCCCAACGTGTCGTTGCAGAGGTCGCGATTGACTTTCCTCAGCACCTCCGAGATGGCGTATACGTTTTCGGCGTGCGCTCGCAGCGACGCCCGCACCGAGGCCATCAGCAGCGACGCCCGCACCCCCTTGCCCATCACGTCGCAGACGGACAGGCCCAGGTTGTCCTCCGGCAGAGCCAGGAAGTCGTAAAAATCCCCTCCCAACTCAAAACAGGGGACGTAGACGGCGGCGATGTCCAGCCCCGGCACGGCGGGCGGTTTGGATGGAATCATCCGCCGCTGCACCTCCGCGGCCGTGTGAAGCGCCCGGCGCATCTCGGCCGATCGGACCGCCTCCTCGTACAACCGCGCGTTGACGATCGCCGCGGCCGCCTGGGCGGCGATGGCCTGGAGCAGCGAGACCTCGAACCAGTCGAACTCGTGCACCTGGGCCGTGTAGACGCGGATGACGCCCTCGGCCCGGCCCTTGTAGATCATCGGGGCGCATAGGGCGCTGACGATCCCCTCTCGCCTCGCCTCGGCGGGATATAACACGCGCGGATCGTTCCGCTCGTCGGCGATGTAGACGGGCTTTCCGCTGGCCAGGATGTCCTGGTCGATCTTGCTGTCGGATAGGAGGATGGGGCCTTTGTTGAGATACTCTGACGAAAGGTTGGCCACCGCCTTGATCACCAGCTCGGTGCGATTCTCGTTCAGCAAGCGGATGGAGCATGCCTTGGCCTTCAGCACCTCCACCACCGTGCGGGCGACGAGGTCCAGCACGGCCTTGAGATTCCTCTGCCCGGTGAACTCCGCCGTCAGGCGGTACAGCGTCGCCAGCTCCACCACCCGCGAAGCGGCCTCATCGCTTCGGCAGCACTGGCGCGCCAAGCCCTCGGCCATCACCTTGGCGAATTCCGCCACGGCGTCAGACCCTTCCTCGCCTCCTGCTCCGCCCACCGCGCTCGGCCGCTGGTCGCTTGGGGGATAGATCACCCTGGCGATGGCTTGTCCTTCTACGATCACCGGCGCCTGACAGCCGGCGGCAGCCCAGAGGGCGCACATCGCCGGAGGCGAAGAAACCTCTCCTTCCCGCCCTTGATATGGTGCAGCGGGCGATACCTCCG
>Ga0315284_10000753_pt1 | contig 44548 bp, 40 predicted proteins | sample YL17G09_16_MG_FD_203696 | JGI IMG/M metagenome (GOLD analysis project Ga0315284, IMG submission 203696) | Sediment microbial communities from Yellowstone Lake, YNP, Wyoming, USA - YL17G09_16 | ecosystem: Environmental > Aquatic > Freshwater > Lake > Sediment | place: USA: Wyoming | collected...
GGAGACTTCGCTCATCTTGCCCAATCCCATATTTGTTCCCCAAGCGATAATACAGGCAGCGATGGTTGTGTCATCTGCTTCTTGCTTGGCGTAACGTAGAAGGATATGCTCGAAGACATCCATAAACTGACATTGCCGATTGACGAAATGTAATATATCGCTGATTTCTACTTGCTTGAGTGCATCAAAAAAAGTATGGTTCACTGACTCATTTTTACTAGGGTATTCGAGTGTCCATTGAACATTCTGACCATGCTTTTTTACCTGGAAATGCTCGTTTAGACCTTTGGCAATACGCTGATTGACTTCAGCGATGCGGTTTTCAAGCCTTTGCTCTAGCATTGCCAGATGATCTCGGATGGGTTGTTTGAGAATAGCTAAACCGGTGCTGGCAATGAGTTCTTCCTTCTTTTGCCATCTTTGTTTGTCAAGCAGATCATCCTCGAAGCTACGGAATCGAACACTATCACGGCAGAAAATATCTCCTGCTTCTAGACTATTGCGTAGAAGGCGGTATACCAAAAACTCGTAACGATTTGGTAGTAGTTGTCTTTTTCCATGAGTATCTTGTGCATAAAGATAACGTTTCATAGGCTCCAGTATGAACCTTTTTGGAAATGACTCAGCGGGATATTGTCCGAGTGGTTTCTCTTTTTGATAGGCATCTTTAAGGAAGTCTATGGCTTCAATTAGAGGGTCGCTTGCCGATGATGAAGCGAAGTCAACCGTTAGTAATATTGGTCTTAGATGGCGTTTAAATTGAGATGCTAATTTGTCGACATGCTCCCATTGAAATGCGGTTTCATTGAACCTTACATTCTTGGAGATGTGGTCGGCTATGGAATCCAATTTCGGCCGTTCCAGAATCCCAAAAGCCTTTTCCTGGACTTGGTAGAATGGCGTATCACCTGCAATACTATCATCCGTAAAGATTTTTAGAACCGTACCTACTTTTTGCAGGTCCTGATTGCTCTCGATTAGGGATTCATACATACGCTCTTTAGCAGCGTTTTTGGTGTCATCAATATATCCTCTGACGTCATGGATCAGACAGTTGATCAGGTTATCATGGAGTTTCTGATAACGGTGGTAAACAAAGCATAGAAAATAAACATATACAATCCATTCATCAAGTCGGCGTAGCCTGAAGACAGAATAATAAGTCACTAGCGAAGCATAATACTTGATGTTTTCATTGGATATTGAAAGATATGGCAAAAGGCTTTTCGCTAAATAGTATAAATTATTTATCTGCTTTCCCTTGTTTATTTCTTGCTTAATTTCTTTTAGGTTGAAATCTTTTGGTTCACGTTTCAGAAGTGTTATTTCATATAGCCCTTGTGAATCGGAAATCAGAGACTTTAGCAATTGGATATCGGAAGGCTTCAGATAACTTTGCACAATGGATATCAAGCGATTCTGTTCATAATTTAGAGCCTTTGCCACCGTATCTTGTATGAAGCTATATCCGGGGACAGCTATGTGTTCCTCTGACAGATAATGCATAATTTCACGGAAGATATAGATAGGTTTACTACAAACTATTGCTACTTGTTGTGCTTTTGTCTCTAATTTCCGCCGTTCTTCTGCGCCGCAAATTCGATAGTTGCAGAGAACTAAGATTAATCGTTGCTGTTTTAGTCGGGTCACCTTGGTAATCTTAAATTCAGTGAGTTGAAAGTCGGGAAAATATTGTTCCTGTATATACTTGGCATCATCAAAAACCTTACGAATGCTGAAAACGAAAAATAAATGACTAGCTTTGAAGTAACCAAGCTGTAAGATAAAGTATATCTGAGATTTGATTGAATGCAGTTGCGCAAGCATAGCTTTCTCACTGGGTGATAGTGAAAAATATTCAATACGCTCTTCGTGCGTGAAACGAGGTATTCCATAAATAGTTTCTAATTCATCGTCACTCAAGATTCTAAGGCGTTTGGGTTGCGTATCCATTGGGTTTTCCATGCTTTCATTTTCCTTGTATGTTAGATGGCGGTTGGTAATATTTAGACTCACAAAGTCTAATTTGTGAGACATCACTCTTGACGTGTCTTTTTTTATGTCTTATTATATCATTGTTATATCGTATTAGGAATAATGAAACATTATGAAGTATATAAAAATTAAGCGTCAGGAGGGATATGTATGGCTCTGGTTGGATATGCACGTGTCAGTTCCGTAGGACAAAGCCTTGAGATACAGCTGGAAAAGCTAGAACACTGTGATAAAATCTTTCAGGAAAAGAAAAGCGGAACGTCGGACAAGCGACCTAGGCTACAAGAGTGTCTGGAATATGTCAGGGAAGGGGATACGCTTGTTATCACGAAGCTGGATAGATTGGCACGTTCAACCTTGCATTTGTGTCAGATCGCAGCCGAACTGCAACAGAAGCAGGTTGACTTGAAGGTGATTGATCAGAATATTAGCACCAGCGACGCCACTGGACGTTTATTATTCAATATGCTTTCAGCCATTGCACAGTTCGAAACCGAGTTACGAGCAGAACGGCAGATAGATGGCATTCAAAAAGCTAAAGAGCGAGGTGTGAGGTTTGGTCGGCAAGAAAAGCTGACAGCACAGCAGGTTGTAGAGATGAGACAAAGGCGAAAGCAAGGCGTTCTTATCAAAACACTAATGAAAGACTATGATCTCTCAAAAGCGACTGTGTATCGATACCTTAATGAAAATAATTCTTCCCAGTCAGAAGAAAGTGAATAATTTTGAAATATACCTTTTCGGGGGGATGTGCAAAAATCCCCAGCTTGGATTTTTTTGAGATTGTCAAGGGTTTTGTGTAAGTTCCCATTCCGCCATCATTACAAATATTTACTGACCCTTTCCCCGAAGTAATTGATAACTGTGCCAGTATTGTTTGTATTAGGAGAGAAACATGGCAAGAAGGAAATGGACACACGAAGACCGGCAGTTTCTCAGAGAGAACTACCAGAAGATGACCAACAAGAAACTGGCAGAACACTTTAATCTTACTACTGGTGGGGTCGGCTATCAGCTTAAGATGCTTGGATTGAAGCGATTAAGACAATGGACTAAAGAGATGGATGACTTTATCAGAAATAACTACATGAGTATGACCAACAGAGAAATGGCACATGAGCTTGGAAAGACCATCTGCGCCATTGACAAAAGGCTTGGAATACTCAAAATCCGTCGGAAGGAGAAATGGACTCCTGAAAGAGAGCAGTTTTTGCGGGATAACTATGAGATAATGTCCAATGCCTTCCTTGCCAAGAAAATGGGGGTCGCGGAACTCGCCATCGCCAAAAAACTTAGTCGCTTGGGTCTTATTAGGAAAAGAAGGAAGAACTGGAGCAAAAAGAAAGAGGAGTTCCTGCGAGCAAATTATAAACGATTGAGCATTGACGAATTGGCTGACAGATGCGGCATGCTTCCAGATTATGTCAGAAACAAAATAACCGAGTTGGAACTGCGTTAGATTCTGCTAAACCTCCAAAACATCCCAGCTAAAGACACATTAAGAATTCAACAACAGGTAAGATTTGAGAAGTATTAGGAGAATTGCAATGTCCATAATAGGGATAGATTGGGAACTTGCGGATAAAATGTATGCCCGAAAGGACATATCAGATGCTAATTGATATGCATAACCATACTGAGCATGGATCTCAAGACTCTGTGATACAGATTGACCAGTTGATCCAGATCGGCAAAGAACGTGGGCTAGATGGTGCTTGCATTACCGAACACCAAACAATCACAAGCCTTGATATTGAAGAATTAAGTATGAAATATGATTTCAAGCTCTTCGGTGGCATAGAGATGGAAATCACATCTGTCGGTCATTTCCTCTGCTATGGAGATATCTCAGCACTCAATGAAGTTCCGACAGCTAAAATAAGACAGCTCCTGCTACAGCTTTGTAATGAGTTAGCATACTATCCCCCGACATTATCCATAGAGCATTTTAACGAATCTGAAACGTTTAGAAGAATAATAGAAAGTTTCTACATTAGTGATATACAATCCCTGATTGATAAAACTCATGATGCTGGAGGATTGATCTTCTGGGCTCACCCTTATGATAACTATTCATTGCTAGGGATACGCTTTAGCGAGTATATTGAAAAGTATAAGCTCCTAAAATTAGAGGATTTTTACAGCTATATCCAATATAATGATAGCTCATTGCAAGCTATCATAGATCAAATTGATGGATTTGAAGTTATTAATGGTTGCGATAATGAAAGGGGGATGCTCAATAGCTTGAGTGCTGGATTCGCGGAGATGCTGAATAAACTAGCTATCGGTGGCAGTGACGCACATGACCCTGATGATATTGGTCTTGTTGCCACCAGATTCAACAGGACAATAGAAAATTCCGCGGATCTCGTTTCGGCATTATTAGCAAGAGATACAGAACCGGTCATCACAGAATATGGTCAAAGTATTACACTGCAATCCCGTGTCTATGAAAAGTAATTCACTGCCATATACTTTTTAGAAATTATATTCCACCCTCACCCCCACCCTCACTTCTCAACAAAACTCTAAATTCCCATCCAACCAATCCCCTAAACCCCGCCGACACCACACCTTTCCATAATCCGCCGCTTTTCTATCTTCGGTATTCCTTGCTCTATAATTAACTTCCGATGTCCGAACCCTTATACAAAGCCGTTTTTTACATCTCTGTCTATCGCCTAAATCTTTCCAAAATCCGACACCTACGACATTTTCAGTTCTCTTCAATCAAACCCCTATCTTTTCCCAAATCTATCGCTCACTCTGGAAGCAAAATAAACAAAATCAGGAACTAAAGACCCGGACCTCTCCCAAATTCCACCTTCGCCTCAACAGGACAAAACTCGTGATAGGTCTTATCGTCAAACCATGCGCACATAAATTTCTCTAACGGAATGGATGTCCGGAAAGACAGACCCGAAGCATACCAGAAAAGCTGAGAAGCAACTTTTTGCTCATTCTCCCTTTCTGCCGATGGCTTGAAGTCCAGAATGAATATCTTGCCCTGTCTTACCTGCAATGCGTCGATGTGTCCTGCGATCCCCATATCAAGGTTCTTCTCCCAGAGCCAGACCGGAACCTCGACCGCAATGGTGGATGAGTCATTGATGAGCATGAAATCCTCAACTACTGAATGCCTTTGCGAATTGTTATTACAGGATTTCAGGGCAAAATCAGCCAATCGGCAGGCATTGTTGTATCTGACCTTCTTCTCGACCTTCACAGAAATCCTGGTCCGGGAACAGCGATTCTCGATGTCATCAAAGAACGAAGGGCATCCCTTCTCAAACCGTTTTACGTATTCAACCAGAGGAAAGAAGCCATTATCTTTGCAGAGAAGCTCCAGTTTGGGCCTGTGATATTTGAAATTATAGGCGAGATCGTTATGCAGGAAGGTTTTGCTGACCAGAATGTCTTTTTGATAATCCCTTACCACTCCCGTTCTGAGTTTACGATAAGTGCAGATACCCCCGAACTCTTTCAGCCACTGGCTCGCAGAGCTTTTGGATACCTTGACCTTGTATCTCCTGTTAGTCAGTTTGGCTGACTCTTCCAGCGTGTTGCCGAGATTGTAATAGCTAATGGCGCTATTGATCACTTTTGGTCCATAAGTTTTGTGCAGAATCCTGCTGTCTGCGAACTCTCTCCTGCAATCCTTGCAATGATAAAGCTGCCGAAAGCCGAACCTGGCCTTCCTCCTGCCTTTCCTGATTATTCTCGGGCTTTTGCATTTTGGGCATTTCATAGTCCTAATACATCAGTATAGCGGACTATGAAAATTGGGCAAGAGCAACCCTCTTAATAACATACTCTTGCTCAACTCTGTTTCCTCCCTTTATTTTACGACGTTATACTGCACAAGCTCCTCACGTCCACCTTTCGTCCCGACAAATAAGACCATTCCCACGCCCGGAGAGACGGATATTTTATATAAGAAATCGCTGTCCAACTCTTTTCCATCTTGATCCTCGTCTACTATGCGGTATTCAATACTGACTACTGAAAGACCCGCTATTAAAATAGGAAATCTCAACGACACGGGCAGTCATCGCCTGAATCCTTTCCATCACTTTCTGATCTTCTATCCATGCGGACGTATGTGTTCTGGCAACACGCCAGGTCCCACTTTTTTTGAGGTTTGCTTTATCGATGATCAACCAGTCGCTCATAGATTCGTGCTTGATCTGGACGTTTGCGACGTCGCTTTCTTTCAGACCGAGTTGCTTACGCACGTCCTCCCTCGCCAGAGCATCTCTTAATTCCTGTTCCAGAGACTTTTCCACTTTTTTGGTGTCCGATTCGGCAAAACCCAGAACCTGGTCGTTATCAGCCCTGAAAATCGTAAGAGGACTGGAAGTCCCGTCAGACAGCAGTTTGTTTGCTGCATTGGCGACACTCACTAATTGATAGGTTTTGCCATTCTTTTCTATTTTATCGGATAGCTTGAAATTTTCCTGTCCTCCAGCGGCTGTTTTATATGTCCACTGAGACCCAATTTTACCGGGAAACCACAGGTCAACAGCTATAGCTTTTGATATTGCTTCACCTGGGTCTGGCAGCTTGGGCGTGAAAACCACCTCAAATCCAATGGGACCGAATGCAAGATGCTTTCCCGATTTACTCGTCCCGGTAATCGATACCGAGTAAGAACCCAAAGCTACCTCATTTGTGGGCGTCCAGACTGCTTTGTCGCCATCAAGGGCGATAGTCCCTTTAATATTGATGACTTTTATATCAACGTTAGCCATTTCCTCACTGAAGATAACAGTGATCTGCTTGAACTCTTCGATATTCTCTTTTTCTTTGATACTTATACTTTTCACGCGTAATGGATTTGGGTCTGTTAAATTCATTTCCGGCACTGCTGGATTATCCTTGCCACAGCCAAGAAACGACACGACGACAAGAATCAGTAGAAATAGCTTCTTTTTCAGCATTTTCCATTTCCTCCTATTTTTTGGTTTTATAAACCATTCCTGATGTATCCCCACATTGTTGCTGTTGATTTTTCCTCCGATACCGCTATTGATAGAAACTTGAAAGTAGACATAATCTTACGGAAAACATCAATATCAAAGTTTTTGGAAGTATCCCTGCCCGTGATGACATAAGCATATTTATCCCTTATGGCAATCCACTGGATAGATTTGTATTCAGTTTCTACATCCCCAATAATCCCTGAAAACGTGGCAATCAATTCGTATCCATCCAGTTTTTCTTCGCCAATAACTATAACCCGCGTTGACTCTTTCTCCCACTTTCGTACTAGCAGTTCGCAGCCCGCCATAGTTAACTCAAAATAAGACCGTAAAGAATACGTCGTTTCCTCTACTCCCACGTTAACAACTGCCTGCGATGGACCGGTTATGATATTGAAAACTGTAGCTGTAATATCCCCTACGCTTACCTTCTCTTCTTTTGCCTGTATACTCCATTTGGTTAAGTCGTCAGGCAAAGAGATCTGGAAACCATATTTGCCATTCACGTAGGTGCGTCCAACTACCTTTGCGTTAGGTGCTGCATCGGCGTTATAAACCCATATTGTAACCAACAACAGAATTATTAAAAAACTTGATAATCTCTTTTTCATACCATCCTCCTAAATCATGGCAATATTAGTCTTCAATCTCCTGAAAATCTCCTCTCTTTTGTGGTTGGTGATTTGGGCATAGATCATGGTATTCTGGATGTTTGTGTGTCCGAGGTGGTCTCTGACGAACTCTATCCCTTCGCCAGCATCAAGCAGGTGGGTGGCTATGGAGTGTCGCAGGGAGTGGACAGAGTATTTGGGATCAATCCCGGCTTTCTGTGCATATCTCTTGAATAATTGCTGCACCCTTTGCCTGCTGAGATTGCCCTGTCTGCTGGTGAATAGGGCGTCGCCAGTATCGAGTCTTACCTTGAGATATTTTCTGATGAGCTTTTCTGCGGTTATGAAAAGTGGTCGTTCTCCGCCGATCCCGCCCTTTACTCTGTGGATGAGTATCTTTTTGTTTTCGAGGTCAACGTAGGATAGTTTGAGCAGGAGTGCCTCTGATAGCCTCAGTCCATAGAGGTAGGTGAGTCCGAAAAGAGTTTTGTCTCTTGGATTTTTGATGTACGAAAAAAGCCTCTCGATTTCTTCTTTTGAGAGGTATTTTATATTTGAGTTGAATCCTTTAATCAAAGTGTTTAACTGGTAGTGGTGGAAAAACATAGGCGTGACAGGGCTTAGGCGGTCTTAATGAGTTCGAGAGGGGGTGAAATATAGTGAAAGTTTGCTATCTGAACTTCGTAAGAAAAACTTCTGTAAAATGGCTTGGTGTAATGGATAAGAAGGTAGAACGTTTATGCTGGGAGTTAGCTATTTTGATTAAAATGTCTAACTGGAGTTATTTTAACACAGAATAAAGGGTAATGTAAAGAAAAAAATCAACGTTTAATGCAAAAAATATCAAATTTTCATTGGCATATTAACCAAAATTATGATATTCTTTTGATATATCATTTTTAACTTATAACCAGATACTGTATAATGAGATTATATAGAATATGACCAAAGAAGAACTGAAAAAACTTATAGGCCAAAGCGAAGGGCATAACCTTGAGCTAAAGAAATCAACCAGCTTGAGGCAGGAGATTGGGCAGGCTGTCTCGGCTTTTGCTAATACTAACGGCGGAATTATCCTGATCGGCATATCTCCTGACGGTGAGATTGTGGGTGTTGACATCGGGAAAAAGACGGTGGAGGATTTGGCTAACTTGATAAAGGAGAACACCGATCCAAAAATCTATCCACAGATGAAAATACACAAAGTGGACGATAAAAATATAATTGAGATAGCAGTTAAAGAATCCGATGAAAAGCCTATATTTTTTTCAAACCATGCTTATCAAAGGGTTGGGAGGACCAGCCCAATGATTTCAGTCAGCAAAATAAGGGAGCTTGCTAAACAGGAAAGAAAGACACTTACCTGGGATGAAAAGATTTGTGAAGATGCTGATTTGGAAAAAGATATTGATGAAAATAAGGTAAAGTGGTTCTTAGAAAAGGCAAAATATGAGAGAAGGCTTGACATTAATCCCAACATTCCGGATAGGGAGGCTTTGGAGAGATTAGGACTTGCAAGAAATGGTCGTTTGACAAATGCTGCTATCCTATTATTCGGAAATAATCCACAAAGATTCTTTCTAATGGCAGAAACAAGGTGTGGAAGATTCAAAGGGACAGAGCCTTTGGAATTCATTGACATGAAAGTTTTTGGGAAAAGCATAATAGATCAAAGAGAAGATGCTATAGAATTCGTGAAAGAACACATTGCGCTTCACGCAAAAATTGTTGAAACGGAAAGAGTGGAAACATGGGAGTATCCAATCGAGGCAATAAGAGAGGCAATAACTAACGCAATCTGCCATCGCGATTACCAAATGTCCTCCAATGTTCAGGTAAGGATTTTTGACGATAGAATTGAAATTTGGGGATGCGGCAGTTTACCAGAACCATTGACATTGAACGATCTCAAGATTAAACATGAATCTGTTCTGAGAAACAATCTAATCGGAAAATGCTTCTTCCTGATTAAGTTCATTGAACAGTGGGGAACTGGAACAAATAGAGTTATTAACTCATGCCTGAATTATGGGTTGCCAGAACCGATTTTCGAAGAAATATCCGGTGCGCTTATAGTAACGTTAAGGAAAGAGATTTCGGAAGATTTTTTGAAAGAAAAAGGGTTGAACGAAAGGCAGATAAAGGTTATATCATATATTAGAGAGAAAGGCAGTGTAACGAATAAAGAATATCAACAAATATTTGGGGTTTCTAAAAGGACAGCTTCATCGGATTTGAGTGATCTTGTTAAAAAGAATATGTTGAGAAAAACCAGTAAGGGCAAAAGGGATTTAAAGTATATTTTACCTTAGAGCGAGAAACTCAGTATTGCCCATATTGCCCAAAAATTGCCCAAAAATTGCCCATATTGCCCAAAAAGTAAAGTGGTAATAGTTTCTGAGAGAGAGAACATGGCTTGGAACCGCCAGAGTTCAAACTTGACAGTGATGTTCTAAAGGTTACGCTATGGGGGGACTAGCGAACGATTTATGGAACTTACTGAGGAATCACAAAAGGCAAAGTTTGCCCAGGTTCTGAACGCCCGCCAATTAAAGGCGATTGAATGTCTCCAAACACATCAAGCATTAACACGTAAAGAATATTGTGAATTGACCGATGTATCTTCCCGGACTGCCCATCGTGACCTAATAAATTTAGTTGAGCGGGGTTTATTAAGTAGCGCAGGAAAAGGACGCGGCAGTAAATATGTCCTTGCTAAAACATTGAGATAGAGTAATCGTGCCATCTAAATGGCACAATTATGGCACGATTATGTCCTATTTTATCTATCTTCTATGAAATCAATTACGGAAATCTATTACGACCAAAATGGCGCAATTGTGGCACGGTTATATCCTAGTAATCAAATTTTTGGACTAAAACAGAGATGAATACTAAAAAGAAAATCAAAACAGAACCTGTGCTTTGCTTTGTTAAAGGACCTTGGGCATATTTCACTACCCAAGAGTTATCAAAACAGACAGGAGACGGTTGGGATGACGCTCCTTATGAAGATAATGCATCTCCGCCTTATGAGTCGAAAGATGGATCTTGGATAATTACAAAAGTGGCATGGGACGGTCCCTTTCAGACACTTTATGAGTATAATTCTTGTTATGTTGGCAGTCGCTTAAGTGTTAATCAAATCAACTCAGGAGAAGACCCATGGCTTAGAACCTCCCGCTATGAATCTGATTGGGAGGGTCCTCCGATCAAGATTATGGCAGAAACAACCTTGTCGGAGTTTATATGCATCATTGAGTCTGCTGGCGGGTCTGTCTATCTAAAGAGAAATTAATATCTTTCGGGTGATTTGAGTAGGCTATGGAAGCGAAAGTCTCGATAATAGATATTGCTATGTATCTAGAACAATGGGGGATTGAATAGTGTGTTTACTTTTTTAGTCTCTACCGCCTTTTTGTTTAGAAATTTTTGATTGTAAGTTCCGATTACTGAAGAATAGGATTTCATAAGAAGCTCGTTTTCTACTTCTTTTCTTAGTTTTGAATATTTTTCTCTGCATAGCTTTACAATACTTTCTTTGTAGGACTTCACTTTTTCAGGTGATGGCAAAGTTATAGCGTTGAAAGGCTGAGAGGTGGCTCCGTCAACCATGAGTTTTAGGTAAATATGATGATTGGGCAGATTGATTAAGTCGTTCATGTTAAAGACAGGATAAAATTCTTTAGCTAGAAGTTCTGCATCTTCTATTCCTACTCTGAAAGAGATGACTGTTCCAACATTGCCAAATATTGCTCCCCTTATCTTTTCGTCAAGTTGGCTAGTGTATTGGTGAGCAAGGGTCATGTGTAAGCCATATTTTCTGGCTTCAGACAGAACATCAGCAAAGGATAAAGTCAGAAAGTTTTGGACCTCATCAACGTATAAATAAAATGATCGCCTTTTTCCTTCTGGCAAATCTGCTCTACTCAAAGCAGAAAGCCATATCTTGGTTACTATCATTGAACCAAGAAGCGAGCAATTATCCTCGCCAATCTTGCCTTTGGCTAGGTTGACTATCAGGATTTTCCCTTCGTCCATAACTTTTCTTAGATCAAATGTATTCTCTTTTTGTCCGACAATGTTTCTTAAAGGGAAACTGGTCAAAAATTGACCCATTTTGTTTAGAATAGGGGATACAGCTTCTGTTTTGAGATAAGCCGAGTATTTCTCGAACTCGGAAAACCAGAACTCCCTAACCTGTTGGTTCTTCACCTTCACTATAATCTCTCCCCGAAAATCCTTATCAGTCAACAATTTTGGTATATCCAAGATCGTGCTATTTGGTCGTTCCAGAAGCGTCAAGATGGAATGTCTCAAGATATGTTCCAGCCTTGGACCCCAAAACTCAGACCATATCTTTTTGAATACAGAGATTAGTCCTGATGCTATAAGGTGATGCTGGTCAGGATGAGGGCTTTCCAAAGGGTTAAAAGCAATGGGATACTCAACATCCCCCGGGTTGAAGTAAATGACGTCTTTTATCCTTTTCTTTGGTACGAAATCCAAAACAGCCTCAGTCAGATCTCCGTGGGGATCAATCAGTGCTAAACCATTCCCATCGTTTACGTCAGAGATAACCATGTTTTCCATCAGGGTTGACTTGCCAGTCCCCGTTTTTCCGACAATGTAAATATGCCCTCTGCGATTTTTCTCTTTAATCCCAAACCTTTGCCTGATGTCTCTGTAATTGGTTACAGCAAAGAAGGTGATTGGATTTTTGTCCTCCATTATTGAATAGTAATCCGTCAGACAGATGAAAAAAGAAAGGGGAAATTGCCATTCAATGCAAATGTTTGTTTGTTGTTTAAATTGTCAAAAAACTGTGAAGCTAGATTTTTCGCTACTTTATAGGCTTCCATTTCGCCTACGGCGCAATTCGTTCATGAAGAAACACTTTGGTGGAATCGTGTGACACAATCTTGATATAATAAATTGGTTCAAGCAAGTAAAGCCCGAGTTGGCCTTGGTGTGCAATCAACCCGATTTATAGGCTGGGCTTAGTGATGCGTGGTTTGTTCACTGGTGGACCCAGAGAGCTTATCCTCGAAGGGTACCCCGTTTGGTAGTGTAACGAGTTGGAAGCATCACTATACTTGAACTACTCTCAACAGTATTGTTAATCTCATTCTATCCCGGCAAAAGGAGAATACCTCATGAGCAAGCTTTCACAAAGTCCGAAACGAAGAAAATCCCATCAAAGGAAAGAACTCCCACAGGACATTCCGAAGGTTGATGTCCTAAAGCAAATCAATATCAACGCTGCAGGACTGGACATTGGCGATGACGAGATATATGCAGCTGTTCCCGAAGGACGAGATAAAGAATCAGTTCGGGTCTTTGGCACTTTCACTGTCAACCTGAATTCCTTAGCTGACTGGCTTGAAGCATGTGAAGTGACTACTGTGGCTATGGAATCCACAGGCATCTACTGGATTTCCATCTACGAAATCCTTGAAGCACGCGGATTCCAAGTGTATCTAGTCAACGCCAAACATATCAAGAATGTTACAGGTAAAAAGACCGATATTCTCGACTGTCAATGGATTCAGCAATTGCATACCTATGGTCTACTCCGGGCCTCCTTTCGTCCTCCTGATGACATCGCTGCGTTGCGTTCCCTGGTACGCCATCGTGCCAACCTGATTCGCTCCGTATCCGCAGAAATTCAACACATGCAGAAAGCACTGCAGTTGATGAATCTCAAGCTGACCAATGTGGTGAGTGACATTACCGGACTGACAGGAATGTGTATCATTCGCGACATCATATCCGGGGTGCACGACCCAGAAACGCTTGCTAAACACCGAGATTCACGTTGCGCCAAAGGTCGAGATGAAATTGCCCTGTCCCTACAAGGCAACTACAAAGCGGAGCATCTTTTCGAACTCAAGCAATCACTGGAAGCTTATGATTTCTACCAAGGGCAAATCCGGCGATGTGATGAGCAAATCGAAGGAATTTACAATGCCTTTCAGCCTCAAGTGAACATCAACGAAAGACCGTTACCCTCTAGCCGTAAGAAGCGTCGCAAACCTAAGGACAACGAACCTGACTTTGATCTACGCTCGTATCTTTACCAGATAGCAGGCGTTGACTTAACGGAGATAGACGGGGTCAACTCGCTGACTGCTCAGGTCGTGCTCTCTGAAATTGGCACTGATATGAGCAAGTGGGCAACAGTTAAACATTTCACTTCCTGGCTTGGATTATGTCCTCACAACGATAAGACAGGCGGAAAAGTGATCCGAACATGCACCCATAAAACTCAGAACCGTGCTTCTGCTGCGCTTCGGATGGCAGCTTCCGCTCTATCTCATAGTCATTCAGCGTTGGGAGGCTATTATCGTCGTATGCGAGCTAAACTGGGGTCACCCGAAGCAGTCACTGCCACAGCGCATAAGCTTGCACGTATCATTTATGCTATGCTCAAAGACCAAACTGAATATCATGACCCCGGTGAAGGACACTACGAGGAGCAAGCACGCCAACGTGCTATCAAGAATCTAAAGCACAAAGCAAATCAACTGGGATTTCGACTCATCGAAGTAACTGCCCCATAGAGTGTGTTTCTTGGTAGTGCAATGGTATTGGTTAAAAGTTGCTTTTCAACCACAATGCTCAAAATTTGAGCATATTAAATATGAGGGAAAATATCAGTCTTCATCCTATATGAGCCATATTTTGTATTATTCTATATGGTTGAAAAGCAACACATCTCTCATCTAAACAAAGTATATACTCTCCAAAATTCTCTTTACTAACCGTAAAATCCAATTTCCTTCTATGAAATAACGTATAATAACACTTTCAATGTCAATTTGTGCATAAATTTATAGTTCCATCTTTCAATCTGGTAAAGCAAGTTGAAACTTTGGCTACAATGCACACTTGTTTAATGAAAATGTTAGTAGACATTCAGATTGTAATGGAATATAAAACCTGTTGAGCTTTCTAAAGATTGCATAAATCCATTTCAAGGCTACACTTGGCATTTATTTTGCTGTTACTACTGTCGCGTTTAATATTGAATAATTTTAGCAATGCCGTGGATGGTAGGAGATTGATAATGGCAGATGTTATTCTAATTGTAGATGAAAATCCTGGCATTCAAAGGTCACTGAAACGATTTCTAACCCAAAATGGTTATTTGGTAATAACCACAGGTAAAGTTCAAAACGCTATAAGACTTATTAATCAAGCATTGCTATCTCTAGTGATACTAGATGTTAAGATGCCATTTAATGATAGGATAGAATTTATTCATACAATAAAGAAAAGCGATAGTTCATTACCGATGATCGTAATGACAGCATATCCTACATCATTTAGTAGGAAAATGGCATTAAAATACGGTATTGATGCTTATGTAACAAAACCATTTGAGCCGGAAGAAATTTTGCAGTATATCCGTCAGCTTCTTCCTAATAGAGAAAAATTAGCGGAATGTTGCTGAATCCACTTTTGAACAAATGACCTTATAGGTTCATAATCAAAGGTTTTCAAAGACAAAGAGGTTTTACAATGAAATGTGCCGATATAATGAAATCAGACCCTAAAGACTGCTTAACTAATCATGATGAGGCGGTTACAACGATTAGTTCAGCGTGGAGTTGCGATTTTTGCACGTCATGCGATGTAATTTTCCGCACTGAAGAACTGATGGAAACATCAATACAACTAATTGGTAAACGCCAGATAAGCCGCATGCAAGTTACAAATCGGGAAAACCATCACATAGGTATAATACAAGATGATCTAATGGAATGTGCAGAAAAATAATCCTATTTGAATAGCAAAGGGTTTAATCTAATAACCTAAGAACCAATAAAATACTGTGAGTAAGGGAGGATAAAATGAAAATAAAATCAATTTTGGTGTATGTGTTTATTCTATTGATGACTATGGCATTTATAAGTTGCGGTGGATATGTGAAAAAAGATGAGCTTGAAAAACAGCTTTCGGAGCGAAAAATGTATATGGAGCAAGAGGTTCAGCTAGCTCAGGATTCTGCCGCAGTAGCTAATGACAAGGCAGCAAAAGCTCTGGATGCAACAAAAGGTCTGGATAGGATGAAAGGTGAGATCCTATCTAGCGTAGATACAAAGATCGATTCTGCTATGGCTTCTGTAAAAAGCATTAATGATGACTCGCTCAAACTCATCGCTCAGGATGCTGCTAGCAAGGCGTTATCTGATGCTAGATCATTCTCCATGGCAGAAGATGAGAAGATCAAACAGTTAGCAAAGGAGGCTGCGGATAAAGCTATGAATGCCGCAATGGAAGCTGACCAAAAGGCTCAAGAAGCGGCTAGACAAGCTGAATTAGCAAAGGAACTACCTAAACCGGGGGCATCAGTAGCAGTATTTACTGTATACTTCGATTCTGGAAAGGCAAAATTGAAACCAGAAGGCATTACTGAACTGGAAAATGCTGCACGTGCCATAAAAGAAGATTCCAATGCTGTAGTCAAGATTATGGGACACGCAGATAATACTCCGGTTGTCTACAGCAAATATCGTAATAACTGGTTATTGTCGCAAGTCAGATCAGAGGTCGTTAGGAAATACCTTACCGAAAATCTTGGAGTTTCCGAAGATTATATAAAAGACAACGTAGGATTTGCCGAATATAAACCAACTGCTCCAAATGACAAAAATAATAAATGGCAAAACAGGAGGGTTGAGGTAATAATAACTCATTAGGTTGGCTATTTTTAGCGATTCAAATTTAGAATTTGACCATCAACACAGGGATACGGAGCTTACAGTTTACAAAAGGATAGATAGGACCTCCTTTCCTTACTGAATTTGTTTGTTTCGTGTCTCTGTGCCTTTGGGTTACTAGCGTAGAGACGCAGAACTTACAGAAAGAGTAATAACGCATTCCCATACTATACTCGATTTGTATTGTTCTGCGTCTCTGCATAATTTATTGATCTGTGTCTTTTGCGCTGTGAAACTTTAAAATGTGATTCTTGATCCAAGATACTCGAGACTGTAAACTTTCAAAAAAACTTATAGATGAAAGTAATTATAAAAGGATAATACATGAAAGATAAACTATTCTTAGCTTCTATATTTATTAGTTTGGTTGCAATGGCTATTGCATTTTTAGTAACACCTAAGGAAGCTAATCCAGGAGCTATTAGCGTATTTACATTTATAATAGTGTTTTTAGGGACAGCGGCTATACTTAATTTACTTAAAAGAAAAAAGCAGAAAACCAAAGAACAATAATTTGAAAGCACCTGTATTTATATTAATTATTGGTGGTAATCGCTAAAAAATATACAAGCATTCAAGCTATTTGTAAGCAATAGGCAGGATATTTTTGTCCTGTTTTTGTTGATATTATGGTAGTTTCGTTTTAGTTCTGAGGTTAATAAGTAAAGGAGGATAATTTGGTATGAAACGATGGATATCTTTGGTCTTTATCTTTACAATGATTGTCTATGTGGGATGTGCAACTATGAGACACGGTTCAAAAGCTGCATCCAAACAAAAGGTGACGACTGCATCAACGGATATAAAACTACCAGAGTCTTATGCACCGATCACACAAAGCAGTATTAGAGCACGACAGATAGCGATTGTGTTTAAGCAGGTAGAGTCTTTGAAAACAGCGAGAAGCTTTACCCCTGCAATTCTTAAAGATATTAATGGGAAATCTAGTCTCACTGGAGGGGTTCTTTCCAAATGCGATTTCGATGTGATTAAGGCTTTCGTCGCCGCTGGATGGACTCCGGCAGTGTTACTCAGAACTCCTAGTAACTCAATGCAAATGAGAACTGTGATAGGTTATAACGATTCATCTGAGGAGTTAGTAGTCATGGACCCAAAGGACCTGGAGGAATCTAGGCAATTCAAGATTGGATACGCTGCGCTTCTCAAAACGTGGGATGATCCAGACAAGACATGCCTTTTGGTATTTCCAACGTTCGTCAGCGAGCAAACAATCAAAAACGCTCTATTGAAATTTCTACCGAATGAGAAAGTTGATTCTGTCGTGATTAAGGTTAGTAAGTAAGCAATTTTCAATTGTTGCGAAATTCGAGACCATTGCAGACCGTGGCAGACTTCTATTGGCTATTTAGAAAATTGAAACGAATTCTCGTTTTTCTTACGTTTATGGAATACTCAGCAATGCGATCTGCATACTTATCATTGTTAGAGTGTATCATAACAGTAAATCGCTTAGTTTCCGTACTCATAAAAAATTCTTGATTTTACTATAACTAGCTGTTATAATTAAGACTGTAGATAGAAATCAAGGCGATGGGGTTCGCCCCCTGGAACCATCTCATATATAGAGATTAATAACCCCTACTCATGTTGTATCATGGTAGGGGTTTTTGTTTGCCCCTACCAGAGCAACTTTGGTAGGGGCTTTTTTTATTTATAGTGCAGATTGGTTATGACTGGCTGGTCCATCTATTTATACAAAAGGAAACAAAATGGACTTCAAGCATAAAAACCATCTGGTTTCAAGCTATCTTACGCTTCAAATGCAGATACAGGAGATAAGAGGTACTATTTGTGAGGGTCGTCCACCTACAGGAACTAATGCTTCATTAACTCCGTTACCCAAGGATATTCAAAATACCATAGTGGCTTATCTGGAAACAATTTACGAGCTGTTTGAACAATTAGTGCAAAAATATGCGCCTGACGAACTGGAGAATATAGCGAAAAAGGAACCTGTATCGGCAACTATGATGTGGGCTTCTATTCAACTACGTCAACTGCAAGAGAATATTTCAGATGTGCATCCCAGAGTTTTTGAAAAAAAGTTCGGTAAATTGGAACCAGAGGAAAGAACTCCCCTAACAGAAGTTATTGAGCAAATTCTAAATAAACTAGCAGAAGCGCAAAAACTCGTTTAATATATTAACTCTGCAATGAGATGATCATAAAAATCACTATGAATCCATAAAAGCGTATTTTGGTTTACATAAAAGATATAGTTTTTTAGGAGTGAAGATGCACTCTACAAGTTCTCGAATTTCTTTTTTTGTTCTAATAACAATGACATTTTTTCTGTTCGTGTCTCTTACAGCGAACTCCAACATGATCGGAGATGTTGACAGGGATATATTAGACTATATACACGGAGACATGAATAACAAATTTCTCGATGCAACTGCGCCAGTAATCCAGATGATGGGGGATCCGCATGTTTATTTTGCCACGTGTGCTTTATTGTGCGCTTTTGGTAATGAGAGAATGTTTGAAACAGGAAAACTGTCGTCAGCGGCTTTCATAGAATCGGGATTTATCGCTTATGCACTAAAAAAGATCGTTGGCAGACCAAGACCTCCGAATTATAATTTAAAAGAAACAGACTCTTTTCCATCAGGTCATGTAGTATTAGCTTTTACAATTGCAACTGTTGCAGGTAATCAATATCCTAAACTAAGGGCTCCGCTTTACATAATGGCTTTTGGAACGGCATTTTCCAGAGTTTACTTGGGCAGACACTATCCGAGTGATGTCATTGCAGGAGCAATTATAGGAACTTTGGTAGGAGTGCATGCAACCTACTTGAAAGGAACTATACTTAACATTTCTTTTTAGGCAACTATCAAACGTAAAATGTCAAATTTTAAGAAAGCCTACTATGATAATTACACAACTATAAAAAATTTCACTTATTTGAATTAAACAGGTTTTGTATATATGAATTTAGATGACTATTCAACGGCAAAAGATGAGATCATTGGACTTATCTTACAAACAGAGAGCATTGTCACCAGTGATCACCATGGGGATTTACTCAGGGCAATTTGTCAAAAGCTATCTGAGAACCGTTTCAGCTTGGTAGTTATAGGGCAGTTTAAGCGCGGTAAAACAACTTTTATCAATGCGATCCTAGGGCAAGATTTGCTTCCAACTGCGATTATCCCTCTTACATCAATCATCACGGTTCTGAAATATGGTGAAACCTTGAGCATTAGAATTTTTTTCAATAATAATGCGGTAGAGGAAATCGACTTGAATGAATTGGCATCTTACATTACCGAAAAGTACAATCCTAAAAATGAAAAAGGGGTTAGTTACGCAGAGATTCTTTATCCGTCTCCATATCTTCAAAATGGTGTGCAGATCGTTGATACGCCGGGCATCGCTTCTATACATGAACATAATACAGAGGTAACATATCAGTATTTACCTAACGCTGATGCCGCAGTGTTTCTTATGAGCGTTGATCCACCGATCACACAGGCGGAACTCGATTTCTTAAACGATTTGAAAAAAGATATTCCAAAGATATTCTTTATATTGAATAAGATAGATATAGCTAACGAGCATGATTGGGAAGAATCTCTCGAATATACAAAGAAAGTCATAGAGAGCGAAGCCGGTCTTAATAACTTTACCATCTTTCCCCTCTCTGCCAGAGATGCTCTTATGGGAAAACTACAAAAAGATCAGGAAAAGTTAGACAAGAGTGGCTTATTATCTTTTGAAAGTGCCCTGGAAGAATTCCTTATGAATGAGAAGGGTAATGTGTTATTGAATATGGCAATCAGCAGAACCCAGAGCGTTATATCGCAGGAAATGCTATTCACACAGATTAAACAGAAGTCGCTTCACACGCCATTGAATGAGTTAGAGGAAAAAAGGAAAGCATTGACAAATATGTTTTCAAAGGTTAATCAGGAGCGCACTGACAGTGAGTATCTACTTAACGGTGAAGTTCAAACATTGATTAAGGAAGTTTTGGAAGAGGACTTGGAGAGTTTGAAACACGAGAAAACGACATGGCTTCTTAATGATATAAAGAGAGTATATGAAACACACCGAGTAGAAAGTAATAAGGAGTTCGCAAAATCATTGGACGAATATTTGTCTTTGCAGATTAAACACATATTCAATCAATGGCGTATTCATGAAGAAAAAATAATCAGGATGCATCTGGAGAAGATCCTTCAGCGATTTACAACTAGCATTAATACAATAATTGAGCATATTCTGATCTTTTCGTCAGAATTGTTTAATATTTCTATGGATACCCTTACTGCCAGAGAATCTTTGTCTATAGATACGGGTTTCTGGTTCAGGCTATACGAGGCACAGGATAGTTTGAGCATAACAATTGACTTTATAACTAATATACTCCCCAAAGGGTTGGCTCATAAGCTAATTTTCAAAAAGGCATGTAAACTCGCTGATATACTTATTGATCAGCACTGCGGCCGTTTACGTTATGATTTTGTAAATCGTATTGAAAAAACTGTCAGAGATTACAAGTATACGCTTGATCAATCCATTGATGTAATCAAAGAGGATATAAGCTCGATGCTTAAAGTAGCTCAAGACGCCAGACAGAAAACAGCCAAAGAGGTTTTAATCTTTGAGGAGGAACTTAATGAGAAAATGCAGCAATTGACGCAACTCAAACAGGATTTTGAAAGTATTCAACAAGGCTTTTTATCTGAATACCGATAACTATCGAAAGGATAAAATTGAAATGAAGAATCAATCGAAAGAAGATGCTTCCACAGACATTTCTAAAAAAACTGCTATGAAGTTTATCGTTTTAATAGGGATAGTCAGCCTTTTTGCTGACATGACTTATGAAGGAGCTCGTAGCATCACAGGACCGTTTCTTGCCATACTTGGAGCGAGTGGCACTGCGGTGGGAATTATTGCAGGATTTGGAGAATTGATCGGGTACGGCTTAAGACTCGTTTCCGGTTACATAAGCGATAAAACAGGAAGATATTGGACAATAACACTTTTGGGGTATTGCATTAACCTTCTGGCAGTTCCTTTATTGGCACTGGCAGGACGCTGGGAAATAGCGGCTGTTTTGATGATCGCAGAGCGAATGGGAAAAGCGATTCGTAATCCTCCCCGAGATGCAATGCTTTCGCATGCTACCAAAAGTGTTGGACGAGGTTGGGGTTTTGGGTTACACGAGGCGCTGGATCAGATAGGCGCAGTTATAGGTCCACTTCTCGTAACCCTGGTTCTTTATTTTAAGAAAGGATACCAAACCAGCTTTGGCATCTTGCTTGTGCCTGCTATCATGGCGTTGAGCGTACTTATAGCAGCGCGACTGCTCTATCCTCGCCCTCGTGACTTTGAGGTGAGTTCAGCTAAGGCAGACAGCAAAGGGTTCCCAAAAGTATTCTGGTTATATCTTGTGAGTATAGTTTTGATTGCGGCCGGATATGTTGATTTTCCATTAATTGCCTATCATTTCAAAAAGGTCTCTATTGCCTCTGATAACTGGATTCCTGTTTTCTACGCTGTTGCTATGGGGGTTGATGCTCTTGCGGCACTATTATTTGGCAGACTGTTTGACCGTATAGGTATCTCCATTCTTATTGTTGTTTCTCTGGTGTCATCGCTTTTCGCCCCGTTAGTCTTTTTAGGAGGTTTTCGTCTTGCACTTTTGGGAATGGCAATATGGGGTATTGGCATGGGTGCTCAGGAATCTATTATGAGAGCAGCCGTCGCCAATATGGTTCATGCAAGTAAGAGGGGTTCCGCTTATGGAGTATTTAACGCAGGTTATGGGCTGTTTTGGTTCCTTGGCAGTGCGTTGATGGGGGTTCTTTATGATGTATCAATCCCATCTCTCATTGCGTTTTCGGTTGTTATGCAGCTTGCCTCTATCCCATTAATTATATTGGTTAGAAGGAAATTGAGATAGCTGTCATTTTTTGAATAACGTGGTTAGAAAATACAAATAAAAATCAAAGGCGATGAGGTTCACCTTATAAATACCCAAATTCTGGGTTGATAACCTCTACCAAACAGGTAGAGGTTTTTTACTTAAAAGGGAGATTGTATATGGGAGCGGATGTTACTCCAATGATCGTGGGATTGCTGGTAATGATTTCAAGCCTGATTTCGCTAAGGGTTGGTCTGTCTGTCGCCATAATAGAGATAATACTTGGAGCAATCGCAGGGAATCTTGGGCTTGAAACAGAAGAATGGATGACGTATCTGGCAAGCTTTGGTGGAATTATATTAACTTTTCTGGCAGGAACTGAGATTGACACCAAACTAATGAAGGAAAAATTTAAGGAAAGCTTCCTTATAGGTATCTTCTCTTTTTTGGCTCCATTTGTGGGTGTAATGCTTTATACGTACTTCGTTGCGCATTGGAGCCTTAAAGCATCATTGATCGCTGGAGTTGCATTATCCACAACATCCCTTGCTGTGGTTTATTCCGTCTTGGTAGAAACAGGTTTATCAAAGACAGAGATCGGCAAGCTACTTATGGCAGCGACCTTTATAACTGACATGGGAACTGCACTTGCGTTGAGTATACTTTTTGTTAAACCGACGCTTTATACAGCAATCTTTATATCTGCTTCACTAAACGTGATATATTTTGCTGATAAACTATCACATTACGTTTTCACCAATCCAAGATGGAAAAACAAGATCATCGAACCTGAGCTAAAGTATATATTCATGCTTCTTCTCGTCTTTATGTATTTCGCCAATTTGGGTGATGGTCATGCAGTATTACCGGCATTTGTATTAGGTCTGCTGATGTCAAGGCATTTTACAGAAACATCAGAGACTAAAGTTGTAAGGAATAGGCTAAGAACGGTTGCTTATGCAATAATAACTCCGATCTTCTTTATCGTTGGTGGATTAAGAGTTTCTCTGCCTATGATCCTTTCTGCATTTGGGCTTTTCAGTATACTTTTTGGAGTGAAAATATTGACAAAGTTTGGCGGGGTCTACTTTCTAGCAAAGAAATACATACCCAATGGTAGTATGTATACAACACTTTTGATGAGTACCGGTTTAACCTTTGGAACCATATCAAGTGTTTTTGGGTTAAACTCAGGATATATTGATCTGGTACAATATTCAATTCTGATTGGAGTCGTTCTAGCAAGTGCAGTTATCCCAACGTTTATAGCTCAGAAATGGTTTATGCCGGTTGAGGAAGAGGATTTAGTGGATTTAAACAGTAACGGTGAAGGGTCTTAGGATGATAAATACCTATCACAGTTTGCTAATATTTGGAGGTTATGATGTCAAACCGGATTATAGTTTTAGCAATATTATTGCCAATTATTCTTACAGTTTTGAGTTTTATCATTTCAAGAAACAAAACGTTCATTAACGGACCTATTCATAAATTGTCAGAAAAAAAACCGCGTTGGGTAATATGGTTAGTGTTCGGCATAGGATGGATATTAATAGTTCTTTCTTTTATTGTTTTGGCTAATTTAAGAAAATAAGTATAGTTGTGGAGGTTTCTTCACACACTATCTTCAGCAGTGGCCATTACTATAATCGCTTTTGCATATCGATCCCTTGCGATAAAAAATTTGATTATGTTTATAGACAACGAGAGGTATAGTAAGAATGAAAACAGACTGGTGGCAGTTAAAAGCTCAGGATGCAATTAAAGAGATGGCGACTGATCTGGTAACCGGACTCTCAGATCAGGAAGCTAAAGCCAGACTAGATAAATATGGACTGAATCAGCTAAAAGAGAAAAAATCACACAGCCTATGGTTCATATTTTTAGAACAATTCAAGGATTTCATTATCTGGGTCTTGATTGTCGCAGCATTGATTTCTGGTTTTTTGCAAGAGTGGGTTGACGCCCTTGCAATAATAGCGATTGTTATCCTAAATGCGATCATGGGTTTCGTTCAAGAATACCGTGCAGAAAAAGCCCTCACGACTCTAAAAAAATTAGCCAGTCCAAGTTCAAAAGTCATCCGTCAAGGGGATCACAAAGTAATTCCATCATCTGAACTCGTACCTGGTGATATAATTGAGTTAGAAGCTGGAGATCATGTGCCGGCTGATAGCCGCCTTGTTTCTGTGACAGCACATTTCACTACTCAAGAAGCCAGTCTGACAGGAGAATCAAATCCGGTTATCAAAACGGCCTATTCCCTAGACGAAAAGGACATCCCTTTAGCCGATAGGGCAAATATCGTTTATATGGGAACTTCGGTTACTTCAGGTAAAGCAAAGGCATTAGTTGTTGAAACTGGTATGCAAACGGAACTGGGTAGAATAGCAGATATGATCCAGGAAATTAAACAGGAAGTCACTCCTTTGCAGAGGAAATTGGAACAGTTTGGAAAACGAATAGTGCTTCTCTCTTTTGTACTTGTAGCACTGGTGTTTCTATTGAGCGTTTTACGTGGTGGAAAGATTCTGGATGTGTTTCTCATGGCAGTAAGTTTGGCTGTAGCTGCTATACCAGAAGGGCTTCCTGCAGTAGTGACCATTGCCTTGACTTTAGGTGTCCAAAAGATGGTCAAGCGACACGCTTTGATTAGAAAATTGCCATCCGTTGAAACATTGGGTTCCACAACGGTAATATGCTCTGACAAAACCGGCACCTTGACCAAGAACGAGATGACTATACAGGCAATCTTTGCCGATGGAAACGTTTTCAAAGTGACAGGGATAGGATATGAACCCAAGGGAGAATTTTTGCATGATGAAAAACCAATTAATCCGAATGAATATCCAGGTTTGAATAAGACCTTACTATGCGGCGCACTATGTAATAGCTCACAGTTGGTGAAAAATGATGATACTTATAGGATAATTGGAGATCCAACCGAAGGAGCTATTTTGGCATGCGCAGCCAAGATGGGTCTATGGAAGGATGCTCTTGAGGAGAAATTTCCTTTTGTTGATGAGATCCCTTTTGATTCTGAACGAAAGATGATGTCCATTATACGAAAGGACAAAGGTAAGCTTGTGATTTTCACAAAAGGCGCACCCGATATATTGCTAGATAACTGCACCAGTATTGAAGAAAAAGGCATCATTAGGGAATTAACTGACAAAGATAGAGAAGTTATACTTCAAGCAAATAACGATTTAGCTGATCAGGCACTGCGAGTGTTGGCAGTTGCCTATAGTCCCCTAAACGGAGATTCTAATATATCTGATTCGGATTTGATCGAGAAGGATCTCACTTTTGTAGGATTGGTTGCTATGATTGATCCACCAAGAGAAGAGGTTAGAGAAGCAATCAAAATGTGTAAAACCGCTGGTATTAAGACGGTGATGATCACTGGTGATCATAAAAATACAGCGGCCGCTATCGCCCGAGATTTAGGATTTTTTGAGCAAAATTCTCTGGCGATAACCGGAGCTGAATTAGATAAGTTAGATGATGATGAGTTTACCAGAGAGATAGAAATAATTCCTGTCTATGCCCGTGTTTCTCCCGAAAATAAATTAAGGATTGTGCGATCATGGAGAAAGAAAGGAGAAATCGTGGCAATGACTGGTGATGGGATCAATGATGCACCGGCAGTAAAAGAAGCGGATATAGGCATCGCTATGGGTAGAACCGGAACCGATGTTACCAAGGAAGTCTCCGATATGGTGATAACTGATGATAACTTTGCCTCGATTGTAGCAGCAATTGAAGAGGGACGAGGTATTTACGAAAACATCAAGAAATTCATCCACTACCTTCTTTCCTGCAACGTTGGCGAGATATTAGTAATGTTTGTTGCTTCATTGACAGGGATGCCCGTGCCTTTATTAGCTGTTCAGATTCTATGGATTAATCTCGTGACCGATGGACTACCTGCTCTTGCCTTGGGTATTGATCCAATCGACCCAAATATTATGCAACGTCCTCGGCGTGACCCTAGTGAACCAGTAGTAACAAAACAGGGCGGATTAGTAATATTGGTTCAGGGCACTTTTATTGCTCTTTGCACTTTATTTGCCTTCGGTTTTGTTCTGGTTACAAAGGGAACTGGTTTGTTCGCCAAAGGAGAAAGTATTGGACTTGGACAGGCAAGGACTGCGGCATTCGTAGTATTAGTTTGCTCAGAGCTTTTCCGTTCCTTCAGTTTCAGAAGTATGACGGAATCCGTCTTTAAGGTGGGATTCTTTGCGAATATGAAATTGATTTATGCAGTCTTGTTATCGTTCCTTTTACAAATGTCAATTGTCTATATACCATTTCTCCAAACGATATTCAAGACTGAACCACTTGGAGTTACTACTTGGGTTCTGATGGTTGTTCTCTCATCTCTTCCATTCTGGTCAATGGAATTTATGAAAGCAATAACAAAGAATTGGAAATCGGGTTAAAACTAGAAAGGAAAAACCTGATTAATGAAGCATTGAACGATATAAAAGCAGGACTAAAATGTAATATCTAGATTCTGGAATGTATCCGAGAAATAAAATAAGGCGATGGAGGAAGATTAATATGAAAATACAATCTCTCAAAGCAAGGGAAGTGCTCGATTCAAGAGGCAACCCAACTGTAGAAGTTGACTTGAAAACTGAAAATGGAATATTTCGAGGATGGCTCCCAGCGGAGCAAGCGCCGGGCAGCATGAAGCTATCGAGCTAAGGGATGGAGATAATGCCAGATACTTGGGCAAAGGAACCCTGAAGGCTGTCTCAAACATAAATAACATCATTGCTCCAACTATCATAGGAATGGATTGCACAAATCAAAAAGAGATTGATAACAATATGCAAGAGCTTGATGGCACCAATAATAAATCAAAGCTTGGCGCAAATGCAATACTTCCTGTTTCAATGGCGGTAACAAAAGCAGGTGCGGCAGCGAGAAGTATTCCCCTATATACATACATTGGCGAACTGTATGGTGTCGAGTCAAATACGCTCCCAATGCCTATGTGCAATGTAATAAATGGAGGGAAACACGCAGGACAGGAAAACTCTATACAAGAACACATGCTTATACCTTCAGGCGCTATTACCTTTGCAGAAGGTATACGTATGATAAGCGAATCATATCACCATTTGGGAAGGCTATTAAAAAAGAAATACGGTGCTCCAGCCACGCTTATAGGTGATGAAGGTGGGTTTGCACCACCGCAAATAGAAGATGTGAGAGATCGGCTTAACCTAATGCTTGAAGCAGTGAATAACGCCGGATATGAGGGAAAAATAAAAATTGCGCTCGATCCTGCATCAAGCGAGTTCTTCTATGATGGAACATACAAAATTGGAAGCACATCATATTCAGGAAAAGAGCTCGTGGAATTCTATGCAAACCTCTGTGATAACTTTCCAATAATAAGCATAGAGGATGGTCACGCAGAAGACGACTGGGCTTCATGGACAGAAATGACAAGGAAGTTAGGGGGAAAAATCCAGATTGTTGGAGATGACATATTTGTGACAAATACTGAGCGCATAAATAAGGGCATTAGGCTTAAATGCGCAAATTCTGTGCTAATAAAGCTAAACCAGATAGGCACAGTGACAGAAACCTTGGAAGCAATAGAATTGGCACACAAAAACAATTGGACAGCAGTCGTCTCTCATAGAAGCGGGGAGACAGAAGATAGTTTTATTGCAGACCTTGTAGTTGGCACTAACGCTGGACAGATTAAGACAGGATCACCAGTAAGAAGCGACCGAAATGCAAAGTACAACCAACTCATAAGAATAGAAGAAGAATTAGGCAATAGAGCAAGACTGCATAAAATGTAATAACAGATGCTTACAAAGGACTATCGGCAGTAAGAACTGCCTAGAGCTCATATGAGGCACTCAAGCAGATAGAGAAACTTGCAGATATATTAAGCTTGAAAGGTGAAACTTATGATACACGCAGAATGATATTTGCACGCCTATTGAGACTTGGGGAGGATTTTGGAGATGTGCAACCCCAAAAACTGAGAGGATATGGTAAAGTTTCAACAAAACTTGCTCAGGTCTTGGAGCCTTGGTTGGAGCAATTCAATATTCTAATAAAGTCGATGTTGAAAAGCTTATAGGACTCCGGTAAGGAAAAATACGAATCATGATCAATAATAAGCAAGGCGTTTTTCCCATGAATTTTCACAGCATACTATTTAAAAATGAAGACAGTATAACAGAAGAAAAACTTGAAGCGCCTGTCTTTTTCGTTGATTTAAATCTTGATCAAATTATAGACGCCATCACAATTGGTAAACAGGAATATAATTTAAAACCGTTTTTCTACTCTTCATTAAACGATATCGACGCAATTGAATATCGTCATGAGATAATGCAGGACCTTGAAGATAAAGCCCTGTTTGAAAATATAAAATCCTTTGCGCAAAAAATGCGCACAATGCGCGAGCATCTTGCCCAAGCAGACAAGCTTCACTACAAATATCAGAAGGAAAGCTGGTTTTTGGACGCGGTAGAAATTTATTGTGATGCCGTCAACTGCCTAGTGCATAATCTAGACATTGCAGATTTAAAATCACGGGGCTTTTTGGCCTTCCATGAATATTTGCGGAACTATGCCAATTCCGACGGTTTTACGTTGCTTCTAACGGAAACGAAAAAGATTAAAGCCGATCTGTCCACCATAAAATATTGGCTGATCATAAGGGATAACAGCGTCACTGTTCGCAAATATGGATCTGAAATTGATTATAGCGCTGATGTGGAGGAAACATTCGAGAAATTCAAACAGGGAGCAGTGAAAGATTACAGGGCTGAATTTTCCGACCGGACGGAAATGAACCATGTTGAGGCGAAGATACTGGATTTCGTGGCTCAATTGTATCCAGACATATTTTTAAATCTTGACGATTATTACAGGAAAAACGCAAATTATCTTGATGAGACGATAGGTATCTTTGACCGAGAAATACAATTCTACATCGCCTATTTAGAGTATGTCACACTATTCAAACGGGTGGGTTTGAAATTTTGCTATCCACAAATTTTCAATAAAGACAAGGAAGTCTATGATTATGAAGCATTTGATTTAGCCCTTGCCTATAAACTCATTATGGAAAAATCATCTGTTGTCTGTAATGATTTCTACCTGAAAGACATGGAACGTATATTTGTAGTATCCGGTCCGAATCAGGGCGGTAAAACAACCTTCGCCCGCGCCTTCGGACAGTTGCATTATCTGGCCAGTATAGGCTGTCCCGTCCCGGGCAGGGAAGCACAACTCTTTCTGTGCGATAATCTCTTTACGCATTTTGAGAAGGAAGAAAATATCAAAGACCTCCGTGGCAAGCTGGAGGACGACCTGGTCAGAATTTACAATATTCTTACTCAAGCCACATCAAATAGTGTTGTCATAATAAATGAGATTCTCACCTCCACAACGTTGAAAGACGCGGTTTTTTTAAGCAAAAAGGTAATGGAAAAAATAATACAATTGGATTTGCTATGTGTTTGGGTAACATTCGTAGATGAATTAGCTTCGTTCAGCGAGAAAACCGTAAGTATGGTAAGCACGGTAGTTCCCGAAAATCCGGCATTGCGAACATATAAAATTGTAAGAAGACCTGCTGACGGAGTTTCATACGCCATATCAATTGCCGAAAAGTACCGGCTCACTTATGATCGTTTAAAGGAGCGTATAAAATCATGAAGGCTTTTCTCATGTATAAAGATCGTGATTTTGACCTCCAGCGGAGATTACCGCTGAATAAACAAGCACTGACACAGGACCTGGGATTAGACACGCTGTTCAACGCCATGTCACTCGGTGACAAATTCTTATTTGAAGTGGCAGAGAAAGCTGTTTTAACCGGCTTAAATGATGATCTAGGCACAATATTATATCGCCAACTTATTCTTAAAGATTGCCTGAAAAATTCTTCCATTGTCAGGAATATTTACGATATAGCCATAGAATCAATTGAAAGCAAGAAAAAGTCTTGGGGCTATTTCAGCAAATATCTTCCTGCAGTACTGAGTGGTTCGATAGAGGTGTTGCAGATACTCGTGGACATGCTCAAAAAACTAAAACATATTGCAGATGAACACGACGATAAATTTGAGTCAGAGGGCTTTGCAGCGTTTTTCACTATGCTCAAGAAGGAACTTAGCGATGAATATTTCGCCAGTGTCCAAAATCATTTAATCGAATTGAAATTCCCCAATGGAGTTTTGATCAACGCTGAATTGGGAAAAGGCAATAAAGGCACCAATTATATACTTCGTAAGTCACAAGAAAAAAAACGGAGCTGGATAAAGCGGATATTCACAAAACCGCCCGGTTATACCTTTTATATCAGCGATCGGGATGAAATTGGCGCCAAGGCTCTGTCGGAATTACACGACAGAGGGATCAACCTTGTTGCCAACGCACTAGCCCAGTCTGCGGATCATATTGTTAGTTTTTTTACCATGTTGCGGATAGAATTAGCCTTTTATGTCGGTTGTCTGAACTTACACGAGCGACTTGCGCAAAAGGGGGAGCCAATATCCTTCCCTACGCCCATAGCTCCGAGTGAACGCAGACATTCTTTCAATGGATTATATGATGTTTGTCTGGCTTTAAGTATGGAGCAAAGAGTTGTGGGCAACGATGTAAATGCTGATAACAAAGACCTTATAATAATCACAGGCGCCAATCAGGGTGGCAAAACGACTTTCTTGCGAAGCATAGGTTTGGCACAATTGATGATGCAGTGTGGTATGTTTGTGCCGGCCGAGTCTTTCTCTTCTAATGTTTGCGAGGGCATTTTCACGCACTACAAAAGAGAAGAGGACACCACCATGAAAAGCGGGAAACTTGATGAAGAGCTCAACAGAATGAGCAATATCGTAGACGGTATAACGCCCAATTCCATGTTGCTGTTTAATGAATCATTTGCCGCGACAAACGAAAGAGAAGGCTCAGAGATCGCAAGGCAAATAACTATCGCATTACTGGAAAGGCACATCAAAGTTTTCTTCGTTACACACTTATATGAATTTGCGCATGGTTTTTATGACAAAAAAATGGAAAACGTCATTTTCCTGCGCGCTGAAAGACAAAGCGACGGAAAGCGAACTTTTAAATTGATCGAAGGCGAACCATTGCAAACTAGCTATGGTAAAGATTTGTATAATAGGATATTTGGCAATACCTGCTAAGTTTTGGTGTAAATGTCATCTGCATCCCGAATGTCGTGATTCGGACTGTGACAATGTACAACAGGACTGCACAGGGAGTTTCCTATCTTACCCTTGAGTGGTGGTCGGCGAGATACGGCAGTCAGGACAGTGGACATCCCATGAGCGGTGTTTCCCACGGAGAACACCAAGGCTCTGACCGACGTATTGGAAAGGAAGGTGAAGCATGGACACAGTGAATAAAGACCGTCCCTTGTCTGAAGCACATAGTACAGAGTCTGCGATTGAGATCAAACCGGATTTGGAGAAACTACGCGCATACAAGCAGACCAAGTTGGCGTTGGCAGGGCAGTTGCGTATTTTGTGCGAGGCGCTGAAGGCACTCGGTCGGGAAAACGGTGAACGGCAGTGCGCGGAACTGATGGTGAAACTTGCCGAAGACCGCTTCACTCTGGCAGTAGTTGGTCAGTTTAAGCGCGGCAAGAGTTCGCTCATGAATGCGATCATCGGGCGTGAACTCCTGCCCACCGGCGTGCTTCCCCTCACCTCTGCCATCACGGTGCTCAAGTACGGTCCGACAGAGCGTCTGGTGGTTTGTCGCGAAAACTCGATTTTCCCGCATGAATTGCCGGTCTCTTCGCTTCCCGACTACGTAACCGAAAAAGGCAACCCCGCAAATGAAAAGAAAGTGAAAACCGTCTCAGTGGAATTGCCAGTGCCATTCCTGCGATGCGGGATCGAATTTGTGGACACGCCGGGCGTTGGATCCGCTATCGCGGCTAACACTGCGACCACTTATGATTTCCTGCCGAAGTGCGATGCCGTGCTTTTCGTGACCAGTGTGGACACGCCGATGACAAGCTTGGAATTAGATTTCCTAAAGGAAGTTCAAGAATACGTAGACAGGATCTTCTTCGTGGTCAATAAGATCGATCTCATGACGGATAACGAGCGGGACGAAGTCCTTGGGTTTGTGGTCGAAACAATCCGTGCACAAATCGGATGCAACGCTGTGAAAGTTTTCCCGATCTCCGCCCGGTTGGGTATTACAGCCAGAACATCCGGTGATCCTGTCCTCTATGAGCAGAGCGGACTCAAAGCCCTCGAAGAGGCTTTGGCTTCCTTTCTTTCCGAGGAGAAGTCGACCGCCTTCCTCGCCGCAGTGGCTCACAGGGCGTTGCGAGTGTTGGATGAAGAAGCCGGGCAGGACGCTTTCGGAGAGTCAGCTTTGCAGGAACTCGTTAGGGCTATACAAAAAGAAAAATCTGTCACGGTCAAACGTGACCCTTATGCCGCAGTCGTAGAGGCAACGAATGCGCGGGCGAAACTTAAAGCGTTGCATGAAGGCATTCTCAATGGGCAAACAGCAGAGGTGGCGGGCACTGAGGACATAGCGATCATTACGGTGCAAACTGAATCTGCAAATGAAAAGGCAGTGGAAACACCAACGCCTGCAATAGTTAGTATAGCGGTGGATTTACAGACAAGGGGTTGTCCGGTTTGCCAGCACATAGCGAAATATGCCTCTGACTTCTTTGCCCATTTGCAATATCAGATCAGCATCGAGGAACGGGCTCAGTCTGAGCTTGCAGCGGAACTGGGGTTTTGCCCGCTTCACACTTGGCAGTTGCTGGCATTGTCTTCTCCTCATGGCGCATCTGTCGGGTATGCCCAACTGGTGGAACAGATTGCCCATCACCTCAAGGAGATCACAATTGCGAACTCAAGAGGAGATGCGGTGCAGCGATTGGTGCGCAATTCTCGGAACTGTCGCATTTGTGGACTGCTCCAGACAGCTGAAGAAGAATATGTCCAACGGCTTGCCAAGATGATCGGTGAAACCAATGGTAGAAGCCAATATCGCAGATCTCAGGGGGTCTGCCTCTGGCATCTGGGTATGCTCATAGATGCTACCTATCATGAGGGAAACCGAGAGTTCCTTCTCTCCCATGCCGTCCAACGCTTTGAAGAAGACGCGGAAGACATGCGGAGTTATGCCATGAAACATGAGGCTATCCGCCGGGCGTTGCAAAATCGCAATGAGAAGGACGCTTACCTGCGGGCCATTATACGTATCGTGGGCGGTCAAAGTGTGTGCATGCCCTGGGCGGGAGACGGAGAGATATGATGAAGACACTACCATGAAAAGCGGAAAATTTGATGAAAGCTTCACGTTAGGACGGGTGTGTGATATATTCTTACCTTTGGAAGCGGATTTGGCCTTTCCGTAGCAATGGAACAGAAAGTTGGTTTAATCCTAGTGAATAACTTCGCTTCCTTTTTCGGTTGAAGGTAGTAGTTCCAGTTCGAATATTTCAATAAAAATCATCTGATCCTCTCTACCAATTCAAACCGAAATGTTGTATTGTGCCCACGGGTATAGGGTGTCGTAGGCATAATATCACAATCAGGCTCACTGACTCCAGAAATCTGGGGTGAAAAATCGCCATTTTTTTGGTCAGAGGCATAGACAGGGATAAACCCTAATATCCTTGCCTGGTCGCCCTCAATAATGATCTTCTCCAAAAGAAAGCGAAGGAAAGTCTGCCTTTGCTTGAAAGTGAATGCACCTATCTTTTTTCTTATAATTCGGCAATATTCCTCAACGCTTTTTGCTACTCCTTTAAGAGATAAATTGGCGTTTTGCCTTTGGGCTAATTCGCCCAATTTTTTGTCCAGTTGAGTTCTTTCTTCTTGTATCTTGCTTACCTCATTTTCAAACTGGTCTAATTGTATTATCCCCTTTCTGTAAGCATTGAATACTCTTTCTTCCTCTATTTTCAGGTTTTCTAATCCTTTTTGTGCATCCTTTATCGCCTTCTCTACTTCGAGCGGATTTCTTTTTTGTTTTTCCTCAAGTATCTTTACCTGATCGCTTATGATCTCCGGGTTCTGGACCGCATTAGCGACACTGTTCCATACGATAGTTTCAAGCTTGGGGGCGCTGATTATGCTTGCCTTACATTCTCTTGGCTGTGGAAAGGTCTTATGCCTGTTCCCGCAACGGTAAAATAGCCTTCCGTGGTAGGGAGTTCCAGTAAAAGGAGAACCACACTGGCATCTTACTAAACCTTTAAGTAGGTATGAGTATTTAGTATTGCGGGGGGAATAGGTTATGTTTCTATCAAATTGAGACTGGGCAGTTAAAAAGGTCTGCTTATCAATAATCTTCAAGCTATCAGGCAAAGGGATCGGTATCCATTCGCTTTTAGGTCGAAGCCTGAGCCCGGTCTTCCTTTGTTTATAATATCTAGTTTGCTTGCGATTGTCGGTTTCCACTGCTTGATGTTTATTGTAATATGTAATTCCAGTATATGTCTCATTGGTCAGTATCTTATGAACGCTGCTGCGCCCCCATTTGACGTTTCCCTTTCTTGTTGGTATTTTTAACGTTGTAAGTCTTCTGACAACTTCTCTTTGACTAACCCCTTCTTTTACTAGCCAGTCAAACATCATTTTAACTATTTTCGATTCCTGTTCATTGATCTCGTAATGCCCTTCAATTCCTTTTTCCTTATCTTTTTTAACGTAAGTATAGCCGTAAGGAGGGACATTGCCAAAAATCAGCTTCCTCACCTCAACCTTATACCTTCTGCCACGTCTGGTCCTGTCAGCGATCAATTCTCGTTCGAACTCAGCAAAAGAGCCAAGCATATTGACCATGAAATTAGATATTGGGTCGCCGTTATTCGGCAGTTTCTTGAAGATGAGCTTTATATTCTTCCTCTCCAGGTCTTTCTTGATAACACCCAGATGGGCTAGTTCTCTGCTGAGACGATCAACGTCATTCACCAGCACTGCCTCAAATAGACCCTTATCGGCTTTATCCCTTAAACGATCGAGTTCAGGACGGTTCAGTATGCTACCACTCCAGCCATCGTCAATATATCTGGCTGTAACAACGTGGCTATTTGTCTGAGCGAAATCCTCCAACTCTCTGATCTGGGAGTCGATCGTCCTGCCCTCTTTTTGTTCTTCGGTTGATACCCTACAATAGATTGCGCACCTCATAGATTTATTTTTTTTGACAATGTTTTATAAAGTTTTCCAGTTCCTCTTCGGGAATCCGCCATAAGCTTGTTGGACCGGTTCCCAGCTTAAAACCTTTTAGCTTTTTAGACCATAAATATCTAAGAATCGACTTTTCCGATACTCTTAACCGGATGGCGGTTTCCTTTAACGTTAATAGTTGATTTTTCATTGCCTTGATTATAATCCTTCAAAAAACACTGGTCAATAGCTGTACTCAATTGACCACTATTAGCTAATCCGAACTCCTCCCCCAGGAGCATTTCAAAAGCCTGCTGAATCCTTAGTTCAGCATCGTCAGAGAATACTTGCTCCCAAATTACTTCTTTGCTTAACGCCATTATAACAAGTCTAAACTACGGCGTAAAACAAAAAAGCAATGGATATTTGCCTTTTAAGGCATTTTCCTATTCCAACCAGATTCTTGCAATGGTATACAGGATCGGGCGAAACCCCTGATTTTTGCATATCCCCCTGAAAAGGTATATTTCAGTGGCGTAGAAAGTGGACTAACGAGGGCATTTGAACGAAAACCTACGGTTTTGAATTGAATTTGCTAGCGGAAACCGTATGTTTTCGTTGAGAAATCCCTTAATAAAAAGCTATTGCATCATATCACAGTTTCCCTTTTGTTACCCCTTTTTATGACGCTTGTTATTGTAATTTCAATTACAATAACACAAGATTATGAATGAATTTATTAATATGGGGGGAAAAAGCAAATACGTGATTTTTGCACATCCCCCGAAAATAACCATTTCAGTATTTTGAGATCGTTGTTTTCTTCTCTTTTTCTACGGAACTCCGATGAGTAAAAACACTTTTCGCGCCGATTACTGTAATGAGATACTCTAAGCACTTTGGACCATGTCTATTAATGCACCTTTTCGTGGGAATATGCAAAAAAGCCACATATCACGGCAACGATTCATGCGGAAACGTGATTATTATTTCAAGGTAAAGATCACACAAAATTTCAAACTTTGCCACTAATCCAGTATTCATAATGCTTTATGCCTATTTTTAGATGATATTTTTGCCTTCTTTGAACCTAAATTCCGCCACAAAAAATTGCATACAATACTTGCATATAATCTGTATTATATGCAACTTTCCTGTCTGTTTAGGTAATACTTCCGGTATCGAAATTGAGTAGATAAAGTGGTGTAAAAACAGACCACATAAGGCTTTAACCCAAAGTGTGAAATTCCGCACGATCCTTACTTTGCATTCTATTTGCATTCTAAAACCAATAACGATGGGCTTTCATATCAAGATCGTTGGTTTTTGTCCGTTTGCTAACGCTTCTTACCGCATACCATCGCAGCCACAGTTCCGCTATCTATGATTCGGAACTGTTTTTTATTGCCTAATCTCTTTTTCGCACTTTTCCCTGCCTTGATTTTCCACGGATCGTTGGTTTTTTCTCCTTTACTCCCTCGCATACCGAATTCCTTACAGTGTATCATTACAAGAATTCGCTTGTGATAAAAATTGCTGTTTTCGGCAATTATCCACTTCTTGTTGAATTACAGCCCTCTGATACGCTGGTTATATAAACATAATTTTTCGGACTGAAAAATGAAAAACATCAAGTCCAAAATACCAAATTACCTCAAGAAATACAGAAGGATAAGAGGGCTTAAACAAAAGGATGTTGCCAAAATTCTAGGCATAAAAAGCGCAAGCATAATATCACGATGGGAGAAAGGTGTCTGTCTGCCAAATACTTTGAACCTATTCAGGCTATCCATACTTTACCGAACGATGAGCGATGCCCTCTTCTTAGACCTGATTAAAGATTTAAGGGATGATATTCGAAAAAGAGAGGAGAAAATATTAAAGCAAAAAATGAGATGAAAAGAAACAGTAACCAGTATAACACATACAGGCGCATCCAGAGAATAAATAATTTACGGAAGATAAAGACCATCAAAAAGATAAACCATAATCACAACCAAGAAGAGAAATTTAATAGAATATGCCCAAAGAACAAAGGTTTGAAGTAAGGGACCTGAGGGACGGTGATTGGTATTGGATACACAAATCGTTTATCCGGGAGTATGCACGGAAAATAGGCGCCATAGGCGTCGCTGTGTATAGCTTCCTTGCAATCATGGCTGACAGTGATCAGGGGTGTTTTCCTTCGCAAAAATACATTGGCGACGGGCTAGGCTATTCACGAGCTACGGTAAACAAGGCACTGAAGCAATTGGAAATGAACGGTCTGATCGCCATAGATAGGACAAGCAGATACCACTGCGCCTACCATCTGCTAAAGGTCAGGTGTAAAACTGGTGAAACCCAGGTGTCAACCAGAGGAAACTCAGGTGTAATATATTTTGACACTAACGATAATAATATAACAAGAAATATTAATAATATCGATAACGATTATAAAAAAATAAGTGAACACAAAAAAGAATTCATCCCAAGCACTAGAGAGGAATTGTTAGCTTCTGACCTAGCTGATGCTCTGAACGATCACAAGAGCCTAGCCCTGTATATTTCATACGCAAGGCGCTTCTCAGAGTCGCTTCTAAGGCAGACTTTGGGAGAGGTGAGGGAGATACCAGAGGAGCAAATAAGAAAGAGCAGGGCAGCCTTGTTCAATCATTTAATAAGAAAATATGACAAAACCAATAAAAATTATAGGGATTAGCCCTGGGACAAGATACATGGGGTATGCGGTATTCTGCGGATCAGACCTTATGGATTGGGGAGTTAAGAACATCGAGGGCAAATGGTCCAACAAGAAGATCGGGAAGGTCATGTCGGTCATATCAGACCTGACAGGACATTATATGATAAATGTCCTATCAATAAAGGAACTCCATCCGTCTAGGTCATCAGTGAATCTTGATCGGGTGGTGAGTGGAATCAAGGAATTATCGAAAAGTAAAGGGTTAAGGATATGCCAGTATAGCATAGGTGAACTGGAGAATTTCTTCTGTCCGGGTGAAAAGATAAACAGGAGAGATCTAACTGAGATGGTCGCTTCAAGATACCCTATCCTGTCTCATGAACTGGACAGGGAGAGGACAATCATCAATCCATATTACGTCAGGATGTTTGAAGCAGTGGCTCTTGGCTCGATATGCTTCAGCCATCTGGACAGACGCAGATAAATAAAATTATGACAAAACACAATGCAAAAATACTCGCTATTGACCCGGGGACAAAGTATATGGGGTTCGCCTTTCTTGACAAAGGTGTGCTTATATACCACGGGGTCAGTGTTATCAAAGAGGGATCGCCTGATGAAAAGCTGAGAGAAGGGAAAAAGATAATACTCAGGCTGATCAAAGATTTCAAGCCTCATATTCTGGTCGTTGAGAGGGTGTTCTTTGGCAACAATAAAACAGCCGCTATCATGAATGTCTTTGTGAGTGAAATAATGTCCATTGGCAAGAGAAAAGAATTGAAGGTCATAAGCTATGCCCCAACCACCGTCAGAAAGTTTATCTGTGGCGATGGCAGGGCGGACAAGAAGGCTTTGAGCGAAGTCATTGTCTCGAAAATCCCTGAACTTAAAATCTATCTAACTCAGGACAGGGCGTGGAAGGAAAGATACCACCAGAATATGTTTGATGCTGTTGGATTGGGGTTGATGGCATTATCCAACAAGAGCAGATAATTGAGCAATTCTGGACTGAAATCTGGACGCCTTGAATTCGTGGTCTCTCATTTATACAGAAATGAGTATCCACCCAGAAAGGCGTCCAGTTGTCAGTCTGGAAGAGAATAATAGTATTCTGGACTGAGTGCCGGGTAGTAGTTTTTGGACAAAAAACAACGATCTTTATCGGATCGTTTGGGTGTATGATTACAACAAAAGACTTGAAGTTATAAAGGAAAATCAAACTAGCATCAAAAGGCTTGCCGGCTTGATTGTAAACTCCCCATATTTGTTGTTGAGCATTACGACTGCCCTGTTCAGGCTTTCACTCCTGTTAAATTCATCTATGAGATATAGCTGATCAGACATATTCACAAGGTTAGTCACGCTGACTCCAATCAGCCTTATCGGTTTTCTGATCCTGATAAATTCACGCAAGATTTTCAGGCAGATATGGTATATACCGTGTGGCGTGTCCAGCAAATAACCAGCAGTTTTTCGATAGCAGACGGTCTTGAAATCCTTGTATCGTATCGTTAATGCAACGGTATAAGCTGCCTTTCCGTCATTTCTCAGGCGCATCGCTACCCTCTGGCAAAGCATCAACGTATAGGCTTTTATTATAGCTGGATTGGACGTATCAGCGGAAAGCGTATGTGAATGTCCCATTGATTTCTGATCGTCATACTTCCAGTAATATGACACCGGAGAATTATCAATCCCCTGACCCATGCACTTCAGAATATGCCCCCAAAAACCGAAGTGCATGGTAAGCAGACTACTCGAAGCATCCCCAAGCTCTCCGATTGTGCTTATCCCAATCCGTCTTAGTGATTCTGCTGTCTTTTTGCCAAGCCCATGAAGCTTATCAACAGGAAGCTCTCTTAATATACCATTGAAATTATCTATGTTGACTATTGCCAGACCATCAGGTTTTTGCAGCTTAGAGCCAAGTTTTGCCAATAGCTTGTTTGGTGCGATGCCGCATGAGCATGTGAGACCTGTATCCCCGCGGACAGTATCCTTGATCCGTCTCGTGATCTCTTCAGGCGTTCCGAGAAGCGACTGGCTCCCTGTAATGTCCAGGAAGAATTCATCAATGGAACACATCTCAACTTGATCTGTAAACCTTATGAGAATTCTACGAATCTTTAACGTGGTTGACATATACTTATCGGGATTTACGTCAACCCTCACGAGATGAGGACAGAGCTTCTTTGCTTCTGGAACGGTCATACCAGTCTTGATACCATAAGCCCTTGCCTCGTAGCTGGATGTGGCGATAACCGTCCGATTGCCCCTGCCTGTGACAATGACGGGTTTGCCTTTGATAAATGGGTCAGATTGCTGTTCCACCGAGGCGAAATAAGCATCCATATCCAGATGCACTATCGTTCTACCATTGTTCATGTATCTTATCCAGCTTCCAGTTTGACGTTTTCAGGTTATATGAGATTTCATAGACGGAACCATCATTTGTAACAGCAAAGTGGAATACCTGCGCAGACCCTTCCTTTGAGTCCCATAAGAATGTTATTTTCTCGATGGGATATTTTTTCCCTTTCCAGACGAAGAATTTTGGGTTTATCTTGCCTGCTGAGAAGATGACCCCGACAGATATTGGCTCATCAATAATGGTATACATTTTCCAAATACATTTCATTTATTATGACAGACTGACCAAAAACACCGCCATCAAAGCTAAATTTTACAATATTTTATAGATATTATACTACACATTAGTTAAGTAATCAAGTTTTTTTTGTAACTTATTTTTTTAACCCGTTGCATTACCCCTATATCAATCTAGTTGTATCATTTATACAACATATTGTATTAAAAAAGATACTCATATATGTCAAAAATACGACAGATAAAGGTTCATAATTAAAAAACTTTCCCATTCTGAGATATTTATACATGAAAAAATAGCATTTTCAAATTCTTCTTCTTGAGGTATTTAGGGTGTATGTTTCTACTGTGTAAACCATTTAATTATGATCCCCCAGGAATTAGTAACAGGCAAATTGCATTATTCTGATAACCTGGCATTATATTTGCTTTAATAGTAATTGGTGAGTAAATGTTCTAACGACATCAACTATTTACAGGAAAGGAGTTGATTACAATGTTGAAAGAACAAAAGATTTCTATTTTAGCTACAATAACATTATCTATCGTTTTTATTTTCATGGGACAATTAGCCATTGGGGATAGCATATCGTTTGGGTATCATCGTGAATCACCCATCTATATAGAATATCAGACGAAACACAACGAAAAAATAACTTCCGAAAAGCGTGATGCTTATAAAGTAGATGATTGGACTGAGCGTGGTTCAGCCTCAGTAACAAACAGCCCAAAACTTGATGATGGCATCAGGTTAGCGACTTGGGCAAACCGTTATGATGATGAATATGATTACGGTCTTGCGTCTGCGAAATATCTCTTTGATGTTCCGAGAAGAGCTAATTCCATAAAGATTAAGATTCAGTATAGAGGTGACTCCGGCAGATATAGCGATGATGATGATTCTGCGGGAAGATTATGGATCAAAACGGAAAATGAAGGGGAATCTCAATCTTCGTATGGTGATACTTTTGTCCTTCGTAAAAATAAGCACAAGGAGGAAATAACAATATCATCCAGAGATCACGTTGTTGACGGTGTAATGGAAGTTCACGTGATAGCCGAAGGCGGACAGCTTATTGATGTTGACTATATCCAGGTAGATACATACACCGCATTACCAGAAATCAGAGTAGTCACCAGAGATAATGACAACTATATCTCACGACCATGGTATAATCACACTTATCTATATTTCTATGCAGGACCGATATTTCACTTCGATGGTGATCGTTATATAAGATATACTTATCCTCGTGATCGTCATTACATTGAGATGAGGAAACAATATGATGGTTACCTTCGTGACTACTCATTCAGTCATCCACAGATACACATATATTGGTCAGGTAAAGAGCATTTTTCCGGTGATAAGCGTAATATTTGGGTAGATAAATGGACATCGGATCACGAAAATGCTAGAAAAACGTATATAGTAACAGAGAAATCACAAAAGCCGAATGAATCCAGGGGATTAAGAGAGCAGATGCGAAGGATTATCACTGAGCGCAGAGATTCGGATTCAAGGCATAATGAAAAGCGAGAATGGAAGGCAGATAAAAAAGAATACAGACAAGCACCATCCCGCAATATAGAAAGAAAAGAAAACGATAATGAAGATGATGGCAACAATAACAATGATCGGAATGTTTATAGAGGTCGTCACAGCAAAGAAAGATAATTATCAAAGCAGATAGGTTTCGAAAAAGATGCTCATCGTATAATGTTACCTATACGATGAGCGTTATTTTTTGTACATGGCGTGCAACCAGCAATGGAACAGAAAGTAACGCTAGGTTAGCGCAATTATAGTTATTCTCTTTTTAGATGATACAAGGGCTAACGGAAGGGAAACTGCGATAAGACGCTATAGCGTTTTTTAATCGCATTAGATTTCCCTTTTTGTATTCTGACTTGGCACTTTTCTAATAATTTGGTCAATTTTCGTGTCTAAAATCGAGAATTATATTGAAAAATTTCCGTTTCCACCCATTTTGGGAAATTTTTTTGAGTAAAGATACAGAGCATTGAAGCCTTTATTTATAGGGATTTAAAGGCTTATGGCGTCTTATCGCAGCGTCAGTTCTGTTACCCCTATTATAAGTGGTATCAATCATTTTACTGCATTCTTAATATTTATCATCTGCTTCATACCAAAATCCTTTATGAGTCCGGTCCTGGGATCAAAGGGCCAATCGAGGGTGCATACTCCGCCCTGACTGTTGCAGGTTTTTATCCAGTCGATTAGTTCCTGATCTGTGAACTGATTGGCATCCCCCTGTCCATGATAGACATTTCCACAATAGATCTTACCATGCCACAGTATTCCATCTGCTGGGGGCAGTATTTCTGGCGTAAGGCGCTTCAGGTCTTGCTTGCTCCATGTGTCACCGGCTGTATAGTCATCTATTCCTGGATTTACACACCCAAATTCATTACCGTCGCTGAATGCGATGACAGCCTTGGGATTGGCTGACCGCACTATGGAATTAATCTTCCACCAGTCATCAGGTGCATCCTTATAAGTGTTAAGTTCTACGCAGTCAAACCACCATCCTGCAATCTTATCTTTATACCGATCTGCATATTCCTTGAGAATCTCAAGCCGTTGTTTGCGGGATTCGGCTGAAGGTGGTGTTTTTTCACTATAAAATCCACGATCCGCGCTATCGTTCAATCCAGCGGAAACCTTTGGATCCTTGCTGTATCCATTCAAACCAGCAAAATAGCAAATGAGCCTCACGCCCTTTGCGTTAAGAGCATCAGCTAAATCCATTATCAGGTCTCTGCGTGAACACTTCTCACCCGAGGCATATCCAGTGTATTTATTGAGTGTTATATTCGGTGAGCATGACCAGGCGAAGAAATGGTCGTCAATACAAAATAATACCCACCCCATTTTCGCTTCGGACATTTGATCGGCAAATCCTTTGACATCAAACCCATCCACAAAGCGATTCCATTCCTCTGCGGTCATTTGTGACAGATTTGGCAACATGGGATTCGTTTTTACCGAGTAATTCAGAAGAATACGATACTGATAGTGCATGAAGATCCCGTATTTGCTTTTAATCATCCAACTTGTGTCGCCCGTATCTGCTAATCCTGCTAATGGAAATAAAAACAATGTCATTATGGTTAGGATCACTCCTATCCTTTTCATTAGGTCTCTCTTTAAACAACTTAACTTACTTTGTATGATTTTCATCTGTATTTTCTGTATTTTCCTCCCGTTCCGCTATATTATATGCTTTGATTATATAATTTTTGAAATATACCTTTTCGTGGATTTGTGCAAAAACCCCCAACTTGTGAACCAAGCTTATGAGAATAAAGACGGTCGACATTTAAGAGAAGAATTTTGGTATAAAACAGGATTCCTACCCAGAAAGATAATGAATCGAATGGATGCAAGTGAAGATTGTTTCGCTTATATGTTTAGGCATACCCAACGACGTCCTAGGGATCTGATAACTCAAATGCAGTATATTATTAATGAGGCACGTATGTGTAGAGAGTTCCCTAAAATATCCAATAAAAGTGTTATTGCTGGTGTTCATAATGATAAATCTTTGATACAAATTCTCTCGGATGCTCTTATACCATATGAATATAAAGTTTTGCCAGACGGGTTAATTAAGGGTGCTAGATCAGTATTTTACCAAAGACCTAGATTCATGAGAGGCTATGATCTTAGGCGATTCTCACAGGAGCTTTATGGCGTTTACCATGTAAATCATATTGATTCAGATTTATTCCTTGAAAGTCTATTGAACTGCGGAGTTATAGGATTAGTTAGAGACCAAGAAATAGTCAGTGAAGAACCGAAACTTTATTGTATGGCAGATTTTGAATATCTAATGCAAGGTAACCTCCCCG
>Ga0315284_10000754_pt1 | contig 44513 bp, 36 predicted proteins | sample YL17G09_16_MG_FD_203696 | JGI IMG/M metagenome (GOLD analysis project Ga0315284, IMG submission 203696) | Sediment microbial communities from Yellowstone Lake, YNP, Wyoming, USA - YL17G09_16 | ecosystem: Environmental > Aquatic > Freshwater > Lake > Sediment | place: USA: Wyoming | collected...
CGTGCTTGGGCAGCATCGTGCACGGTGAGGGTTTAGCTAATTATGTCCCACAGCCCCACCACCCGATACATTTTTATTGTCGATTAAGACCTCATTGAAAACGAACGCTGACCCTTTATAGTTACTTGTATTATTCGAAGCACACGGAGGATTATAGTTCTTGATCCAGAACACCAATGTCCCCGTCCCAAAAATCGAATAGGCGATATAACTTATTATAATAAGAAAAATTACCAATATAATTGGGATGATGAAATATAATTCGTTAATTTTTTTCTTCAATCTTTAATCCTCCCGCATCCTCTTCGCTTTTCCATATTTCTTAAATGGTTTATCTTCTTTTGCATGTTACTTGAGATAATGCAGAGTGCTTTTAATGAATATCCGTGTAACATCTGCTGAGGTGTCCGAGCCTGGTCAAGGAGCCAGTTTGCTAAACTGGTATGCCGAAAGGTATCGCAAGTTCGAATCTTGCCCTCAGCGTCATCAATTTCATTCATATAATATCAATCAGTTTGAACATATCCGATTTTTTTCTAAAACGATAAATAATATTGGCTCATTATCTCTTATGACGATAGTGTAACAATTAGAGGTGGAGTAATGAAACTAGCAGCATCGTTTGCAGTCGTGGGCTTGATAATGATCGCGATGGCACCAATGGTGGCAACGGCACAGGACCAACAGAGATCCGCCGCACCGGTCAAGGTCTTCACATTAGGGGACCTGATAGGGCAAAGCGAGACGGGAAGCTCGCGTCTCTTTTATTATAGTTCCGGGGTCGTTGGTTATATGTCCACGACCGACCAACAGGACCTGTCATCCATACTCGACAACAATCCGGCCACAGGGATCGACCGTGCTGGCGCCAATATTAATATCAGATTGGATTGGCTCTCTCCCATCAATGTGACGAATGTAACCTTCAAACCGAAGTTCCAAGGAGGGGCCCCATCGGCTGGTGAGATCCGTGTTGGTTATGATAATCTGTTGTTAATTGCAGGTCTCCCGTTGCAAAATTTCACCTGGAAAATAAATGGATACATCGATAGACTAGAAATTACCTTTGATGGCACAGCAGGTCATCTGTACTTCAACGATATCATAATAAATTATACTGGCGTTTATACCGACCCCAAGATTCCAGAACTCCAGCAACAGGTCGACCAGCTGACCGCCGAACTTACGGCCCTTAATCAGACCACGATCACGTTGTCCACCCGGGTCGCAACAGTCGAGGCCATGGTCGCATATCTTCAGGAGAACGTGACCTCCCTCTGGAACGCCTACGACATGCTCAACGCGTCCCTCACAGACCTCATCGCCAATGTGGATGCATTGAACATTTCCAACACCGAGAGCAACCAATGGCTCAAGGAGAACGTCACATCGATCAGGACCGATATCACGGCGATACAGAACGACATCATCGTTCTGCAAAAGAACGATACCTTGATACCCGGCCTGCTGAAGAACGACTCCCTCATCCCCGGCATACAGTCCCAGATCGCCAAGACATCCCAGAACATCACCCGCCTGCAGCAGAACATCACGGCGATTAAGGCCTCGATACCGGCGGCCTACAACGACACGGTCCTGAAAGGCCGTATAACATCCCTCGAGAGCCAGGTCAAGGCCTTGCAGACGGAAAATACCGACCTCAAGACCGGTCAGGCAGCGGTTCCGACGATGCAGAATGATGTGAAAAATCTCAAGGACGACCAGTCGTCCCAGTCCATGATGGTCAACCTTGCTATCGTTCTCGCGATCGTGGGATTGTTGCTAGGCATCGTGGGCATTGCGGCCGCGATATCCAGGAAGAAGGAAGGACCGAACGAGGGCGGAGAGCCCCCGGTCGATGAAGACGAGTGATCAGATGATTGGTGGGAGGCCAAATCCAAGGCCTCCCTTCTATTCCGCCTTTTTCAATTCTCCTTTTTAAAAAATTCATAGCTGACCAATTCATTTTTTAAGGAACACAATGCACCGATGGTCGAGTGGCAAGATACCTCGGCGCCATCGAGGAGGTGCGGGTCCGATTCCCGCTCGGTGCACTCTCACACGGGCCAGTGGCGACAAAGGTATCGCGCCCGCTTGGCATGCGGGAGGCTCCCGGTTCAAGTCCGGGCTGGTCCACTATCTTTCATGGGCTCGTGGAAATAATCCGGTATTTCGCCTGTTTTGCAAACAGGAGGCTTTGGGTTCAAATCCCGACGAGTCCACTCATGATTTATTTTAAATTATGGTAAACATTCGAGTCATTTTTAATAGTGAAATGGATGAAGAGAGATTTCAGGATAAACGGATAGTTATCGTCGTAATCGGCGGTTTTATTTAATGGCAAGATAATCACTGACCGATGGCCCGAAAGAAAATCAAATTCATTGACGCAAGCATCAACAAATCAATCACAGAGCTTGTGAAAAAGAGCCAACACAAGGTATTGGCAATCTGGGCTGCCGACTGTGCTAATCGTGTTCTACCTTACTTCGAAAAAGAATTCCCTGAGGACGACCGGCCTCGAAAGGCCATCGAAGCGTGCCGAGAGTGGGCACGTACCGGGATTTTCAGAATGGCTGACGTACGAAGGACCGCGCTTGCAGCTCATGCGGCTGCCCGTGAGGCTAAAAAGGACAGTGCAGCTCGCTTTGCTGCTCGCGCCACAGGTCAGGCCATGGCAACTGCACACGTTCCAACCCATTCCATAGCCGCTGCATGGTACGCAGCAAAGGCCATCTGGGCCGCCGATCCACAGAATGCAAAAGACAATATCGCCAAGGAACGTGATTGGCAATATCAACATTTGATCGAACTAGAGAATACCTTTAATAAATCTAAATAGGAGCTAGAATTGATCGTCACCGGCTCTTGATGTATTCGACTATAGGCTTGAGATTTTCCCTTTTAACATCGTCATAACCCTCGAGAGCCCGTCTCTTCTCTTCTTCATCCTTTTCGTTCTTGGCAAAACGCTTGATTATTCCGGACATAAGGAAGTTCAATTTTTTATGATCGATTCTACCCGGTAGGTGAAAAACCTTCATCCGTTCGATCACATCCTTTGGAAGGCTTCGAATTATGATATCCTCCCTTACCTGTGAACCGATCTTGGACCCACCAACACAAAAAAGTACCAACTGCCTGTCTTTTATCTTATCCCAGTTCTTCGTTATCCAGCCTGCCGCCGTGACCTTTCCCATCATCAAGCTCGAACCTATGACAACGACCTTTTCAGAGCCAATCTTGGGCCTCTTCTTGATGTCTATCATTTCAAAACCGACATCCTCGGAAAGCCACTTGGCGTATTCCTCTGTCGACCCGTACTTCGTCTGATAATAGATGATCCCGGACATCAAGGTCTTGAATGTGTTTTTCCTATTATAACTATTCCAAGATAGAGAATTTGAAATATCGAAAACACGGGGCATAGCATTATTTATCTGACAATATTCTATATCCAATAGTAAGTCTTCTTGAAGGACCCTTGGAGGGGTATGTCTTGCAGACACTCGTTCTCTTGAGGACCGCGCCGGTCCTGATATTGTGCGCCCTGATGGTCCTGACCTCTGTTCCGGTCCAGGCCCTTATAGTAGATGTTGGCAACACCGCATCATCCGTGGGCACCATCGTCTCGGATGTCCCCTCCTCGATTTCCGCAGGGGAAATCCACACCGCCCCGTCGAAACGGGCGATAATGGACGAGCGCGCCCCCGTGGGGTTCTCCGGCCTGTCGTGGAAACCCGTCGTGCCCCTCAACAAGGTCACCATGGTCGGCAACGATAACACGAGCTATATGGACGAATATGGCTACCTCGCATCCGTCCCGTCCTCGGTGTTCCACGTCTCGGGGCAGGATGTGCTCTATTCGAACCCTGTCCTCATTTACCAGCCCAACAAGGGGCTGCCGGCGTCCCAGTACGCCCTAGAGGGCGAACAGTCGGTCCATTACTTCATGGACGACTGGGCCAACGTCACCGGTGGACCTGATGCCATGGAGCTCATATGCATGAAAGGCTCCGACAAAAGCGCGGTCCTTTCCAGCTGGGGCCAGCACCTCAAGGCCACCAAGGACTATGGCTGCGGCAGTCCCGACAGCCTCGCCAACGACATATCCTTCTACAACTGGGAGGAGGCGCCCGTGGCGGTGGTCTCGGTCATCCAGCCAAACCTCCCGGCCGTGAAGGTTCCGACCTCTGGGAAGGCCAACGGCTCATTGGACGCCACGATGTATCTCATGGGCATGACCTTCGCGGGCAGCGTGGACGTGGGCATCGGGCCCCTGGTCTACCACAACTTCACCGTGCCCCAAAGCCAGGTCTATATATCCTCCCTGATGACGTGGTCCGGAAACGGCAAGGACCCGGACCTCCAGCTCTATGACTGGCAGCTTGGCGAGGCCGGCGCGTCGGAGGTCTGGAACCCGGCCAGCGGCGCCTACGAGTACATCTCCGGGTACCTCTATCATTCGGGCAAGTGGGGGTTCGCGATAACCTATATGCCCACGGAGAACGCCACCGACTCCATCATGGCCGTCAACCCTGTCGACTACACGCTGGATGCGACGACCTACCCGGGCAAAGACTACAGGATACCCGACAGGGTCCCCTTCGGGGCCAGAAACCTCACGGTCACGCTCACGGGCGACGACCCGGCCAAGAAGATCGGCCTGGTCCTGCGCGACGAGGCCGGCTCCAAGTTCGCCAGGTCCTTCGCCGATTCGAACATCCAGACCATCAAGCTCGACCGACCGGGCGTGGGCTATTACAATTACACAGTCATGAAACTGGAGAACTTCACGACCGAGGCCACCTTCAACGTCACATGGACATGGGAGCAGCAACGGAACCCGGACGTGGGGCCATCCTTCGCATCCGCATCCCACGGGGCCGTCATCGGCTCCACCCTCGGTGCGCCAATGTTCTACGCCACCCCCTCGGGCGTCACGAAGGCCACCACCGATACCATGAGGAAGCTAGGCGTCCACAAGGTCGTGCTCGTGGACTTCAACAACCGCAGCAAAGGCAAGGTCCTTTCGGGCCTCGAAGCCCATTTCAACGTGACCGACCGGCTCTATGACATGAACGCCTCCTTCGGGTTCGTCAAGAACATCACAAATTCCCACGACATCGTCTTCACGACGACCGACGACTGGAACTACTGGTACGTGGACGTTCCCGCTGCCGGCGCCGAGCATTTCACCAACCATATCGGTCCCGCGACCTTCGCGGGGGCCCAGCACGGGACCGCTCCCATTATCACGGAGATGTATCCCGAGACGGGCCAGGCGGCCTCATACTTCAGGAACTACTGGATCGAGAACTACGGTTCTAGAGAACCGGCGGTCGTAGGGAACATGGTCCTCGAGGGCAAGAGCGTGTACGGCCTTCTAGGTAAATTGGGCCTCGACGGCCCGGGCAACGAGACCATCGTGACGGTCGCCGACCAATTCGACATAGGATTGGGCTTCGACAGGGTATTCGTCGGCGCCGCCATGCCTGGACGGATCATGGGAAGCCCCGTGGACGCTGCGGCATGGGTCGCCAGGTCCACCTTCTACCCGTACCTCATCTTCGCCAACCCGGCCATGGACCCCCAAGGCCTCCTCCTGATAAACGGCTCGAACTCCACCAGGGTCGGGGGCAACCTCCAGATAACGCCGGGCGGAGAAGAGCGCTTCACCTACCCCATCCTCCAGTCCTGGGTGTGCTACCTCAACCGGTTCAACGAGCGGGCCAGCAAGTACTGGGGCCTCAACTACAGCACGGCCGACGGCTTCACGCCCTACTGGAGCCCGTCGCCCGACGCCATCGACAACGGCGTCAACGCGGCCCATGGCCGGCCGGGCCAGTACTACGGGGACATGAGCGGCTCCGAGGTCGTCCCGTACTATGCCGCCAAGGGCGGCTACGATTCCGTTTACTCCACGGAGTTCACCTCCACCATGACGGACCTCAACCGCGGGTCATTGCTGTGGGTCGAGCTCATGCACGGGGGCAACGGCGGCTACGGCCTGACAGGCTTCTGGGGCGACAGCCAGACCGAGGACAATCCCTGGCGCTCCTACGAGACCGGGGGGTCCACCGCAGACCCGGACACCATAAGGATGAACAAGGTCAACGGCCTCGACAATGTGGCCTCGACAAGCGAGAACGACCGGGACGGCGTGGTCATCGCGATACTGGAGCAGGGACACACGAGCTACAAGGACGGGCGGGTCTGGAACCAGTCCATGGACAACACGCATTCCACGGGCTTCATCGCGGGAAGCTGCCTCATCGCGGCCACCTACCTCCACCTCGCGCTGATACGGCACGGGACCGTCTTCCAGGTCATAGACCCGTGGCTCACCTCCTGGTATGTCGACCTCGCCATGGAATCCATGATGAAGTACATCGCCATGAACATGTCCGTGGGGGAGGCTTATTCCAGGTCCATCCAGCATGTGGGCATCGAATACCTCAACGACCAATGGTGGTGGGACATCTACGAGAACATCGTCTACTTCGGCGACCCCGGGCTACACATGTATGTCCCGGCCTACGCCTGGGACAGGCCCGCTAGCCAGAACTATTCCAAGGGCCTGGTCATCGGTGGGGAGCACTCGCCTTACGGGGCGCCTCATCATATCAAGGTCGACGGCCTCAAGCTCCTGGACGGCGACAACGACGGCACCGGGAACATGACGGTCGTCTTCGCCTCGCTTAGGGCCTACGACTTCGAGCTTCGGGTCAGGGACCCGGACGGGCTGTCCCAGGTGGCAGATACCTCCGTGGCCTTCGACACGGGCAACGTCTCGCTCCGATACAAATGGAACTCCAGCAAGGACGCCGTGACCGAATTGGCGGACCCGAAGGGGCTTGGCGTCATCGATTTCAAGACCACGGATTCCTCGGATGACGGGCTCTGCACCTATACCATCGATTTCAAGGTCAGGCTCGGGTGGTCCTACCCGCACGGGAACATGACCGGGGTTTCGGCTTCGGCCTATGAATCGGACGGAACGCAAGTCGATCATGCGTTCACGGATGTCTATCGTGTTGTGAATCATCTGGCGTTTTTAGGGAACCTGACCGCGATCTCACAGCTCCACGGCATGCTAACCCAGGGGGACTGGCTGCAGGGCGGCGAGGGCATCGCGTGGGGCAACATCACGGTCGCCTACGAGGGGTTCCCGAACGCGACCCCTCCCGCAACGGAATGGAACATAAAGATAACGAACGGGAACTCGTCCTGGGCCTTCCAGCCTGGCGCGGGTAAACGCCTAACGGGGAAGACCTATGTCAGCAAGAACACCATGATGGCGGACCTGCACAAATTCTCCATAGGGCTGGTACCCAAAGAGTGCGATGCATCGAATTTGACCTTCCTGGTCCGGGTCGATGCGACCCCGCCCTCGGCGCCAAGGAACCTTACTATCCGTGCGGATGCCTTCAACGACACGGCCACGACGCTCGACAACGATACGCAGGTCTTCGTGACATGGGACCCGCCCGTAGAGAACGAGAGCGGTCTCGAGACCTACTATCTGAGCGACAGCGACGGCTCGTGTGTTGGTGCCCTCCCGGGGAACGCCACCAACTTCGGCCCTTGCTATGTGACAGGTGACCATGTCTTCAACATTACCGCATTCGCGTCAGACAAGGTCGGCAACCTCGGCCCCTCGACGAACGGCTCCATAGGTGTTGACCGGATCCCTGTGGTGTTCGGAGGACGATGGCAATGGGTGAACTGGTATTGGAACAGGACCGTCCGTGTGAATGAGACGGTCTGGGACGAGGGGCTGGCGGGCCTCTGGGGTGCGAGCGTCGAGTATCAAACTGGTATCGGGCCCGATTACGGTATCGTGACCTGGGGCAGCTGGACCAAGCTCGCGGGCGTTAAAGATGCGCCGCCCGATGACAGGGTCGAGCTCAATGTCTCACTGACCTTCCCAAAGGACGGCGTTTACCATGTCCGGTGGCGCGCCTCCGATATCTTGGGCAACGGCCCGACCGTATCCGAGGAACAGATATTCGCGATAGACACAGCGCCGCCGGTCCTCGAATACCTCGGGCCACCCGATGACCGATGGTACGACGGCCCGTCGGTGAACGTGTCGTTGCGTTATTACGACGCCATGAGCTGGATCGACGATTCCTCTGTCTCTTACAGGACATGTTATAACGGGAAATGGAGCGATTGGAGGTCCCTGCCGGGCAAGGCCGAATTGGTGGACGGAAAATTCGAGATCACCTTCCGTCTGGACCTGCCGGATGGCTATGGCAATCTCTTCGAGTTCCGGGCAAAGGACAATGCCGGGAACGACTATAACACCTCGGGGCCCCACAGGATACGCATCGACATGGGCCACAAGGTGAAGATAACCGGCCCAATCAACGGGACCGTGTTCAAGGCCAAGGACATCGTGCGCCTCGAGGCCGCTGTGCTTGAGAACAAGGACGGAGACCCACTGAACTTCACATGGTTCGCCACGGTCGGCGGCTATCTCGGTGCGGGGCCGGTCATCAATTTCACGGCCAAGGACAAGCTTGCCTACCAGGTCCACAACATAACGCTCTTCGCAAACGACGGTCACGGGCACAATTCCTCGGTGAAGGTGCAGATCGAGGTGCTGAAACCACCGAAACCCAAACCGAGCTGGTTCCAGAGCAATCTGTGGTGGATAGTGCTGGCCATTGTCGTCATCGCGGTGGCCTGCATAGTGGTTCTAGTCCTAGCGCGCAAGCGGAAGAAGAAGGAGCTCCCAGTGGCCGCGGCACCGTCGGCCCAGACAATAACCACGGAACCGGAACCGCCAAAGCCACAACCGGAGGCCGGGCCACCAAAACCACCTTCCGATGCTATGAAATAATCAATGAGGACCAATGACCCCATGACCTCGCAACACCCTGTAAGGATGCAATGGGTGACCAATGCACCGTCCCATTGGCCCCCAGTGATTACAAGAGTCTTTCCCGTCCCCATGACGCCTCAAGAGAGACTGGAGGCCTTCTTCGCCGTCGCCGCCGGCCTGAAGGAGGGGCTTGATTCGACCAACGGCGCCTGCGAGTTCAAGTGCATGGCCTATCACTTCCTCGATTACTACGGCCTTCTCGAGGTGGACGCCATGGTCCGAGACGGGGCCACGACCATACCGGTGCTGTTCCTGTATTCGGCGGACTACGACAGCGCCTCATACTTCGCCGGGGCCCAGGAGTTCTTCCAGAGGCGCGGCCTGCCCCAACCGGTCTACTACGCGCCGGGATCGCTGCCGGGCTCGTATGCCAGGAGCCCGTTCAAGCCATTCGAGCTCAAGAACCTGGAGAAATGGAAGGGCAAGGTCCCCCAGGGCGAGTACGCAATGTGGTGGAACACACAGCAGGACCCGCTCTTTCTCCATTCCTACGCCTCACCGCTCATTGGCCGTTTCTATCGCGGGCTCGAGGGCTATGAGACCTACCTTTTCAACGTCCTGCTGCGACAGTTGGAGATCAAGACTGACGACGATGCCGCCGTGAAGCTCCCGGTGAAGCCTTACCGGATCCCATGCGTCGGGCCGGAGGACCAGCTCGTCATCTTATCCTTCAGCAGGGAGAAGGGTGTGCAGTTCCATTTTCCGGTCAGGACATGCGCTCCATACTACCGCGACGCATTCTGGGCGGTCCTCGCCTCCTATGCCGACGGCCTGCGGGCCTGGGCAAAGCACAACACGGTCCGGCCCATCCTCTACGCCGAAGGCCACGGGCCACCGACGGAATGGTGGCGCTCCATGCGGGAAAGCCTCCGAATGCTTGAGAAGGAACGCGGGGAGGAGTTCGTTAGAACAGGCGATGGGCTAAAGCTCGGGCTGTTCACGAAGGAATGATCGGACCCTAATCTTGCGAGCTCGGAAAGGTCTTTAATCCTCTTGGCATATGACCGGCCATCATGGTCGACATACTGCTCACCAACGACGATGGCTACAGGTCCGCCGGGTTCCTTCCCTTGCTCAAACAACTATCGAAGGAATTCTCGGTCGCGGCGGTAACTCCGTCCAAAGAGCGGAGCTGGATCGGCAAATGCATCACGGTCGATAAGGATGTCAGTGTCGAGACGGTCAAGGTCGGCAGTTATACCATCCATGCGGTCGACGGGACCCCTGCCGACTGCGTGCAGATCGGCCTCTACAACATTTTGAAGAGACCGCCCAAGCTAGTGGTGTCTGGGATAAACCTGGGGGTCAACGCGGGCCACGCGCGGATCCTGAGCTCGGGAACCCTCGGGGCCTGCATGGAGGCCGCCATCGAAGGCGTCCCCGCCCTCGCAACCTCGATACACATGACCCTCAAGGAGAAAAAAGGGATCGACCTCTTCAGCCCGAAGACCTACCCGCTGTTCGAGAGCCCGGCGAAAATAACCCTGAAGCTCGTCAAGAAGTTCCACGACCTAGAGTTTGGCAAGGACTTCGACCTCATCTCGGTGAACATGGACATCAGGGCCACGGTGGACACGGATGTCGAGGTCACGAGGCCTTTTAAAGCCCCCTACGGCCAGATGTTCTTCCCGTCAAAGAAAGGGCGATTCAAGCATGTCTGCCCTCAGATAGAGTTCAAGGACATGCAGAAGGGCACGGACCTCAAGGCGCTCCACGAGGGCAAGATATCCGTCACCCCAATCGGCCTCGACCTGCTCCCGAGAGGCTCGACGAAGAATCTCGAGGACGCTCTCAGGATTTGGTAGGCCCTCTCCGATGGTCCTTCCTGTGCGCCTCTTCGATGCCGCCCAGCATTATCCGCTTCAGGACCTTCTTGTTGTGATAATCGTACACGACCTTTATCGGTTTCATTGTGAACGGGTCCAACCCGGTCCAGTACATGCACGATGACACGCTCATGGGCGTAGGCGTAAAGAATTGGAACTGCTCGATGTTCCCTAGCTTGACGGCCCTATCCTTGAGGGCCTGGACCTTGACCTCGTCGTCCCCGGGATGGCCTATCATCAGGTAGTATCTGAGTTTCTGGCCCGACCTCTGGTTCAGCCTCTCGAACAGGTCCACGAACTCATTGAACCGCGAGTTGTCCTTGTTCATGAGCTCGAGGACCTCCCGGTCGAAGTGCTCGGGCGCGATTTTGAGTGTTCCGGACACATGGTGCTCCGAGAGCTCCTTGATGTATTCCCTGCTTTCCAGGGCCAGGTCGTAGCGGATGCCGCTTCGTACGAAGACCTTCTTGACGCCGGGGACCTCCCTGGCCTTGCGCATGAGCGACAATAACTTGGAATGGCTCATGTCGAGCTTTTTGCAGCCCAGGCAGCCTTTGTCGCACCGGGTCTCACAGTCCATGCCGTACATGTTCACCGAGGGGCCGCCCAGATCGTCGATGTATCCCTTCCACTGGGGATGCCGGGTCAGCTTCCGGATCTCGTCGATGATGGACCCTTCCGAGCGCGAGATTATCTTGTCCCCCTGGTGCAGCGCAATGGAGCAGAAGTTGCATCTTCCTATGCAGCCCCTGTGGGTGACCACCGAGAACCGCGCGAGCTCGAGGGTCGAGCCAGGCCTCAGGACCCGCTCGTAGCCCAGCGAGAAGACCCAGTCGAGGTCCGCGGTCGTGTATTCAGGATATTTGTATTGTACGACGAAATTATTGTCGTATCCTTGCGCCAGGTTCTTTCTGTTCGACAATGCCACCGTCATCTCGCAGAAGGCCTTCTTGTCCTCCACGACCTTCTTGAATGGCGGGAGGGCCTCGAAACTATCCGGCAGTTCCTTCGCCTTGATGCATGTCCCGGCGATGCCGACCAGGTCCTTTCCTTCCTTGAGCCTTCCCGCTATCTCCAGGACCTGTTTTTCCCCGTTGCCGTAGACCAGGATGTCCGCCCTGGTGTCGAAGATGATGCTCCTGCGGATGTCGTTGTTCCAGTAATCGTAATGGGCGAACCGTCTCAGGGACGCCTCGATGCCCCCCAGCACGATGGCCGAGGCCTTGGAGACCTGCTTGATCCAGTTGCAGTAGACTATGAGGGCCCTGTCGGGCATTCCCGTGTCCGCGTCCTTCTCTTCCTCGAACCGGGGCCTTTTCATGGGCGTGTAGTTGTAGAGCATGCTGTCGATGGAGCCGGATGTAACGCCGTAGAATAGTTTGGGAACACCGAGCTTCGCGATATCGTCCTTGTTCTTCGGCCGTTCGACAATGCCGACGCTGTATCCTTTCGCATCCAGGACGCGGGCTATGACGCCCGAGGGAGAAAGCGGATGGTCCTCGTGCTCCTCCGCGGTTATGAGGACGATGTCGAAGTCGCTTCCGGACCTGGATATCATGTCGGTCGGCAATTACTCCCTCACATAATAAATATATTAGTGGATTATGTTCACACACAGAGGTGCTGGAACCATGAACGGCGAGATGGCGAACCTTATTTCCCTGACGACCTACGGCAACCAATATCTTACCGGACCGAAGGGCGCAAAGCCTCCCGAGCTGTTGATGAAGAACTCCACTTTCATGTTCACAAGGTCCATAGATTTCTTCGAGGTCAAAGGGACCAGGCGCCGGCCAAGGGAATACCGCGTGGCGAAAAGCACCGGGGAATGGTTCAATTACCTCAAGAGGACGGGCGTCAGGGGCCTGAGGCTTGCCGCCATCGGCTACAATGACAAGCGGCCCTACATGCCCGACCGCGTGGCCGTCGCATTTGCCGGGTGCGCCAACTGGGCGATCGTCACTGAGACCGGGAAGGGCACGAATGTCTGGATCCTGCAGGACCAGACCATCGAGGACTACTCCTACAAATCGAAGGTCAAGAGGATCTGGGAGACCACTGTGAGGGCGTACTCGTCGAAGGTCCCGCTAATGGACACGCCCGCATCCTACGAGGCGGCGGAGACCGCCCTAAGAGCCGCCCTCGTCGATATAACTCGTTTCGCGAAGAAAAGATCATCCTTGAGCTATTGGGTCCCGACCTTCAAGAACGCCCTCGCTGCGCTGGACAAGAAAAAGACGCCATCGTTCCGATATTGGGACGACATGGTGCCGAAGAAATGGCTCACTACAAGAGCGAAGCGCCTGATATCGGCCGCGCAGCGCTCATGGGTCTTTGGGGGCATGTGCTCCTGGAACGATACGGACTTCGGCTTCAAGAGCAGTCCAAGCTACAAGGAGTACACCCGCGTCTCGAACAGCCTGTACCGTGCGATGATCGATGCCCTGGTGTTCGCCACCAATGAGGGGAATATAAGATGAACATGGAGCTCGCCCAGCTTGTCAGCCTGACCTGCCACGGGAACGCCTACCTCGCCGCCAAGGCCGGGGCCCAGCCGCCCGAGATATTGCGCGATGTGGATGCGTTCGATGGCATCATCCGCATAAAGTTCGTTGTGAGAATCGATTCGGACGGCAAGGAACAGCTGATATCCGAGGGCACCGCAGGCTGGTACAGATATCTCAAGGACCACAAGTCCCGGAGGATCAGGATCGTTCCAATAAGCTGGAAGGATGCGCGCCCCGACCTTCCGGACCGGGTCGCATCGTTCTTCGCCGGGAGCGGGAGCTGGGTCCTTCTCAGCGAGGGAACCAAGGCCAATCTCATTTGGACCCCACTCTATACGGAATCCGGAAAGGGAGAGGCCCTGACATTCATGGGGACCCCTATCGACGAGCCATTGCCCGAATTCAGCGCGGACCTCGCGGCAGCGGAGGAGAACTTGAGGAAGGCCCTGACGGATATCTTGGAATTCACAAAGAAGGAGGGCCTCGGAAAGAACTGGGAGGCCATCTTCACGAACGCATTGTTTATCCTAGATTCAGAGGGGGAATCCCATGTGCGCATCAGTGCGCTCCTGCCCGAAGGCGCCTACAGCCACCGGGCCAGGCGCCTGATGGCCGCGGCATCCGAGGCCTGGGTCTTCGGTGGCATGGGCTCGTGGAACGACATGGGCGGTGGCGAAGGTTACGCGAAGGTCTCCGACGGCCTGTACACGGCAATGATCGACGCCATAATCACGGCGACGAACGAGCCGCCGAAGGGTCACTGATTTTTTTTCATTTCAGAATGCTCCCGTGGTGTAGTCCGGTCAATCATTGGGGCCTTTCAAGCCCTAGACCCGGGTTCAAATCCCGGCGGGAGCACTGACGGGGGAGACCGCCGATGGCACGGTCAGATTTAAATGCCGGTACAATGTTCTGACATTGCACTCCAGGGCCGGAGCGGATATAATTGATATCATTGTCCAAGTTCCCGCCCTGATGTGGGGGTCGACAACATGATGAGCAGGCGTCTTCGTGAGGGCTTCAACCGGCAGCTGAACCGCGAACTGTACTCTGCGTACCTATCCATGTCCATGGCCGCGTACTTCGAGTCCGTGAAGCTCAAGGGCTTCTCGCACTGGATGCAGGCCCAGGTCCAGGAGGAGCTTTTGCATGTCATGCGCCTATTCGACGTCCTGTCCCAGATGGACGCGCGGATCGAGATGATGCCTATAGAAGCGCCGCCCATCAACTGGCCCTCGCCCCAAAAGGTCCTCGAGGACACGCTCAAGCATAGCAAGAACACGACGGCGTCGATCAACAGCCTCGTGACCATGGCGCGCGCAGAGAACGACCAGGCTTCCCTCCAGGCCCTGCAGTGGTTCGTCAACAAGCAGCAGGAACAGGAGCAGCTTGCGGCCGGTGTCCTCGAGAAGTGCAAGATGGCCCGGGACACCCAGGGACAAAAGACGCTCGACAGCGAGCTGGGCGACCGACCGTGGCCCTTCATGGAGTAGGTGACGCAAATGGACCTTAGCAAGTTCAAGCTGGAGGACGTTCTGCTTGCGGCCATCAAGAGCGAGGTCGAGGCAAAGGAGGTCTACGATAAACTGTCCTGGAAGGTCAGGACGGCCCACCTGAAGGGACGGCTCGAGTTCCTTGCCAAGGAGGAGGGAAAGCACAAGGAGACCCTCGAGGAGCTCTTCAAGGACCTGTGCCCAGGCAAGCCGGTCCGCTTACCTAAGAAGACAACCGTTCCGATACCTTCAATAGTCGTCGAGAACAAGAGCCCCTTTGTCAGTGTCGTGCTCGAGGGGGCAATGAGGGCCGAGAAGGCCGCCAAGGACTTCTACGATTCCATGGCCCGGCTCTTTGATGACGATGTGGACGTCCGGGAGATCCTCGAGTCCCTTGCCTTGATGGAGGCCGGGCACTACAGGTTCCTAGAGCAAGAGATCGAGCGGGTGAAGCACGAGGAGGACTTCGTCATCGACTGGCCCATGATGCATTCCGGGCCGTGATCCATTTTACAAAGGAGGCCAAGATCATGAAGGAGACCTTCACATACCTCGTCGGCGGGAAGGCCGGGGAGGGCGTCAAGAAGGCGGGCCAGGTGGCCGCTAGGCTCTTTGCCGACATGGGCCGAAGCGCCATCGAGATGGACGACTACATGAGTCTCATCAAGGGAGGCCACAACTTCTCCATCGTGAGCACGGCCGTCCGCGAGATAACGAGCCATTACCTGAAGGCGGACCTGGTCGTGGCCCTGGACCAGAGGAGCCTGGACATGCACAAGGAGCATGTCTCTGGAGACGGTATCTTGGTCTTCAACTCGGACGCTGCCAAGGCCGACGAGGGAAAGAATGTCATCGGGCTGCCGCTGACGACCGAGGCCAAGAAGTATCCCGAGCCGGCGTTGCGGCTGGGCCTCGGCGGTCCGTCGGTGCTAGCAGCCGCCATCGGATTGAACAAGGACCGGCTCAAGGCACTTATCGAAAAGGAATACGCGCGCGACCTCGAGGACAACCTCGCCTATGGTCTAGCGATCTACGACATGGCCAAGGATAAGGTCGGGGTCAGGTTCCAGGTCGAGGCGGGCCATGAGAAGTCAAGACCCATCGTGACCGGCAACGAGGCCATTTCCCTCGGAGCGGCCGCGGCCGGCCTGGAAATGTTCTTCGCGTACCCTATGACGCCAGTGTCGTCGATACTCCATTACCTGGCCGCCAAGTCCAAGGCCCTCGACATCACGGTGGTACATCCGGAGAACGAGCTGGCCGTCATGAACATGGCCATCGGGGCCGCCGCCATGGGCGCAAGGACCATGGTCAGCAGCAGCGGCGGTGGCTTCGCCCTGATGCAGGAGGCCTACTCGCTGGCGGGCATGACAGAGACGCCCGTGCTGTGCATCCTGGGGTCAAGGCCCGGCCCGTCGACCGGGGTCCCGACCTACACTTCCCAGGGGGACCTCCGGTTCGCCCTGAACCAGGGCCACGGGGAGTTCCCGAGGATCGTGGCCTCCCCGGGGAGCATCGAGGAGGCGTTCTACCTGGCCGGCGAGCTCCTGGGCCTCGCGTGGAGGTTCCAGACGCCCGCGCTCCTGCTTACCGAGAAGCACCTGGCCGAAGGCAGCATGACCGTCGAGCTGGACCCGTCCAAGGTCAAGATGGCCGAGGGGCTCATGCATAAAGGGGCTCCGGGAACTTACAAGCGCTACCTCGACACAAAGGACGGCATCTCGCCGCTGCTTTTCCCGCCGTCCAAGGAGCTCATCAAGTGGGACAGCTACGAGCACGACGAGCTGGGGGTAACGACCGAGGACGCCAAGGGCATCACGAAGATGTACGATAAGCGGAGGCGCAAGGGCGAGGCCCTGGTTGAGCATATGAAGCGCATGAGAACGGTCAACGTCTTCGGCGAGGGCAGGGCCAAGGGGCCGGTCGTGTTCACCTACGGCTCGACGACCATGAGCGTCCTCGAGGCCGTCAGATACGGGGAGCTCCAGCCCACCATCGTGCAGCCGGTCTATCTCGAGCCCTTCCCTGTCTGGGAGCTGAACAGGTACAAGGACCGCAAGTCCATCGTCGTGGAGCAGAGCAGCATGGGCGCCTTCGCCTCCTTGCTGAAGGAGAAGGCCGGCATCGAGGCCACCTGGACCTTCCGCCGCTACGACGGCCGGCCCTTCGAGCCCGCCGAGCTGGCCGAAGATCTGAACGGGGTGATGTGAGATGGCCAAGGAGAGCCCCCCCAAGCCCAAGGACGACCTCATCACTTACGCCGAGAACACCTGGTGCCCAGGCTGCGGCAACTTCGGCATCCTTACATCCTTCAAGAACGCCGTCAAGAAGCTCGAGGAGCGCGGGACCCCACGGGACCGCATCGTCATCACGGCGGGCATCGGTTGCCACGGCAAGATCCACGACTACCTGAACATAAGCGGGTTCTATTCACTGCACGGTCGCTCCATGGCCACTGCGCAGGGCATGAAGCTTGCGAACCCGGGGCTCAAGGTCGTGGCCTTCTGCGGCGACGGAGACGCCTTTGGGGAAGGTTTGGAGCACATGCTCTTCGCGTCCAAGAGGAATGCGGACATCACGGTCATAGTCCACGACAACGGGGTCTACGGCCTGACGACGGGCCAGTTCACACCGACGAGCGAGAAGGGCTTCAGGGGGCCGTCGACGCCGTTCGGGAGCATCGAAGAGCCCATCAACCCGCTGGTTCTTATGCTCGAGACCGGGGCGACCTTCGTGGCCCGCGGGTTCCCTGGGAACCCAGGAATGTTGACGGACATATTTGTCGAGGCCATAGAGCACGAGGGCTTTTCCTTTGTGAACGTCCTGCAGCCGTGCGTCAGTTACAACAACACATACAAGAAATACAATGCCGTCACCGAGGCGCTCCAGGCCCCGGCCAAGGATCTGGACGAGGCCCTCGCCATATCCCGACGGAAGGACAGGCTGCCCATCGGGATTATTTACAGGCACGAAAAGCCCGCGTTCCACAGGGCGCTCTTCGGCGACAGGATCCCTGTGAGGGACAGGCCCGCGACGGAGACAAGGCACGAGGCCATAAGGAAGATACTGAAGGTATAGGTGGTTTCATGGCGAAGAAAGGCAACGCGAAGGCCAAGGATATGGGGCGCTTCAAGGCCGAAAGGCTCGAAGGCAATGAGGCGGTCATGAGGCACGCGAACCTGCAGATCAAACGCTATTTCAGCCTCGATTCCCAGGCCTACCGGAAGGGGGCCCTGCCGGCCAAGACCAAGGAGCTGCTGGGGCTCGTGGCGTCCTTCGTGCTGCGCTGTGACGATTGCATAAAGTATCACGTCATGCGCTGCCACGAGGAGGGGGTCACCGACGAGGAGCTGACCGAGGCGTTAACAATCGGGCTCGTCGTCGGCGGGTCGATAACGATCCCGCACCTCCGCCGGGCCTACAAGGCCTGGGAGGAGATCCGCAGCTTGGAATGAACGGCCCCCATCGTTCTTTGATGGGCCCTCGGCCCTCACGAAATCTCCCGACCCAGAATCATAGACCGCCACACCGACCGGCTGTATCGCTATCTGCGATTTTGTAAACCCAACTTAACAATCGTTAAATATTTATATTAAAAAAACCTTGCGTAATTTGCGAATTGATTTAACAATTGTTAATTCAGATGGAACGGCATCGAATCGGCCGAAAGCCTTCGAGACCCAATCGTTCACGGAACGGAAAACGAAAGCGGCTCGGAACCATGGAGGGGAAACCATGAAGAAGGTCCTGATCGTAGACGATGACCCAGACATGAGGATGTATTACCGGTCGGTGCTTGAAGAGTTGGACATCGAGTTTACAGAGGCAGAGGATGGCGAGATCGGCCTCGAGTGTTTGAAGGAGAAAAAACCCGACCTCATTCTGCTCGACATCATGATGCCGAAAAAAAGCGGTCTCCTGGTGTTCCACGAGATCCAGATCAACCCCGAATGCAAGGACATACCTGTGATCATTATCTCAGGGGTCTCCAAGGTCACTGGTTTCGACATGAATTACTATTTGCACAGCGAGATCTATAAAAAGAACAAAGAGAAGATGACCGGAAAAGAATGGAAACCACCGGTCGCATATCTCGAGAAACCAATCAAACCGAAGGATCTTCTAGACGCCGTGGTCAAGGTCCTGGGTTTCTGAGAGTTATCATCATATGGGATCTCTGGGGGGAACAACCATGGACGGTAAAATGCAAGATGGCAGGCTTTCGACAGGGATAACAGGTCTTGACGAGGTTCTGGTAGGGGGATTCCTTCCTGGACGTTCCTACCTTGTTCGGGGGGGTCCCGGGACCGGCAAGTCGACGGTGGGCCTTCAATTCCTGATTGCCGGTGCGGATTCAGGTGAAAAGGTCCTGTACATAACATTGGATGAATCCAAGACCCAGATCATCAAGGACGGCGAGAAGAAACAATTCAATATGAAGGGATTGTCCTTCCTCGACCTGAGCCCGACCTCGGAGTTCTTCTCGAAGATGGAGACCTATGATATCTTTTCACCTGCTGAGGTGGAGCGTGAGCCCATCACCCGGCAGATAATCGAGAATGTGGAAAAGTTAAAGCCGAGACGTGTATTCCTGGATGCCATCACACAGTTCCGTTACCTGATCCCCGATGCCTTCCAATTCCGAAAGCAGGTCGTTTCCTTCCTACGGTTTCTCCAGGAGAATGGTGCCACCGTCCTGCTTGCGTCGGAGGGAAGCAAGGAAGCCCCCGACGAAGACCTCCAGTTCCTAAGTGATGGAATACTCGAACTGAAGTACAATGGTGGGGCCCGCACGCTAAGTATGACAAAGTTCCGGGGGTCGGACTTCCAGAAGGGCGATCATTCCCTCAAGCTCGATTCAACGGGCGCTACGCTATTTCCAAAGCTCGTCCCCGGGGCCTTCAGGCAGGATTTCCTGCCAGACACCCTATCCTCAGGCATTCCAGAATTGGATGAACTATTGAACGGCGGTTTGGAAAGAGGGACCGTCACCATCATAACAGGGCCCACGGGCGTCGGAAAGACGACCCTGGGTTCCTTGTTCATGAAAGAAGCGGCGGGCAGGGGGGAGCGCTCGGTCCTGTACACGTTCGAAGAGAACCTCCAGACGCTCTTGCAACGCTCTGAGGCCATAAACATACCAATTCATACGATGATCCAGAATGGGTCCCTATCGGTGATATCGGTCGAACCCCTTCAGTACACGCCCGAGGAGTTCTCTCGGCTTGTCCGAAGGGAGGTCGAAGTGAAGGGTGCCACCATCGTCATGATTGACAGCATGTCAGGCTACAAGCTCTCCCTCGGGGGAGCGGACATCATTCCCAATGTCCACGCCTTGAGCAAATACCTGGCGAACATGGGGGTCACTGTGTTGCTGATCAATGAGGTCGAGGCGATCACTGGCGAGTTCAAGGCCACTGAGATGTCAATAAGCTATCTCGCCGACAATATCGTCTTCCTTCGGTACATTGAGATAGATGGCGAGCTGCGAAAGGTATTGGGTGTCCTGAAGAAGAGATTATCATCCTTCCAGAGGACCTTGCGGGAGCTCGAAGTGACCAAGTTCGGGGTCAAGGTGGGGAAGCCGCTGAGCGGTTTGAGGGGCATCCTCAGCGGAAAACCGGAATTTATAAAAAAGACGGAGTGAGTGGCGGTCCCATGTCCAGCACATATCTGATCGGTGTAATGTCGAGTAACGTCCGGAATGTGGAATTGGTATCAGAGGTGCTCAAGAAAGAAGGTTACAGGACGCGAGGGGTCAACAGCATAATCGACCTCGATGATTTGCTGAAAGCGCCGGAAAGACCCTCCGCCATTCTATTGGACCTGTCCGGCTTCGACCGGACCATCTGGGAAAGGTGCGAACGCATCCGGGAAGCGCAGATCCCTTTCATAATCATCTCCCCCAACCCGCATGTGAACGTGAAGAAGGAGGGAATTGCCCAGGGTGCAAGGGGGATCCTTGTGAAACCCCTTGTGATCAAGGATCTCATCCAACTCGTGAGAAGCCTGTTGCCACGCTGATGAGGGATACCGTTCAACCGATGAGTGACATGGATTGAGGTGATGAAGAATGGAAGAAGCAATGAATTGTTGGGAGTTCAAGAAATGTGGAAGGGAGCCCGGAGGGGCGAACATGGCAAAGCTCGGTGTCTGTCCCGCCGCTTCGGAAAGGTCCGTCAACAAGACGAACAATGGAAAGAACGGAGGTCGTATCTGTTGGTCCATAGCTGGCACATTATGCGGAGGGAAAGTACAGGGGTCCTTCGCCCAGAAACGGACGACCTGCCTCGAATGCGATTTCTTCAACAAGGTGAAGGCCGAGGAGGGCGACTCCTTTAAAATGAGTCCGGCGTGAGCCCCTCAGGACCGTGACATGTTCGCTGGCGAGATCGATGAGTTTCCGGGAGGGTCAACCCTGTTCCCATTTTTTTTCGGTTTGACCAAGGGCATTGGAAAGGACTAGGCGATATTGACCATCGTAGGGGGAGTAATCGTCGCACGAATCCTTTTATTCATGATACCTAGCAAGAACACGCGGCTCCTCGCGGATTGGTTGAGGGAGAGCTATTCCATCGAACACGCATATGAGGGGCCTTCATTTGAAGATGTGACCGTCCCCAACGATAGCGGGAAAGTCACGGCCGAACCCAATATCCGAGAGAACAATCCTCCTTCGTTACAGGGCCAATTCGATCTCTGTATCCTTGATGGCCCTGCCGTGGAGCGACATTCGAAGGACCTGATCGCCAGGAAGAAGGCCGAAGGGAACACCTTCCTCCCATTCCTTCTTATTGCTCCTTCGCACAATATTGGGAGGATACTAAGGCATTCGGCGCAAATAATCGACGAGACCGTCCCGATACCGATCGAAAGGATAGAAATGAAGAGAATCATCGAGACCCTCGTGAGAAGGCGTTTGCTGTCCTGCACGCTGAACAAGGACAAATTGCTGTTACAGGACGAGAATGCTCAGCTCGTGAAGGCGCTCCTGCAGGCCGAGAGGATGGCCGCCATCGGACAGGCCATCACGGGTGTGGCCCACTGTATAAAAAACCTGCTTCAAGGCCTGCAGGGTGGCATGTTCATGCTCAAGAAGGCAATAAAGAAATCGAACGCTGATGTTCCCGAACGTGTTATCGATGTTCTCGATCGCAATTTCCTCCAGATGGAAGAACTGGTCCTGGACATGCTGACCTATTCCAAGGAGCGCGAACCAGAGTACGAGACGACGGACCTCAACAATGTGGTGGGCTCGGTCGTGGACCTCATAAGGCCGAAGGCGGAAGGAAAGAAGGTCGAGGTCCGGTTCGAACCCGGGGCCGACCTAGCGAATGCCCGCATCGACCCGAAGGGAATATATCGATGCGTGTTGAACCTGGTCTCGAATGCCTGCGACGCATGCGATAGCGGTGGGACCGTTACCGTCCTCACAAAGTCCATCAGCGAGGACCAGATGGCCATCGAGGTCTCGGACGATGGTTGCGGAATGGACCCGGAAACAATCGGGCGTCTTTTCGAGGCCTTCTTTAGTACAAAGGGGTCGAAGGGGACAGGGTTTGGTCTCTCGGTCACGCAGAAGATCGTGAAGGAACATAAAGGGAACATCGTTGTTACTTCAGAACCTGGGAAAGGGTCCACGTTCCAGATAATATTACCAAACGGACGGAAATAGGTCCGAAGAAAAGGGTATCATTTCATTGAACCGCCGTCTTGGTACCAAAGACACCGTTTCGAATCCCTTCGGACCCGCTTCATTTTCCTTTCTTGTCGCCCTTCGTCATGAGCTTCAGCGCCGGGCATTCCGTCGCCGCCTTTGTATTGTCAGGTATCGGACACGTCACCCAGGCGTTGCCGGCGACAACGACATTGTTCCCTATTCTCGTGTCGCCGAGGATGGTCGCCCCGGCGTAGATGACGACGTTGTTCCCTACGGTCGGGTGGCGCTTTCTGGTCTTGATGACCACGCCCTCCTCGTCCCTCGGGAAGTTCAGAGCGCCGAGCGTTACATGCTGGTATAGCACGACGTTGTCCCCGATCTCCGTGGTCTCCCCGATGACGGTTCCGGTCCCATGGTCAATGAAGAAATTGCGGCCGATCTTGGCCCCAGGATGGATGTCGATGCCCGTCTCGGCATGGGCCAGCTCGGTTATTATCCTCGGCAACAGCGGCACGCCGAGCTCCCAGAGCTCGTGGGCCACGCGCTGGTGCGTTATAGCTTTGATGCAAGGATAGCAGAAGATTATCTCGTCGTAGGTCTTGGCCGCCGGGTCGTTCCTGAATGCAGCCTTGACGTCCCCTATGAGCAGCCTCCGGACCTTGGGCAGCCTCTTCAGGAGCTCGATGCTCAGGCTCTCGCCCTGCTCGGCGCATGTGGTGCAGGCCTTGCCGAGCCTCTGGCATTCGTGTATGAACGCCTTGGATATCTCGGCCGAGAGCAGCTCGTGGACCGAGATCATCTCCTTCCCGATGTGATACCTCAACACCTCGGAGTCCATCTTCTGGTTCCCGAAGAACCCGGGGAACAGTATGTCCTCGATCCTCTTCATGAGGACCACGATCTCCTCCTTCGAGGGGATGGGCGATGAGTTCAGGTGCGTCGCCGAGGGATCGTCCCGCAGGTCCTTCACCACATCGTCTATCGCGTCGGAGAGCATGCGTTTGTACCTGCCGTCGGCCCGTACTGGCTCTCCTTCGCATGCTGCGCCCTTCTTGATACCAGACCTCTTTTCCTTGTCCATGCGATCACTTACCCCAAAGTTCCGTCGATAGGTATCTTTCTCCCGTGTCCGGGACTATCACTACGACCATCTTGCCCTTGTTCTCAGGCCTCGACGCCACGAGCCGGGCCGCGTGCACCGCCGCGCCGCTCGATATCCCCGCGAAGATGCCCTCCTTGCTGGCGAGCTCCCTGGCCGCAGCGAAGGCCTCGTCGTTGGTGACGGGCAGGACCTCGTCCAGTAATTCCCTCTTGAGTATCTTGGGAATGAAATTAGGGCCTATGCCCTGGATCTTGTGGGGGCCAGCCTTGCCGCCTGACAACAGCGGGCTGGCCGCCGGCTCCACGGCCACGACCTTTATCGACGGTTTCTTCTTCTTCAGGGCCTCGGCGCATCCCGTGATGGTCCCCCCGGTCCCGACACCTGCGACCAGTATGTCGACCTTCCCGTCAGTGTCCTTCCAGATCTCCTGGGCCGTGGTCTCCCTGTGGATCTTCGGGTTGGCCGGGTTCTCGAACTGCATGGGCATGAACCAGTCCGGGTTCGCCTCCTTGAGCTCCTTGGCCTTCTCAATGGACCCGGACATGCCCTTGTCGCCGGGCGTGAGAACGATCTCAGCACCCAAGGCCGCGAGTATCTTCCTGCGTTCGACGGTCATGGTGTCAGGCATCGTGAGCACGAGCTTGTATCCCCTGGCAGCGGCCGCCATGGCAAGGCCTATGCCGGTATTCCCGCTCGTGGGCTCCACTATCCTCCCGCCGGGTTTCAACAGCCCGTTCTTCTCGGCCTCGGCTATCATGGCCACCCCGATGCGGTCCTTCACCGAGTGCATCGGGTTGAAGCTCTCCAGCTTGGCCACGACCGTGGCCCCTGGCGCGAACCTGGATAGCCTGACCATGGGCGTGTTCCCTATAGTGCCCAGGATGTCGTCATGTATCCTCATGGATGGAACCCTCTTGTGCGACCGTATTAATTGTCAATCGTTAAAAATCTATTGTAGCACGAACCGCTAACCCCTCACGGCGCGAAATATGGTAGGAACGCTCTCATCCGGGGCCCGTCAGCCGAATTCGAACAGCTCGAAACGGTCCTTCTTGGCCTTGCAGATCGGGCATATCGGGGGCGGGAGCTCACGTGCGCAAAGGTAGCCGCACACAACGCAACGCCAGACCGGTAAGCGCTTCTTCCCTTTCGCGGCCGATGGGGCCTGCGCGGGCCTCTCTTTCAGTTGGCCGCTATCTTTGGCCAGCTTGGCCTCGTTGGCGGCGTCGATTATCTCGACGGGCCTTCTTTCCGGGATGGACCTGAGCTTGGACGCGTCCTCGCTGACCTCCTTTGAGACGAAGAGCCCGCAGTAGCAGGTCCCGAACTCGCCAACATCCGCCTCCCGGTACTCGCACGGGCAGATGATGTCCACGTCGTTGCCCTTCACGCCGCTGGATATGCGGCACGGGCAGGACGCATAGCCGTAACGCTCCTCGTTCTTGACGAGGCCGTCCAGGAGGTCGTCGAGCAGGGTCTTGTCGGGGCAAAGGTGGAACCTGGCCTCGTCGGCCTTTTTCTGCATCCTCCTCTGCATCTCCTCCTTACTTGTCATCGGAGAGCACCTCTTTCAATTTGTCCTCCTTGAACCCTATGATGACCGTCTTCCCGTCGTCTATGACAATGGTGGGGACGTTCTGGCTCGGATTGTACTTCTTGAGCTCCTCCCGGACCCTTTTTCCCTCCTCGCCGGAGACGAGGTCTATGTCCACAAATTCATATTCGCAGTCCATCTCCTGCATCAGGGCCTTGGTCTTCTTGCACCAGCCGCACGTGCTCAGCGTGAACATCTTTACTTTGTGCTTCCTGTTCTTGCCTGGTACCTTCTCCATACCGAACCCCCGAGAGCAATCCCGGTCCGCCCTGAAATATCTTACGGATTGCCAGCACGGCCCTAACGGTTAAGTACCGTCAGGCCAATCCACGAATAAGGACCATGGTCGGTCCGGGACGTCTGCCCCATGCCGAAGGGAAAGAAGACCACCGATATCGACATTGACCTCATCGTTGCCATCGAGGAGGCCATTGCCAAGGAACAGACGGCCCAGGTCTTTTACACGAAGGCCTCCGGTCTTGCGATGGCCCCGGCAGTGAAGGCGCTCTTCAAGGAGCTCAAGGCCGATGAGGTCGAGCACGAGAGGCTCCTGAAGGGTGTCCTCGAGGACATCCTCGGGGGCAAGGGCACCAAGAGATTGAAGAGCATCTCCTCGAAACCGCTGGACAAGGAGCTGGCGAGGTTCTTCAGTAAGGACATACCGAAAACGACAACGAGGTACGAGGAGGCCCTGGCCATAGCCATGAGACGTGAGAAGGACGCAAGGGATGACTATGTCCGGCTGGCCAAGGCCAGCCCCACGGAGACCCTCCGGGACCTCTTCCACCTTCTCGCCCATGTCGAGGCCGGGCACCTCAAGCGTCTCAAAAAGGTCTATAGAACGGGCCCGTGATTGTTTCTCATCCCTGGGCCCCCGAGCCGGACGTCAGCGTCGCGAACGCAAAATGCTCCTTCTTCCAACGCGTCGTCACGCTCTTGAACACGAACCAGGAAACGGCCAGCATCCCGAGTGATTCCACGACGAGCAGCGTCATTGAGAGTGCGGGGGCCGTCTTGATATAGGACGACAGGACCATCACGAAAAAGAGCGGTGGCACGATGGCCCCGAAGAACTTACCGAGGATGCGATAGTCGAAGAGCATAGTGTTTGTCCACAGGCCCGTAAGCCTCGCCGTGACGCCCGCGACGTAGACCGTCGTCGAGGCGGCCACGAGCAGGGCCAGGGGAAGCAGTCCCAGCTCGCCATTGATGAACCCTATGACGATGACATAGGCGTAGGACACGGCCGATGTCAGCAGGAAATAGATCACGAGCTTGGCCTTGATGACCTGGTCCACGGTGACCGGCTGGACGTTCATGAACTCGTTGGGCTCGAGGTTCGTAATCCACGAGTACGTCATGACCCCCAGGAACCCGACCATGCCGCCGTAGAACACCACGTTGAACGAGATGGGCAGTCCCATGCCGGTCCTGAAGAACCAGGCCAGGATGTAGACCGCGAAGAGCGGCCCTAGAAAGCCCGTCACCACTGCGCCCATGGTCCCGCTCCTGCGGAGCTCGACCCATTCCTTGGCCACTAAAAGCCTCAGCCCACCCGCGAAGGAGAAGCGCTTCTCCATCGGCAGGAGCATGCTCTTGTAGACCCCCTGCTTGGACTCGAACCTCTCTTTCGTGAAGAGGATCGCGGCTGCGGACAGGACCAGCGCGAGGACCAGGGTGACCAGCAGGTAGAGCGGGTCCTTGTACATCCAGTAGCCCAGCGGAGGCAGGATTTGGCCGGCGGTCAGGTATCCTACGGGCCAGACCATGAGCACCAGGGCCAAAACCAGCAGGCCCACGGCGGCCGCGGCCGGCCTGGACCGGACGGCCAGCGCCGACAGCACGAAGCTTAAGGACATGCCGAGCAGGAATGTCAGAAAGAGCGTGATGCCCAGGAGGCCGACGCTCGTGAACGGGACCTTCGCGAGCGGGGCCGCGATGGCTATGCCACCGACGAGCGGTATTATGGAATACAGGATGTAGAACAGCAGGTCCTTCACATAGAAGGTCGCCATGATCTTCCTGAAGGATATGGGATGGAGCTGCGGCAGCTGTAAGAGCATGTTGACCTGCCCGAGGCGGCGGGTCATGACCTGCTCGCCGATGGCCCCCAGCGCGCCGACGCTGAGGCCGTACATCAGCGCGGACACATGGAGCACCAGAAGCATCGTGTCCTTCGAGAGGTTCTTCATGACCACCGGCGATGTGATGGCCAGGACCAAGGAGAAGAAGAATATCACCACCGGGAAGAACGCGGAGCCCACGCCACCCACGAAGGATTTGTGGAGCCTGAGCTCCTCCTTGAACATCGTCTTGAACAGGTGCAAATCGAAGTCCAGGGCCATGGCCTTTCCCTCAGTCCCCGCTCCCGACGAGCCGCATGAAGATGTCCTCCAACCGCTCGTCCTTCGTGGACCGGATCTCGTCCAATGAACCCAGTGCCACGATCTTGCCCTTCTTGATTATCGCCATCCTCGTGCAGAGCTTCTCGGCGACCTCGAGGATGTGGCTGCACATGAAGATGGTCCGACCCTTCTTGACATGCTGGGCCAGGAACTCCCTGACCTTGCGCTGGTATATCGGGTCCAGGTTGATGAACGGCTCGTCGAGCAATAGCAGCTCGGGCTCGTGTATGAACGCCGAGGCGAGCATGATCTTTTGTCGCTGGCCCCGGGATAGATCCCTGCACAGCACATCCCTCTTCTCCTCTATCTCGAAGAACTCCAGCCACCGGTCCACTCGCTTGGTGATGTTCTTGAGCTCCCTGAGCCTGCAGACGAGCTCCAAGAACTCCTGGGCCGTCAGGAAGGTGGGCGGGGTCTCGGCCTCGGGGACTATGCCGACCTTGCGTTTTATACCAAGGCCGTCGTTAAACGGGACACCCATGGTCTCGCCCTCGCCGCTGTCCTGCGTGAGCTGGCCCGTGAGTATCCGGGTGAGTGTCGTCTTGCCGGCCCCGTTGGGGCCGAACAGCCCGAAGAACTCGCCCTTGTCGACCTTGAATTCCACGTCGTCGAGGGCCTTGAGCTTGCCGAACCGCTTGCCGATGTGAGAGACCCTTATGACCGCCATGTGGATGGAAATGAGACAGAGGTTTATATAAATTATATGTAATGTTGAGACTGATGGTATTCGGCAATATGAGGAAGAGGCACATCCTGTTGCTGACGGGCGTTCTGGCCCTCGTTGTCGGGGCCATCCTCACATCCGTCACCATCTCGAGGATCTATTGGTACTCGCCCATCTACTTCTACAGGTACACGGCCCACCCCTTCACGGCCGCGGGCATCTTCCTGTGCTCCCTCGGCGCGTTCTTTGTCCTATTGTATATTATGATAAAGATATGGGAGATGTTCAAAGCCAGAAAGGCGGCCCAGCGTAAGGCCGAGGCGGACCGTGAGGCCGCCACCAGAAAGGCCGAGGCGGCCCGGGCCAAAGCAGAGGCCGAGGAGCAGGGCGCACCGACCTCGACGAAATAATGAGCATTATTGTACATTTATGAATTATATTGAAAAGTATTTATCGGGCCTGGTCTATCATTAGCAAGGTCTAGGCCCAGCTCGACTGAAACGGTTGATTTCCATGTCCGGAAAGGCCGCCCATCGCATCTCTCGAATTGCTCTCCTGCTGACGACGATATCGCTATTATGTCAGCTCATATTGCCAATCCTCCATGTTCCGCTCGGGGCGACCGCGGCCCCCATCAAGAAGGTAAACATCTTTGCTGATGGGACCCAGTCCAAGGCTATCACCTTGACGGACATGGGAACGGACTCCACGACGGCCAAGCTCTCATTCCAGACGGGTGTGACGCTTGCCAACGCGAGCATGCTGGTGGACGGCCAGGCCAGCGGGAAGAGCTATCCGAGCAATATCTCTATAGATGTTGGTGGCGACGGGGACAAGGACTGGCAGTGGGCCGGCCTCGGCTACGGGGGCCTGGGCCACCAGGACCTTTTCATCCTCGACGGCAAGGCCCAGAACGCCACCGCGAACCTCACTATAATGGGAGGCGGGGGTAACAACGACACAGCATCTATCCGGCTCCCCTACGGGGCCCAGGTCACCAACGCGACGCTCGAGGTCGAGGTCAAGGGCATATCCATAGCCATCGAGTGTAAGACCGGCAGCGGGTCCTGCAACTCGCTCAACGCCGACCCGGTCTATTACCTACGGGACGCCTTCCTTGAGAAGGGCTGGAACGTGAAGATCGTCACCGGGACCGACATAGACACCGTTGCCGAGCTCAATCAGTACACCGTCGTGCTCCTCGGGGATGCGGGCTTCAACGACGACGACCACGCGACCTTCCAGGCAGCCCTTAAAACATGGGTCACCGAGAACGGCGGCGGCATGGTGGGCATGGGCTGGATCGTCTACTCGACCACGGCGGGCACGGACATCGAGTACCTGCTCCCAGTGAACGCGGGCTACAACTTTGTCTACGGCACGGGCCAGGTCACGATCACGAACGCCAACCACCCGGTCACCCAGGGCGTCAACAACTTCAACGTACCGGCCACCTGCTATTGCGAGTTCCCGAGCTCTCAAACAATCGATGCGGGGGCCCAGACCCTCGGCACCTGCACCGGGCCGACCATCGTCGTGGCCCAGAAGGGCGCCGGCAGGACGGTCTACCTCGGCCCGACCTACTTCGCTGACAACTCGAACTACCACAGTGCATCGTGGTATCAGGACGCCAATGCCAAGAAGCTGGTGCAGCAGGCCACCCTGTGGGCCAGTGGCGGAGGTTCCCTCACTGGGTTCATAGACATAGCCAACGACACCAACCAGGAATGGAGCAAGACGGGCTTCAACGGCACTGAAGGGCTTGCGGACTTCTCGGCGACGCTGAACACATACATGGCCACCGCGCAGCCATCCTTCACGGACACCTACGGCAACCAGTTCGTGGACGTCCCGATAAGGGTCAACTCCACCAGCGCGGGCCTCATATCGCTCCGAAACCTCACGGTCACCTACACATACACTGCTAAGATGGAACAGAACCCGAACAATGTGACCCTGGCAGGGGAGATCAACGGGCTAATCCCCACGACCCTCGGGACCAAGAACATCACGCTGCCCATCGTTGTCTCCAGCGACACGGCCGGCATCGTCACGCTGCACAACTTCAACGCGGACATCATCGACCCGGCCCACGCGCCGTTAATAACCGCCTACGAGCCCGCCAAGGACATCGTCGATGCGGACGAAAATACCACGGTCGATCTCAAGGTCACGGCCACGGACTGGTACCGGTATCCGATGACTTACACATGGTTCAAGGACGAAAAGAAGAACACGACAGGGGACACCTACCATTATTACATAGACTTCGAGTCCCAGGGCCAGCACAACATCACGGTGGTGGTCAACAATACGATACAAGATACCGCGCGCTCGTGGACCGTCAAGGTCACGAACGTGGACCGGCCGCCACACATCTATAGCTACACGCCAGACACATTGCAGGTCAGCATGGACGAGAACACCACGAAGACCTTCTCCGTCGTGGCCAAGGACCCGGACATAGGGGACATGGTAGGCTACAGCTGGACATTGGACGGTGCCCCGGCCACATCCACGAGTAGTAACTACGACTACAAGCCGACCTTCCTGGACCAGGGGGTCCATTACCTCGAGGTCACGGCCAAAAACCAAAGGCAGCTGAAGACCACGCTCAAGTGGGCTATCACGGTAAATGACGTCAACGCCCCTCCGGAGATAACATCCTGGGTCCCGAAGACGGACCCGACCATGGCTGAAAATACAACAGCAATGTTCTCGATAAAGGCCAGGACGCCGGACGGGGACCAGCTCACCTACGCCTGGTATGTGGATGATAAACCGGTTCCGAAGGAGACGGGCACGGCGTTCAAGTATGCGGCGGACTTCGAGGACGCGGGGGTCCGCGAGGTCAAGGCCGAGGTCTCCGATGGCAAGCTGTCGGTGTTCCACAAGTGGTCCGTCACAGTCACGGACGTCAACAGGCCTCCGGTGGCGGTCATATCGTCTCCCAAGGATGATGACGAATTCCTGACCACGGACAACATCACCTTCAGCGCCAAGGGCTCCACGGACCCGGACAAGGACAAGCTGACCTTCGAATGGTACGAGGGCCCAATGAAGCTAGGCACCGGGGAGACCCTCAAGGTCAAGCTGCCCGTGGGCCATCAGACCGTCGAACTTCGGGTCAGTGATGGCCGGGAAGGCCTGACGACGACCGAGGTCCAGATCATTGTTCGGGCCCTGAGGTTCGAGCTGACCGTCGAACCTGACAATACGGGGGCCAGGGCCGGGGACTCGATCAAGTTGAAGGTACATATCAAGAGCACCGGGGACGCGGACGGGACCAATATACCCGTGGTCGTTTTCGTGGACGGGGCCGTGATTGGCAACCAGACCATACCGAGCATAGCCGCAGGGGACGAGACGGACCTGGAATTCCCGTGGACGGCCAAGGAGGGCACGCATACCGTCAAGGTCGTTATGGCCCAGGACAAGGCGGAAAAGAGCATCTCGGTCCAGCCAGCCTTGCTGCCGCCGATAACCCCGGGAGTGAAGGGGAACAACTGGTTCCTGCCGCTCCTGCTCATCATAATCGTCATAGCCGTCTTCCTCACGGTCGTGGGCGTTGCGGCCGCGAAGCGCAGGAAGCGGGCCGTAGCCGCGCAGGCGCAGCCAGCGGTCGCACCCGCCCCGCCGGTGGCGGCCCCTGTCGCTCAACCAGTGGTACAACAGTCTCCGGCCTCGGCCGGGTCCTATCGTATGGTCCCGCCGCCGACCTCACAGCCGTCCCAGGTCTATGCCCAGTCGGCATATCCGCCGCCGCCACCGCCCGGCTACTATCAGGCCAGGGCCACCGTCGTGGCCACGCCCCCGATGGGCATGGCGAGGCCCGTGATGCCCGAGCAGACCTACGAATCGCCAACCCAGCTGCCCGAACAGCCCTCGGTCACGAACGTGGCCGGGGCCGACATCGAGGCCGAATTAACATCCGCGGATGCAGCCATACAGGCGGCCGCGGCCGGTGGGAAGGACGTCACGAGGGCTAAAAACCACCTGCGACTAGCGAACTTCTTTGCAAGAAAGGGGGACAGCCCCAAGGCCATGGACTACTGCAGGAAGGCCCGTGAGGCCGTGAAGTAGATGCCAATTTTTTGTATGTTTTAATATTCAAGGCTATACAGGCGGCCCAGGTCAAGACACTGGCCGAAGGACCGGCCAAAAAGCAAGGCGCGCCGATCACGATGAAACAATGAGCATTATTGTACATCTCTGAACGGTATTGAAAAGTATTTATCGGGCCACGTCTATCATTAGCAAGGTCAAGGCCCAGCTCGACTGAAAAGGTTGATTTCCATGTCAGGACAGGCCGCTCATCGTATCTCTCGGATCGCCCTTCTGCTGACGACGATTTCGTTGCTATGCCAGCTCGTATTGCCGATACTCCATATCCCGCTCGGGGCGGGTGCGGCCCCCATCAAGAAGATCAACATCTTTGCCGACGGGGCCCAGTCAAAGGACATCACATTATCTGACATGGGCACGGACTCCACGACGGCAAAGCTGTCCATCCAGACGGGCGTGACATTGGCGAACACGAGCATGCTTGTGGACGGCCGGGCCAGCGGGCTGAGCTATCCTAGTAATATCTCCATAGATGTCGGTGGCGACGGGGACAGGGACTGGCAGTGGGCCGGCCTCGGCTACGGGGGCCTCGGACACCAGAACCTCTTCATACTCGACGGCAAGGCCCAAAACACCTCTGCCAACCTCACCATAACAGGAGGCGGGGGCAACAACGACACGGCGTCCATCCGGCTTCCCTACGGGGCCCAGGTAACCAACGCGACATTAGTGGTCGAGGTCAAGGGCATATCCATAGCCATCGAGTGCAAGACCGGCTCCAGGGCCTGCGACACCGTCAACAACGACCCGGTCTACAGCCTAAGGGATGCCTTCAATGAGAAGGGCTGGATCTCCAAGATCGTGACCGGGACCGACATAGACACCGTTGGCGAGCTTTCCCAGTACACCGTCGTGTTGCTGGGCAACCCGGGTTACTCGACGGACTCCGACCACACAGTCTATCAGTCGGCCCTGAGGACCTGGGTGACAACGTATGGCGGTGGCATGATAGGGACCGGCTGGTTGCTCTATGCGACCACGGCCGGCTCGGATATGGAATATCTGCTCCCCGTCAACACCCCTTATACATCATCATCGGGCGGTCAGGTGACCATCACGAACGGGAACCACCCGGTCACCCAGGGCGTGAACAGCTTCAATGTCCCCGCAAGCGCCTATTGCGAGCGCCCGAGCTCAAACACCGTTGACGCGGGGGCCACGAGCCTGGCAACCTGCGGCGGCGGGCCGGCTGTCGTAGTCTCCGACAAGGGCGCTGGCAGGACCATCTACATAGGACCCAACTACTTTGGCGACTTCCAGATATACCAGAGCAAGCAGTGGTACGCGGACGCCAACGGAAAGAAGCTCATCCAGCAGGCGACGCTGTGGGCCAGCGGCGGCGGCTCCCTCTCGGGGTTCATAGACATAGCCAACGACACCAACAAGGAATGGAGCAAGACGGGCTTCAACGGCACCGAGGGGCTCCCGGACTTCTCGTCGACGCTGAACACCTTCATGGCCACGGCCCAGCCGTCCTTCACGGACCCCTACGGCAACCAGTTCGTGGACGTCCCGATACGGGTGAACTCCACCAGCGCGGGCCTCATATCGCTTCGCAACCTCACGGTCACGTACGCGTACACCGCCAAGGTGGACCAGAACCCGCACAACCAGACGCTCGCAGGCGAGATCAACGGCCTCATCCCCACGAACCTCGGGACCAAGAACGTGACGCTGCCCATCGTGGTCTCCAGCGACACGGCCGGCATAGTCACGCTGCACAATTTCAACGCGGACCTCATCAACCCGGCCCACGCTCCACTTATAACCGCCTACGAACCCGCCAAGGACATCGTCGATGCGAACGAGAACACCACGGTCGATCTCAAGGTCACGGCTACGGACTGGTACCGGTACCCGATGACCTACACCTGGTTCAAGGACGAAAAGAAGAACACAACAGGGGACACCTACCATTATTACATAGACTTCGAGTCCCAGGGCCAGCACAACATCACAGTCGTGGTCAACAACACGGTCCAGGATACCGCGCGCTCGTGGACCGTCAAGGTCACGAACGTGGACCGGCCGCCGCACATATTCAGTTACACGCCTGACCTGCAGGTCAGCATGGACGAGAACACCACGAAGACCTTTTCCATCGTTGCCAAGGACCCTGACATAGGGGACATGGTCGGCTACGGCTGGACATTGGACGGGGGCCCGGCCACATCTACTTCCAGCAGCTACGACTACAAACCGACCTTCCTGGACCAGGGGGTCCATTACCTCGAGGTCACGGCGAAGAACCAGAGGCAGCTGAAGGCCACGCTCAAGTGGGCTATCACGGTGAATGACGTCAACGCCCCGCCGGAAATAACCTCCTGGGCACCGAAGACGGACCCGACCATGGCCGAGAACACGACGGCCATGTTCTCGATAAAGGCCAGGACGCCGGACGGGGACCAGCTCACCTACGCCTGGTACGTGGACGACAAGCCGGTTCCGAAGGAGACGGGCACGGCGTTCAAGTTCGCGGCGGGCTTCGAGGACGCGGGGGTCCGCGAGGTCAAGGCCGAGGTCTCCGACGGAACGCTGTCGGTGTCCCACAAGTGGGCCGTCACGGTCACGGACGTCAACAGGCCCCCGGTGGCGGTCATAGCTTCGCCGAAAGATGACGACGAGTTCCTGACCACGGACAACATCACCCTCAGCGCCAAGGGCTCCACGGACCTGGACAAGGACAAGCTGACCTTCGAGTGGTACGAGGGCCCAATGAAGATCGGCACCGGGGAGACCATCAAGGCCAAGCTGCCCATGGGCCACCAGACCGTCGAGCTTCGGGTCAGCGACGGCCGGGAGGGCCTGACGACGACCGAGGTCTCGATCGTGGTAAGGGCCCTGCGGTTCGAACTGACCGTCGACACGGGCGGCTCGGCGCCCCGGGCCGGGGATTCGGTCAAGATCAAGGTCCTGGTCAAGAGCACCGGGGACGCGGACGGCACCAACATACCCGTGGTCCTCTACATCGACGGGGTCGTGGCGGGCAACCAGACCATACCGACCATCGCTTCCGGGGACGAAACGACCCTGGAGTACACCTGGACGGCCAAGGAGGGCACGCATACCGTCAAGGTCGTGATGGCCCAGGACAAGGCGGAAAAGAGCGTCTCGGTCCAGCCGCCCCTGCTGCCGATAACCCCGGGGGTGAAGGGGAACAACTGGTTCCTGCCGCTCCTGCTCATTATAATCGTTATCGCCGTCTTCCTCACGGTCGTGGGCGTTGCGGTCGCCAAGCGCAAGAAGAGGGCCGCGGCCGCCCAGGTGCAGCCCGCGGTCGCGCCCGCCCCGCCAGTGGCAGCCCCTGTCGCCCAACCAATGGTGCAACAGCCTCCGCCCTCGGCCGGGTCCTATCGCATGGTCGCGCCGCCGACCTCACAGCCGACCCAGGTCTATGCACAACCGGCATATCAATCATTCTCGGGGGTATACGCCCAGCCGGCGTATCCGCCGCCACCGTCCAGCTACTATCAGGCCAGGGCCACTGTCGTGGCCACGCCCCCGATGGGCGTGGCAAGGCCCGTGATGCCCGAGCAGTACTATGAGGCGCCCCCGGTGCTGCCCGAGCAGCCGTCGGTCACTTCCGAAGCCGGGGCCGACATCGAGGCCGAGCTGCAGTCCGCAGATGCGGCCATCCAGGAGGCCGTGGCCGCCGGAAAAGACGTCACGAGGGCCAAGAACCACCTGCGGCTGGCGAACTTCTTTGCCAGAAAGGGGGACAGCCCCAAGGCCATGGACTACTGCAAGAAGGCACGCGAGGCTGCGAAGTAGAAACCTATTTCTTGTAGGTCTTGATGGCCTCGCCCAGCATCTCCAGGCCTTTCGCCATTATCACGTCAGGCCCGCCGAGGCCGATCCTCACATGACCCTCGAGCCCGAAGTAGGAGCCCGGGGACACGACGGTGCTGTACTTGTCCATCACGAACCTCGCGAACTTCAAGGAATCCTTTGCAGCGCGGATCCTCGGGAAGCACATGCCCCCGTTGCTCGGGACCCAGGAGACGCCCCTGGTAGACTCGACCCATGCCGTGACGAGGGCCACGTTCTTCCTAGCAATGGCCCTGCTCTCCTCGGGGACCTTCTTGTCCGCGAATATCTTTTTCATCATCTCCTCGTCTATGCGCGAGCATGTGCACGAGGTCATCTCCCTGACGGTCCAGATCCGCTCGGTCCATTCCTTCGAGGAGACGGTCCAGCCGACCTTGACCCCGCCCATGCCCTGGAACTTGGAGATGCTGCAGGTCGTGATGCAGTTGTCGCCAGCCCTGAAGGTCGGGCCCGTGATGTCCGGAGCGAAGTCCCTGAAGACCTCGTCGCAGTGTATGGTCGCGCCGGCGTCGGCCGCGATCTCAGCAGCGGCCTTCATGTCCGCCGGTGAAATGGCCACACCGGACGGGTTGTGCAGGTTCGTGAGGACTATGAGGTCCACGCCCTTGACCTGGCGCTTCAGGGCCTCGAGGTCCAGCTGGAAGCCATTCTTGAACTGCCTCTTCCAGCGCTTGATCTTGGCACCCAGGATGTCGCTTATGCCCCAGAGGGGCGAGTAGATGGGGTTCTCGACGAGGACCGTGCCGCGCTTCTTTCTCTTATCGCCGAGCCGCAGGCACGCAAAGGCTACTATGAAGTTGGCCTCGCTGGCCCCGGCCGTGATCCCGATGTTGTCAGAACCAACGCCGTAGCGGGCGGCCAATATCTCCTTGAGCTCGTGGTCTCCTTCCCAGCTCCCGCCGTTTATCTCAAGGCCCTTGTCTGGATAGTACGGGTCCGCGATGCGGCCCTGTGTCTCCGTCGAGGCTAGGTTGTACTTGGCTAAATAACCTGGACCGGTCACCCAGCGCGCCAGCTCGAAACGGGTCTCCCTAAGCTGCTTCATGGTCCATCAACCCTAGTACCCCTGAACATCGAGGGGTATGTTATATTTTCCCGACAATGATTCTCTACGGGAGCTCGATCTCTATCTCGTTGGACCTGACGACGCCCATCCATATCCCATCCTCGTGGTGCCACTTCCTGTCGTCGTCTGCCCAGCTGTCCCGCTGGCACTCGAATGTCACGAACGCCTTGTACCTGCCAGGGGCGATCTGATGGAACTGCTGGTGGCCCCAGTACAACTTGTATCCCCCTTCCGTATGTCTCTCAAAGTCCGCATCATAAAGTTGTTCCGTACCATCGGGGCCCAGTTCCCTGAAACAATAGCGGTCAATCGGCGAGGCAGGCCTCATGATGACCCGTTGGTCATTGCAGTGGACCTGGTTGCCGGACCGGTCCCTCAATATGAGGAGCGTGGGCTGCCAGAACATGTCATGGCAATAGGTCAGCTCTTTCGATGATGTGTTGTGGATGGCCACCGCGAGCCCTAGGCTCTTGGTCTTTGAGATGACGATTTCGAAGGGCGCTTCATCGGCCATTCTCCGACCTCACACAATGGTTTCTCACTTTTTCCCCCTGCCCTGCTTGCTTTGGACCTTGGCCCAAGTGTCCTTGAGCCTGACGGTCAGGTTGAACACCAGGTGGTCCGCCTTGGCGTCCGGGTCGACGCAGAAGTACCCGACGCGCTCGAACTGGATTTTGTCGAAGTGCCGGAGGGCCCCCACCGCGGGCTCCACCTTGCAGTCCTTGACGACCTCGAGGGACTTGTGATTGATGAGCTCCTTGAAGTCCTTGCCCTCGACGCTCATGGGGTCTGGGACCGTGAACATCTTGTCGTAGAGCCTTATTTCGGCATTGATGGCGTGCTGGGCCGAGACCCAGTGGATGGTAGACTTGACCTTCCTGCCGTCGGGGACATTGCCGCCGCGCGTGGCAGGGTCGATGGTGCACTTAAGTTCAACGACCTCGTCGCCGTTCTTGACGGCCTCCTTGCAGGTCACGAGGTAAGCTCCCCTCAGCCGGACCTCGCGCCCCGGGGCCAGCCTGTAGAAGTCTTTCGGGGGCACCTCCATGAAGTCCTCCTTCTCGATGTAGAGGATTTTGGAGAACATGACCTTACGCATGCCGGCCGACGGGTCCTCGGGGTTTCTCGGGACCTCGAACTCCTCGACCTTGCCTTCAGGATAGTTCTCGATGACGACCTTGAGAGGCCTCAGCACGCCCATGAACCTCGGCGCGATTTTGTTGAGGTCCTCGCGTATGCAATGCTCTAGGAACTCGAAATCCAGCATGCTGTTGACCTTGCCGACTCCTATGCGCTTGCAGAACAGGCGTATGCCCGCGGGCGAGTAGCCGCGGCGCTTCATGCCTACGATGGTGAGGAGCCTGGGGTCGTCCCAGCCGGCGATTATGCGGTCTTCGATCATCTGCCGGATGTAGCGCTTGCTCATGACGAAGTAGGTGAGGTTCAATCGCGCGAACTCTATCTGCTGGGGGTGATAGGCCCCGAGATTGTCGAGGAACCAGTCGTAGAGGGGCCTGTGGTCCTCGAACTCGAGCGTGCATATGGAGTGCGTTATCATCTCGACGGAGTCCTCGAGGCCGTGGGCCCAGTCGTACATGGGATACACGCACCATTTGTCGCCGGTCCTGTGGTGGGACGCGTGCAGGATGCGGTACATGACCGGGTCGCGCATGTTCATGTTCGGGTGTGTCATGTCGATTTTGGCCCGTAGGACCTTGTGGCCGTTGTCGAACGCGCCATTGGTCATCTTCTCGAACAGGGCCAGGTTCTCCTCGATGGACCGGTCCCTGAAGGGGCTGTTCTTGCCGGGCGTTGTCAGGGTTCCCCGGGCCTCGCTGATCTGGTCCGCCGTCTGGTCGTCCACATAGGCCAGGCCCTTCTTGATGAGCTCGATGGCGTACTTGTGCATCTGGTCGAAGTAGTCCGACGCGAAGTACAGCCTGTCCTCCCAGTCGAACCCGAGCCACCGGACGCTGTCCTTGATGGACTCCACGAACTCCTGCTCCTCCTTGGTGGGGTTCGTGTCGTCGAACCTGAGGTTGCACTTGCCATTGTAGTCCTGGGCGATGCCGAAGTTCAGGCATATGGACTTGGCGTGACCGATATGCAGGTAGCCGTTGGGCTCCGGCGGGAACCGCGTCTGGACGCGGCCGCCCCACTTGTTGGTCCTGTTGTCCTCGTTGATGATGTCGCGTATGAAGTCGCTGGGCTGCTCTTCCTTTTCCTTGTCAGGCGCCATTCGGCATCACCAATCTTATAGATTGCATAAGAAAAGTGAGGGTATTAAAGATTTTTCTCAATTCGTTGAAAAATATAGAAAAGCAGCCCCGACCAGAGTCGAACTGGTGTCCAGAGGTCCAGAGCCTCTTGTGCTAACCACTACACTACGGGGCTATGCTGTTGTCCGATGCCTTCGTTTATTGGCGATACTGTATATATTTTTTGTTGTCTGTCTCGAAGGAAAACGGGACCTTGCGGCTATCAGCCGACCGCTTCCTTGATCCTCTTCATGACCCAGTCCTTCTCGAGGCTCGCCATGAAGTGGCCCAGCCTCGGGCCTGTTGTCTTGCCGAGGAGAACCAGATAGAGCGCCTGGAATGCCACCTTGGGCTCCTGGCCGACCATGTCGCGGGCCTCATGGACGGCCGTGTGCAATGCATCGGCCTTCCATGATGCCTTAAATCCGGTCTCGAGGAAGGCCTTCAGCACCTTCTTGTGCCCCACGGTCAGCTGGGCTCTGACCTCGGGCGTCAGGGCCGGCAGCAGCGTGAACTTGGTATCCGCCGGGGCCAGCTTCTTGACGTAGTAGAGGGCCTTCTCGTACTTCAGCCGGAGCTTGTCCTCGGTCTCCTTGTCAAGGCCTTCGAGCTCGACGTTCCTGCCGATGATCTCCCGGGCCTTCTTCCAGTCCTCGGTGATCTGCGCCACCGTGACCAGGTGCGAGTAGGGCACCTGGAAGAACTTGGACGGGACCTTGCTGACCTGGGACAGCTCGTAGGTCCTCTTGATGTCCCCCTCGTCTTCCTGGGCCGTGGCCTTTTCGTTCCCGAAGTAGATGCGCTCGACCCGCTCGTACTCGTCGGCGAACTTCAGCAGGGCCTCCATCAGATAGGACCGCATGTCGTCGAGCGAGTACTTGGTACCCTTCTTCATGCGGGTCTTCAGGTCCTTGTGCTTGTTGGGCTTGGTCCTGAAGTAGAAGTACCGCACGACCTCCGGAGGGATTATGGACAGCATGTCGCTGAGCGTGAGGACATTGCCGACGGACGAGGACATCTTGGCCCCATCCACCTGGATGTGCTCGTAGAGCACGGGGTACGGCGGTTCCCCGCCGAAGATATCCTTGACAATGACCTTCGATGTGTCGTAGGAGCCGCCCGAGGCCGAGTGCTCCTTGCCGAAGGGCTCGCATGTGACCCCCAGGGCCTGCCAGCGGGCCGCCCACTCGACGCGCCAGGTCAGCTTGCCGTTCCTTAAACCGCACTCGCCCTCGAAGCCGCAACCCTCGATCAGGTTCTTCTTGGCCACGCCGCCGGTGCACTTGTACTTGATTTTCCCGTCGACGAACGCATAGGCCTCGGTGGGCGCTATCTTCCCGCACTTTTCGCATATGGGGTCGAAGGGCAGCCACTCGGGGCCCTTCTCGGAGCCGGATATCTCCTTGAGTATCTTCTTTATCTTCTCCCCGTTCTCCAGGGCCTTTTTCGCATTGACATCGTAGATGCCGTCCTTGTACATCTTTCGACCCGACAGCACCTCTGGCTCGACGCCTATCTGCTTGAGCTCGCCTAAAAAGTCCTTGGCGAAGAATGCGGGATACGATGGCAGCTTTCCGTCGGGAGACGGCACATCCGACAGCGGCCTGCCGATGTACTGCTTGAAGTCTTGCTGGACCTGGATGGGTATCTTTCCGAGAGGGTCGACATCGTCCATTATCCAGACCAGCTTGGCCCTGCCGCCCTTTTCCTTGATGGACCTGGCTATGGCCTCGGCCATGATGACGTCGCCGGCGTTCCCTATGTGGATGACGCCCGATATGGAGGTCCCGCTGGCGAGCACATGGACCTGGCTCGTCTTCAGCAGGTCCTCGGCTATGACATCGACCCAGTGCATGTTATCCCCTTTCCACTTTTACTTGCTTTAACCGTCGAACATCGAGCGAGCAATCTCCCTGAATGTAATCAAAAGGCCAGAAAGATGGTCGGCCCTATCCGAGGGCGTGGGCCCTGACCAGGCTCCTGAGCCTGACGTCCTCGATATCGTCGAGGCCGGTCTTGTTGAGCAGCACTATGACCAGGACCGGGTCCGCGCCATCCGCCCGTAGGGTCTTGATGGCCCCGCGGATCGTGTCGCCCGTGCCAAAGACATCGTCGACGATTATGACCTTCTTGCCTTTGAGGCCCGCGAAGTTGCTGCTGATGGCCCCCTGGTTCTTGTCGTCGCGTATGTTCCTGTAGACCGCCAGTTCGAGCTCCAGGGCCTCGGCCACGAAGTTAGCCAGCGCGATGCCGTTGATGGCTATTCCGACGACGGTATCCGCCATCTTGTCACCGAGCTCCTCGACGGCCATGTCCGCCATTATGTTCCCGACCATCCTCATCCGGTGGGGATAGACGCCTATGGATCTCCAGCCGACCCTGATGTCCGTGGCCGGCAAAGCGGTCTTCTTCTTCCCCTCGCCCTTGAGCAAAAGCCAGGCAACGGTGTCCAGTGACAGGTGCAGGTCGTCCGCGATATCCTTGTCCGAAAGGCCCTTCTTCTTCATCTCCATGGCCTGGGCGGCATAATCGTTGATGTTCGTCATTGGGATTCCCTCTCGTTCCCTTAATAGTTCAACAGTATAAATTATTTATCAAATATATATAAGGAAAGTAATGCAAAGTATTATCACGAGGCCCCGGGCCGCCTTGCCGCTCCCCTGAACAGGGCCACCAACACGAACACCGCTATGATGGCCCCGGCCCCAACGAAGGGCGTATCATTGTTCACCTTCTTGGCCGGAAGGACCGTCACATCCTTTGTGATGGTGTGCTGCTGCTCCAGGGCCTGGCCGTCCACCAGGACCCGCGCTGTGAGCGTGTGCTGGCCCTTGACGGCCCTCCAGACCAGATAGAGAGTGACCGTCTCGTTGGATTTCAGCATGGTGCCCTTGGAATCTATGGTCTTTCCATCGATGGGATCGCCGTCGTAAAGTATCACGGTCCCCGTGGCCCCGGTGTAGCCGATGTTCTCGAGCTTCACCATGACGGAGACCGTGTCGCCGTCTCGGGGGCTCGGGTTGGACAGCACCAGCGACAGCATGTGCACATCTGGCTCCGTCTGGACAGTGACCTTGATGGACATCTGGTTGTTCGACAGGTCCTTGTCGATCGGGTTGACGTTATCGATGACGGCCTTGATGGTGTGCGTGCCGTAGGTCGCGACCCAGACATCCTTGACCGTGGCCGAGGTGTCCACCTGGACGCTTTTCTGGTCCTGGAACACGCCATCGATGTAGAACTTGACGATGGCCGAGGCGGCCTCATTGCCTTGGTTCTCTATGGTGGCGCATAACGAGACGGTGTCGTCGTGCTTCGGCTGGGCCGGGTCAAGCCTGAGCGACTTCAGGACAAGGTCCGGCTGTGTCGGGGTCATGACCGACAGCTGGAATTCCTTCTTGGCCGTAAGGTGCCCGTCGGTCACCGAGACCCTTAAGGTGTACCTGTTGGCGACCTGGGGCCCCTTGACCGCTGTGATGAAGTATCCGGTGTCGGTGGTGTTGACGGTGACCGAAATCATGGTGGTGATTACCTGCACGGTCACAGGAATGCCCTTCAGGGCCACGCCGGTGTCGTAGTTTATGAAGCCCGAGACGGTCACGTTGTCCCCGGGGGACAGTTCCAGCGGCGTGGCCGAAGCGTCGATGACGATGGCTTTGGGCGGGGTGTTGTTGATGTATACGCGGACCGAGACGATGTCTGAATAGGTTGCGCCGCTTTTGGCCCTGGCGGAAATGTTGTGGTAGCCCTTGGAATAGCTGTGAGAATCCCATGTGTGGTTCCAGGCGCTGCTTCCAGTGGCATTGCGCCAGGACGTCTCGTTGTCGATTCTCACATCCACCGAGGCCGCCCCGGATGCCTGGCCCTTGACGGACACATTGCCAGCTACGATCTCGTTGGCCCTGGGGGTCGTGATGGTGACGGTGATGCTTCCGGCCACAAGGATTGGCCCGAAGAATGTTGTGAGAAGGGCCAGGGAAAGGATCGCTGCAATGGAACGTGGGACTATCCTCAAGATGAGCGCCTCCTTCCTGCCGTCCTCGAATATGGATGGGGCTCCCCCGATATTTAACCTTGGGGGATATTTTTATACGATGGGACACAATCCGAGGCCGTATGCAGATAACACCCATGTGCGTCCCGTGCCTGCTGAAGCGGGTGACCTTCGAGGCCGAGCTCAACGACAAAAAGAAGGTGGCTATGGCCCTCAAGGCCGCCTGCAAGGTCTTCGGGGAGCGGTATACTGGCAAGGAATGCTCGGCGGACATAGCGACCGAGGTCCACAGGGCTGCTTATAGGGCCATGGGATGCAAGGACCCGTACCACAAGGTCAAGAGGCAGAGCAACGAGGTCGCAAAGAGCCTGCTGCCCAAGGCCAGGAAGATACTTGCCCGGTCCCGCGACAGTCTCACAACGGCCATGAGGCTCTCGATAATAGGGAACATACTGGACTTCGGCATCGGGATGAAGTATCACGGACCCAAAGACCTGATCACGCATTTCGATTCCTTGTATGATGAAGGCCTGGGCCACAACGACATTCCGAAGTTCAGGCATCTGTTGAGGAAGGGGGTCCGCGTTGTCTACTTCACGGACAACTGCGGGGAGATCATCTTCGACGGGCTCCTTTTGCAGGTCCTGCGGGACATGGGCGTCAAGGTGACCGTCGTGGCAAAGGGGGAGCCCATCCTGACGGACGCAACGGTTGAGGACATCAAGAGGTACGGCATCGACAAATTGGTCGACGAGGTCCTGGATACAGGGACCTTTGCCGTCGGAGTTGATATGAAGCGATTGCCGAACAAGGTCCGGCGTAGGGTCCGCGAGGCCGACCTTGTTATATCAAAGGGGATGGCCAACTACGAATCCTTCTCACAATCGAAAATCCATCCGATAGTCCATATGCTAAGGACAAAATGCATCCCAGTCGCCGATAGCATGGGGATGCCGAAGGATATCAGCGTCATCGCTTACTACAAATAAAAATTCCCAGAAAAATCATTCACACAATACCTTTTCCGCCGCCTCGTATGGATCCATCTTCTTATCCGCAACCTTCTTGCACAGCTCCTTCATGAGATGTTTCTTCCCG
>Ga0315284_10000756_pt1 | contig 44460 bp, 33 predicted proteins | sample YL17G09_16_MG_FD_203696 | JGI IMG/M metagenome (GOLD analysis project Ga0315284, IMG submission 203696) | Sediment microbial communities from Yellowstone Lake, YNP, Wyoming, USA - YL17G09_16 | ecosystem: Environmental > Aquatic > Freshwater > Lake > Sediment | place: USA: Wyoming | collected...
CTGTGGGAAAACCACGAATAGCAGGCTGTAAAGGTTTATTTATCATCGATCTTTAACATAATAACGGGTGGCCCTTTTTTTTCACTTTCCCCTTGACTTGTATCATAGCAGGGGGCAAGTTACTGAAATTACAGCGGTTACATCCCTGCCCCCTCTGGGGGAAGGATGTCCGAAGGACAAGAAGGGGGCTTTTAGAGATAATTTTCAATTTAGCGGAGTCATCTCGATAAGCGTTTTTTTTAATATTCTTTTTTGATAAAACTGTTTATCACGAAATTTATTATTGAAGAACATTTTGTCTTCTTGATTCAGAATTAATAATGAATTAACCCGAATTATTCATAAACTTTTGAATTTTCTTCAGTGTAAGATCACTCACCCCCTTGATCCCCTTCTCTCACACGTGAAAGAGGGGGACAAAATACATCCGCAAGTGATTGTACTCCCCTTCTCTTGCGGGCAAGAGAAGGGGTCAGGGGGATGAGTTTATATAAGAATAACAATAAGTTACGCATAAGCTCAATCTAATTTATGAATAGATCGGGTTAAATAACACATTATAATAAATCAAGAAATTTTTTTATATCTGTAATTGTCGAAATGAATATCGTATGGATATACAGGGGATACACAATGTGAAACTTTTTAATTAATAATATGTTGCATGTTTTATTGTTTTAAATGTTCGGAATCGCAGTTTTACATCCTTCGGATATTCCGTATCCACAAGGGAAATCCGACAATAAACATGATTCCCCCGGCCATGAAGTCAAGAACGAGCGCCCTCGTGTCGCCTTTGAAATACATGACAACACCGATACCCGCAAGGACAATCCCCATGACCATGACCGCGAGCCCGACCGCGTAAAAAGGTGACCATCCGTCCTTCTGTTTCGGCGCTTTCTCCTCCGGTTCGGTCGGAATGTCCATCTGGCGGAAGAAATCCTTGACCCGGGCGGTCTCATCCTCCGGCACCCTCATCAGGGATGAACCGAGCCACATGCCGAGGATGGTCACCAGGATATTCACCCCGATGGAGAGGGAGTTGTATCCCTGCTTGAGCCAGTATGACACCGCAGGCTCGTCGAGCCGCTCGCGGAAAACGCCGAGAAGAACGAGATTGAGCACGACCAGGCCCACACCGGATACTGTTCCGAAAAGAACACCGGCCACCGCGCCCCGTGAATTGAGTTTTTTCACGAAGAGCCCGCCGAGCAGCGGAAGCATTATCGCCGGGCCGAGGGCGCCGATGGCCTTGTTCATTATGTCATAGAGGTTGAGACCCCTGATGTAGTTGATCCCGATCGCGCAGAAAATGGTGATGACACCGATAATCGCGGTATTTATGCGCCCCCATTTGATGAGCTCACGGTCGCCCGCACCGGGATTCACCATTCTCCCGTAGAAATCCTTGGTGAGCACGCCGGAGAGCACATTGTAATCGCTCCCCAGAGTTGAAAGGGTCGCACTGAACATTCCCGCCACCATCAGGCCCATGAGGCCTGGGGGAAGGAGCTTCAGCGACAGCGCCACATACGTATACTTGCTTCCGTCGGGAGTCGCGCCGAGTTCGGGGAGAAGGACGCGCGCAGCGATAGCGGGAAGAAAGAAAACGACGAATCCGACAGCCGACAGCACCACCATGGTGAGGGCAACTTTTTTCGCATCGGCTTCGGTCGCCACGCAGTTGTATTTCTGCACGAGCGCCCAGGTCGCATTGTAGCTGACCGCGATGAGGAGCGCGAACATGAACCAGTCGAATCCGCCGTACGGCGGTGAAAGGAGCCTGAAAAACCCCGGCGGTGTCTGTGTAACCAATCCTTTGAACCCACCGACTGCATATATTGACAGGGGGAACAGGAAGAGCACCGCCACAGACAGGATGGTGAACTGGATGAAATCAGTCACAAGCACCGCCCATTGTCCGCCGAGCAGTGTGTACATGATCATGATAATTCCGACGAACACAATGCAGAGTTCAAGGGTAAACCATGACTGGCCGATGGCCATGACAAGAAATATGGCGGTTGAGTAAACCCGGAGGGAGTTGTCGATGAACCGGAGCGGAATGCCTGTCCAGACGAAGAGCTGGTGGACGAACCTGTTGTACCGCTGTTCCAAGAATCCGAGCGGGGTCATGACACGCGCGCGCCGCCATTTCGCGGAAAAGAAGAACGCCGCAATGAGCATCGCCGGAACGACCACCCAGCACAGGGTGATGGAGACGAACCCGTACTTATAAGCAAGCTGCGAATAAATGACGAACGCGAGGGCGCTGAACGAGGCCATCCACAATGAAATGCCTGCGAGCCACCACGGAACCGCCGCGCCGGCGGTGAAATAATCGCTCGCCTGCCTGATAAAGCGTTTGAACAGTACCCCTACGACGATAATGACTGCAAAATAGGCCCCGACAAGAACATAATCGACAACCTGAAGCGATCCGTATCCCTGCATGGTACATCCTTTCATATATACCGGTAATGCCGGCGTCATTCGAGGCCGTTTATATCTATCCCCGCACCCTCATATCCTCGACGGCAGATGCGTACACCGGTTCAGGTCAGAATGGCGGCTCCGAAATCCGCACAGTCTCCCCCGTATCGGCGGAACGGTGAATGGCATCAAGAACCGCAGTCGAGCGCCACCCGTGATAGGCGGTTACTTTCGGCTCCCTGTCCTCCGCGAGGTCATCGATGAAGCTGTTGATGCACGACGGAAATGCTCCCACCCATTTGTCGAAGACTTTGTAGTTCAGCAGGCTCCGCGGCCACTGGAATCGCTCGGGTGTCGACATCTCGATCGCCTCGGTCTTACGGTCGAGGTGGATATGGCCATGCTCACCGACAACTTCCATGAACGAATCGGGCATCGCGGGATGAGTCGGCGGATAAATCCAGGTCGATTCGAAGGTCGCAAACCCGCCCCGTGAGAACCGAACGAGCCCCTGCAGAGCATCATAGGTGTCCCATCCGTATTTTTCCCTGAGGACACGTTTGACACCATATCCTTTTGCTTCGACCGGGTCATCGTCGAACCACCAGGTCATGAGGTCGATATCATGTCCCGAGAGAAACCACATTGGCGAACTGTCCTTCGCCCAGGGCAGCATCTCTGTCGGAACAGTGATCGGGTTGTTCTTGCGGGCATATCCCATAAGGCACTCCCCGATCTGACCCTCGCGGATCATGTTGTAGGTCGCATTGTAAGGCGCAAGCCACCGGTGATTGTACGACACCTGGAACTTGAGACCTGTTTCCCGGACTTTTCTCACGATATCCGCCGCTTCATGTTCGTCGGTGGTCAGCGGCTTTTCGCAGTGGACATGGATTCCGGCATCGAGACACGCCATCACCGGCTTGTAATGGAACCAGTCCGGGGTGGCTATGAACACGGCGTCCGGCTTTTCTCTGTGGATCATTTTTTCATAGTCCGTGTAGGTCCGTTCGAAACCGTACTCGGCTTTCGCAGTGGCGAGGCGTTCTTCGTCGAGGTCCGCGACGGCGGTCACTTTTACCATCGGGTTCCTCGTCAGAACATTCGCGATATTCCTGCCCATGATCCCCATCGCGATGATATTGACTTTGAATTCCATAGACATACTCCTTCTTATCAAACTGTTTTTGACCTCCACAACGTCATAACTCAGGGATTCAGACACCTGATCCGGTTACCGGAAACCAAATCTGAAATTGTTTAAGAATATCCACCTTTGAGATTTTTTTACGCGGGATTCTGTCACATCAATTGTAATGCAGTAAAGCTTGCGACACAAATGTAATCCGAAATTCCCATATCAAATTCATTGATGATAATATTTTGACTCAATTATGTTGATGAATGAAAAAAAGCCTTTTATCAATTTTAATCAAGTGTTTTTTCAATAAAAATGGCATTTTTTGTTAATTTTCACAGTCGGTGAGTTTGTCGGGAAACCGTGCCCGGAATATAATATAGGAATAATTGAGAAAATTGATACAGGCTTGATTGCATAGTGAAATGAAGATATATTATTCCACTTTTCTATTGCTTTTTCCTCAGTAGGTATTCATTCTTCAGATGATCCTGAAAAATTGATATCAACCGGACGAAACCCTCAACAGGGAGCTACACTTCATGGGCGGTATATCTGCATCACCCGGCAGACCTGGTGGACATCACATCAGCGTACTCGATTTCCTGTACCTTGTTCTCGGATTCGGTTCGCTCATTCTCTCGGTCGCGTTGTGGAAGATAGGGCAGGGCGCCATAGCTGGACCGCTGGGTATTCTCTGCCCGATACTCCTGTCATTCTATGTCTACAGACATCCGATTCTCTCTGTACTGCACTTCACACTCTGGATGATCGCCGCAGTGGTGGCCTCGATGGTATATCCAGGACCGTTTGTTACAATTGCCGGGTATCCTATGAAAACGCTTAGCCCTTACCTTATTATGTTTATCATGTTCGGAATGGGACTGAACCTGACGGTTGACGATTTTAAACGTGTGTTTTCCATGCCGCAGGCGATTTTCATCGGGGTGATTCTCCAGTATACGGTGATGCCCTTCGGCGGTAAAATCATGGCGATGACGTTGCTCGACAATCCGGAAGTCCAGGCGGGTGTGGTGCTTGTCGGCGCAAGTCCGGCGGGTGTGGCCTCCAATGTCATCAACTTTCTCGCCCAGAACAACCTTGCCCTCTCGGTCACCATGACCGCGTTCACTACCATCCTTTCCCCGGTCGTTACCCCCGCCTACATGCAATGGCTCGGCGGGGCATATGTACCCGTTAATTTTTGGAACTTGATGCGGTCGATGTTACAGGTTGTGCTTTTCCCGGTCATTGGCGGTCTTGTATTCAACATGCTGTCCAGGAACCTCGGCAGAGTGCATGACACCTTTCTGAAGGTATTTACAGGCTTTAAGAACGCCATGCCCAGGCTCGCCATGATCGCCATCTGCCTGAACAACGCCATCATGACTGGCAACGCCCGCGAACAGTTGCTGGTGGGAAAGTTACTCGTAACAATTATCTTCGTTTGCGCGGTGCACAACATCATAGGGTACATCCTCGGCTACTGGGGCGCACGTCTTCTCGGGATGAACATCCGCAATTCGCGGACTGCCTCAATCGAGGTGGGTATGCAGAATAGCGGCATGGCGGCAACTCTCGCCCAGAACGTGCTTAACAGCCCGCTCGCAGCCGCTCCCGGCGTGGTGTTCTCCTCCTGGCATAACATCTCCGGTGCCCTCGTGGCCTCCTACTGGGCACGGAAACAGCCTCAGGACAACAGTTAACATAGTTTCGGAGGATGGGAATTCCTTATTCTGTTACAAAATAATGCGGCTGAGAGTATAAAAAGCTGCGAGAATTGCCGATATCTCGATACATGTGGAAATAATCGCCCGTGTTTTCGTGATATGCATTTTGGCTGCTATCCTGTTTGTATAGAAGAAGGCAATACCAGCGAAAAGGGTAGCAATAAGGGTGGCGAAAGCAGCGATAACGGCGGGAGGAGGTGTCGAGGTAGGAACAGGAGCTATGGCGAGGATTGCTCCAGTAGCGATGGTTGCCGCCGCAAGGGCGATAATGATAGCGATGGCTATAGAGGCGAGCGCAATGATGCCGGCCACTATTGCCACGTTAGTTAAAATGCTTAAAGCAACTATGACCACTGCGATGCTGGAAGCAAGAGCAGCGGATTTAAAATTCCTTGTTGTATACAGAGTTATCCCATAAATTATTGTCGATACTAAAACAGAGACAAATTCTGCACTATAGAGTGCATTCAAATTCTTGATTGAACTGATCATGACTTTTTCCTTTGATGCACCCGCAAAAAGTTTACTCCTCATGAAATATATTCATTGACTCCTTGGCCGAGGTAGCTGAGATAAGCATTTCACAAAATGATTTATACTGTATCATTAGGGCAATTTCAGCTAACAGTTCTCTATAAGACCCGGATTTATCGGGGTGTGACAGAATAAGAAATATCAGTTGTGATGGTTTGTCGTCAACAGCGCCAAAATCAACACCATCAGGCGAAATTCCAAGGGTGACAGCACAATTCTGAACAGCGGCTGTCTGTGTATGCGGAACTGCAATTCCACATATTATATAATAACATGTTATGACAAATTGTGAAAGCATTTAATTGGTTTGATATGGGGAATACGGAGTAATTTTATCCCTTTCGGAAAACATCTCCACGGAAAGGATATGTGCCTGATAGTCTCTTCCACGACCACCCCGCTTATTGGACAGAAACATAAAAAGAAGTCTGCTCTTCCTGCTTACAAACGGCCCGGAGGCAGATGCGACGCCGTTTCGCCAATAAGCATCCACCAGCAGGTGATCATTACGATGCCGGAGGGGGGAATTATCCTCACATCGTAATCGGGCACTTCCACGACCGCATCGCCATGCTTCCAGTACGGGTTGATGTACACATCGACGAGGCTCATGTCGGTCGCGACAGGCTCCCCTTCACCGAGCTCTGCCGGGCCGGCGGTGAACACGCACACCGTTTTCGCCCCCACCGCACGGGCATAGGTCAGCTCACGAACCGGATAATAGGAATAACCCACATGGAGCCATACATCGCCGTCATCGAGAATCCCCTCAAGCTGGCCGATTCCGTATTCGTTCGCCCGGACGGTAAAAATCGGCGGATATCCGGGCATACGGGTCTGCGAAACCATGAAATGTCCTATCAGGCTCGCGACGACGGTTCCGCCCCCCGAGATCGTTTCGGCGCAGAGGTCGCCCGCACGGCGGACCTGCTCGAGTTCATTGGTTTTAATACTGTCGAGAAATGCGGCGACCGCACTGAGATACTCCCTGCCGAGAACCCCTTTCTCGATGGGCATGATCCTCATATCGGGATGAAACATATACTCGCCGATACGTTCGTTCCGCGGCGCCGCACCGGGAACGAACATGCTCTGCCATAGGGTGGGCATTTTTCCCTGACGTGTGAGCGCGGAGACGAGTTCCGCGGTGAACGTCCACATGTTAACGACATTGGCGGCACCGGCGACCGGGCCTAACCGCTGTCCCGTCCCCACATCCATCACGGGTACGGTTCCGGCTTCGAGGCCGTTGTCGATGAGATAATCCGCAGCCGACGCGACCCGTGACTGACGTGAGCCGAACAGGATAACGAGCGTCCCTTTCCCCCTGAGTTTTTCGAGCAGCTCAACCTGTGAACCGGGATCGAGATCGAGGGTGCCCGCGAGCACGACATCACGGCTGGTCAGTTCGCTCCCGACCGGCACGGGCTGGATATGGCGCAGTCCACCCGCCCGGTCACATGCCTCTGCGACAAAACCGCCCCAGTCCTCGTGCATGGGGTAGTTATAGCCCCCGCCGGAGACGATCTTTGTCGATTCTCCGCCAGTGCGGAAAATGGTCTCATCATCGGTGACATAAATATTGCCGCCGTCCGCAAGCCGTCGTGCCGCATCGTCCGCGGCGGGGATCATATCGCCGATTATGTCCCGTGAATGTTCGAGACAGGCGATGACACTCGTGATGTACTGCTCTCCGGGTGACATCGCGCGCTCAGGGGCGGTTCCCTCCTCACGGGCGCACCCTCCCAGCCAGAGAATAACCGCAAAACCAAACATTATACCATACACTCTCATAACAGCCTCTTTCCTTTCTGTCAGATGCATTTATACACTAACAACCGCATCGATGCGGGCAGTCGTATCCCACATTTCAATTGCGGGAATTCCGCATTTTCTCCTGGGCGTTCAGGAGGTTCTCCGGTGGAATTTCCACTTTTTCGGCTCCCGGTTCCCGGAAAGAGACCTCGAGGAGGGAGCCGCCGGCTTCGGTGAAAAAGGTCACCTCGACAGGATGAAGGCCCGCTTTCAGCGCAACGAAGCCGTTTCTTTCACGGACGGGATCGGGGCCGACGTTCACGACAACCACCGTATCTCCGACTTTGAGTGATGAATAACCGTCTGAACGGGTATAGAACGTATACACGCCGTCACGATGCGAGATGAAATTCCCGCGGAAGGTGAACCCGCAGGTCTCCGAACCGCCCGCAAACGGAAGAGTGAAATGGTTGGTGCTGCCCGTCTTCACCGGCCTGAGCCGCGAGAAATCCGGAAGGCGCTTCCAGTCCCCCTCGTAATAACGGTACAACACGCCGTAAGCAAAATCGCCACCTTCGACCGGGCTCCGGGGGATCAAATCACGGGATGTGACTGTATTATAGATATCGGCGCGGAATTCCTCAATCGTACAATCATATTCACTCAGCTTGAGGACTCCGGCACGTTCTGCTATATGACAGAATCGGTCAAGCCGCTCCCTGAAAGCCGGATTGACAGTGAGCTGATATGTCTCGTGGTCGGGTATGAGTGCATCACCACGGTAACGGTCCCGCCAGATAATCGCGTAATCGACGCTCAGGCGCGCGATTCTGACCCGTTCGAACACATCCGGGAGCTCAGCGGCCGAATTCTCCGCTTCCGTCCAGAGAGAATCTGCCCGGTAAAGGATATCATCGGTGAGGTATTCTGCATCGGGCCCCTGAAAAACACCCATGTGTATGTTGTCGCGCTCGACCTTATCGTGCAGCATGTCGATATACTCCCGTATGGAAGCTGCCGCAGGGCCGTAAACGCCCGTGAGGAACTCGTCGATTGCGGTGTCCGTGTTGTATGACGGGTTCCAGAGCAGTTTGGCGTTCAGATACGCGCTCAGTTCTGACAATTCCCCGCCGGGGGTAGTGTAAATATCCTGCTGGAAAATCCCGGTTACATTGTTCCCGATATAAAACCGTATGTTCTCGCCGCGCACCCATAAATCGGGAAACGGGACGAAGTAATGGGCAAAGGATGTCACATAATTCCATATCCAGAGACGGTCGGCCACCCGGCTCCAGGCCCTCAAATCAGCGGCGAAAGCGATATTTTCCGGCGAATCGCAGCGATCCATCGGATGGGAAAAACAGCACTCGATAGGCGAAAGCCTGACGACGACGTTAGGACGGGGTTTCATGGTCTTAGGCGGCCGCCGTGTCCACTGGTAGGCAAGGGTCTCCACGAGTTTGCCGGGGAATTCTTTTTCGACCGCTTCAGCCACACGATTCACCATCCAGAGAACCGGGGCCATGTCAGAATCCTCCTCTTCCGCCAGCGCACGGCACTTCGGGCACTCACAGTGGTTGTCCCAGTCGTTCTGCGACACAGAGATCACCTGCGCCGCGGGGTGCTCGCGAAAAGCGCGGAGTACGCCTTCGGTGACGATCTTCACCACATCCTCGTTCGTACAGCAGAGCTGGGTCTTTTTGCCGAGCCGTTTCCCGCGGACTTGTGAAAAGTATTCCCGGTGGCTTCTGAAATATGTGTCCGGCGGAACGAGTTTATCAAATGTGTGGACGAACATCCCGGGGACCCACTCGATTTTACCGCCGTGGTACTGCTCAATGCTGCCGTCCTTGCTGTTGCGGTTCATGTGGTTACGGGCAGCCCAGTCGCCATCGAAAGCCTCCCAGGTATACGGCTCACGATATTCGAGCACAGGAACGACGGACTCATCGAGGGCCGTGATTTCAAGCCGTTTGAAGTGCGGTATCCTGCTCACCCCGGGTGTAAACCACCGGCATCCCAGGTGATCCTCCAGCAGGCCGTACACGCCGTACATGCTCCCGCGGAGGTCACCGCCCGCGATGATTAAATGATTCCCGACCGTCCTGAGGACGTACCCCTCGTCGCCGAGCCGGTTAAAGTCGATTAAAACGCCGAGATGGCCAAGCCGTGAACTGCGGCCCACAATGATCTCCCTTTCGCCCGGCGGGACTCTGTCAGACACAATCGGGAGCTCGGCACCGGTCATCATCTGCAAAAACATCTGGAGTTCGATAGCACCATGGACCGTCGACGGTGAGGCATTCCATGGCACGACAATCCTGTAGGATGACCGCCCCCGTGACGCAAGGACAAGATGGGGAGCACGGGGTTCAGGCATGCAGCCGATTCCGAAAACTGCGTGAACAGACAGAACCGTCAGAAGCCCTGCCGCCGCCAGCAGACTGTTCGATCTCCCCAATCTCATGGAAAGAAAACTCACCTGTGTTCCCGGCAGACAATGTTATAAGTTTTTCAGCGGCTGCGACCGCTCCCCAACGATTCTCTTCTGGTAGCCGCTTTCGTGAAAGGCTTCGAGCGGGACGGGATGAAGCCCGAGCCGGACATACGATTCCATGACAACCGGACCCGTATCAGCGTGGAGGAGCGCCCGCTCGCATTCGACATTCGACCCGATGACATCGAACGCTTCCTGGCAGATACGCTGCTCGGCGACATCGAGGAGCGAGGCTTTCGCAACCGACCGCTTGAGCGCATCGACTGATTTGAGTACCGCGGGAATGAGCTCCTCCGCCCGGGGCATCTGGTCGAGACCAAATGACCAGTTTTCCGCTGTGTCGTCATTGAAAATCGCATTTCCACGGAGGAGTTCGTGGAAAAGGCGCGCAAGCCCATAGTCCGCCTGCACGGAATGATCGTCATCGGCGGCGTAACGGGTGTTGAAATGAAACCCGCCGCGGATACCGAAGGCGATCATGTGCGCAACAATCTGCTCGATGTTCGTGCCATGATGGTGATGTCCGAGGTCGACGAGCACAGCGCCCCAGTCGCCGACAAGCCGCGACAGTTCACGGGCGGTTCCCCAGTCCGGCACAGTTGTGCTGTAGGTTCCCGGCTCGAACACCTTGTATTCGAAGAGCACACGATCGAGACGGCTTTTCACCTCCCGTGGCGTACGATCCCAGAAAAGGCTGACGTTTTCCTTCAGGAGCCCGATTTTATCCTGAAGTTCGCGCTGACCGGGATAATTGGTGCCATCAGGGAACCAGAGAGACAGGATACCGTTACCGAGTTCGGCGGCGATACGGGCACCCAGCACCGTTTGCTCAATGTACCGTTCCCGTGTACCGCGATCCATCGCTGAAAAACTCCCGTCCTCCGACCCGGCAAGAAAGTATGTCGGGTTGACAGAGCCCATGCGGACGCCCTCAGTCTCCAGTTCATCACGTACCCTGACAGCCCTGTCGTAATCAGCATACATCCTGTCGCCAGAAAAAAACCAGAGCATGTGCTGACCGATGCAAGGTGTCGAACCGGTCAGACGGTGAATCAAACCGGCGTCCTGTGCTATTTCCCCGGTCGTGCGGGCGGCGCCGCTCATCCCCGCACCCTCGAACCTCCCACCACCGCCGAATCCCGACCAGAGCTGCCATGCCGGGACTTCAACCATAAACCGCATGGTATTTTCAACCGCACGTTCAACCGCATCCCCGCCGAACACGGTGTTCAGATAGTCGATTCCCTTGATTCTGTAATCTTCATACGATGCGTTAGACATATACCGGTCTCCCTCATACTATCAGGTTAGCATCCTTTCATCGAAACCGTCACAGCCGACTAACCAAGCCGGCCGCCGGACACAATACGACACAGTCATACAATCAGTTTATCGTGGTTCGAATCCATGCGGGGCAGCCAGTAAATAACAATGACTTATAGCAGTTTCAATCTTCCTTTGAAATATACCATCATACCCCCGTCATACTTTGGGCTGAAATTTTACCCTGTACGGCTCACTTTTTTAAATACTCCGAAAATTCCATTGTATGTCGTAAAAAAAATTCTGTACGCTACTTTTAATTGACCGCCGAAGTGTGGTGCCCCATTCCGCATACACAAAACATAAACTGAAAATATTCATATCGGATCTCATGGTAACCATTGATTATTCAGTTTTCTGGAAATATCGCTTTCAGGTGTATTTTTTTGCCATAATTTTGCATGAACTTTTTTCAGTCCATGTTTCCGTACCGGGTCGATAAAGATCGTGTAAAATCACCCCCATTTTTTACATCTGGACAGTCTTTATAACAAAAACTGAAGCATATCATAACCCATTTTTTTCATCCTCCAGATTGACAAGCGTCTTACCAATGTATTAAAATATCTATCAGGGTGTTTTCCATATATTTCATCAGATAAATAATTATGGGTAATATTGCGGTGAAAGTGCTTGATGTGCGGTCATCATACATAGTTACTTCTTTTCGTAAAGAAAAAAGAATGCTTTCCCCTGATATCAGTAGTGTCCGGTTAACTGAAAAAATAGAATTGGGCAATCTCCATATTCTTATTAGATTTAAATCAACAAAAACAATGTTTAGATAAAGAATAGGAGGAATTGCCCATGGGAAGTAATACAGTATTTTCACAGCTTTTGCAAATCATTTCTCAGTACCGGTTTTAAAAATGTGTTAATCAGTTTGATGGAGACAAGTACACGAAGCGATTTTCTTGTTGGCAACAGTTAATAGTACTGTTGTTTGCCCAGGCCAAGGGACTTGACAGCCTTCGAGATATCGAGGTCAGTATGAGAAGCCACCTATGGTAAGTGGTATCATCTCGGTCTCACCAGCGTGGCAAGGAGCACCCTGGCTGATGCCAACAATAACCGTAATTCAGAATATTTTTCGTGATGCCTTTAATAATCTTTTGGAAAGGTGCCGAGAACTTGCCCCCAAACACACATTTAAGTTTAAAAACCCATTATATACCTTAGATTCAACTCTCTTGAACGTGTGTCTTTCGCTCTTTTCCTGGGCGAAGTACCGCACGAAGAAAGGAGCGTTTAAGCTTCATACCCTGCTCGACCATTCCGGCTATCTGCCCTCGTTTATGGTAATAACAGAGGGGAAAACCCATGATATTAACATCGTTAAAGACGATGAATATGGTTTTCCGGAACTGTCACCGGACAGCATACTTTTGATCGACCGGGCATATATAGACTTTAAATGGTTGTATTCGTTAACCCTGAACAAGCTCTTTTTTGTAACTAAAGCGAAACGGAACATGAACTACACAGTTATCGGACAGCAGGATGTTCCCAAAAACAAAGGGGTCATCTCAGACCATCATATCAGGCTTACCGGCTTCTATAAACGCAAAGAATACCCGGCTGTACTTCGCTTAGTCACCCATGTTGACCGAGAAACAGGTGAAGAACATGTGTTTTTGACCAATAATTTCAAACTCTCATCACGTACCATCGCCGATCTGTATAAATCCCGATGGGAAGTTGAAACATTCTTCAAATGGATCAAACAGAACCTTAAAATTAAATCCTTTCTGGGAACCAGTAAAAACGCCGTCATGACCCAAATTTGGGCGGCTATGATATATTATCTCCTGTTGTCTTTCATCAAATTCCAAACAAAATGCCGTCATTCATTGCATGAGCTAACTCATATCGTCGGAGAATTATTCCTTGATAATACACATCTTATTGAAACGCTTACTATTACGTTCGATAAATATAAGCTGGTTAAACTATAACAATTGCAACTGTCTCTTTTTTAATAAAATTTAACCGGACAGTTCTGATTCGAGCTCAACATATATCTATATTCAGTCCATGTACTGATTGATAAATATCATGTAAGCTTCCACAACACAGGATTTATCATATCTTCACATTCAACCGCAAACTGCGAAAAATCCAATGAAGATGGGAGTCTAACATTAAATGCTTCGATATTGGCCCTGAGCTGGTTTTCGTTGGTAACCCCTGTCAGAATTACATCCAATTCAGGCTGTGCCCTTAGAAAACCGAGTGCTCCCTCAACAGGTGATACATTATTGTTGTCAAGGTAAGCTCTGTATTTTTTCAGCATGGGCATGATAGGTACGAAATAAGGATTGATTATGCCAATGGGCATGAGAAGAAGTCCCTGGAGAAACGCTGATCTGACATGAATCTCAACATTTTTAACCTTAAGTTTTGAAATATGTCCGCTATGTATGAGCCGCTGGTCGAAAACATTCATAGGAAGCTGCACCATATCAAAATTATAGTGATGGAAAAGCCTGTCAATCTCCTCACCAGTATATACCGATACGCCGATCTTTTCCACATATCCCCGTTCTTTAAGTGACAGCATATAATCATAAATAACATCGCCTCCGGAAACGAGCAGATCACCGGGATAATGCACGAGAAGCCCCGCAAGACAATCCAGCTTGAGCTTCCTGAGCGATTCACCGAACTTCTTTTTCAGTAATGCAACATCTTCTATACCTATGGTGTCTTTTTTCAGCGGGTAAAGTTTTGTAAATACCTTGAACGAATTTCCCGGAAACATTGCCCGGGAAAGAACACTTTCGCTTTCTCCGTATTTGGCGGCTGTATCAAGTACCCGGATCCCGTTTTCATGAGCAATTTTCAGTATTGAGCAGACTTCTCGGGCGGGAACCTTTCCTTCCTCATTTGATAAACCGTAATCCAATCCGAATTGAACTGTTCCGAGGCCAAGTTCCAATAATTCAACTCCTGCTATAAGGTTTCAGCTTATTTTGCAGTATATCCTCCATCAACGGGTATGTTAGTCCCGGTTATATATACTGATGCATCTGAGGCCAGAAAGACAATTATTCCTTTTAAGTCCGTTTCGTTTGCAAGACGACCGAGAAATGTGCGACTATTGTAGTTTTTAATAAACGCATCGGGCATTGTGGGCTGGTATAGCCCCCCCGGGTTGATACAGTTGCAGCGAATACCCTTGTTGCCATAATAACTAGCAATAAATCGGGTAAAGTTTATCATTCCTCCCTTGTGGAAATAGTAATCAGGGGACCAGCTTTGCATAGCAGTGCCGATATAGTTTGTTGGATCAGGACCGGTCATTCCATAGATTGAACCAATATTGATGATCGATCCTCCTGTTCTCTCTGCAATAAAATCACCCATTGCCCGGGTAATAATAAAAAGACCGGTGGCGTTTATCTTCATGCTCTCGGCAAACGCTGAAACATTGTTCTGATACCCATTCATAGGGCGGGCAACAGAGTTATTGACCAGTACATCGAGCCTCCCGCTTCGTTTTCTGATTTCTTCTCTCAGTGCCAGGATGGAATTTTCATCCCCCTGATCCACCTGAAGTGCTTTAACATTGTGACCGAGGCTGCAATGCTCAGCCTCAACTTTTTTCAATGCCTGCAGATTTCGAGAAGCTATATAAGTTTCCGCTCCCGCCTCGGCCAACGCTGCAACAATCTGCCTGCCGTAAAGTCCTGCACCTCCAGTCACCAGAGCAACCTTATTTTCCAATGAAAAGGAATCGATAACATTCATTCAAAGGTCCTTTTAAAATGTTTTATATCTATTTACAGAATTTCTGAAAACTTTTAAGTATTTTGTTGAAATAATCACTTAATCCGATTACATCTGCGCCGATGGATAAAAACCGATAACCAATATCTATCATTTCCGCACAGGCTTCCAACGGACAGGCTGTTCCGGCAAATTTACCATGTTTTCCTGCAACTTCCGCAATCTGTATCCTGGCTTTAATGAGCTCCGGATGATCCCATTTACCCGGTGCGCCGATGCCATGACTGAAGTCCGCCGGCCCGAAAAATAGCATGTCAATACCATCAAGAGAAGCTATCTCATCGATTTCATTCATTGGCTCAGGATCCTCGATCTGAATTATCACAAACCTCTCATTATTCGCCTGAGTGAGGTATTCATTAAAATCTATCATGCAATACGCCCCATCGGCATTACCACCATCAACAGGGCGCCGTCCCACAGGATGAAATCTGGTCATTCGAACGATATTTTTTGCATCCTCAAAGCTCATGATATGGGGTACCATAATTCCAGAGGCATCTAATTCGAGCGGCCTTATGTAGTCGCTGTATCCTCCGCGGGAAATACGCACCACCGTATCAACATCATAAGCTTTTGCAGCCCAAATCTGCTCTTCGATGACTGACCAGTCATCAGGGCAGTGTTCCATGTCGAGCCAGATACAATCGGTACCGCATAGAGCGGCGATTTCAGCAATACGACCATCCTTACTATTGATTTTTAAACAGTTTACAATTTCACCAGCACGAAGTTTTTTTAACACGTTACTTTTTCTCATTCGCATTGTAATAAATTCCTCCAAAGAATCCAAAAGTACGAAGTCAATTTTTTAACCTATTTCGCTGAGCATTACTTCTCTTCCCCCTTCGTCTCTACTACGCATCCCCGCTATGAGCATCTTCATCAACTCTTCTGTCTCGGAGAAAGGGAAAGAACTCAATCCTGTCCTGAGAAATTTGATGTATGCCTCAAGCTGGCTTTTAAAAGTATAATAAGTATCGGAAGAAGTAACTTCGGCATGACCGGCTGTTCCGCACAGCTCCAATACTCCGGATGAACCATACATGTCGTTAATGGCCACAACGATAACATCAGCGCCGGACTGGTGCTTGAAATGCACAATATTCCTATCGATTGTACCTGTGTTGCGTGCAGAAATAAAACCCTTACCAAGTATGGGATACACACCTTCAAGCGCATGGATACCATAACGTTCCCAGGACTTTGCAGTCGTTATACTCACAAATCTTAACTTGCCCAGAACGTTTGTCGATAGCCGGTAGGGCAAATACTCCTTGCAGTATCGCATACAACTCGAAGACAAAATGGGTTTTCTTTCCGTTATCCATGACCTGAACGTTATTAAATCCTTTTCATTATCAACAAGCGGTTTATCAACAAAAACCGGAAGGCCTGCTTCAATAAATGCCCTGCAACGTTCAACATGTTCATATCCTTTATCTGTGGGTATGATAACGGCATCGACTTCCCCGATCACATCCTCGGGTGATTGTACAACATGTGGAATAAACGTTGCTTTTGCTATATGGCAGGCATTGGCAGGATCGTCAGTCCAGATATGTGTCACACGGGCATTGGGGATGCGTAATGTTTCTTTGGGCTCTTTGCCTAAATAATTTGGTATGGTTGCATAAGGGCATTTAGCCATTTCTTCCTGGTCATACCCGTTAATAATTGCGCTCCACGAATAGGGATGACCATTACCATCAACCATCCCGAGCATGGCAAAGCTTATTTCAGCTTTTTCAACAAGAGGTGTGCAATTTTCAGACATTATGTTTCTCCACAATAGATAAACCTGATAAAGTTTTTAATTACACTCTGGAACAAGAGGACCCGCAAGCTCCCCGAAATAGAAAAGTTTTTCCCGCAGGGTAGGTATAAACGTTGAGGGTATCTACATATCCGGCTCGTTGTGCAGCGTTACGACAAATGACATACCCTGCCACATCATACCCCTGCCAAGAGTGCCGTCGCAGCCGCCGATAATGTAATCGGATTCGAGAAAGAGCCCGGGGCCGGTAGTATTTGCAAACGCCAGGACAAGTGTCGTAAGGCTCTTGAAACTTGTAATGGCATTCTGCTCGATTGTAAGCGGATGGAGTTTTGCCCGAGGCGGTACGGTTGTTTTTTTCCATTCATCCAAACTGTTGAATTCAGCCGAGAAATGCGGTTCCCAGAATGCAATATGACAAACACGGCCGATGCCGAACATAGTAACAATTTTTGCCCCGTCTTTTATTAATTCAAATATCCTGTCCGGATATGAGGGCGGGTTGTCTTTCGTTGAAAACATCCGCTGGCTTTCCGGAACGCTCAGGTCTCCGACCGGCCCGTAAAACGCTTCCTCCATTGCATTCTGAAATGCTCCGGGATTATCCGGCGGGAGAGTGTTTCCCTCGCTGTCAGACCATTCATCCATATAAAAACCGTGAACATGTCCGCAGGAGGTATTCCATGACTTCAAAAACACTACAGCCCATCAGTACATTCCCGTCGGACCGACCGGTAAAATAAAGACAATTTCTCGACCGTCATCTTTGGCCTTTAATACGACAATTACACATGGCCGAATCCTGTGGTAATCAGAATTACGAATATCCTCACCGCAGAATAGATACATAAATAGTGTTTTTTCAGATAAGCTTTTGATGTTTTCGTGTACAATTTTAAGGGACTTACCACCGATGGAAATTCCGTAAAGGGAGCTTTAGAAAATACGTTTATAGTGCTACATGTTGATAACGTTTTTCATTGCCCGATGATACCATTCGATCCTGCCCTGTGTATAGGGATGATAAAGGGTGCTACGGGAATGAAATACCCTCCTCGTTGAACATTTCATGAAGCTCACTTATGGATTTTTCTGACTTCATCACAGTTTATATCGGTTCTTGGAGAATTCCGAACTGAAGAAACCGATGAAAGTCCCCATTCACTTTTCCATGTGCTTGAGGTGGTTCAGTATCCAGGAAGAATCCCTTACCTGGCAGTACAGGGAACCAAGTACCCTGATAGCGGCTTTGTGAAAAGCATCGTCGGATGCGGCACAACCGTCCTCGACAAGGGTGGGAAAAAAGCCAAGATCGCACCCGACTCTGACCGTGTTCTCAACACAGCCATGGAGCCATACCCCGCACGCAAGAAAGGACGTGATGTCGTTATATCGTAAGAGGTCGCAGAGATTTGTCGAGAGAAAAGCGCTTCCGGTGACCTTTGTAAGGACGATTTCACCGGGTAAGGGTTTCAACTCGTCGATGATCTGCATTTCGGGAGCGTTGGCATGGGGAGTGAATGGTTTCCCTGTATCCTCGGCGTGTTGTTCGAAACGCAGACGCCAAAGAACGGGCATATCAAGGGCTTCCTTGAGACGGCTTCCGTAATAAACATGGAAAACCGGCATTCCATGTTCCCGAAAATAGGTGCGCAAACGCTGGATAGCTGGAACTACCGCCTTTTCTATTCTGTCGAAATAGTATGTCGATTCTGATGTCTCGGTTCCGGTCCCCCGTTTACCGATGAAGCTCCAGTTTCTGTTGGCGTCATAATTCTGCATGTCTATGATTATGAGGGCGGTGGACGAATGGTTTATCCATTCCGAACTGGCGATGCCGAACCACCCGTTTGGATCAAGTTTAAGTCCGTACTTCTTCATAATGGTCATTTTTATAAAGGATTTTACCGTCAACAATAGTGTAATTGACATTAAACTTCTGATCGAGAACAATTATATCGCCATCTCTGCCCGATGCAATCTCACCTTTGTTTAATCCCATGAGTTTTGCCGGTGTTCTTGAACACACCATGCTTGCAATCGCGATATCTTTGTGAAACAGTTCGATTACATTTCGGAAACAGTCGATGGGTGTGAGTGCGCTTCCTGCAAGCCCCATGCCTCTGTCAATCATACGGACACCGTTATTACTGCCGTTAATAGCACAATTTCCCCAGCTTCCCGGCAATATATAGTTTCCCGGTGTCAGACCCGCACCAAAGTTGCTGTCGGTAATAAAAGCGATCCTTTCGGGAGTCTTACACCGGAATGTTTTTTCTACAAGAAGAGGATGAACATGGGTACCGTCACCGATTATTTCACATGTTAGCCGGTCTTCCACGAGGATATAATCGGTAAGCCCGGCAGGATATACTCCAGGATCTGTCATTTCGGGAATCTCAAATGTATCGAAGAGATGGGTAACAAGCCGTGCCCCGGAATCTACCGCTGTGCATGCCTGGTCAGCAGTCGAGTGAGTATGCGCTATGCTGCATATAATACCGTTCACTGTCAACTCTCGAATTAGTTCAGGTGCGCCGGGCAGTTCAGGTGAAACATCCCATATTTTGATATGTCCTTCACCGGCATTAAGGAGCATTTGAGTCACTTTAGAATTGATATCAACGAGATCCTTTTGTACGCCGGCACCGGTTTGCGCCAGGTAAGGGGACTCAAGTCTGAAACCGGCTATTTGAGGGGTTTTGTGGAGGCCGTCTGTTTCTTCGATGTGTCTTTCAAGATTCCTGACACTACCCTCCGGAGGACCGAAAAGGGTAGGATAAAATGTCGTAGTGCCTCGTGATGCCTCGAGGCTGGCATATTCCTCGAGCAAGCCCTCATAGGTTGATACACGGCCTATCCCGTGAGTATGAATGTCAATTAATCCGGGGAGAACCGTGCATCCAGAGGCATCAATTTCCGTTTCAGCCTCAAGACCTGTACCTGTTGAACTGATTTTGCCGTCCCGGATGAGAACATCGACTATTTTTAATTCTCCGTTAGAAAGGAGAACATTACCGTTTTTAATGACCAATAACATATTCTTCCCCTCTTGGAAGCCATGTAAAAAGTCATGTTTTTCCTGCACCCTTCCTGTCCTCCCGCTGCAACACAGCGCCTGGGCGGCGAATCGGACATCCTTCCCACAATGGGGCAGGATCTTGCTGGGGGCACAATAAAATCTCTTGCCCAATATTTATGGGAGAAAGGGATTGAGTGATAGAAGGCCGGAGTTACATCGATTCTCCTCTTTTCCGTGTATATGATGACTTTTTCACAACTCATTTATCCGTTTGCGTATCATTATTTTTTTCAATGCCTTTAATCCTGACATGTGCAACGCATTTTGCCTTATCGCATTCAGACATATCAATTGCATACTCATATCCCAGTGGTTCGAGAACACGCCGGTAAAGGATATCGCAGTGTTCGCAGTAATCATGATAGGGCTCTATATGTGATTCTTTGATGAATCTTCCCTTTGAAGGGCAGTTATGCATGGTGATAATGAATTCACCCTTATCCTCATCGAGTTCCATTGTAAAGTCTGCGGCTTCCTCGTTGAGTGTATGGCTCCAGTACATCCAGCAACCGCGTATGCCGTTTTTTTCCACGAGGCTTTTGAGATTACCAAGGAAATTGTCCGACAGGTAATTCCAGAAATCCACAACGGCCTTTTTGCCACCTTTACCCTCAAGATATTTAAAAAGTTCGCTGTATGCCGGAATAAAATCCGTACATGAAATCATGCTCCGCTCCTGTAGAAACGCTGAACACTTCGCCCGGTTTTTTCATCGTATTCAATAAGCTCTGCGGTAAAAGGTGTCCCCTCGCAGAGAGCTTCGTTAACCGTTTTTGTTGTTTCAAGGAATAACCGCGCAACCGGATAACCTTGCGACCATATGTGTAAAACAGCCGGGCATACCTTAACGTCAATTACCAGTTCATCTTCCGAAAAGGAAATTTTAATTCCCCCGCCTTCAATCTCATATATTTTTTCAAAGTGCTCCTTGAGAGCAGATAATCCTTCATTTTTCATCCTGCTGATGAGCGGAGCATAATAGACGATAGTGAACTGACGCAAGTAATCACGAACTGCATCTGCTCCATAATGTTCGTGAAGATATTCAATACCCGCATTCAAAGCGCCGTGAAAATCCTTGTGGAGGTATACGTTATCCGATGCCCGCCTGTCCATAATTTCTTTTACCATATTATTTTCCTTTCAAGGGGAAAAGTACATCAGCGTCATTTTTGAGAACACGCTCAATTGCACGGATACATGATTTTGTCAGCGGGTAATTCGGGAAGTTTTTCCATGTGCTCAATATACCCATCTCGACGAGAAGTTTTTTTTCACCGGACAGCCAGCATGATATTTTTTTGCCCCCATAAACTGCATACATGATGCGGTTCATCCGTTTCTGGAGGCGGTGTGCGAGACACAAATCACCTGACTTTGCCGCCTCAAGAATCTTTCCCGCAAGGTAGCCGTTAAAAACACCGCCGCCTAAAAGAAAACCATCATATCCCATTTCGAGATACTCAACACAGTTAAATTCATTTCCGTTCAAAATTTTCAATCCGGGACGTTTTTTACGGGCGGCAAGAGCAGTTTGAGCATGCTCCGGATTCATGGAACTGTCCTTGATCAAAACTACATTCTCTTCGGCATATATTACTTTAAGAACTGATGCATTAACATAAATGTTGCCAAAATTCCCGCGGTCGTAAATCCCTACAGGAAGGGGACTTTCGCAAATCGCATCAAGATAGTGCTTTTTTAAATTGGGAAGTGTATCGTTTAAGAAAAAATCCGGCGGTGCTATAACAGCAATATCCGCTCCATCCTCGCAGGCAAATTTTATTTTGTCACGGATCCTGGCGGAAGAGTTATCGGTAACCTGGACAGCAACTATAAGCTCTCCCTGAACATGTTTCACAACAGTCTTCACAAGAGTATGCCTTTCACTATCGGGGAGCCAGGGTCCTTCACCGTTAGTACCTGCGAGAAACAAGCCGTTGATCCCGAGGCGTATATGGTGATCCACCATACGTTTAACATCGTCTACATGGACTTTCATATCATCGGTCAGCGGTGTCGGAGCAGCCGACCAGATTCCCACCATTTTGCTGTTATCGAGTTTGGGGCGTTTCATTGTTTCAACCTTGAATTGTTAAAACGTTATGTAAGAAAAATTACTTTACATCAGCCATAAATAACCAATGAGAAGAACAACCGGCAAAAGCAAAATTATACTCCATAGAACGTATGTCCAGAATCCTTTCTCCTTTGACGGTATCAAGCTGAAAAGCAGGCTTGCACCGATCGAGACGATAAGAGATACAGGGCATATCCATAGAAATGTCACTCCCGGCTGTCCTGTCATAACATCCCAGAAAGCAATTATATATGCTGTACAACCACCGTAAATCGAACCCATAATTGTACCGAACGGTGTTGCATAAGATATAAACATTGCCATGAAAAACAGGTTAAAAAGCGGGGCGGTAAGCAGGTTTGATGTTTTGGCGGTTATTTCCGTTATATTACCCGGCACATTCGGCATTGCCAAACTCAATATTACCGCCAGTATCCCCACTATAAAACTGAACCATCTTGCCTGTTTCAAACGAATGCTGTCTGTAGCCACTTTTTTAGTCAACCAGGGAATAATGTCTGTTGTTATAACAGCCGCAGTTGAATTAACACCTGCTGAAAGACTTGACATCGCAGCAGAGAAAATTGCCGCAACCACCAGGCCGGAAATACCAACGGGGAGATAATTCGCAATATAATTGGGGAATAGGAAATCCGCATCGGTGATGAGATCCTTCCCGTCCGGAATAAAATGCGGGTTTGACCGGTAAAAAGCCAATAAAGCAAATCCTCCGCACATAAGAACAGTAAATATAATCTTCTCTGCAATCTGTGTAGTCAGGAAGGCACGTCGGGCGGCCTTTACATCTCTGGTTGCAATAAAACGCTGAATAGACATTTGATCCGCACTGGCTGTACACACCCACCATGCAACAAAATTGAGTAAGGTAAAAAAGATGGTCAACCGAATGTGAGGATCAAGACTGAAAAAAATGAGCTTATCCCAGTTCGGTGCCCATTCTGTTGGAATCAAGACACCGATACTATCCATTCTAAACGATATAAGCACAATAGTCAGTACAGCACCCAGGAGCAGTATGAAAAATTGTATAAGGTCGGTTGTAACTACTGCGCGGAGACCACCCATGGTCGAGTAAATCACCGTAATAATTCCAGACACAGCAGAAATTAACAGGATATAACTTTCATCCCAGTTCATCATGACAACTATAGCTTTAGCTGTAAGATAAATTAATAACGCCATCCAGAGAAAACGTATGAAAAGAAAGATGATTGCCCCGGTAATTCGCACACCTTTCCCGAGAGGTTTTTCAATAATTTCGTAGGCACTTGTTATTGGAAGTTTCATAAAATACGGAATGAAGAAATATGACATGATTCCAAATATAATGGGAAAGGAAAAAATGCTTACAATTACCATGAGTGGTCCATGTTTAATGACTTCGCCAGCGATGGAAAGATAGGTTATGGTACTGAAAATAGCAGCAAAGAGTGAAATCCCGGAAACAAAGAAATTTATCCTGCGCCCACCGACTAAATAATCTTCGCTTGTCTTTTGTCTTTTTGAAAAGTACCATCCTATGCCGAGCATTGTCAGGCCATAAAAGATTATAACTCCCCAGTCCGGCCATCGTAATCCCCTGAACAAACGGCGCTCTATCTTCAACAACGCATTTGCCGCGCTGGCACGAACATCAATATCAGTATCATCGAGCAGCTTTTCGAGCAGATGAATGTCCGATGGTTCACCGCGTATGGCGAGTGCCTCGCCGACCTCATACCGCTCGTTTTTTTCTCCGCTGGCATATGCAAGAAGCTCCCTTTTAATCCCCGGTTCTCTTTCAGCAGGGGCATGAACATAAAGTGCGCTTAAAATATATACGCGGTACTGTGCATCCGGTGGAATACGTGAAGCGCACTCTCCAAGCAGGGTATACGTTTCCGGCCGTATATCATCGAAAAAACGCAGGGCATAAGCTGCTCCGAAGTATTCTTCCTGCGTATCAGAGGTAAGCAGTTCCGCCAGATATGCTTCATCATCAACATTCCCGGAATTGGCGAGAACCCATCGTGCCATTGGTTTTTCGAAGCCAGTACCTTCACCGGCAAGGCGTACTATTTCCTGATGACGTTCATGATATTTCAGTTTCCCGAGAGTTTCGAGAGCGCCTGTACGGTTTGGTGATGACTGATTCACGGCTTCGTCACGAATAAGGCGGACATGTTTCTGATACTCAACTGCGTTTTTACGTTTCAGTCTCGCCATTACCCTTGACAACCCGACAATGTTTGCTTCGGGGGATTTTTCGAGCTCGCGGAAACGTTCTTCCACGCCCTCAGGGTATACGTTCCATATAAGGGCTTCCGCAGCATGGACATTTATCCAGAAATTGCCGTCATACGACAGCGCTTCATGCAGGATTTGCACACATCGCTGGCGCAGTTCGTCTGAGCGGACATCTTCACCTGCCCGGGCTGACGGGACGTTCACTGAAATGCCAATCATTACCACGAAACCGGTAACAGCGAATTTTGCTATTCTGAATATGTTAATCATTACTGTTCCACCTGCTGTCGGAGCGTAATTAATCTTCAATTTCATTAATACGGTTATGCTCTGTGTTAAGCACAGTTTGATATTGAAAAAGAATATCTTCCTTCTCCCATTAATGGAAAAAGGGTATTATAAATATTATCAATATGTTGCCCTAACCACCAAAGAATTATATACATCAGTGTTTCAGATTATTATCACCCATGTGGCAGCAACACTGCCTTTACAATCGGTTCACTACCTTCAATAATTGCTTTCATCGTTTCTTTTGCTTTATCGAAACTAAAAGTATGGGTAATCAATGAATTTGCATCGATAATACCATCTCTGATAAGACGGTTTGCGACAGGGAAGTTAATAGCCGGTTCGGCGAATGTCGGAATGAGGCTTATCTTCCTGAATATCAAATCGTTCACATCTATATTAATTATGCTTTTCCCCCCGAAATGAAGGCCGTAGAACGTAATAATTCCGCCAAAGCGAATGATTTTTAACGCATCATACATACTTTCAGGCGGTGATGAAACAATGACACGGTCAACGCCTCCGGGAAATCTTTTTTTGACCTCCTCCTCGATATCCTGCTTTCCGGCCTCTATAACAATATCGCAGCCGAACTTCTCGGCGAGTTCCATGCGTGCACGTTCACGTGCATTGTTGGCAGGCAATCCCGTTATACCAACAAATCCCGCACCCCTGATCCTGGAAAGTTTTGCCGACATGAGTCCGAGCGGCCCCGGACCAAGTACAACGACACTACCGCCAAGAGGTATCCGGGCATTGATGACCGATGTGAGGGATACAGCCAGTGGCTCTGTCAGGCAGGCCGATACATGGTCAAGGCCCTCGTATCTGTTGAGAGAGTTGAACCTTACCGACATGTATTCGCTCATACCCGGCTGATCTTCCATATTGTACATGTTGCGGCATAACTCTGAATGCCCGCACTTGCAGTTTTCACATATACCGCACATAGTGCAGTCTTCCACTATAACTCTGTCACCGGGTTTAACGCTTGTTACGTTTTTACCGGTTTCTACAACCTCGCCGGAAATCTCGTGACCGAGCGGCATGTACTCATTTTCCCAATCGCGAACGAAATTTATATCTGTTCCACAAACACCGCATGCATGTACCTTGACGATTACATGATCCTCATCTGGCGAACCGATATCAATTGTGCGTTCTTCAATATCTAAAAATTTTTTACCGTAAAGACCTTTACTTATCATACGTTTAACCTTTCACAATTGTATCACCCGCGAAGATAGGTAAACCGACAGGTCCCCATTTTTCTACAAACGATGCAGGAATTCAACCGTTTCATGACTCTCACCCAATGCCGTACATGGCACCATCAAAACCCGGAGTAATATCATCATCGGCATGGGCAAGAACATCATCAAGGTTGTTGAATACCTTGTGGAATCCTTCTATAATTTTTTCCAGGAGGTCACGTCCGTTCGGCGGAGTAAAACCGTGGATGTTTGTGTATGTTTCGCAGAGATTTTTGGCGACAGGGTAATCTTTGGCGTTATATTCGTACCTGACACCCAAGGCTTCGTTAATAGCCCATGGATAACGCTTACCGTACCCGATCATGCTCTGGAAGATGTCCTGGGCAGGAACCGGCATAGTCTGCCACTGCCCAACCATCAGTCCTTCTTTATAGAGGGCTTTCTCCGCAGCAATCCTGAATTTACGAGGATTGACATCCATGCCTGCGGCTTTTGGATCGAAACGAATTGCGTAAAACCAGTATACGTGTTTGCAATCAGGCGGGCAGAAAGGAGTAATAATTCCGGGAATCTTGCTCAGCTCGCGGGTAAGATACTCTGCATTTTCGATACGCACATCATTTAACTCATCGAGGTGCATAAGCTGGCCGCGTGCAAGCGCTGCAGGAAGTTCATGGTTTCGGTACATATATCCGAGAATCGATGCGTTATATTTTCTCCTTGCTGTCTTTTCGTCAACCTCATCTCCGAAGCAGCGGATCAGTTCACCTTTTTTCATAAGAAACTCATCATCTGTAACGAAAAGTCCCCCCTCTCCTCCGCAGAGGTTTTTCAGATTGTTGAGGCTGAATGCTCCTATAATACCCAACGTTCCCACCATTTTGCCTTTGTACATGGCGCCGTGCGCCTGGCAGGCATCCTCGATAACATACAGGTTGTGTTTTTTTGCGATTTCAAGTATCGAATCCATGTCAGCCGGGCATCCCTGGATATGAACGGGAATAATCGCTTTTGTGCGCTTATTGATCGCAGCTTCGATTTTTGTAGGATCTATGGTGTAAGTTCGGGGATCGATGTCCACGAATACTGGAATCGCCATTTGATGTATTACGCAAGAAGCTGTTGCCAGAAATGTATAGGCCGGAATGATCACCTCGTTACCCGGACCGACACCGACTGAAGCAAGAGCCATGTGAAGCGCTGCTGTTCCGCTGCAGGTTGTAAGGCAGTACTTTGAGCCAATAAATTCCGCCCATTCTTTCTGAAGAGCAGTCACCTGAGGGGCGGTTCCTCCGGCAACGATCCCGCTGTTCAGTACTTCATTGATAAGTCTGCGGTCATCCTCCGTAATGACCGGCCAGTTTTTGTAGTCCCCACGTTTCAAGACAGGTTTTCCGCCGCTTATAGCTAATTTCTCCGACATAAAAAACTCCTTTATAAATTATTCTCAATCAATTGCTTTCAATAAAAGTTAAACAACTCAAGTTTCGGAGATGCAATAACTAACATATTTATATGTAACTTGTAACAAAATAAGAACTGAATATACAAATTTTGCCACGGAGAACACGGAGTAAATTGAGTAAAATATTACATAATTATCTGATAATTTTATATTTACACTAAAATTTAACGGGTGAAAGAACGATATTATAGTCTCTGTAATATCAGTGATCCCCCGTGTGCTCTGTACTATTTGAATTATTTTTAAGTAACTTACAGTAAGTCCAAAAGGTATTACTTTTTACACCTGTAAACCTTTTCAAGCAGCTCCAGACTGTGGGACACAATTATCTCCTCAGCCTCATCACCAACCGTACGGGTATCGACAGCGTATCCCCCCTCATGTATTGCCTTTCGTGTGGGCACATAGCTTATATTCCCATTTGCTAAACCAATGATATAGGTATGAAAAAAAAGGCTTTCTTCTTTGATGTGCATTCCGATTTCTGTGAAGAGTTCACCAGGAAAGCTTAAAAAGGCACAGTCATTAACAGCAAAACAGGTCTGCTCAATCTCGAACTCACTGTCTTCGCTTTCATGGAGCCTTTTAATAAGAAGAGCCTTGTAATCATCTCCTACACCATCAGCCAGTGCCTGCACAGTTCCTCCGGTGGTTTCGAGCACCTGTTCAGCCCATCTTAATTCACTTTCTGTAATTCTCCGTGGCGGAACTGTATATCTCACCAATCCAATGTGCAGTTCAGAATATGGTGAGAAAAGAATGTTTTGAGCCGTTCTGGAAACGACAGCGGCGAGGGTTTTGCCTGTTCTTTCAACTCCTTCCCAGTCACGGTCTCTAAGGCCGTCAATGTCCACTGATCCCTGGGCGCCGTTCAGGAACATAGCGATTCCGCCGAATTCATCCTCAAGCAGTGTTGCAGCCAGTCCGGGATAATCACCGCTGATGAGATAGTTTTCTCCCGACATGACATTGGGATGGCCGGCATGGTTAAAGATTATGCAGACCACTTTTTCAGGATTTTGCGAGTCAAAGAGCTTCAGAACACCCACCTCAGGATCAATTTCGCCGAGAGGGCCTATAATTTTTTCGGAAGGGTAAGTCTCCCAGTTCATCACAACATGCCCATCATCGGCGAGAAGTCTTCGGTAATGACTGATGGTGTCCTCATGTCCGGAAGCATAACCGACTAAAACTGGTTTAACAGCACCAGCAGCTTCCATTATAAGCAAGGTAAGTTTTTCAAGAAGCTTATTAAGATAATCCGGTTCTGATGGATTAAAAAAACCGATTGTAGCCGGGCCGGAATGGGTATGAGTTGCTGCAATGATAATGTTGCCGGAGGGAATTCCTGTCTTAATGGATGCCGAATCTTTCACTTTCCGTATGTCTTCACCTTTTAATGCACACACCTCAACTGAAACGACGGCGCAGGCATTTTCAAAGTGCTCACCCCGAGACATTACAAGAGCTCTCGCGAAAATCTGATCATGGACACCTTCCGATTTATGTTTACGAATCATGCCGTCCATCCATAAGCTCGAAAAAGGTGTTATATTAATTTTAGCAGTACCGGCATTCATTATCTTTAACTATTCACCAATTTTTCCATGTTCAGTTTTCTTCTGAAAAAGTTTCACTGTGCCGCTCAACTGACACCGGTCCGAGGGATATTTTGTTACAATCCATAGTGAGGGAATTTTATTCACATTAAAAACCAGTTCACCTGTTATTAAGAGTGGTGATAACGGCTCTATACACAGAATTTCCTGTTCCTTCTGTTCTGCTTGTCCTGCCCAAATATCATAGTGAGTGTAGATAAAGTTCAAACCTGACGCTTCCTGCCAGAGATGCATGAATAAGGGAGAAGCTGCGATTGCATAATTGATTTTTTCTGCTAATGCCGGAGGGATGAAAGCTTCGTCTATTGAAAAGGGCGAACCTCCGATAGTGTCTAATCGGACAAGGTGTCTCAGCATTGAACCCGGTTGAACTCTCAGCTTTTCAGCGATGTCCGTCTGCGCAGGAATCATATCATCTACAAGCAGAGTTCTTACAATCCGCAACCTGCCCGTGGATACATCTGTGGTAAAACATGAAAGCCCGACTACTTCCATTTTCTTTGATGTATCGAGGACAATACTTCCTATCCCCTGACGAGGTTCTACTAAACTATCGAGGACAAGTTCCTGTATGGCGCGTCGAATGGTTATTGTGCTAACCTCAAACTCTTTTTTGAGCTTGGCCTCGGAAGGAATTAACGTTCCGACAGGGTATTCACCGGAATAAATACGTCTTTTTATCTCAGAATAAACAGTATAATACAATAAATTAGACACTGTTAAGTTTTCCCCTCTTGACAGATGGTTTATAAATTATATACTATGTATAATAAGTTTTGAATGTGAAGTCAATTCTAATATATTTACTCTTAAAATTATAACGGATTTTTATTGTTCATCTTGTTTGGGAAAAAGTTTGCTGTATACAGGTATAAAATCAGTACATGAAATCATGACTTCTTCCTGTAGAAACATTATGTAGGGTCTCCTGAAAAACACATAAATATTTGTTATATAAGGAGATAAGTCTTTACATTGGCTTTTAATCTGCATATATTATAAAGTAAAGAATCCACCTTCAAAGAAGGTGGCTTTGAAAACTGACCTCTAAAAGAGGCCGAAATCGAGTTGTTGGGCTTCTTCTTGTCGCTCTTCATTCTCTTGGTATTGTAAGTATTTTCTTATCTTTTCTTCATCCAAGCCGATCGTACTGGAACAATACCCATGCGACCAGAAGTGGTCGCCTCAATATGGCTTTTTCTTAAATGCAGGGTAGCTCTTGAATATCTTTATTGCAGTTTTTTACCCTTGACCGTTCCCATTAACTCAGATACCAATACTCGGGGAGGCACCAACACTACCATATGCACGGGATCGTGTTGGATACTCAATTCTAATACTTCTGCTCCTTTCCATTCACAGAGCATTTGTATATCTTTATCCAACAGGTCTTTCCGCACTCCCTTTAATACCCGGTAATGGTACTTGGGAGTCCACACAATATGATAATTGTGGTAGTATATTACATGGGATAGCTTTTTATACCGGCTCATATCCCAATACTACAACACAATCTGTCTGTATGCAAAGCAGTTAGTACAATACAACCTTCAAAGAAGGTGGTTTTCTAAGATGGAATAAATTATTGACTGATCTCAATAGTTACACGGTCAAGAACGGGGAAACGATCTCCATTATCCGAGATGAATATAGCTTTATATTGAAGGCAGCGATCCTTTTTGTCAAGGACGAATTTCTCCGGGTCAACGGTTTTCCATGACACGTTTTCGAGACTTTCTTTTTTTACTGCGCTGCGTACTGCAAATACAAGTTTCGTACCGGTGGGCATATCAGCCTCAAAATTCAAACTGCCTTTCGTAGCTTTTTGTTTCCACTGGAACGTTGAAGATATATAAGTTTGCCGCCATTTACGGTCGTAAATGTGCCCCATGTCTTCGTTCCACATCCAGTGTGGTCCATGAGTGGGAAGCTTTTCTATTCGGGGATTTATAAACCGGTTGCCGTCATTATAAAACACTTTCGAAAATGCATTATGGTTACCGTCTACCGTATGATTGCTAACAGCTAAATCAAGAAAACCGTCACGGTTGAAATCCGCTGCAAGGCCGTCAGAAGCCGAATCATTAATAAGAGGCGTACGCCGTCTGGGGTGAAAACCTTCAGCTCCGCCCCAGTAAAGGTATGAAGGTATAAGTTCACGGGTGAGCTCTCCATGATAGTTCGGACAGAACAGGTCGAGGAATCCATCGTTGTCAAAATCCGCCACGACCGGCCCAAGAGTAGTAAATCCGGGAAGCCATTGGCAGTTCCAGTGCCGGAAGCCCTCGGGACTACCCCAGAAAAGGAAAACTCCTGTATCACTATGCCCTTGAACGTTATCAATGTAGCTGCACGCAATGATATCAAGATAGCCGTCACTATTGAGATCAGCGGTTTCAAGATCGATAATAAACGGCACTTCAATAATTGACTGGTTCTTCTCACTGAATCCCTCAGGACCACCCCGAAAAATGCGAAGGAGGTCTTTATACGAAGAGTTGACAGCAATATCCAGCCATCCATCCCTGTCGTAGTCCGCAATCACCGGGCTGTTTGACCGACCCTCGCAGGGAATCGCCTCACGCCTGCCCAGTTCAATACCGTCCGCAGAACCATAGATAATAATCAATTCTGTGGAATTACCATCCGAGCGATTAAAGAATCCTATTACAAGGTCTAAATACCCGTCGCGGTTCAGGTCAGCCACATTGGTTGTCCCAGCGTTTTGCTCGTTGATAACAGTCCGGCGGTTTTCGAAATCAAAACCATCCATACCGCCCCAGAAAATGTTGACACCGTGATACGGATCGTCTTCCGGAGTCTGACCTCCGTGCATCTCGTCTACAGCAATCAGGTCAACGAAGCCGTCAGCGTTAATATCCGCCGCTGTAGCTTCGTAGCCGCTCCGGAAAGGAATTTCCAGCCGGCGGTCAGGATCGAAACCGTACGGTCCGCCCCAGTAGAGCAGCAAGGGAACTTCCTCGTGGAGATTGCCTCCCCTGCTGTTGCTAAATATAACACCGTTTGGAAGATTATTCTGAGATGGAACTGCTGCGACGTGATATGCTCCTTCAGTATGTATACCCTTTTTGCAGCGTTCAAATTGTCTCTTACCTTTACCAAAAAAAATAGCCGATTCGGTGGCATAAAATTTTTCTCCTTGATGGATCGCACAAATAATATCCGTTTGGCCGTCACCATCAAGGTCAATAATCGTCGAAGCGATATTATAAGGTGCTTCGAGTTTAGTTGTTTGTGAAAATGAAAATCCTTTATGACTGCCCCACAGGATTTCAACAGTGTTGTCAATATCACTGCGTCCTCCCATCATTTCTCCACCGCCTGCCCTGATAAGAGAAAAATGCGAAAGTACAATATCCGTATAGTTATCGCCGTCAATATCTCCCGCAGCAATATGAGAAGCCTCAAATCCTTCTATAACAGTCGGCTCATCCCAGGATCGGCCGGATTTACCCTTTACAAGGTAAAGCGCTTTGTTGCCTGTACCGATCACGAGGTCCATCTCGCCGTCTCCATTGAAATCGGCGGCAGTAATGCACTGTACACTATTGCCCGGTAGTGATATTTTAGATTTTTCAAATTCCACGGTTATATCCGCTGATTTTTTTGACCATATTATTTGAATGGCGCCATCTGATAAAAGTACAGCCACATCACTGGCGCCGTCAGAGTCAAAATCACCAGATGCCAATGTTAATGCGTTCTGAATACCAATATCCTGATAGCGGGAGAGCAAAAAGCCATGTTCACTTCCCCAGTAAATACGGACAATGTTTCCCTCCGGTTGACCGGGAAGCCATGCCTCTTGATTGAGTGTTACTATATCCGGCCATCTGTCATTGTTGAGGTCAGCTACAGTTAATGCTTTAGCCCCCTGAACCGGCAATATCCCGTTGCTCCGATACGAGGGCCAGCCATCTTCACCTCCCCAGATAATGGTCACAAATCGCCGGGTACGCTGGATACCGCTGGGATTAGGGCAAAAAATAATGTCAGGGTAACCGTCACGGTTCAGATCAACAACTTCAGATGCAAGACTGCCCTCAACGGCAAGCTGTTTTTCACATATCTGCCTGTCTTTTGTCATCGTTGCCAATGTTGCGGGTATGAATGTATATTCATTATGTGTGCTGTTGAAAAGCAGGTCTATATAGCCATCGTTATTAAGGTCAAAACGATGTATGGTACAGATGTTACCATCACGGTTCACATAAATGTTCTGTCCCGATGCATCCAGTATTCCGTCAGCGAAGTCTTCAAAGGTATCCTCCACCCAGACCTCCGCATGACCTCCTGGAACGCTCCATCCCATGAAATACAGCATCACCATTACCGGATATACAAACAAATATTTTCTTCGTTTTAGACACTCTGAAATTCTCGTAATAATTATTATCAATAACATGGTTATCTCCAGGCGATTTTATTACATGAATGAACTCTCCCCGACCCAAGGGTCGGAGTATCACGTTGACTCGCCTTTGCTCGTCAATATTATGGTATGATTAATAGTTAAATTTATGGACGGCGCACGATACGGAACCCGATACAGTAGTTTCCACCCGTGAAGGTGTCACTGCCGCCTGTCCAGAAACTGCCGCGGGTTGCGGAACGACAGTCACACGGTTCACTGAACCAGCTTCCGCCTCGCATAACACGCATATCAAAATATACAAATCCTTCAGGATCGGTAACACTTTCAGATGTATATGGACCATAGCTGAAGTTTTCGTCATAACAGTCATAACAAAATTCGAATACATTCCCATGCATATCGTAGAGTCCCCATGCGTTCGGTTCTTTCCGGCCAACCGGGTGGGTTTTACCGTCGCTGTTTCCGATGTACCATCCGGCCTTATCAAGGTCGCTTTCCGTATTCCCTGAATTGAAAAGGGTGATTGTCCCAGCCCGGCACGCATATTCCCATTCCGCTTCGGTCGGAAGTCTAAAACCATTACCATTAAAATCACATTTTCCTGTCTTTTCATCAAAAATGGGATCAAATCCCGCAGATTTGCTCAGCATGTTACAATATTTTAACGCATCATCAGCGCCCAGGTTGGTTACTGGGAGACTATCGTCGCCGGTAAAAGTGGAATGATTTTTCCCCGTTACCGCTTTGTACTGACCTTGAGTTATTTGAGTTATACTCATCTGGAAAGCACTCAGAGTTACTTTATGAATTGGCTGCTCATCGCCGTAATATTTATTTACATTGTCCGGAATTTCGGGAGAATACTTAAAATCATTCCCCATAATAAAACTACCAGCTGGTATAGAAGCCAATGTTATTCCTTGAATTACCTCTTTATTAATCATTTTATTATCCTTTTTTTTCTGGTTACATTAAAATGCCAAAATTCAATTTTTTATTTCATACATAATGAAAAGCCTTATAGGTTTATAATCTTACCTGTATCCGGGGCCATCATAAGGTCGAATTTCTTTTTTCATTGCCCAGTGTGCTGCGCGCCAATGAAGTTGTCTGTAAATTGGGTGCATAAAGGAAGTATAGCTGTGGCCGGCACATAAACCGACAATACGTCCTTTTCCAGCTTCAATACACCAACCAGCTATATCATGACGTTTATCATCCTGGCCTGTACTTTCGTAGAGTGGTATTACATTTTTATTAATAATTTCCACACCGAAGTTTTCATCATCCGCGAGATTAAAATCCTTAATTCCCTTTGTAATTGGATGATCCTGATTAAAATTATGCATACGGACAGTTTGTACCGGACCATGCATCATAGTTTTTATTCCCATAATTTTACCATATTTCTCTATTAGTGAAAAAAGACATGTAGCATGAAGAGCCATGAAACCCATACCACGATTAACTATATTATCGATGATAGCTTCATCTTGCTCTTCGGTTAACACTTTACAGACAGGTCTGTCCTCGACAATACCTTCAGTGCTCCATGCAAGAAAATTTTGAGCACTTGTTCGCAATACAATTAGCAGATCAATATCGCTGAGCACTTCGGGGGTTACAAATTGGTCATGATGAGTGAACAATAGTCTCCAACCGGATTTCGAAAGGGTTTGTCCAAGGAACATTTCCTGAGATATACCATTATGCCAAACATCGCCCCCGAGATAGAGCACCTTGATTTCTCCTTTGGCCTTTGGTCTGATGGCCGCATTCGATTGTGGCACAGTGACCGTGGCCGCTGCTATTGAAGCAAGTCCTGCTTTGAATATTGTCCTTCTTGTTGTCTTCGTGCGAAATAACATAGTATTCCCCTTTTTAAAAATGTTAACTTCTTGTAGATTAAATGATAAAGTTCAATTCTCACTTAGAAAGTAAGGAATGTTAAATCAAAATAACAAGCTAAAAAAATTCTAACTGATATCAAAGTATATATCATTTTGTTACTATAAGATTTAAGAAATGCCCTGTTGAGTTCGTTTGGACTCGTTAACCTCCAAGTAATGCAATCAATAATCAGCCGGGTTCGGAATAAGTTTTTGAAGTATAAGTGGTATAACAATGTTATAATATTTGAGCCAATATTCCGCTTCATGATTGGGCGGATTAAGCTTTAATGCTTCACGGCATTTAGCAATTGTAAGTTCATATTCACCTTTATAGAATGCGATTGATGAACCGACTATCAATTTTTTAGACTGTTCGTAAACGAGGAGACGCTCTTTTTGTAATCCGCTTATATTTTCAACAATTGGGAGGACTGATTTTTGGATTTTCATCATTGCCTCGATATTGCTTTTGTTCGCTCTTGAGGTATAACGGGGCAGTTTAAATTCGATAATCGGATTGTTATCAGTATTAATTATACTTGATCCCCGGGTAAATTCCACCAGGTCTTCTCCTCCGGCAATGAAATAACTCAAGAAAGCTGCTGGATCTTCAAGATTTACTTCCGCCAGATCGCGTTGTATAGGAAGATGATTCATTCTATGAGTAAGAAGTTGAAAGTCTATCTTTAATGGCGCTTTTGATGCGACCAGGAGAAGATGTGCCTGTCGATGTGTCCACCAAATCGATGTGTAGGGAAATACTTGTTGTAGTGTGCGGATAATTATCTGTAAATACTGTGTCGGAATGAATCCCTTGTTGATCCATTCCACCAAAATTCCATCTCCATTGAGACGACTCCGGCAAATTTCATAAAATTCTTTTGTATAAAGGCTGCCCGAACCAGAGGTTTGCGGCCAATTAAGGTCAACTGAAATGACATCGTAGTTTTGACGAGATGTAAGGAGAAAATTACGACCATCATTCACAACAATATTCACCCTTGGATCAGAAATAATGTTATGGTTGATGTCGTTGAACAGGGGAGCAACGTTTATAATACTACGGCTGAGTTCCGCAGCATCAATTCTTTCCACTTCAGGATACATGCTCATCGAGTAAGTTGTGCCACCGCCTCCAAAACCCAAAACAAATACTGCCCGAGGATTTGGATGAAGGAGCATAGGTACGTGCCCTAAAGACTTCGAACTGGAAAGGAATAAGGGGTGGGTGCCTGCCACATCAAGATTATCAACAGAAAGCCATCGACTTTCGTTATTCTGTTTCACCGTAACAGTGCCAACGTAATCCTCTTTGTAATACATGATTTCCCCCGGAGGAGAAGAATATTCCTGCATGTGGCGAAAGATGTCTCTCGGTACCATAGAAAGCCCTATAGTGGTTGCAAAAACCAATGCTGCGGCCAGAAGAAATCTCTTTTTTTTTGTCATGCCAGGCTCAAATAAACATAATATTATTCCAATACATATATTTATACTTAATAGTATAATAAGGCTTTTTTCGATACCGTATCTGGGCATAAAAATAAAACAGGCAACGACCGATCCAATAATTGAGCCTACCGTGTTCCAACTGTAAAGTTCACTTATACTCTGACCGACCTGCCGAAAGTTAATTGTATATATACGACATGCGAAGGGGAACGTCGCACCGAAAAAAAATGTTGGTACAAACATAAAAGAAAAAGCCTTTATAAACCTTATTCCTGTCCAATGCCATACGGGGTGGGGTTGTCTAAATAGGGCGAGTTTTTCAATTCCCCACCCAAATATATAGATTGTCAGTAGAACATAAAATCCTATCACAATTTCGATGAGGCCGAAATCCGTAACCAACCGTCTTCTTTTATCCACAAAACCTGAAAGAACAAGACTACCCAAAGCAATCCCTATCAAAAAAGTTGTAAGCATTGTGCTAAAGGCATACACGGAATTGCCCAGGTATGAAATGAGAATACGCGTCCAGATAACCTCGTAGCCTAAAGCAACAAAACCTGAAATTGCGAACGCGCTCAGGATCAGAATTCGAAAAGTCGATTGTTTATGGGTACTTTCGGTTTCATACGCAGGACTTTCATATATAATAAAACCCGATTCACCTAATCGTTTCTGGTAATACCATGCCAGGGCTCCGACAGTTATGCTCAGCGCTGACGCAATCAACACAGTCACCCTGATACCTAAATTACCAATAAGTATGAATCCTGCCAGATAACAACCACAAGCGGCCCCAAAAGTATTTAAAGCATATAGCCTTCCAACGTTGATCCCCAATGAATACTTATTCTCTACAACGAACTTGCTTAATACTGGAAGAGTTGCTCCCATTAAAGTCGTAGGTATAATGAGAAGAAAGAATGAAAAAACGTATCGTGTAAAGTATTGCAGTACGGGATTCCCGCCGACATTATTTTGAAGTAAAATGTAAAGAGGACCAGTTTGGTTGAGAATAGAAGTCAACAATATTCCCAGAAATCCAATCGATATTTCTATCAATGCATAAACTCTGAGAGGATCAGTTCGGCGATCAATCATACGCCCTGCTAAAAAGCTTCCCAGTGCAAGTCCTCCCATGAAAATGGTGAGTATTGCACTTACGGCAAAAACAGTATTCCCCAAAATCACTGATAATTGCCTCAGCCATACTACCTCGAAAATTAATGAACTGACTCCGGAGCAGAAAAATAATGTCAAAACGACAATATTGGTTCTTTTGGACAATACAGTATTATTTTTATATGGCATAATCGAATTCCGTATTTAGCTAAGTTTAAATTTATTATATAGTTTTATTGCATTAACAGCATTAATATTATTCACAAAATTTTATATTATAAAAATATTCTTGACAATACCAGTTATGATACTTATTATGACAAGCAGATACATGTATTGTAAATAAACTGAATTAAAGAATTTGTCAATAGAAAAAATAATTATCGTTAAATATCCGTTGAAAAGTAATATTCCTTTATCATATGGAATTATAGTGAATTTTGACTACTCATGAATTTGATATGGGGAATCCCGGGTAATATGTTCCATAAAGCAGGCACCCGGGCTTCCCGAGGGCGAGTTGACAGTATTAATACACGGTGAAACCTATGCCATCACCGATTCGCTGCTCCTGACAGTGGAGGATTCGGGATAATTATAATAAAGAAAGGGGGAATGTATTTAAATAAACTCAGTAATCTCCAATTATAAAATAGCTTTACAAATCGAAAGGGGGGAATTTTTCTAACACAAAAAAAAATTGACAGGGTAAAAGCTTTAATCGCTATGGAGGTTTATACAGTGAATACATTCATTGTAGTTCTTATTGCATTAGTTATGTCTTCAACATGGTCTTTCGCAGGAATATTTGCACCGTCTGTTATGACCCTGAGCGCCCCTGTGGAAATTGAGTATCAATTTGACGGAACCGCCTTATCGATTCCGTTTACTGTTGGTGGTGCACCCGCGGCAGTGTGGTTTGTCATTAACACGTATGGTAAGGCCAGTGAAATAGTCGGAGTACGAAATGGATTTTTAGGCTGGCATTATGTGAACAAAATTGATACTACAGTTTATGTTTCTCAAAGGTACCAGCGGGAAGTCGGCAGCACTTCAATTTCATGGGATGGAAATGATCAGGATGGCAATGCTGTAACAGCGGGTACTTATAGCTACTACCTATGGGCATATGATGATAAATCCTCAAGGCAGTTGGCATCAAGTTTTGTCATGATCGGATTCGATTGGGATTGCCAATTTGCACATATATATGAAAAGGGCGAAGACGGCCTGTCCCTGTCAAATCCTTTATTTGTAGGTGCCCAATCATGGTGGATGCCGGGTAGAAAAGGGCAATTTTATAAGTGGCAAATGGGTGGCGACCCTAATGATATAGCAAACTATCAAATGACAACAGTCCCCCTTTATGCGGCCAATGAGGCTTATGTCTATGGTGGAGCTGTTTTTGACCCTCGCGACTACAGTATTTTCTACCATTGCCTCCAGACCGGTTGGGGTGGGAGTCAGCAGGCAATGCTCAAATATACTTTCGTTGCTGATGGTGAAGCTATTCAGGATGAAGACTGGCTTGGTATGGATGAGGCATGGGATTATTCTGGTATCGGATATCAGGGTCCGGGGTCATATACAGACCGCAATTATATTTATACCTTATCCACAGGTCTCCATCAATATGGAGAGGAATGGAACAAGCTGATATGTACGAGCTTTGAGGGTGAAATTATTTTTAGTAAGATGATGCATGACTGGTACATGCCGGACGATCCTAATCCGCATGGTTATGTGAACGGCTCACCTCATCTTGCATATTCCCGTGTCCCGTATCACTGGTTCCTCCTCGCCCATACGAGCTGTATGCATCAGATGATCGACACTACTCGTCTGGTCGTGGATCCTGACGATGAGAGCGACATGGTGATCTTTTCCAACTCGAACGGCGATTATTGGATGGATTCCGCCTATTCGCCTGATGTTGAACCTGCTTGGTACTGCCTTGCAGACGATAAGACAATTTCGATGAGACGTGACTCCATCGCGATCGACCGGAATGGGTTCAACGTCATGGGTACGAGCTACTTTGGCCTGACCTCGTTCGGCGTGTCGACCCAGGACGGAACGGGAATTGGCTATATGCAGTTCGCGGACGACACTATCAGCGACGACTGGGACGTCAAGGGCGGCGGCCTGCTCTGCGACAGCCAGTCCTCATACGACGGCCTGTATTACAGCGGTGCCATGTCCCCCACAGAGGACTGGACCACAGCCCTCAGGGCTTCGACATGGTTTGTTGCGTCGGATTCTGTCGGCGGTATTATTACAAATGAACCAGTCGCAGTGGAAGAAGATTCACAAACATTATTTACTGTGAATCAGAACCTGCCCAATCCGTTTAATCCGACCACCACAATCAACTTCTCTATCCCTGCTGATGATCATGTCACCGTTGAGGTGTTTAACGTTGCAGGACAGAAGGTTGATACGCTGGTTAATGACTTTATGGGTGCCGGGAAGCATTCTGTTGTATGGGATGCCTCCGGATTATCCGCCGGGGTATACTTCTATACTGTGAAATCCGGGGAATTCTCGAAGACCATAAAGATGACGCTCCTTAAGTAAAAGCCCTTTCCTAAGGTGTGTACATCGAAGAAAAGCCCTGTTTATTTAATGACAGGGCTTTTCTTGTGAAACGTGATGAAGTTTTTATTCTGAGCACCGCGAAACATAAAATCGCAAAAAATAAAGGATAACAAGCATATTGAGGTAAATGCCAATGAGACGACGCGATTTTTTGACAAAAGGTGCGGTCGGTGTTGTCGGCGCCGGTGTGGCGGGGTGTTCCCGGAGTATCAGGATTCAGCCGACGGGTGTTTCATTCTCTTTCGGCGACAATTATCCAAAGCCGAAGGGCGGAACCATGCCGAAAAGAGAAATCGGTAAAACCGGGATCAAGGTGTCTCAATTCGGATTCGGCTCCCACATGCAGCAATACCTTGTACCCTATACAAGGGAGCGCGAACACATGATCCGCGATGCCTACGAGCTGGGCGTCAACATTTTCGACATATACGATGTCGAGCATGGCATATACCAGTACGAGCCGACCGGCAGGTATCTCGCCCCGATGATCAACGATGTTGTTATTTCCATCTCCATCCGCCCGTACGACGGGCGATCACTCGACGAGGAACTGCACCGTGATCTCCGGCTTTTTGGCAGGGATCATATCGACATGGTCCGTATCGGCGCCTGGGTTGAGCACGGCGAGGAGTGGTGGATGTGGGACGAGCTGTTCAAGTACAAGGAACAGGGTAAAATCCGTGCGGTCGGTCTGCCCATCCACACATGGGAAGATCTCAAGGCGCCTCTCGAAGCCTATCCGCTCGACTATGTTATATTCCCGTACAACTTCTTCCACAACATCGCATGGGACGGCCATATCCCGGACGGCGATTTCGATCCGCTGCCCACGCTCCTGAGAAGCAAAGGTGTCGGAGTGATCATCATGAAGCCTTTCGCCGGAGATTTTCTGGTGACTCCACTCAAAGATGAGGCTGAAAAAATCAATAAGGACATCAATTTCGTCCAGGCGGCGCTCCGGTATATCATCAATTCAGGTGTCGATCCCGATACAGTTCTCACGGGGATGTATTATCCCTCGCATGTATACGAAAACATCGACGCATTCTATAACCCGGAAATGAGCGACGATGAGCGCGCACTCCTGAACAAGGTGAAAAAGGTGGCGAAAACAAAAGCCCAGACGTGGCTGCCCGATCATTACAAGTTCCTTCAGAAATGGGCGCCAGATTATGGAACCGCAGCGAAGACGCGGATGGTATGATACTCTTTATACCGAAGTTCATCTCTTAAAATAGTTATAATATATTGTTATTGCCATACATAAATCAATTATTATTGTGCGAATACTGTCTATATTATACTTGAATCCTGAGTAAATCAAAGATTTGTTGTTGAAGTGGTGTAGGATGAGTTATTTGTTCGAACGTAATCGTTTCCTCCATTTTGGTTTGATACGATTTTTAGAAATTGTTGCAAGGTCTTTTAAGAGCGTTTGAAAGCTGTGAAAAGGCATCATATCTTCAGTTTTTTTTGTAAAGGTTTTTCTCTATGCTCGTTTTGATCGTTGGGCGGGTGCGATACGTGAAGGGCGCACGGCAATGCCGGCTTCTGGATCGTCATCGTCGAGAAAATGCAAAAGTTCTTGACCGGTACGGTGTTCTTCGAGATGGAACAGTATCAGGGCGGTGAGTTGTTGTTCAAACGTGAATTCCAATGGCTTGTTTCCTCGTGATACCAGTGGAGGCATGTTTTGTATAATACGCTTAAGCGACCATAAAAACCGCGGCATCGAAAACCGTTTTCGCGCATGTGGTGAAAAAGCCTTCGGCATTTCGCAACTCCTTTTCAGATAAGGATTTTTGCGAAATGTTGGCTTTATCGTAATATTGAAATGTAAGGTGTTTTTACTTAACCTTTTTTTTGTAACTGAGGCTTCTCTATAAGCAAATTTCTAACCGGAAATTGCTGAATTAAAATGGTTATATTGAGGTTTACTATACTCTATTATCTATCAATCTAAATCTGAGAAGAACCAGGAAAAAAATAAATGATTGGAGAAAGCTAAAAATGTACTTAATAAATATTAATCATGATGCATATGAGATCCGCCCAAGCATATATAAAGCAATCCAGTGGTTGAAATATTTCGGTGCAGCCATGTTTATCATGGTACTTATTATTCCGGGATACCCGGTTAATGCCGGTGAGAATGCATGGATTCAGCGCGGATTTGATGATTTCATTCAGGGCCGGTTTGAAGACAGCGGCGTGAATATTTATGTCAACGCAAATGGCGTCATTGAAACGATTAACCGCCTTGATGTCAACAATGACGGGTATGTAGACATTCCGGTAGCTAATTCGCATGATTACACCGAGCGCGGACAAACGCATATCTTTCGAATGGAAAACGGCCGCAATGAGTGGGAACTCGTCAATTTACCGACTCAGGTGCCGACTGACAGCGGCTGGAAAAGCACCATCACTGACATTGATGGTGACGGGTATAACGATATACTGGTCATGAACGGCGAAAACGGCGTGACCTCGAACCTGCCATCGTATATTTACTGGGGAAGTCCTGAGGGAATCGGTGCCGAACGAACCGATTTGCCGACACTGGGCGGTTACGGCGGGATCGTCATCGACATTAACCGTGACGGACGTCCAGACATCATTTTCTCCTCCGCATGGGAAGACCACCATAACGCCGGCTCAATCAAACTGGCAAAAGTCTATCTTGGGGGAGAAAACCGGGAATTCACTAACGCTACAGAGGCCTACAACATTAAATGTATGGCGGCAGTCAATATCGAAAAGGCTGATTTGAACCATGACGGCTTTGAGGATATCATCATCGTAAATTACCGTGAAGAACACAACTATGATATTAATTCGTATATATACTGGGGTACCGCCGACGGCATCAACACCGAAACTCCGTTTCTTATTCCCACCAATACGGCGCTTGAAATACTCCCTGCAGATTTAAACCAGGACGGATGGGAAGACCTCGTCTTCTCCGGCGGCGGCCGGGTTCAGATATACTGGAACCAGAAAGGCACATTCTCAACAGAGCATCAGAAAATTATCGAGGCCCCCGGTTTTTCATCGATGTACTGTTTTGGCAAAATCGCCTGTGCCTGCTCAGACATTGACAATGACGGCATACCGGATCTTATCATGACCACAAAAAAAGGCCTCGAAATACGGCCGACGGATGATCTCGACACGATAAAGGCATTTCTGCCGCTTACCAATACCGATTGCGTTAACACCTGTGATCTCGATGATGACGGACTCGATGATCTCATTGTGAGCCGTTATAGCGACGGTATACTCTATGACTGTGAATCATCTGTTTTCTGGAACAGCCCCGACGGCTTTTCGATGGAACGGAAAACAAGTTTCCCGACTGGCGGCGCTGTCGGAAACACCGCCGGTGACATTGACGGTGACGGAAAACCGGAAATCATCTTTAACAATACCATGAGCGGCCACGAAAAAGGGATTAACAATTATATCTATCTGGGCGATAAAAACGGCACGTACACCTCTGAACGGCGTATTGATCTTCCTACTGACGGTTCAACTCAGTGCGCAATCGCCGATTTAAATCTTGATGGACATCCTGAAGTCATTTTTACCGAAGGGATCACCAGTGTCACGGGCTGGAATGCATGTATCAGTATCTATAACGGCAGCCCAGAGGGCCCTCACCCAAATGACGTTTTACATATAAAAGCGAATAACGGGCTTTTCGGCGTATATATTGCGGATTTCAACCGCGATGGGTACCTCGACCTTCTTATTGGGTGCCAGGTCTATGATTTCAAACCCGAATCGCTTTTAAAATCCGCCGGCATCTACTATGGCTCGAAAAACGGATTTGCGGAGTCTGAATTCGAACCAATTGAATCGTCAACAATAATTGCTTTTCCTGCCGATGTAAACAAAGACGGCTATCTCGATATCATTTTCCATGATAAACGCGATGTCGTAATGATTTATTTCGGCAGTGAGGACGGTTTTTCAAAAGAGCTGACTTCGACCATACCACTTCCGGAAAAAGCGGAAATC
>Ga0315284_10000757_pt1 | contig 44433 bp, 60 predicted proteins | sample YL17G09_16_MG_FD_203696 | JGI IMG/M metagenome (GOLD analysis project Ga0315284, IMG submission 203696) | Sediment microbial communities from Yellowstone Lake, YNP, Wyoming, USA - YL17G09_16 | ecosystem: Environmental > Aquatic > Freshwater > Lake > Sediment | place: USA: Wyoming | collected...
GTATGGTTTCGTTGGGAAGCAGTCGGTCTTTGCCAGAGACGTTGTTTTTAGATGAGGTTTTCGGTTCTTTGGCTCCTGCCATGCAAGACAGGGTGTTTGACCTCCTGAGACATCTCAGAGGGTATTTCAGTCGTATTCTGGTCATCACCCACAATCCGATGTTGCAGGAAAGGTTTGACAGAGTTGTTTGCGTTGAAAAGATTGGTGGAATCAGTCAGATAACATTGGGTTTCGTTTGCGAATAAGTAGCAGTAAGTTTTTATTATTTTTTACTGTTTTTATAAACGGAATGGGATAATTTTTATTTATAGGAGATGATTTCATGAAAGTAATCAGAAAGTCGTGGAAAGAGTCTGAAGTTATCGCTGAAAGGAACAGAAGACTTAGAGAAGGTCTAGATGTTAATGAACGTTGTTCAAAATGTAAATTCCAATGGTTTTTCTCAGAATATAATGAATGCCCAATTTGTTATAGGAATAATCATCAAGGAAAGGATTTAAGGAAGTTGCCAGTTATTAAAGATCTGTGAAATGGAGAATTGATATGAACATTTTTGTTCTCGAAGACAATGCAGACAGGATCAAAGAGTTTGCTTCTCGTTATATCAAGTACAGTCTTGTGATTTGCAACAATGTTGAAAAGGCAATCAGTATTTTGACCTTGATTAAGTTCGATATTGTATTTCTGGACCACGATTTGGAAGGTAAGGTTTATGTTCCTCCAACAAATCCAAACACCGGGACTAGAGTTTGTGAAATGATTGTCAAGGGGCCAAACAGTGATACACCAACGATAGTTCATACTTTTAATCATGTTGCGGCAGAAAGAATGATGGGAATCCTTAGATCAAATCCACATCATTCGATTATAAAATGGGAAGAATTCGGAACGAAGGAGTTTTGGGAAGAAGTTACAAAAGTCGAGTCGTATTGCGGCGATAAGTTGGTGGTATAATTGTTAAGTTAAAGGAGATTTTCTATGGAGATTGAACGTAGAGTTATAAGATATTACAACAAGGATAGTGGAATCTGTGCGACAATAAAATATGATCGATTTTTCGTTTTGGGTTATGTTCCTGACGTTGGTGTGAATGTTGGTATAAGTTTCAAGTGTGAAAGTTTAGCTGAATCAGATAGCGTTTTTGTTGAAGTTATGGGAACTAAATGTACTCCTTCAAAAGTTTCGGTGATAACTGACGATGGACTTGTTGTTCAGGTTCTTGTAGATTGTGGCAACGGATATTCTAAAGTTTTCGGAACTGGATGCTTTTTCGGATACATAGAAGATATTTTCGATCAAAGACCAAGGGAGATATGTTGATGACAAAAAAGATTCGGAAAAAAGCAAAAGTAAAAGTTCCAAGCAAGGTTGTTTCTTTGAGGGAAAAACTTCAGAAAGTTTATACGTACATAAACCTTGAAACGACTTGTCCTGGGCATTGTGTCTGTTGTCATATCGCTTGCCCACAGATGAACTATTCCGAATTCCTTGTCATTCTTGATAGGATTTACAATCACTTCCCAAAAGAAACAAGATTGTATATTCTGAAGAAATCAATCAAGTATTTCTTTTCTCAAAGTATCGTAAAACCATGCCCGTTACTTGACAATAAACGATGCTCATGCTATCTTGATCGCCCACTCTCATGCAGAATTTACGGGTTATGGCCAGAAGATGTTTATGAAGAACGTGTTACTAGGTTTATGTCAGTGACTGGAATGAAGAGAGAAGAAATCCCTCTGAACACTCAGTGCAAGTATGTGAAGCGTGTTGACGATTCAAAACCATTGACGAAGGAAATCATCGAAGGACTTTATCAAGCTTTGAATGACATTGATATTTCTGTTGAGAGGTATACGCAGGAGCAAGTTGACAAGAAATACAACCAGAGAACTTTTCATGATTGGTTTGTTGTAACTGTTTTTGGAGAGGATAATATTGCCGACATGTCAAAGTTTTTCCTGGCTGCTGAAACAAAAGAAATAGTTGATGATTTTGTAGCAAAAATGTTGGATCAAGTTGATTTGGTCGGAGACAAAGTTTTCAAGAGGTTATCATGAGCGACAGTTTTCCAGTCGGAATTTGTACCAGTTCTCACTACTACGAGGATTCAAAATCAATTAAATTTTTCCTTAGATTTGATAATGGAAGGGAGTACGGCTTTGAGTGGCCGATCACCATGTTCAGGTTCGCTCCAGAGATGGACAGGGATGAAGAAATGAGAAAAACTGCAAAATTGATGCATGGTAAAAAATTCAGCGTCAAAAGCGAAGAAAAGTGAAACTCCAAGCAGTTGGAATTGTTACCGGTTCCTGTCCGATCTGTTCGGAGTTGAAGAGAAGACTTATCCGTGATTTTGCTTTGAAAAAGATAGACCTTGAGTTTGTCGAAATTTCATACGATATTGATCCTAAAACGGCGGTTGAAGAGGCTTTGAAGTTTGGCATAGAAGAAATCCCCTCTTTCCTGATAGCTGAAGAAATATTCACGCCAAGTTATGATTGGAATCAGATTTTGAAGGTAATCAAAAACATTTTATGAATCTTCCACCGATAGAAGGTTTTGGTTTCATTGCAGATATAAGAGAACCAGCAGAACTTGGATCTTCTCTTTATCTACAAGGATGTAACTTCAACTGTCCGTACTGTTTGAACAGAGGACTCCTTTCCAGGAAAAACAATCTTGTAGATCCTGATTTTATCATCAATCGTTTGCAGTTGAGAATGGAACATCTTGTTGTTTTATCTGGAGGAGAACCTTTTATCCACGATAGCATTTTGGATTTGTGCGATGTTTTGAAGTGTCGTAATTTTGAGGTAGCTGTTGCTACAAACGGAAGTTTTCCTGATAAAATAAAAAAAGGAACAGAGATGGGGGTAATTGATCACGTCATAATGGATGTAAAAACCGTTCTTGAAAAGTCAAGGTACGAAGAAGTCGTTGGAAGATCTTTAAAGGAAAAAGAATTCAACAATATTCTTGAGAGTGTTGACTACCTTGTAAATGGTCCCTGTTATAAACCGTCTACAGAGTTCAGGACAACGGTATGTTCTAAATTTGTAAGTAGAGAGGATCTGATTTCGATAGCCAACTATCTTGGGAGTTCTGTTTACTATGTTTTACAGCCTTTTACGGTTCATCAGACTCTTGATCCGTCTCTTGCGGATAAGAAGTATATAGTTCCTTTTGAAACTCTGGTTGAGTGGTCGAAGAAACTTGAAAAGATAGTTTTTTCTTGTATAGTAAGAGAAGTATAATTTCTGGTTGAAAATAGAAGGAATATGAAAAAGTCTTTTCGTATTAGAGTATGTGAAGTTGGTTTTATAAAGACTCTAGCAGGAGGAACGATTATGATATTCGAGACTTTAGCCGCAATGGCAGATTACAACAACAATCTTAAATTCGATAACGATGCAAGTTTGTCCGAGTGTGCTGAAACAATAGGTGATTTGGAAGAAGTTGGAAAACTCAATACAAACAGTGATACTACAACTATGAATCTTTCAAATGGAAAAACAAGAGTTACAACTAACATAAAATATCTTTCTGACACGTATTTTATCCATGCCTTGCAACATAAAACTCCAAGAAGTGAGTTTCAGCCTAGTCTTGACATTTTTGACAACAAGGTTATTGAATACTAGAATTTGTTCATAAAAGTGTCTATGAATCCATCACACAAGATTTGACCATTTTTCCCTTTTGCTAACTCATTATATTCTTTCAGTAACGAAAGCCCTCCATCTTCTAGGGCTTTTGTGCTTTTTTTCAATGATGAAAGTCCGAAGCACCAAACTTTTCCACAGTCAAGACATCTGAATCCGACTTTAAAAACGGTAGGCTGTTCAGATCTGTTCCAGTTAATTATCCTTGGGTTTTGAGAACAGTTGTGATATTTTATACAATCTATAAAACTTTGTAGTGAAGTACATTCAGTTATGTTAGAAGTCATTTTGTTTCTCCCTCATAATATTTGATACTAGGAATGTTCTAGGCTTCCTTCTATAAGTTTTGTAGGATAAGCATTTTCGTTTTATGAATTAGATAAGTATGAATTGGTATCAATTACATATTCAAATGGAAAACATGAAAGTCGCTTCTGTTGATAAAGAAGCTGGTTTTAAAGATTTCTTTTCATCCGTTATGTTTGCAACGTCACTTCTTTTCGGCGGATCTAGCCTCTCTGAAGCTTCCGAAAAATCTGGAATTCCGGTTCAAATTATAAAATCGATTGATTTTGACAAAATGAAGGGGATGACAAATGAACAGAAAAAGCAGTACGTTGATGGTCTGAAAGGTGTTGCCAAAAAACCATCCGAATCCAAACAGTCACCTGTTATTTTACCGGAGAAAATGTCTATTTCAGATGTTCTTGCAAGAACGATTTATGCTGAAGCTGAGGGAGAATCATACGAAGGAAAGAAAGCGGTTGCTTCGGTCATATATAACAGAGCCAATGGTGATGTCGGAAAAATGACGAGTGTGGTTAAGGAGAGAAAACAATTTTCTTGTTGGAACGACGGTCCTCCTCCTAGAGGTCATGGTGATGCTTGGAATGACAGTTTGAAAATAGCAAAGGAATTGATCGGTGGAAACTTTGTTCCAACCACCAAGCATACTCATTATTACAATCCAAGTAAGGTTAACCCGAATTGGTCGAAGGGTGTGGCGAAAGAACGGATTGGAAGGCATGTATTTCTGACTATCTGATATGGTAGTCAACCAGTTTCATTTGCCACTTCGTTCCATATATAAAAGATCTTGATAAACAGAACAGTATATCGAGCTTCTTGTCTTCCATTTCTCTTAACTTTCCAAATCCGAAACATCCAAGGCTTACATTATCTAATATAACGAAAGCTCCCGTTCCAGTTTTCCACTCTTTGACTTGTCTGCAATAAATATCGTTTGCTCTGAAAACAGGAATCTCGTTTCCGGGACCATAAGGTTCAAGAACAGCTAGCTTGTCACAAAACATTTCGTCCAATCTCAGAAGGAAATCAGGATCTACTTCGTAGTCATATTCTGTCACAGGAAGACCTACGTTCTTGTCTTTTTTGTAGTCTTCAACAGCCAGATTAAACATGTCCCATGCTGACGATAAAGATTCGGGGTTGAGAGTGGCTCCAGCAGCCATTTCATGCCCACCATATTTTATAAACAATCCTGAACAGCGATCCATTACTTCTTTGATGTTGATGTTGTCAACAGATCTTGCACTCCCTTTGATTATGCCATTCTGGCTTCCGAAACAGATGGTTGGAACGTTGTGTTTTTCTGCCACCTTACTTGCGACTATTCCAACAATACTTGGATTCCAGTTTTCTTTGTAAAGAAGAGCGCAGTTTCTACCATTTCTATCTTTCTCAAACATTTCTATGGCTTCGTCCGCTATGACTTTCTGTATCTTTTTTCTTTCTTCGTTTAGGGATTTGAGTAGTTTGGCAAGTTCCACTGCTTCTTTTGTATCTTTTTTCCTAAAGAGTTGCAGCGCTTTTGCCGCCACTTTGATTCTTCCAGAAGCGTTGATCATAGGTCCGATCTTGTAACTTATGTCTTCAGTTGTACATTTTGTTTTGTCTAGTTCCGCAATATCAAACAAAGTGTTGATTCCAGGGTCTTGGCAGAATTTCAAAGCATTCAATCCGTTTTTGACAAGAATTCTGTTAGACCCGGTAATTGGACAAACGTCTGCGATAGTTGCAATGGCAGCGTATGGCATGTAATCAAGATGTGGGATTTTTTTGCTAAGCGCACACTGTCTGACCATTTGATAAATGAGACCTCCAGCACAATATGGAGTTGCTCCATTCATTCTTGGGTTAATGACAAAGTCTGCGTTGGATGAAAATTCATTTTCGTTTATGATATGATGGTCGATTACGACCAGATTGGAGTTAGGGAGATGGGATTTTATTTTTTCTATCTGTTTCCTTGAAGAACTTCCACAGTCGAGTATAATAACCAACGAGTATGGTTTTGTGCATATTTTTATGAAGTTAGTTACTGATGTTTCATTGAGTCCGTATCCATCGTCAACTCTGGATGGGAGGAAGATGTCAACGGAGTTTGCTCCAAGGTTCATAAGCAACTTTTCGCAGATAAAAGATGAAAGGATTCCGTCAGCATCATAATCACCAAATATTACAACGTCTTTTCCTGATACGTTGAGGAAAAACGAAGAAGTTTGTTCCATATTGAGAATAGAAGAAGGAGATTCCATCATTTCTATCGGACATTGAATAAGCAATCCTATGTCTCTCTTGGTTTTCACCCATGGCAAGTCTCTATTGGCTACCAAACTGCAAAAAACCGGGGCGATTCCCTGTTTTTTCAGAAGATCGTATTGTTTTTGCTTGTGTAGCTTAAGTTTCCAGTCCATAACATCTCCTTGCGCTTGAAAAGTCTGAGTCCCAGTGTATCTTATTATAACGCCTAAAATCGGAAAGTAAAGGTGACACCATGCATATAAATGACGATCTCTATGCCATCCTTGGCGTTTCCAGCGATGCCTCTGAAGAGGATATTAAGAAAGCATACAGGGAACTTGCCAAAGAACATCATCCTGATAAAAACAAGGGAAATAAAGAGTCAGAAGAAAAGTTCAAAAAAATATCTGCTGCATACGATGTTATTGGAGATTCTGATAAAAGAAAGCGGTACGATGATATTAGAAGGCATGGTAACGGTCCTCGTTTTGCTCAAGGAGATGGGTCGTTTCAAAGAGGTTCTGGTTTCTCACGTGGGTTCAGTTCTTTTTTCAATAACATAGATATGATGTTCAATCAGGGAAAACAAGATCAGAATTATGTTAAGAACCTCGATTTGTCGCTTGCTCTTGACGTGTATGGTGTAGCAAAGGGGAGAGAGATAACTGTAGAGTTTCCAATAGATGAATGCTGCGAAGATTGTGGAGGAAAGGGAAAAGAGAAAAATTCTAAGGAGTCTCGTTGTGTAAGATGTGCTGGAACTGGAGAATTCAGAACTATAAATGGGAACATGATGTTTGTAGTTCCATGTCCGGATTGTAAAGGAAAGGGGGAAATTTTCGAGAGATGTCTTAAATGCAACGGTGTTGGAGTCGTTCCGAAGAACAAAAAAATCGATGTTAAAATCCCTAAAGGAATGAGGGACGGTTCAACTCTTTGTGTTAGAGGAGTCGGACATTTCAGTCCTGGAACTAAATCGAGGGGCGATATAAATATTCATATAGGTATAAGCGAACATAACTTTTTCAAGTTGGCGAATGAAGATGTTCATATTCAGATTCCGGTAAAGTTTAAAGATTTGATTATAGGGACTAAGATAAAAGTTCCGACTTTATATGGTGACGCAATGGTCGATATTCCTCCAGAGAGTCAGAGCGGTTCGGTTTTCCGTCTTTCTAAAATGGGAGTTCATGTTTCTCCTAACAATCAGAAGGTTGGCGACATGTTTGTTCATGTGATTGTAGATATGCCAAAAGGATTTTCAAGCAGTTTTAAAGAAAAGGTAATGGAACTTGATGATAGTTCTGCTCAATACGAAATGGGCAATAGCTATTCCGAGATGCTGAAGGAAATAGAAAGAGAACGGTCTAATGAGAGTTAAGTACATTAAAGCTGATACTCCTGCAATTCCAGTTGAGAAAGAACCTGCTTTGTTAAAAAGTATGAACATTATCACTTATAACGGCAATTCAGTATTTTCTCCAAATGCTGAAGAAAGTGTCCGTAACGGTCTTATTTCGGCTGGGTTTATCGAAGGCGAACAGTTTGCTTTTTATAAAAACAGATTGTATTTTCTAAAGTCTATCGGGTTGGAAACTTTACAGGATATTTTAGCTTACAGGATAGATTTCAACGTTGCAAATAAACAAAAAGTTAATTTTCTTGATTCCAGTAATGCGCCAGATCTGACTGGAGAAGTTGAAGCAAAAGTTTGGGAGACAATCGATATATCAGGAGGTCTTTCGAAAATCAACGGTTTGTTGAACTTGATTTCGTCAACTTTAAAAAAAGTAGGATTTTCAGATAACGATTTCGTCATAAAAGGCGGAACCGTTCTTGTTAACGTTGAGAGCCGTAAAAGGGCTTCAGATGCTGGAGGAACAGATCTAGCTAGCAGGAGAATAGTAGATTGTGTTTTTCAGATTTTGAAATCCAACAATATTGTTCACGAAAAAAGCGATCTTTCAAGGATGATTACACATCATGGACTAACGTCTTTTTCAGATGAATCCTGGTCGGTTTATCCGTTCCCTGTTAGTAAAGATCAAACTAATCTCATCAATTTGTATCAGGAAAATGTAGTTGGTTGGTTGAAAGATGCCGGTTTCAAATCTGGTACTGATTATGTAATATCTTTGAAAGATAAAACTATCAATTTGAACAGGTTTTCAGACAAGTATAAAGATGTTTTGGACTCAATTCATCTTTTTGAAAATGAAAATGGATATTATAGTTCTTTTCCTCATTCGCCAGGAGAATGGCTTTCCCCGAATAAGAGGTGGAAAGAAGTTAAACTTTTCTCAAAAGATCCTGGAAATATCGCTTTGGACGATTTAATTTACGATCTTCACAGAATGGCTTTTATAGAAGGCGAAGATTACACTAAAATTGAGGATAAGTTGTTTGTGAATGTATCATCACGAAACTTTGGTACGTTGAATATTGTTCTTTTCAGGATTGCTAGAGACAAAAGATATGGAATCGATAACTTTGCAGTCGAATATCAGGATAAAAAGCCAAAAAAGATTGACACTTCAAGTTATTGGGGAAAAAACGTCTATGAAAACTTCCCGTTGTCTGACCCCGATTTATACATAGATATTGAGATGGAAAATATTTTTAAGACCGGATTAGAGATAATTGACGGAGAAAAACGAGCTATTCTTAGAAAGTTTTATGCAGAGAAGTGTATTGAAAGTCTTTTGAAAGCAGGAATATTTGAGTTTTATGCTACTTTCAAAGGAGAAGTGTACTATTTACGCTCTCAAGCAGACGAATTTGAAAAAATAGTTAGCGCATTTGATAAAAATTTGAAAGATTACCTTGCTATAATTGATAGCGCACAATCTGAAGAAGTAAAGGAACAAATTCTTGAAGGAATTATGGGAAAGGAAGATTATGCAGAGTTAAAAGCTTCAGGAAACGAAACTAATGCAAGAGTTGTTCTGAGTTTTTGGACTGATCCAAATTCGCCGTTTTATTTCATGAGACCTTTGTCAGATTTCGATATGAGCAGGGCATTGTCTTCCATAACCGAATATGATGATGTAAATGCTGCTAATGAATTTTCTTCTCTAAAAAGAGAAACGCAAATAGGTGTTGTTAGAGGTATTGTAGCAGATCTTGGAATATACCCAGGATACTCTTTCAATCTATTTCCCCCAACACTTACTACTTCTACTAATGAAAATCCGGTAATGTTTGAGGATCTGGCTATCAGTCGTTCAATTAGCTTAGGACACGATTACAAAAATCACAGAGGTGGAATTTATGAATATCTTATTGCATCAAACAATTTCAACTGTTTGAAAGTGAACTCCTTCTTGTCCGAGTTTTTGTATAATTCTGAAGTTTTGAAAGGGAAAAAACCAAGTTATTCAGTTCAGGCAGTTTCGTCAATATTTTTTGAGATGTTGAATGGAGTAAGGAATCATCCTCTTTTTGCACCTATTCCAGATAGTCCTAAAAAGACTAAAGAAAGAAACAACAGATTCTTTGATTTCATAAGAAAGATTGATATACCTGAAGACTTTATAACAATTGTTGTTGATATAAATGATCAGGTGTTTAAAGGGAAAGAAGAAGAGTTGAAAAATCTGAAAACTGTTTCTGCAATTAAATCGTCTCCATATTACAAAGAGATTGTCAGACTGATCAAAATGTATATCGCTGGTCCGCTTGCAGAAGTTACTTCTTGTCAACAAAAGGTTTGATTGATGGTAGTTAGATACATAAAAGCTCAAAATACAAAACTGCCTGAGGATAAAATTATGCCGATCCTCAGTAAGATGGTATTAGTCGTTGCGGCAGGAGCTGCAAAACTTTCTAATCAGGCGGTAACTGTTTTGAGGGGTTCTCTGTTACATTATGGTTATGTAGAGGGCGAAGATTTCGTTCTTTATCAAAATAATTTATATGTCTTGGCAAGTTTAGCTAGTTTAGGTTTAGATTTCAAGGGAAATATTTCTGAGGTTTTCAATAACCTTTCTCAATCTATTGATTATTATTCTCCGCAGGCAAGTACAATCCTTACGAATAAAGCAAAACAGAATAAAATCAGTATGCCAATTTGGAAAATTGTTGTTATCCCTGCTGTTGGAAACATAGACCAAGTTCTTACTGATTTGAAAAGTCATTTGGAATTGATAGGATATAATACGGATGTTGACTATACTGTTTCTATAGATAGGTTTTATGTCAATTATGCCATTCAAGGAACTAGAAATAAAGACGGAGTGGAAGTAGAAAAAACCTTTAAAGATCTTATGTCTGAAGTCTCAAAGTTTTTACATGGAGAAATCGGACTTCCAATTCCGGCTCGTGTAGTAAATCTACATTCTCTATTGGGCGATCATAAGTTGACTTCCTGGGTTGTCTTAAAGGAATTGGCAGATGTTATTCCAGATTTAGAGACTTTGTCTAAAGATTTAGAGGTTTCTGGTTTAGGCATTGCCGACTATGAAATTAAGTTTAATACAGGAGAAAACGGTGAAAGTTATGATGTTGGTTTGAACAGGCTTTCTCACAATTTTTATCTAGCCATGGAAATTCTGAATAAAGAGGCTGCAAAGTCTGGAAAGCATCTTCCCACTCCGGCAATTGATGTAAATGATTTTTTTCTGATTGCTCCGATTCTTCAGGAAAAAGATTGGAGAGCGGTTGAGTTTGTTTCAAGTGGAGATAGCGTTCCGATACAATTTAAAGAACTGGTGGAAGGACTTAAAACGAGAGGGTTTGTTGAAAATGACAGCTTTATGGTAATGGGAAATACTCTTTTTGTAAATATTAGAGCTGGAGAAGAGTTTATTGATCTTGATGGGGTATTTTATATTTTTGCCTCCTACGAAGAATTCAATATAAAAGATTATTCCATCAATTATAATGTTGGCAGAAAAGAGAAAAAGGAAATTACAGATCATTGGGGTTCGGTGATGCCGAATAAGTTTAACAGTGTTGGTTATGAAATGGCTATCAAAAAATACTTATTTAGATTGGAAGAAAACGAAACTAGAGAAGAGCGTTTATTCAGAATCTTTCATTCTGAATCTTGTATTGATAACTTAATCAAACAGAATTTACGGGACTTTTACGCTACATATGATGGAACGATCAAATATTCTTTGTCTGCTGCCACTTTATATGTTAATGTTTTTGATGCATTTAACAACCAAACTCAAAAAAATCTTGTCTTTGTTAGGAAACTAACAAATATAAAAGATAGAGAAAATTATGTTAAGAAAACGGTTGGTGAGTTGTATGACAAAACTCAACTTGAAAAATCAAAAATAGAATTTACTTCGATAAAAGATTTCTGGAAGACTCCTGAAAATCCATTGTCAACTTTAACTCCAACCGAAGATGATTTCGTCAAAATGTCAACTGCTTTGGAAGAGATGGAAAAAGATGAGGCGTTTTCATTTTATGAAATGTCACAAAGAGAAAAGTTGAATTATGTTCGCAAGATAATCTCGTCCTTGGGAATTATACCAGGATATGTTTTTAGTGGAACCGAATGGATGCTTAGTCCTGAAAAAAGAAATTATCTATACGAACTAGCTTCTGCCAGAAAGATAAAAGTTGATAAACAGATGTCAGATTCTGAAATTTATGAAAGCCTCCTGAAAAATAATGGACTTAATGCAGTTAAAATAAACGCATTTATTGGAGAATTCAAGTTTAACCTTATTTTGAAAGCGAGATCTGACGGAGTAGGTATTACAAACGATAAAGATATGTTCTTGATTGCCGTAGATTCTATTTTCCATTCTATTGTTCAAAATATGAAAACTCATCCGCTGTTTACTCCAATTCCTGGAGATGCTGTGAGAACAAAGGTGAGAGAAAAAAGGTATAATAGACTTGTGACAGAAATTTCTCGCAAAAATATTGCCGAGGAAGTAAGATCTTCAGCAGAAGAATTGTTCGATAAGTTGAATCCGAATATGGAAGAATTCAAAACGCTTAATTCATTCAAATTTTCACCGTTTTATAAAGATGTTATCAGAATGATAAACGTTGAGATATCCAGCAAAATATCGATTGCATCCTTTGCCAAGGACACTGTTACGAATTCCTCGACCTAAAAACTAAATATAAAAGGAGATCTGTATGTCCGTCTATATTCTTAAAGAGAAGACGTATGAAATATTCCCAAGTATTTCAAAAGAAGAATCTCAAGAATCTTTAAGCCCTCGGCAGTTAAACCAAATAGCTACCGTTCTGACAGAGCATTTCGGATGTTTTATTTTGTTTGGCATGTCGTTACAAGGAAATCCACAGGTTCTTCTCAGCGGGTCATGTGGAATGGAACATTTAGCTTTAAAGAAATTTGCTGAAGATGTTATTATGGGAGAAGCAAATGTAAATTTCGTTCCCCTTAACGGTCAGTCTGGCGAAGAGGAGGAAGATGACTAATATGGAAAAAACTTTTGTACTCGATGCTAACGTATTACTGCATGACCCTCAATCTATCCATTCATTTCAAGATAATAAAGTAGTGATTATTATTTCCGTACTTGCGGAAGTGGACACTTTCAAAAAGAACCCTGGACAATTGGGCGCAAATTCAAGAGAGGTCGCCAGAGAATTGGAAAAGATCTCTAAAAACGGAAACTTCTCGTCAGGAATACCTATTGAAAATGGTGGAATGTTGTTTGTTTATCCATACAATAAAGGTTCTCTGAAAATCAACTGTGATCAAAGTGTTGACAACAACCTTCTTTGTGAAGCCGCACATTTACGTTCGGTTGGCGAAAATGCCGTCATTGTTTCTAAGGACATAATTTTGAGAGTTATGGCGAATGGACTTGGAATTCCTGCTGAAGATTATGAAACAGATCGTAAAAATGTGGAAGACTACAGCGGTGTTTCTGAGATCCAATTGTCTGATGAAGATATAGATTTATTTGTTCAAGGTCCTTCTTTTAAACCTGAAGGCTATGTTGGATATCCCAATCAATACGTTCATATTACCAGTGTTTCTGATCCAAAAAAGAGTTTGCTTGGAAAAACTCTCAAAGATGGTTCTATTGCAATGTTGAGATCGAATGGTATCCATGCTTTGAATATTAGGCCTAAGAATATGGAACAGATATTCGCCATGGACGCTTTGTTTGACGATAACATAAAAATAGTCACTTTGCAGGGAAGATCCGGCACTGGGAAAACCTTGATTGCTATAGCGGCTGGAATTGCACAACTTTTAGACGATAAGTTTGCAAGGCTTTCTGTTACTAGACCAGTAATACCGATTGGTAATGATATAGGATTCATTCCGGGCTCTTTGACAGAAAAATTTCAACCTTGGATGCAGCCTATTAATGATGCTATAGATTTTATTCGTGAAATAGATAGAAAAAGTAATAAAAGCACTTTGTCAACTAAGTTTACTGACGATCTAATACAAATTGCTCCTCTTATGCATATGAGAGGTCGATCAATTCCTCACAGTTTTATGGTGATTGATGAATCACAAAACATTATGGCTAAAGAAGTTAAGACTATTGTAACAAGATCTGGAGAAGGAACTAAACTCGTCTTTACTGGTGATATCGAACAAATCGATAATCCATTCCTTGATATCAAGTCTAATGGTCTCAGTTATTTGATTTCCAAGTTCAAGACCTACGACATTCACGCCCATGTGAACCTGAGGAAGGGTGAGAGAAGTCAACTGGCAGAAATTGGAGCAAACATCCTCTGATCGCTTGACTTTCCTGGAAATGGAGTTATACTATTCCTTGGTTTGGATTGGTGTTTGTGTGTTTTTGGACAATCGTTATCGAAAATGTTAGGACGAAAAATGACTGAAAAAGAAATATATGATCATTTGATGAGTCGTAATATGTTTGTTTTATATTCCTTAAGAGGAAGTCAGCTTTATGGAACAAACATAGAGACAAGTGATTTCGATTATCATGGAATTTTCATGTATCCGAATGGAGAAAGTCTTTCTTTATACGAACCAACTGATAATTTTCAGGATTCGAAAGGCGATGTAGTCTTTTTTGAAATGAAAAAGTATTTTAGGATGGCTATGAGTGCAAACCCAACTGTACTTGAAATTATGTTCACTCCTAACGAATTTGTTAAAATAAGAACTGATATTTCAGATCTTATTATTAAAAACAGAAGTCTTTTCGTTACTAAAAAATGCTATTATTCGTTTAACGGATATGCGTTTAATCAGTGCGTGAAAGCTGTTGGTAAGAACAAAAAGGTACATGGAAAGGACAAATATTTTAACAAATTGGGGTTCGAAAAACTTCGTTCTTTGTTGGAAAACGATGTTGTTTCACCAGAATGGATAGAACAAAAGTTTTCAAAACATTTTTTGCAGTTTTTGCTTAAGAACCAATCTGTTCCGGTTACTTCAGCAACTTCTTTCAAACAGACGGATGAGGTTTTAATCGATGACGATATTCGTTTTTTACTTCCTCCTCGTCATGTCGATTATTGCTATTTTGTAAAGGATACTCGTGAAGGATTTCCGATGAGACCAGTCTTGTTGTCTGAAACCGGAATAGACCTCAAAAAATACAATTGCAGTTCGATGGAACATGTTGGTAATGTTTTCAGGTTGTATTTTTACGATCAGAAAGCTAACGGAATCTTTAAGGATGGTAAAGTAGTTTGTTCTTCTATTCCGATTGAAGACGAAGTTTCGCACTTTTCCGGGCTTCTGATTTATGCTAACAATGAATATGAATCTGCCAAAAAGGATTGGAAAAGTTATTTCGAGTGGATGTCTGAGAGAAATGAAAGTAGATGGAAGGAATCCGATGAAAAAGAATTTTCGTTTGATCACAAAAACATGCAGCATTTAGTAAGACTTCTTCTTTCTGGAGAAAATATTGCCAGAGAAGGAGAACCTATTATCAGGTTTTCTGGAGATAAATTGAAATTTTTGAGGGAAATCAGGGAGGGGAAATATACTTACGATTATGTTATGAAGTTCGCAAATGAAAAAATGCAAGAACTACAGACTTTGTTCGAGAAGAGTTTGCTCCCCGATGGATGCGATAAGAAGAAAGTCTGCGATTTGTACGACGAAATCGTTTCGATGAATGGATGGTAGGCGCAGTTTTCCCGCTTGTTTGTTGTAAAATACAGAGTCATTGTGACTATTTTTTGCCTGACCGTAAGATTTTTCAGAAATTCGACTTGTATTTTGTTGGTTACAGACTATCTTATATTCAGTTAAAAAAGCGGAGGGAGCATGTCAGATTTAGACTTGTCGTTTCTCAGAGGGACCACTATAGAAGCGGTTGACATCGAGACTACAACCCATATTGTTTCTAAAGCGTTTGTCAGGGAGTTCGGGATTGCCGAGTTCGTAGATGGCGTTTATGTCCAGGGCAATTCCGGATTGTTTTCTGGTGGAATGTCTGAGCCTGGAGCACTGGCAGTTCATGGAATAACCGATGCGTCTGTAACTGGTAAACCGACTTTTGCTTCCAGAGCCTCTAAAGTTGAGAAAGCTTTGAGCGGTAAAATTCTCATGGGACATAATATAGAAAAGTTTGATCTTCCTATAATTCAGAGGATCTTATCGAGTCAAGGAATTAAGATAACTGGTTCCGGTCCTGGTGGAAAGATTCAGGTAATAGACACTTTGTTAGCTGCAAGAAGGTATCTTCGTGTTTCAAGCAATAGATTGCCGGATCTTTGTGCTATGTATGGTATAGCGCATGGACATCATCGGGCTCATGGAGATGCTATGAGTTGCTGGAATTTGTTTTTGAAGATTGTAGAAACAACTGGATATAGAGATTTGAATAGGTATATTTCATTAGTTTGAAAACAAAGAAAAAGGAGAAAACGATGAAAAAGCAGAGACTGTATACGAGTTGTGTCTTGGAAAAGAAGGTTCTTCCAGATGGGAAGAAAGTATGGGTTTGGATGGATGACGCCGAGAGCGGTACAGAGGCTCTAAAGAAGGTTAGGGAGTTTGCAGAGAACAATCCAGACAGAGCTTTCTGTGCCTGCAACATGTGGCCAGCAGTGATGACCAAGGCGGTGACAACATTCGTTTACGTTGATCCCGAAGATCCTTCTAAGATGTTGAAGGACTCTGATGTTGCGGTTGAAGACGATACCGAAGAAGAGGAAAACGGGAAGTTGGTTTCGTCAACTCTACCACCGCCACCATCGCCCCCAGAACCTCCTCCAGCAAGAGTAATTGTTGAGGGAGTTAAAGTAGTTGCACAACCAAAAACTTATCCAAAGGCTGAAGTAAAAGTTGAGCCAAAACCTGAAGTAAAAGTTGAACCAAAACCTGAGACAAAGCCGAAGACTGCGGAAAAACCTGCCGAGAAATCTGCGACAAAGTCTCCTGCGAAACAGGAAGCCTTCAAGGATCTTTTCGATGGAACCGGAACTGAAGAATCTTCCGATACGCAAGAGGGAACTTTTGCAAATGAGGACAAGATAGATCCTGATGAGAACGAAGAAGAAGGTGATGGCGGAGTTCCAAAAGGTTTGTTCTAAAAACATCTTTCTTCAATGATCATTTGTAATGACATATTTGAAGGTGATGACAAACAACTTGCAGAAAAAAGCTTCCTCGGAATAATTTCCTCGCTGGAAAAAGCAAAGAATAGTTCAAGATCTTTTTTTCTTGTGAGTTCAAGTTTCGTTTTCGACAGAACCATAAACAAGGAATATACGGAGGGGTCTAAGCCTAACGGCAAGACCCCTTCTTCTTTGTTCCTTATTGAAGCTGAAAAAAGGGTTCTTGATTATTCAAAAGGATATGTATATAGAAAGCAGGATTTATTTTCAGAGATTCAACCATTGATTGATAAAATGATGGCGTTTAAAGAAGAACCTGTTTTTTGTGAGGAATCTCTTAGAATTTTGTCAAACGAAGTATATAATGATGTTCTTAATTATGCAATTACACAAAGTTTTGGAGAACAAAAGATTTTACATATCGCAGTTCCTACAAAGTTTCCTGTTCATACAATTTGGTTTCATGTTAAAGGTTTACCTTTTAGAATAAGTAGCACAAATCCGAATTTTGTCTTCAAGGGAAATATCGGGTTTATATCTTCAAAAATTCTGAAAGAATTCGGTTTTTATAACAAGTTTATTTTGAGAAATCATAAAGAAGTTCTTTCCTCTCTCGGGAAGCTTTCTTGCATAGGGGTTGAAAATGACAAAGCAACAAATCCTTAAAGTATTAAGAGATAGATATGAAAAAAAGTATGTATCGCCTCTCATTTCAAAATTTCCAAAGCCTCTTGTTATGTTTGATGAAAAACAGGTGAGACTTAAAAAGCAAATAGACTTGATGCTGGATAAGATAGATCGATCTGAGATTTGTTCGGAATGTAAAGGTAGAGGCGTAATTTTTGAAGAAAACGACCATATACTAAAAGAAGACCCTTCATGGAATTCTCCGTGGATTCATCCTTCTGTAGACCAGAGAGCGATAAAGAATGATAGATGTATGACGTGCTTTGGTGATGGGATCTTGATTTCTGAGAAAGTGAACGATTCTTATCGTGGAAAGGTGTTACCAGCAAGGTCGGGGTCTTTTGTTCGTTTGTCAGATGTTGATGATTTGGTTTGTGAGATTTGTAGAAATAAATTGAATTGGGTTTGGAGTGATGATTTGGAAGATCCTATATTTGAAGCTGTGTGTCATGGAAGGGTATATACACTCAAATGCAGTCTGTTTTCTGTTTCGATCAAAATGGAGCAAGGAAAAGAACTGACAAAAGTTGAATATAGATAATTAGTTCCTTTTGGATTTCATGTAATGATAGCAATAACAAGAATCTATAACAGAAACGGGGCTTATGTCGAGGATTTTGACTTTTTGGATTTCGGCAAAATTTCTGCATCTTCATATCGTGAACCACAAATCATCTCACTTAAAGCCGATAAAGTAGATTCTATTTCTGGTATCAGGTTAAAGATCGCTTTCTCTCAAAGCACGGATGTTAGTGGTGGTTTTGTAGAATATTATACGAGTAAAGATATCATTCAGGATTTTTCCAATATCAAAAAGAAAACTTTTGAATTGGATCAAGTGATATCTGTTGACAATTTTACGGCTGACACATCTGAGTATGTTTACATATGGGTAAATCCACAGAAAGTTACCTTTCGTGGAAACATGGTTTTGAAATTCGAGTGGGATTTCAACTATGTTGAAGTGTCGTCAAGTTCTTCATCTTCTTCCAGTTGTCAATATGGCGAGTTTATTACAATTTCTCCTTTCGAAGATTTTTCTATCAGTGTAGAAGATTGTGAAATTGCTTATTTAAAGTTTGTTCTTGGATATAGCGATTATAGCACTTTAACAATCGATGGAGATGTTTTTTCCGTGGAAAACGATGGCGGTTGTATGATCGTAAACGATGTTGTTTTATGTGGCGACGGAGATTGCGAGGAATTCGATATAAATGGACACAGTTATTGGTTTTGCCTAATGGATTACGTGAACTTCGTTGTCCGTGTTTACAGAGATGGAGACTGTTCTCCTTTTTCTCATTTGTTGTTAACGACTGGAAACGATTTTGTGTTGATGGCAGGAGTAAGGCTGCTACTTTTGGAAGATACAACTGTGCCGAAAGATCAGTTGTTGATGACGGACGGAGATACTTTTTGGTTTGTTGATGGAACTGGATTTTATCTTCTTGGTTCGTCTTCAAGCAGTAGTTCAAGTAGTTCGTCTGAGTCTCCTTGATTGGGATGAGAAAAGATGTCGATATCAATAGACAAATATTTACCCGAGGTAACTGAAACAACATCTATCGCAGATGTTGATCTTATATATATTACAGGAATAGCAACTGGAGACTATAAAGTTTTTTGCAAGAATCTGAGAGGTGTGTTGAATCCATGTCTGGCAATATCTCCGAGATCGTATAGTTCAATATTGCTTGCAAGCGGTTGTGCTGGAAATTGGTATTCTAATCAGACTGCAATCGTGTCTATATTTTTCAAACTTCCTACGGCTGTAAGCGGACTGTTGGTTAGTTTTGTTGTTGAGTCGGCTTATTATCTTACTATAACTCCGCAAGCTGGAGATAAAATAGTATCTTTAGCAGTTGATGGACAAAGTATAAGATCCAATGCGTTGCAGGATTCAATTGTTTTGAAAGCAACAGATAACGATTGGTATGTCATCAGTAAAAACGGAACTTGGAGTGCGGTTTAAAAATGCCAAATCGATCAATACCAGAACTTACAGAAAACACTTCGCCAGCATTGACAGATTTGGTCTATTTGGCGAAGAAAAGCTATCTTGGATTTTATCTCGACAGAAGATGCTTATTGAGCGTATTAAAATCATTTTCTGTTTTTTGTAGAACGATAAAAAAAGGATCGAGTTATGTTGTTTTGTCAAGTGATTGTGATAAACGCTGGGTGTCAAACAATGGAGCGTTGGTAAATATAACGTTTATTCTGCCTGCGACCGTAGTCGGGGCTGAGATCGGGTTCGTGGTCGAAGAGGCACATAAAATAACTATTTCTCCTCAGTCTACGGATAAAATCATGCCTACCGGTGTAACGGATGGAGTTTCCATCCAATCGTCAACGCAAGGAAGTTCGATCTATTTGAAAGGATACGTCGATGGCTGGCTCGCTGTCTCCGAAACTGGAACTTGGGCTGCTGTTCCGTAGAAAAAATGAGAAAAAAAACGGTTGATCACTTGGCAGCTATCATTATCTCGTCTATATTAGAGCATGGTAGTACCTATATGCGCCACATCCCGGAGATGATTAAGCATTGGGAAGGACCTCTGGATGAAGACAACATTTTCCTACACAGAGGATTGATAAGAAATTTCGGTAAGAAAAACGCAGAAAAGATTATGGGCAAATTAAAAGATCTCAACATACATTCTTTGTTTAATAGAGATTTCTTTCAAGGGATAATTGATGGTCTTGGTTATGAATCTAACCTCACAAGGATTATTTTTTACGGTCGTTCCGGTCTTCGTGAGTTTTTAGAATCTTCAGAACATAATTTCAACGTCAAGTTCGGGAAGTATAAGAATAAATTAAGAAATCAAACGACGACTCTTAAGTTTTTGTCTCTTCAAATAAGAGGAGAGCTAGATAAATATTTTGCTGGAGTTTTGTCTTCTTCAGTTCCGTTTATAAATGAAAAAGGAGAAGTTTTTTGTAGTGTCAGCAAGAAATGTGGACAGAATCTGAAGAAGTTGGGAATATATTACAGAGAATATGAAAAAAATATTATAATCTCACCGTTCTATCTTTTTATTTTTAGCGGAGATTTGCCGGAACCGATTTACAGAGAATGGTTGTCGTTGCTGGATTCTCCTGAGTTTCTGAAAATGGAAAGTGCCAGCATTGATGCTTTAATGAATTGGAGATTTGTTTTCGGATCAAAGGTTTTTAAAGCCGGAGATTTGCCATACTTACAATCGAGATCGTATTACTATAACAGTTTGGGTATAAAGTTGGAAGACCTAAGTAAATTTTTATCTGAAAAACAGTTTGATTTTGTTGATGAAAGGGTGAGAAATCGAGTAAAAAGGTGGTACAATATAAGTGTACCACAAACAGGTCCGATTTCAAGCCCAAAATAAGGCTGATAAGACCCAAAAAGGAGAAAAAAAATGAGCGAGATGAAGTTTCAAGTCTATGATTTTTCGGGAAAAGTTCGCAACAGGTTTGTTGTGAACGAAAGAAGTTTTACGGGAACAGTCCCAAAGGTCACTAAAAAACACCACATTATGATCGTTGACAGATCGGGATCGATGTATGGTTGTATGAATGACCTCAAAGAGTCTCTTAAAAAGATTCTTGCTCTTCATGAATACACGGACGAGTCAATGCTTGTATCGCTAGTTTCCTATAGCTCAAAGGGAGACGTGACGGTACATTTCCAGGCTAAACCTGTGACCCAGATAAGCCCTTCAGAAATCGATAGGCTGAGAGCGACGAATATGACGTGTATTTCACAGTCCCTCGAATTGATCAGAGGAATGATCGACAAGAACCACGCTACTGGAATTACTCTCCACTCTGATGGTTTCGCAAATGATCCATCTTCGTTTACGGAGAAGAATGCTATCTTTGCAGCTTGTGCTCAATTGGCGAAAGAAAACGTCTTCGTGAACACGGTAGCGCATTCGGATTACGCTGACTTCCAACTTCTTTCGGCAGTTGCCAATAAAGTGTCTGGTCGTTGTGTTAAAGTTAATGGCGTCAAACAGCTTTACGATTCAATCGTTGACACTTTCAACGTTTTGAAATCTGGAGCGTCCGCTGTTTCCCACGTTGATTTGAATCCGGACGATTATTTGCTATATGTTTCGCCAAGCGATGGCAGAATCATTGGTGGAGCCTCTGGAATGGATTTGGCGGCGGTTGATCCTGCTCATCCCGGAAATATGTATGGACTGAAGGAAGTTGATGAAAAGACGTACAACGCCAATTTTGCTCCTGAAGTACAGGCTAGTCCGGTTGTTTATGCGTTTGCCAGAGCCAAGTTGGCAGAAGGCAATGTCAATATGGCGAAGTATCTTCTTGCGAGTATCGCCAATGCGGTTCTTTTCGAGACCTATTGGAGAACCTCTACGTCTTCTGATCTTGCGAAGTTAGCTAAGGCTCTTGAGGAGCAGGCTTTTGGGAAAGTGTCGAATTCGGTCGTTTTGGATAAACCGATTGTAATAAAAGACACGGTTACTGTTCTTGACGTTTTGTCTGTTATAGACAAATACAAAGGGGCATTCGTACTTTGCGTTGACGAGTTCCTAAAAGGATATGACAGGAGAGGAATCAAGAGAATAAATGGTTATAGAGATGACAACGGGAATCTTGTTGAACCGTGGCTTGAACTTGATTTAACTGGAGATAAGACAAAAGCATCGGTTACTGGAATTGATGTAAGCACTACTTCTGCTAATGTAAGTCTCTGTGTTATTCAGAAATGCAGATTGATAAAGAGAGCCGAGAGAACTCCAATTACACAGGTTGCTGGAGTTATGGTGGATTCTCTAACATCATTCAGATCGTATACGGTTGTTGGGGATGGTGAGTTGACGGTCAACTGTATTCCGGTTTATATCAGTGACAAGAATGCTTTTGAAGAACTTAAGAATCTTGGAGTCCTTACGACTACAGATAAGTCTCTTGGCACTCAAAAAGCTACTTCATTTGAGTTTTCCACCAAGTATGAGATTGTGTTGAGCAATCTTCCGATTACTAAGATTAGTATCGATTCTGGCAAACTTGATGGTGTTATCAAGGAAATCTTCCTTGCAAAAATTCTTGGAAGCTTCTTCAGTTCGGCAGTAAAGGAAGAATCTGTCACTTTGACAGCCGAGCAAGTTGCAGAGTTGACAAAATACTATCTCAGTAAAAATCTGAATATCAATTTCCCGACTACAACTCCTTACGTAAAACTTGATGATGCGATTTCTTCAGGTAAGATTGATGTTAGATCGTCCTTCAAGATTAGATTCGGAACAAATGGAGTTTATGGAACCGACTCTTTCAGATCGGCAAACGATTTCATCGAAAGAATGTATGCTCCTGTCGGATCGGCTAAAGGCGATGAGTACGACTGCTCTAAGGTTTTGGAATGCATTCAGTGGACAGAAAAAGCTTTGTCCACAAAGAGCAAGAGCACGGTTGCTGACGGTTTGCAGAAAATGGTTTTCGATTTCCTGTTACTTGGAAAGAGAGATACGGCTGGAGTTGCTCCTCTTCTTGAAGAGGCAAAGGCTGACTCCGTTGTAGAAATTATTAACAATTGTGCTATGAGGAAGTCTAGCAAGGAAAATTTGGTGAAAGCATTTACTGATGCTGCCAAGGCTGTTGAAAAGTATTCTCAGAAACTTTACATGGAATATATGTTCCCTGTGACATTCTATGTCGGCTCGTTCGGTATGGCTCCTGACGAGTGGAATTCTCCTGTCCTTTCGGCTGATGCTGTCAAAAAGCAATGGCCTGATGCAAAGATTGGTAAGAACGAAACTGATGGCTTGTTCTTCAAGACGGGAGAAACGGTATTTGGGATCACTGCTGAGAAACGATACGTTTCCATTGAGTGATAGCTGAGGTTGATAAAATGGAAGGGGATGCGTGAGCATTCCCTTCCTTTCATAAAGGAAAAGAACATGGGTAATCTTGTAGTTAACTGTAAATATGATCTTGGTAATATTTGGAATCCAGTAGTTGAAAAGACATTGGAGACCATTCGTGAGTTTGCTTCAGATTCTGGTGGAAATGTTGAAATAGAGTCTGTTAAAAGAATTGGATGCGATTTGTTGGTCAATTGCTCTTTCCCAACTTTTGATAAAGATGGGGAACATGGTTTTTATGACCGTAAACTTGTTTATGCTGTTGAAGGGTCGCTTCATTGTTGTGAAAACAAGCTTAGAGTTCTTTGTCCTAAATGTGGTAAAGATAAAGGATTACCTCCATCTTTTACTGTTCGTCCAGGATTTTGTGAAGAATGCAGATCAAAGATTGTTCCATCTGACTATAAGAACAATGTGATTGTCTGTATGTCTGGTAAAGCTGGAAGCGGGAAAGATACAGTTGCAGACTATCTTGTCAGTAAACATGGATTTGTGAGGACGGCCTTCGCTGATCCTTTGAGGGATATAGTCCAATTGGTTTTCGTTTTGGACCATGATAGTGTGTGGGACAGAAAGTTGAGAGAACTTCCTTTGAAATATCTTCCGAATTATACAAATAAAGAAGTTAAAGAATCTGTTGATGCCGGATTTGTTAACTTTCCAAATTTGAAACCTGAAGAAGTATTTGATTTTGTTGCAAAGTTTGGCTACGATCCATATGATACAGATTTCTATTGGTCTGTCAGAAAACTTCTACAATTTATTGGAACGGAAATGTTCAGAAATATGATCAATCGAGATACTTGGGTAATGAATTTTACTCAAAGGATTGAACCTGGCGTAAATTACGTTCTGACTGATTGTCGATTCCCTAACGAATTGGAGTGGGTTAAATCCAAATTTGGAGGAAAAGTTATATTTGTTGAGGTCGTTCGTCAAGGATGTGACGGAAAGGGAGTTGGTCTTGAAAATCATGAATCTGAAAGATATAAACTTCCAGCAGATGTGGTTCTTGAAAATAATGGTACTTTAGAGGAACTGTACGATAAAATTCAAAAGGTCGTTTTGAATAAGGTATAAGTTAGAGGATTTATCCAGAAAGTTAAGAATTAGTTATCTTGATATTGTCTTAGCTTGGAAACAAAGATGTCGAATTCTACACTACCAAAGTTAACTGAAAAAGTCGTACCTGCACTTACGGATTTGACTTATGCTGCCAAGGATGATGGTGCTGGTTGGTATACCGATTCTAAAATGTCGGTTTCGACCATGAAAACACTTTTCAGTATTTCGTCAATCGTAGAAAAGACTGCTAACTATTCTATTCCAATAAGTGAGTGCGACGGTAGATGGTTTTCAACAAAAGGTTCTTCTGGAAACATAAAGTTCACTCTTCCTGCGACTCAGGAAGAAGTTGAAATAGGATTTATAATGGAAGAAACTTTTCGAACAGAGATAAAGCCTGATGCAAATGATAAGATACAACCGGTATCTTCAGTAGATGGACAAAGCATTTATGGAATGGATTATGGCGGAACTATCCGTCTAAGAGGCGTCAGAGACGGTTGGCATGTCATCTCAAGCTACGGGACTTGGAACATCACCGGGGTCTGAGGCTGTCAGAAAAAGTTGCATGACCGCTTGCATTCTGCTGTAGGTGGTGTATAATAGTTGACATGTAAGAAGGAAAGTGAAAAGTTTTAGAGTATATAGGAAATAGGAAAAGGAAGTTTCCGAAATGAAGAAGCAGAGTTTACAATCGAGTTTGCCACAGTCTGAACGACTCCCAGAGCCGTTCTCTCCTGGCTATCTTGGTTGTTGAACAAGCCGTAGAAAAAGTTCAAATAACCCCAGGAGTTAGCTTCTGGGGTTATTGTTTTTAGGAGTTAAGTATGAAAAAGATAAAGGAACAGGTGATTGAGAGGCTTTATTGTATTAAAAGATTCAATAAGTCAGGACCGATGTCAACTACCACTTGTTAAAACATCGTGGTTGTGATGTGACGAACTCATGTAAAAGTTGACTAGACTCAGAAAGAAAGGAGAAAAACTTTTAATCTACGTTTGAAAATCTAAAAGTACTTCAGGACGCTTACAAAGAGTGAGATGAAAATTTCGCTTTCCCTAATCCTGAACCCTACGCTAGAATCGTTTAATAGCATGATTTTCTTCTAAGTCCAGTTTGACTTAGAAGAAGATCTAAGAATTTCAAACATTGTCGAAGGGAGATATATGGGTTATCAGTTTCCCGGTTTATAACCAAAGAAAACTGAGAAAGGAGAATGGTAGATGTTCGTACCAGTAGTAGATAAAAACAACAAACCTCTTATGCCTACCAGGATCGGTAGAGCCAAGAGATGGGTTATTTCCGGAAAAGGAACATTTTTCTGGAAAACGTATCGGCTTTGCGTTCGTCTGAACGTTGATCCTTCAGATACAGAAACGCAAAAAGTAGTGGTAGGTATTGATCCGGGATCAAAAAGAGAGGCGTATACGGTCAAGTCAAAAGGACATACGTATCTCAATATTCTGTCTAAAACTGTAGACTGGGTAAAAGACGCACTTGAAGTCCGTCGTAATATGAGAAGAGTTAGACGATTTAGAAATTGTAGAAGAAGAGAATGTAGATTTTCTAACCGTCATGAGCCGAAATTGCCGCCAAGCACAAAGGCTCGTTGGCAGTTGAAGGTGAATGTCGTTAAAAACCTTTTTAAGGTTTTACCAATAACCGATATCATTGTAGAAGATGTTAGCGCTAAGACAAAACCTGGAAAGCGAAAATGGAACGAAAGCTTTTCGCCGTTGGAAGTTGGAAAAAAGTGGTTCTATAATGAAATTGCCAAACTTGGCAATCTAACAACGAAACAAGGATATGAAACAAAAGAATTAAGATGTTCTTTAAATCTTAAAAAGGACAAAAATAAACTTTTGGATAGTTTTTATTCACATAACGTAGACGCTTGGGTATTAGCCAATAACTTGGTCGGAGGACACTCTCAACCAGACAACATCTTTATAGAGAAATTTATTCCGTTACAATTTCATAGAAGACAATTACACGTTTTTCAGCCTGATGTTGGTGGAAAACGTAAAAATTATGGAAGTACGATAAGTATGGGGCTAAAAAGGGGCTCTTTGGTAAGACATAAAAAGTATGGAGTAGTATATATAGGTGGAACTATGAACGGAAGGATATCCGTTCACGATGTAAGCGTGGGAAAAAGGTTGGCCCGAAATGTTAAAGTTTGTGATTGCAAGTTTTTAACATTTTGCGTGATAAGAAAAGAGAATGTTATATAGTATGATTTTGTCAGCGGATCTTTGAAAACTGAATAAACAGCAAGGGCGACCGTGACTATGTAGTCATCCGTTCGCCCATGATTTCGGAGTGAGGGCTTAATGGTAAGCCGTCTGGCCTGGGACCAGAAGTAGTGCGGGTTCGATCCCCGCCACTCCGACCATAAGTTCCTATCGTCTAACGGCTTAGGACTTCTCGTTTTCATCGAGAGAATAGCGATTCGACTTCGCTTAGGAACAACAAATTTATGGAGGACAATTAGAAGAACGCTTTCAAACAATGTAAAAGGAGTAACGACAATGAAACTTGTGATTCAGCAATGTAATGATTGGACTCACTCCTTACTTGTCGATAAGGACAGTGATAAGGTTGTAGTTAGGTTTGAATATGACGATCAAGCCATGCAGGCGATGGAACACGTTGTAAAAGCTTTGAAGTATGCTGGGATAGAAGTTGGAGAAGAAGACATCCCTGAAAAGGCATACGTTCATGATGCAAACGGTACTATCCTTAGAGAAGGAGTTTCTGTTGTAACTGTTCTCGGAGATAAGATTTCCAAGGACTGGTTGCCAGAAGCTCATCAATTCAGAAAGTTCGGAATGAAAGGTACTATAATTAAAGAACATAACTCACATGGACTATGTTTTGATGTTCGCCATTCAGATGGAAGTGTGGGTTGTTACGATCCGTGGGAACTGGTTGTTGTAAAATGATATATGGCCGGGTGGCGTAACTGGAGAGCCGCCGTAGGCTAAGAACCTGCGATCCGTAAGGGTGTGAGGGTCCGAGTCCCTCCCCGGCCACCAAATTTGAAAGGAAACAATCATGTTAATCAATATCATTCGTCTGGAAGATTTCAGAGACAAGTTCGAAGAGTGGAAACAGTTTCAGTATGAGACTGATCCTATGCTTAAAAGTGTGACTGATTTCCTTGGTAAGAGACCAGAAAATATTTCTGAGGAAGCGGTTCTACTCTCAATAGTACGTGATGGCAAGACGGAACTCAGGAAGTAGGTTTTTGAAAGTAAATCTGAGAATATAAACAATTATGGCTAAGCTTTCCTGGTTGAGAATAAGAAACAAGTTTGTTTATTACAATAACAGATTTGTTTTATTCTTTGGATTTTGTCCAAAGTGTTTCAACATAGTTAACTATACTCAATCTGGAAGACCGTTATGTCCAAAAAGTTGCAAGTGGTTGTAAATGTGGTCGAGTGCTGTAATTGGTAACCAGGATAGGCTCAAACCCTATTGGGCTTCAAATGCTCGTGAGAGTTCAAGTCTCTCCTCGACTACCACAAAAAAGGAAAGTTTATATGTCAGAACAAACTTTCAACGATTGTAAGCATCTCAAGAAGCTTTTAGTGGCAGAAACAAAAGTTATTAAGGATCATTTGGCCGAACATAAATGGTTTCAGCATATTCCAGATGAGAATCGTGGAGTTGCAGATTTTGTCGAAAAGTACGGTTGGATAATGAGAGAAATGTATTGTGGTTTTGCATGTCAAGATCGTTTTGAATGTCGAATCGCTAGACAATTCATTCAAAAGGAGGAAAAAGATGAAGAGGAAAAAGCTGTCACGGACGAACAGCAAAAAAGTCCTGAAGGCTGAAAAACTGATTGAAAAGAGGTATATGTGGGGAGCAGTTGATCCTGAAGCGGTTTCTGGGAATGGAATCACAATTACCATTTCTGAAGGAGCTAACGAAAAGAATATTTTTGTAGACGCAAAAACTGGGAAGATAATTTAGGAGTAGAAGTCAAATGACTAACAACCGAATGAATTGTTCTCTTTGGAGAGCTATTCGAATTGGCTATGTACGAGCTATGATTTGTTACTGTAACGCTTGGGGCTGGAAATATTTTTGGAAGGACACCTTCTTCCCATACGAGAAATTCCATCCAATGTTGTGTTTTGCGCATGGCGGCTCTTCTTCTTGTGAGAAAGTTAATCGAGAGCGTGGATTTACTTGTCCAAAGTGCTCTAATAATTGTAAGGTGTGACAGATCAATTGTTAGGTGTGACGGATCAATATGGAGAAAAACGATGCAAAAAGAATGGTTGACGAGAAAAACTTCGTTTGAAGAAATTATTGCTGAAAGAAAAGAAGCACGAGATTCAATGCTTAAAAGGGGATTTGACGTATCTTGGTTTGACGAACCAGACGAAGAGACTTTGTACTTGAAAAGTCAGGTTAAGGAAGGTGATGAGTTATGGTGTTTCCGGAGTGACGATGAGAGTTGGAATCAGCTTTGTGGAAGGGCTGGCGTGTGCATCGTCAGAAACGGAAAAATTGTTACAAGTTGGGTTAGTGTTTTGAGTTAATTATGGAGAGGTGCGATAATTGGTAGTCGGGCACTCTCGAAAAGTGTTGCTCCTAGAAATAGGGGCTGAGGGATCATACCCCTCCCTCTCCGCCAATAAAAAGTTTAACCCCATGATGTAAAGGCTGCATATCAGATTTTGATTCTGATCGTCCTGGTCCGAATCCAGGTGGGGTTGGTAGTTTAATGGAGGGTTGACAGAGCCAGGAATTGTGTCCGATTGCTAATCGGAAGCCTTCCCGATAAAAGGGAAGCGGAGATTCGAATTCTCCACCCTCCGCCATAAAATGTTGACAGTAAATAACTTAAGAAAGGAAAGAAAAAGGAGAACGACGTGGATAATATGACGGAAAGAATCGGTCAACTCAACGATTCGATGAAAATTGTCAGAGAAGAGTTTAAGCGCCTTGATAGATATTCTAAAGAAGGATGGCTTCCTTGCGCCGTACCTCTTTTGTCAGCGATTCATGAACATAAAGTAATGCGATTGAAGTTTCTTCTTGATATCGAAAAAGATTTCGTTATTCCTAGTGGAATAATGGGTCTGGCAGGTGCCGGTCCAGCGGATTACACTTTTGTTGATGGCGGTTGTTTTCAGAAGGAAGTATAAAATAAAAGGACTGTTGAAAACGAAATGTCAACGTTGTGGAAGTGATAACATTGTGATGATTGTATGTAAGTGCCCTGATGGTTGGAGCGCCACTATTAAGGGAAAATATTATGAGTGTCCAGAGATTGGAGAGATTGCTGGCGTTGAATATGTAGAACCAAAAATATGTTTAGATTGTGGTCAGTGTCAGGGAAAGTTTCCTGTAGATTTAAAGAAGTAATAAGAAAGGAATAAGTTATGGAAGAACAAATAGATGATGATAGTCCGGTATTGAGCAAAGAACTGGCTGATATTTTCTTTGACAAGAACGAAGTTGATCTAAGAGAACTTCTTTACAGTATTCACATTTTTCATGAGGCGTCAGTAATGGGAGAATTTCTTACGTGTCATCCATACATAGAGTTGTGCGGTGATGGTAGTGGAAATGTGATGAATCCAAAAGATAATACGTGTATATTCAGATTTGTTTCTCTCAAACAGTTTGTCGAAGAAGCAAGAAGACTGTTTAAGAAATATGATATGAAATGGGGCGAATAATATAAGGGAGATTGCAGGAGTGGCTAAACTGGCCTCCTTGGAAAGGAGTGCGCCCGAAAGGGTACGAAAGTTCAAACCTTTCATCTCCCGCCACCAAAATTTTAGAAAGGTAAAAAATGGACAAAGCAGATGAAATCAATATTCCTCCCCATCAGATCACAGATACTTTGAAGAATGCTTCTTGGCATTATTCTGGCTGTGGTTATTGGATTGATCCAGTTACTAAAAATAAACATCAGACAAATATTGCTTTTCAGATCGCAGAAAAAAGAATAAAGAAGGAATCTTCAAAATGAATAGGTAATTTATAACAGTAAGTTGGAATCTATTCAAATGAGGAGTACCTGTAATGATATTCGACACACTAGCGCTAAAAGCGAAAGAAGCAAGCGACAAAGAGTTGTCTGAGATAACCTCTCACGACGTATTCAACATCCTAATTGATTTGAAAGATAAGGGTATGTTGAATTTCGACTACGAATTGTTGACTTCTGGAAGTGGAAAGCAATTTAATTGTCCGATCCATACTACGAAACACTTCATAAGAGAAGTATGTCAAAAGATCTTGGGGATGAAGACTGTAAACGAAGATATGGTTCGTGAAGTAGAAATCAGGTTGAAGGCGTATGATGATACTGACGTAGTCCCGCTGGAAACAGAAGAATATATTAGCGGTCACGATCCGACTATTTTCTTTACTCTCAGTATGGCAACATCTATTGCGTTTGATGCTGGCGCTCCTTACAGGATTTTAGGAGTTGACTGGGTGGCTGGAGAGAATGGGGTATCAAAGCAAATCAATCCTCAACGTTACGAAAACTATGTTCTTAACGGAGGAATCGTCGCAAGATTATGGACCAACTCTATTTCTCCTGGAACTACCGTTTCGATTTTTAACTCTTTTGATATTATGGCAGGAGGTTATGCTGGATATATTGCCAAGATGCTTCGCATTCAACAGTGGACGAACTCTTCTCTTGTTGATTTTTCCGTTTTTGCAGTTAAAGTTGGTGATGTCACGTATCGAGTTACTGGTCATGGAACTTCGACTATTGTTACTGATTTCGCTCCTCATGCAGCGGATTTGAATTTGGTTGATGCGACCATGGTTGGTGAAATGTTCGGTCATCTTAACTTCACGAGTGGACTTGTTGTATCGTGGAGCAAGGGTGGTGGTGACTGGGATTGATAACTTTGAAATGATAAAAAGAAACTTTTCTGGGAGACTTGAAAAGTTTCTTTTGCTTGTTATATTAGAACTAACGTTGAAAGGAAGTTGTTATGATCATTGTTTCTGGTTGCCCACGTAGCGGTACAAGTTTGATGATGGATTGTCTTCGGCTTGCTTTTGGTGAAGACAGAATTATGGGAAAGAAGTTCCCGCAGGAATACAAAAAAGAGAAATTTCTAGAAAAGAGTTCTTTTGAAACAGATGCTGAATACAATGTCCGTATCTATACTATCTCAAGATTAGAAGGGAAGAATTCCAAAAAGGTGGAGAAAACAAAGGATTTGAATCCGAATGGATTTTGGGAGTGCCAGTATACTGTTGGCGGAGTTGTTTGGCATCTTGGCATAAATTGTCCTGCAAATCAAGTTTGTAAGATTGTAAGTCATGGATTGGCTAGATCTGATCCAAAATACATTGACAAGGTAATTTATATGCTGAGACATCCGAGAGAAGTTGCAAAGTCTCAAGAAAATCTGATGAGAAATTTACCGTTTGACGAAGAGGAACTTAAGAAACAGGGTTTTACCGTTCACACTCCAGAAATGTTTATTAATGTAGCTTATCAAGCTGCCAGATGGTTCAAGGAAAATTCTCATGTTCCCGTTTTGCTGGTTAGATACGACGATCTTGTATCTGATCCAGACTCTCAACTGGAAAGAGTCAGGTCGTTTCTTGGAGAGGGAGATTTTTCAAAACATCCGGTGGAAAAAAGATTGTATAGAAGTAAATCTGAAGAAAAAATAGAAAATGATTTATGGGAGATTTCTGAAACAATATATGAGAAAACTTTGAATTCAGATTACGATGGAATAATTGACTATTATCAGAAAAATCTGAGAGAAATAAGAAGTCGATCAAGTAATTTTTATTGTTTCAGAAGAGGGAAAATAACGTGCTATGGTGAATGTATATCATGTAAAAACGATAAAGTGGTGAGAGAGAACTATAAAAAGGACTGTATAAGGACTAAAGCTAATTGGGTTTCTGAGCCATGTATTTTTGAGTGCGGAAAGGTTTTAAATGCTAAACAATATCCTTCTATAGAAGAAAGTATACGTGACAATTTTTGGATAACCGAAGAAGAAAGAAAGTTATTAAAAGAAATTAAGGAGATAGAAAATGGAATTCCAAGATGATTTTTTGGCTAGTGTAAAAGAGGCGATGGAAGCTGGGACTACTATTGAAAAGTATCTTAATGCTAATGGACTGTTATATGATGTAAACGAAGTAAGACGAGCTTTGATGGATAAATACACAAAGAAGGTTATCGTTTCGACCATTGTGGAAAAAATAATCAAGCCTAATATTAAACGCTAACCTTTCGGCGTTTGAACGATAGTTGGTAGAGTCCTCCCTTGAGGTTGAGGTGGTTTTTTGTGCCTGCTCTGGCTTGACTTGTGCCTAACTGTAGTGTATATTCCTAGTGTTGTAAGGAGTTAACCAGCCATGATACACGGTAGAGAAGTCAAAAAGATCATCTGTTCCTGTGGTGGGGAATGCAACAGTTCGGCTTTAAGATAAAAAATCGTATAATGAAATAAAGGAATTTTGTTATTTTTATAGTATCAGTATATCATGAGATTAAAAGTCAAACAAATTTCTGAGAGATTGAATAAAACCAGAATGACTATCTGGAATTATATGATTTCGGGAAAACTTAGGTTCCATCAAGATTTTCCTCGATCCAATAGGTATTTTTATTGGAATGAAGTTCTTGAAGATTTGGGAATAGAAATTCCATACGAAAAGAAAATAACTATCGGTTATTGTAGAGTTTCTACATTGGATCAAAAAAAGGATTTGGAGTATCAAAAACAAATAGTTGAACAATATTGTGCTAAGAATGGATACAATTTCAAAATAATAGAAGATATCGGAAGTGGAATTAATTATAATAAAAAAGGGCTAAAGGAACTTATCGAACTAATAAATGAAAACAAAATTAACAGAATAGTTTTAAATCACAAAGATAGATTGTTAAGATTTGGTAACGAATTGGTTTTTGAATTTTGTAAACTTAAAAATATTGATGTAGAAATAATTAATCAATCTGAAAAAGAAAATAAAGAGGAAGAATTAGTTAAAGATGTTTTGCAAATTATTACAGTATTTTCTAGTAGGTTGTATGGGCAAAGATCTCATAAAAATAAACAAATAGTTGAACAAAATAAAATTCTGTGGAACAAATGTTGAATTCAATTTCTATAACCTTAGAGTCTGATATTAAAAATATTGAAGAAGTAGAACCAATTCTTCAAAAATATTGCGCTTTATATTCTTCTATAGAGAGAATTCTTTTCAATGAACTAAAAAACAATTCAAATTCGAGTTTTTTGTTCAATGAACTTCAAAGAGAATATATCGTAAAACACAATATCCACGCAAGACTTTTCAAAAGTCTATTCAGAAAAGCAATCGGAAGAATTCAATCTTTAAAATCAAATCAAGTAAATTATAAAATTCAGAAACAAGTTAAGATTAAAAAACTATATAAGAAGTTGTTTAAATGCAAAAACAGAAAATATAGATTTTATGTTAAAAACAAAATAAACAAGTTGAATCAACAGATAAAATCTAAGAAAGAAATTCAATCTGTATGGGGATCTAAAAAATTATTCAAAAGTCAATGGACAAATGAAAAATATATAAATTCAAGAGATGAATGGGAAAATGAATGGAAAATAAAAAGAGACTATAACATGTTTGTCATAGGCTCTTCAGATGAAAATTTCGGAAATTCGTTATGTCAGTTACAAAGTTTAAAGAAAATAAGAATGACGTTGCCTAAATCTTTTGAAGAGAAACACTTGGATATAGTTGTCGATTTTGATAAGAGCAAGAAAATATACAAATATCTTCAAGATGCTATAGCAAATAAAAGGGCTTTAACACATAGAATTTTTCAAAATTCAGAGACTAAAAAATGGTATGTTCAAATTTCATTTTCAATAGAAAATGAATGCGCAGATCTTAACAATGGAACCATTGGAGTCGATATAAATTATAATGTTATATCAACTTGTAGAATCAAAAAAGATGGGAATAAAGAACAATTCAAAAACTATAACTTCAACATCGATAAAGATGATTTGGATAACAATCGTAGAATTTTAAGTGAAATTGTCAATCGGATAGTTGATGATGCTTTAGAAAACAAAAAGACTATAACGATAGAGGAAATCAATTTAAAACACGTATTGAAAAACGAGAAAATAAGTTTGGTTTGTTATAATAACTTTATCAGTTTGCTAAGAGCAAGGTGTATAAAGAAAGGAATCTTGTTGATAGAAATAAATCCTGCCTATACTTCAATTATAGGAGGTCTTAAATATCAAAAAAGATTTGGAGTTTGTAGGCATCAGAGCGCATCGTATGTAATGGGTAGAAGAGGATTAAACTATATTGAGAGAGTTCCTCCAGAATATATTTGTCTACTTCAAAGCGAAGAAAAAGACAAATCACTACTGGACAGATGGGGTTCGATCAATAAGAGATTGCAGAAAGTTTCTCATGAAGAGAAGTCTTTATATTTACATAGTGTATATAGAGATCTACCGACTTGCGATCTTGAATCTTATTCGGTTTCGTTTGCGAATAAGTAGCAGTAAGTTTTTATTATTTTTTACTGTTTTTATAAACGGAAGTTATGGAAGTGGAAACTACTAAAGTTGAAGAGAAAGAATATGGATGTGGAAGAAGAACTGGCTGTTGCGTAACTGCTTTTGAGTGCGAGAAATGTAAAACTAGGTTTACAATTGCTCTCGAAGCTCCAGATTGTTACATGTGAAGAAATCGCTCCCGTAGCCCAATTGGCACGAGGCGTCACGTTTAGAGCGTGAATGGTTGGAGTTCAAATCTCCACGGGAGCACCAAAACTAAGGAGAACCACCATGCTAAAGTCAGGAAACCGAAGAAAGATCCGGGAAATGTCTTATGGAGAGTTCAAACATTTTCTAAACAGTAAAGGATATTTCTACGACCGAACTAGAGGATCTTCACATCATATTTTCAAAAATCCTAACACGAACATGAAGGTCTCGATTGTCAGTAAGCATGGACGGACAGTTCATCCAAAATCGATAATCATAGCTTTGCATGAGTTGAAAGTTTCAACAGTACAATTTGGAGAATGGATGGAAAATGAAAGATAAAACGAAACTAGAACCAATACAGTCAGAGTATTTCGAATGCGCCTGTTATTCAGAGGAACACCTAGTTATCTTTCATTACGATCCAGAAGAAGGAGATTTATGGTTGGACATACATCTTTATAACAAGAGATGGTATCAGAGAGTATGGTCAGCAATAAAGCATGTTTTTGGATACAAGTGCAAATACGGATGTTTCGATACTTGGCAACTAAATCCAGAGCATGTGGACAGGATGATTGAACTGTTGCAAAAAAAGAAAAAGTTTGACGCTGATCTAACGTGATAATTTGTGTCCGGGTGGCGTAATTGGGAGCCGCATTGGGCTTAAGCCCCAATGGTCGTAAGACCGTGCGAGTTCAAATCTCGCCCCGGATACCAGATTTCCCGCCCTTGTGGCGTGAAAGTAACACTCTACCTTATGGTGGGGTCAAGGCTTCTTTTCCAGTGAGCCAGTAAATCACTGGGAGTTTTTATCCCGTGGTGTAATCGGTTGCACGTCGCTCTCTGGAAGCGAAGGCTAGAAGTTCAAACCTTCTCGGGATAACCATATAACAGGAAATCCGTCTGGTTTCGTTGTAAAATAAAGTTGAGCCATAAAAGAAGGAGACGATAATGAACTTCTTCAAAAAAACCTGGAAAAGGATTTTGAAATTCTTTAAGAAGAATAAAGATCTCTGGATCGGAGATCTTTGTCACGAAAACTAAAATGTTGAATTGGTACAACAAATCATTGAACGATTTCACTGGGAATTTTTATCTTTTTGCGGCAGTAAATCAAGAAGATCTTCCTTATTTCCATGCCCAACTTCTTCTTCAGAAAATGGCTCAGGATTTCCCTCCTGAATTGAAGGATAAAGCCTATGTTGCCGGTGGCGCAGTGCGAGATGAATTGCTGGGTAATATTCCAAAGGATATCGATATCGTTGTTGAATACCCTCAAGGTGGCATTGTTCTTGCTCAATACATTGCTGAAACTCTCGACCTTAGACCTCCTGTTATCTTTCCGACTTTTGGAACCGCTCAGTTGCTTTTGAAAGAGGTTGTTTACAAAGGCAACCTATATAAAGTCGAGGGAGTCCAGTTGGAATTTGTTCAAACTCGTAAGGAGCAGTATCATGAGGAAAGCCGTAAACCTGAGACTTCTTTCGGAACCCTGAAAGAGGATACAGAGAGACGTGATTTTACTGTCAACAGTTTGCTTAAGAAACTTACCTCTGGACCTTCCTTGAATGCAGAAGATGCTCACGCTAAAGTTAAGAGCGGTGACATTCTCGATCTTACCGGGAAGGGAATTCGAGATATGAAGGATGGGATAATCAGAACTCCACTCGATCCTGACATTATTTTTAAAGAAGATGCTCTCAGAATGATGAGGGCAGTACGGTTCTCAATCAAGTATGGTTGGAAGATGACTCCTGAAGTTGTTGAAGGAATTAAGAATAATATCTATCGTCTCAATACTATTTCTAACGAGAGAATAAAAGACGAGTTGGACAAGATCATTGGTTACAAGAAACTTCATCTTGCAATTCCGGTTATGAAGGATTTGGGATTGCTTGGAGCCGTTCTTCCAGAGATGGAAGCTCTTGCTGGAATTGAGCAAGGAAAGAAGTGGCACTCTGAGGGTGACGCCTATGTCCACAGTCTGCTTGTGATTGAAAACGTGGAAAAACAGAATTCTGATGCCTCTCCAGAGTTGATTTGGGCAGCTTTAGCCCATGACTGGGGAAAGAAAGCCGCAAAAGTATCTTCTGAAGAAAATGGCAACCTTCATTTTTACGGTCATGAAGATGTTTCTGCCGAATTGGTCGAACAGAGAATGCGTGAGTTGAAATATCCTGTTGAGATCATTAAAAAGGTAAGAAGACTTGTCAGCGTTCACATGAGACCTCATGGTGCAGAAGATTGGGGGAATACCGCTTTCAGGAGATACTTCAAGGACATGGGAGAAGATTACGAAGACGCTTTGAAACTTCTAAGAGCCGATGAATCTGCTGCACTCAATGAGGATGGTTCTCATACTGACCATTTCAATCTTATCAAGAAAAGAGTGCCTGAAGTAATGTCAAAACCGATTCCAAACAAGCCCCCTCTTGGCGGGCTTGAGGTTATCGATCTTCTTCGTCCTTACAAACCTGAATGGGTAAAAGATTCTGGTCCTCACATTGGTATGATCAATAAACTTCAGCATGAATTGTTGATTATGAATTCAGATATTGTTGACGATGATCCTGAGGTTACTAAAGAGAATCTGAAGAATGCACTTCTTCAAAGTCCAGAGTTTGAAAGAATTTTGAAACTTCTGAAGTGGAAGGAATGATAGCGTTTGTTGTAGAATATAATTCAGTGGGAACAAAATGAGGTAACAGAATATGATAGATTTCATTATACAGATAGATGCAGACAGACAGCCAAGTGGAATTATTCCTCAGTCTGACGTGATTTACGATCTTGTTTTGACTGCAAATGTTGAAAAGGTTGTTACTGTTCCTGAAGGAGCAGATATTGTTCTTTTTGGAACTACAGCAAATTTTTATTGCAGGATGAATGCGACGGCAGCGGTTCCTGTCGGAGACGTTTTAGATGGATCTGGAAGCGAGTTAAACCCTTCCAGTAGACAGATGAGTGGAGTGGCGACAATTCATCTTATTTCTGCCGCTAATTGTATTATAACGTTGTCTTTCTACAATGTTCCTAAACCAGTATATATTGCGCCAAAATGTATCGAGCCGTAATTCATGGACAGGACGGACATTATAAATTACTATTTGTCCGTTAGACCAGTTCCAACCTTTTATTTGGAAATTGGCGTTCGAGATCCAACCGCTAATTTTGATCATATTGTTGCAACTTCAAAAGATGGAGTCGATTCAGATACAAAATGCAAATGTAATTATAAAATGACTTCGGATAAGTTCTTTGAAAAGAATATAATAAAGTATGATGTTATTTTTGTAGATGGAGATCATTTTTTTGAACAGGGGTACAAGGATGTTGTCAACTCGTTACTTTCTCTTAGAAGTGACGGAATCGTGATCATGCACGATTGCAATCCACCTACGGAAATGCATCAGATAAATACAAACGGTCCATGGACCGGCACGGTTTGGAAAGCTTTTGTAAAGTTAAGAATGGAGAGGTCCGACTTGAAAATGTTTGTTATTGATGTAGATTATGGAGTTGGCGTAGTTGATCCGTTTGGTAAACAACAAACTTTTTTATGTACGGAAAATATTTATAACTATTCAGTGTTTGCAAAGCACAGAAAAGAAGCTTTGAACTTGATTTCTGAACATGAATGGATAAAAGTGAGATAATTATGTTAAATGCATCTATAAATGATTTTATTGTTTTTACGGTATCTTCCAGTGATGAAGATTATGAAAAGCATCTGAAGAAATCCCTTTCTGGAATTCCTAGACTTAAATCGGAATTTATGTTAGGTAAACTTGATACAAACATAGCTCATGAATATAATTCTTTCATAGCAAGATGTAAACAAAGGTTTGTTGTTTTTTGTCATCAGGACGTTGAGTTCAGTGACGATTTAATAGATGTTTATTTGAAGTTCTATGACCCGGCAAAAATTGGTGCCGCTGGGATAATTGGAAAGAGCGCAGATAATGCCATCGTGTTTGGTGGGATCAGACCGTTATGTATAAATTATGAAATAACCTATAAGGCGAGAACCTTATCAGGAGCGCCTGAACAGGTGATGTGTCTTGATTCTTGTATGGTAATTGTTGATAAAGAATGTAAAGGGTTTTTTGATGAAGTTGTTTTTAATGGGCTTCATTGTTTTGTGGAAGATTTTTGCTGTCAGCAAAGAAATAGGGGAAGAGCCGTGATAGTTCTTCCTTTAAGGATGGTTGATCATTTTGGGACAACTACCAAAAAATGTGGAGATGGGTGGGGGAATTATTTGTTTTACTATCATTTGTTGCACTATAAATGGGATAAGATAATTGGCGTAAATACGACTTGAAAAACAGTTACAAATATTTCCGTAACAAGGATTGCGAATATTATCCATGTCATAAGTTTGATAGGATAAATTGCTTATTTTGCTTTTGCAGCTTGTATAATTATGATTGTGGAGGCAATTTCGTCATTCTTGAAAATGGTTTGAAAGATTGTTCTTCCTGCGAAGTTCCTCATAGAGAGGGTGGATACGAGTACGTGGTTGAGTTTTTGAAGAAGATAAACAGGGGAAAAACTTGAAGTTTGATAAAGTTGTGGTAAAGTATACGTATGCAAAGAAAATATACTAAAGAACTGTTAGAATCTGTAGTCCCTGCAAGTAGATCTTACCGTGATGTTGTTATACGGCTAGGAGTTATTCCTCATGGCGGTTCAATCTATTTTATAACGAAATATATTCATGAATATGGTATAAATTGTGATCATTTTAGTTGTAAAGCTTGGAACCGTGGTCTACCAGCGTTGTCTAGGCGTAAGGCGAGTGAAATTCTTCTTTTTGGTAAAGAGGAAGAGGCATGTAGGCTAAAAAGAGCGTTGATCGAAGTTGGGGTTGAAAATAAATGTGCGGTTTGTGGAATTGTTTCGTGGAACGAAAAACCTATCCATCTAGAGATAGACCATATTGATGGAAACAGGAAAAATAATCTTGTTGAGAATCTTCGGTTTATTTGTCCAAATTGCCATTCTCAAACTAATAACTACAAGTTTTATGGAAGGAAACATGTTTATGAAGGGAAGCATGGCTGAGTCTGGTTTATGGCGCTCGCCTTGAGAGCGAGAGAACCTGAAAAGGTTCCGTAGGTTCGAATCCTACTGCTTCCGTAATCTAAAAAGGGAATCCCTATGAAAAAAGATATTGATAAATTTTTTAGTTGTCCGGTTTGTAAGTGTTCCTGGGACGCAGGAGATATTCCTGAAGAGATCAGAGAACATTACAGTCCTCCATACAAATATTCCCGACTTATTGGAATCGAAGATCCGATGTTGTATGATGGAGTTTCTTTCTGGAAATGTCCTGATTGCGGGGCGATGTGGGATAGGTTCACTAACAAACGTTTAAAATTGGGAGTATAAAACATGACAAAGGAAAATGCTATAGTAGATCTCAAAAAGATGCTTGTTCTATTAGACTGGGCGGAATCAAATGAAGATTCTGAAAGTATTGATGGTCTTCAAACTGCTATCCACCAAAAAGAGGAAGCAATGGCGTTTAGAATCCTTCTTGAGAGAGAAAAGTTCAATGTTGATGAACTCACCAAGGAGTTGTTTGAAACGGGCTGGAGACCTTGGAAACAAGAATAATTTTTCGAGTTTCTTGACTTTCTCATGGTACGGTGTATTGTATGTGTATTCGGGCAGAAACCAAAGATAAGTAAAAGGAGAAAAGTTATGCAGAAGAAATCGACAGTAACAGGTAAGTTCATGAAGAGGTTCAAGAAGAATCAGAGGGTGTTCCATAAAGGGACTGCCTGGAGAGTGTGTGAAGGTGTAGCAGCGGATGAAACGCTTGGCAAGTCATCCTGGGATCACAGGTATTACAAGCTTCAGCGTGGAACGAAAATACAGCATGTAAGGGCTGATTACATAATGACTAGGAAACAACTCGAATCTCAGGAAGTCTGAGTTAGCTAAGAAAAGCAGGTTCTGCCCGAGCCATTGAAAGGTCGCAGTTATGTATCGTGATTTCGATGAATATGGAATTGATAATCCTGGGATACGGAAGGCTCTTGAGAAGAATCAGAAACTAGTTGAAAAACTTGAATATGAGCGTGATAATTTTGCTGGAATTGGAACTAATAAAGCAAAGAGGAGATTGAATAAACTATCTTTGACAGATCCTATTGCAAAAGCAATTAGAATAGCTTTGGAAATTGAAGATAAGAATATTTGTGCAAAAGATTCTTATTGGAAATATAAGAACAAAATCTATCACCAAAAATATCGTTTGATTATAGATCTGTGCGAGTTGTTCAAATTACAAAATTGGATATATGGAATTCAAAAAGGACAAAGTCATTCCACTTCTCATGTGATATATTTCGAAATCCCTGGTTGCAAACAAATATCCTGGCATTTTACGCCGGAAATGAATAAGGTTTTTCCGGACTATGTTGGAAAATGGGATAAGAAAGAAAATGCAACGATTGGGAAACTTGAGGTTGTGGCAAAGAAGTTGTTATCCAGCTAGATTGTTAAGCGTGTCAATGACTGATTTTGCTTCTTTTCCGTCCATCTTTTTTACTTTTTCTATGATCTTTTCCATTAAATCTAGTCCTTCGTAATAGGTTAGAGGCGAGTCTTTTACTTCAGCGATATGATCGAGAGCAATTTTACGACTGATTTCTTTGTCGCTAGTGTGTTCATATTCTATTTCGATACCTTTGGCTAATTCTTTTGAGTCGGCATCTTTTATGGTGAAATTGTTTTTGTAGGATCTTCCGTCTTTCCAGAAATCATCTTGAAACGATTTGAGTTCTTCAAGCCATTCGGCAAGTTGTTTGTGATCGCTGCCGCAGGGACAGTCGCCTTGCTCTTTCGCTTTTTCGTTAGCGTGTTTAATGGCTTCTTCAAGAGTCATTTTCTTTTTTGTGAAGACTACTCTCATAAAATTCTCCATCGGTGGTTGACAAGTCGGATTTTTAACCTATAGTATACAATTCTAAGAAGTTTTGTGTTTATCCTACAAGGAATAGTTATGATACGTTGTTGGATATATAGGTTGGTTATGAAGGTGGCGCATAGGTTCAATTGGCATTATGCTCCTCCAATATATCCTGATGGAGACACTCAACTTTGGTGTAAATGGTGTGGTTTTAGGCAAACGATTAAATATAAAAACGATTCAAAATGTTTATAAGGAGGCGAAGATGGAAATTCCAGTATTGCTTATACGTGGTGAAGGTTTAGCTGAAGTTTGGGAAAAGTCTCTTATTGAGGTTTATAAAAATGGTATAGATATAAAAACCCAATACGATAAAGAAAGCGATCCTCCTTCAAAAGATTGTACGATGATAATGGTAATTAATAATCCTTTTTCAGAGCCAATGATTCATAAAGAAATGCCATGTGGGCTTGAAGATCTGCAAGAATATGTTATGGAAGTTCTTGAAGGAATCAAAGATCATTGTGTACGTGATCAAAATGATCCTAATGATCATCGTTGGGAGTATACTTATCATCAAAGATTATTTAAGTACGATTTGCCAATTAATGCTGGTTTACAATCTAATCTTACTGGAGACTGTCCGATTATGGGTGGCATACTTCCATTTAATCAGATTGAAATTATGTGTCAAAAAATTGCCAAGACTCCTTATACTCGTCGTGCGCAGGCTGTTACTTGGAAAGTTTGGGAAGATAATGAATGTTACGATCCAAGCTGTCTACAAAGTATTTGGTGTAGATGTGTGGAAAACGAAAATAAAGATCTGGTTTTGAATACAAATATTAGATTTCGCAGTAACGATTCGTTTAAAGCGGCACAGCTTAACATGTTTGCTTTCATAATGTTACAGAAAAAGATAGCTGATAGAATTTCCGAGTTATCTGGGAAAAAGGTAATTGTAGGAAGATATATGCATGAGGCTGATAGTTATCACATCTATGGATCATATATGAAAGAGTTTGAGAATAGATTTTTGAAGAGTTTGTCAAATAGATCTTTTGAAGATAGAACTTGGAGGTACTGTGATGTTAAAGAAATAATGGATTCTTCCATTCCTGTTATTTTTGAGAAAATGAAAACTTTCGGAAAGTAAATTCTAACAATAGAAAGGTTTTGGTGTTGTTTCGTAAATAAGGAGATCTATTATGTTACCAACACAATGGAGGACAATGACCAGTAAAGATGTTTGTTGTTCCCAAAATAAATTGGTTCAGGGAGAAGAAAATGGCGTTGTAATTAACGGAGCCTGGATTTGTCCTGTTTGTAGTAGGGTTTGGTGTGGAAACCGTAAAGACGATCTTGATCATTCTCTCAGGACAATGACTGAGTTTGGTGAGGTTTTTCTAAAAGCAATGGATTCGGTTATTAGAACTACTGTTTCTGATAATCCGCTCGCCTTTAGACTTACCAATGTTCTCTTGAAGATCAAAGAACAGAATCCTCAGGTTAGTTGGAATGACGATGGAACTCGTAAGAACATGAAATAAGGAAAGGTAAAAATATGCAAAAAATAAACCCTCGAAATGTGACTGGATATCATGTACAAGAACGTCCTGACCTAACGAGTGCGCAAGCCATGGGGATTTAGCCCCCGTGGTTAGCACGAGAAGTTTGAATGGCAAAAATTCTTTCTTAAAAAGAAGGAATTTTAAAAATTTTGTTGTATATTATATACAAAGCGAGGATTCTTTTATGATAGATTATGTTAAAGACGAGCACAGAACTCATTTAATAGCTTATCATCTTATTTGGTGTCCAAAAAGAAGAAAACAAGTTTTAGTTGATGAAATTAAAACTGAATGTAAGTCTTTAATTCAACAAAAATGTGAGGAAAAAGGATGGAAAATATTAGGTCTATCTGTAATGCCAGATCACGTTCATCTTTTTATTCAATCTTTCCCATCTAATTGTCCTTCCGAAATAGTAAAAGAAATCAAAGGATTTACAGCTTATCATATGAGGAAAAAACATGAACAGTTAATGAAAATTCCATGTATGTGGACAAGATCGTATTTTGTGTCAACTGTAGGTAATTTGGATTCTGAAATCATTCAAAAATACATAGAATCTCAAGGTAAAGAATGAGTTATTTCATAAAAAGAAAACTTGTTGGTAAAAATGCCTTCCTCGATTCCCTAACAAGGGAATCCGGAAGTCTCTATACTAAAACTCTCGTTTTCTTTTGGAGAACTGTTAGAAAGAAAAATATTTGGCTGAAACCAAAATGTCTTATGAGGATATTTTCATCAGAAAACATCCATGCTCATTCCGCAGACGCTTCCGTTCAAGCTTTCTTTCAGGCTCTCTCCTCTTGGAGAGAGCATAGAAAATCAGATCCAGATTCGAATCCTCCA
>Ga0315284_10000758_pt1 | contig 44413 bp, 38 predicted proteins | sample YL17G09_16_MG_FD_203696 | JGI IMG/M metagenome (GOLD analysis project Ga0315284, IMG submission 203696) | Sediment microbial communities from Yellowstone Lake, YNP, Wyoming, USA - YL17G09_16 | ecosystem: Environmental > Aquatic > Freshwater > Lake > Sediment | place: USA: Wyoming | collected...
TCGACGCGGAGACATTGAGAATGGCCATCTTAAAAATCATCGGGCCGGAGAAATTTTACCGGCAATAATATTGTCTGTATCCAAAGAATATAGGTTGGACAGGCTCAGCTTTTACCCTTCTCAGACCTTGCTTATCTCTCAAATTTAAGGTATAATATAATGATATATTTGTACCTTAATGAAACATTTGCTGCGCAAAATTTTGGTCGCACTTCTGATCTGCATACCAGTTGCTGAAATTTTTATTTCTCCTGTACTCATGAAAGCAGCGGCGCCGGCGGGCGATCCAGCGATAACGGGTTTTGTGATAACCCCAAAAAAACCAGCCGCGAGTAGTGAGGTGGATTTTCTGGTTACGTATAGCAATCTAGGGGCGGGGGCGTCGAATGATGTTACGCTTGTGGTGGATTACGAGGAAAACACATTCAAAAAAATTCTTGTAGGCAACCCGAATCAATGCGCGAATACAGGTGTTACGGTTGTTTGCAATATTCCGACAATCGAACCTGGCGCAGAGGACAGCATTGGTTTTACAGCGTTTGTCGCGGATGACGCAGCCATGGGCAAAAGCGTGGTGAGTTACGCGGCAATAGATGAACCTGGGAACGCCGATGACAATAAGCAGAATAATTTTATGAGCGCGACTGTCGAAATCGGGACAGAAACAAAAGCGAGTGTCGCGGCAGCAGGGACATCAGCCACAGAGCTTATTGAATCCCAGGAAATATTGGAAACTCCTTCGGTAAATCAAGGTGTGTCGGTGATGGATGTGAAGTCGAATCCGAACTGGCAGGAAAGCGGACTTTTTACGGCGGGGCTGAAATTTCTGATTCGCGGAAAAGAGGCGCTGGCGTGGGTTTTGGGCATAAACGATTCGGGTTTTCATAGCACCGCGATCACGGAAAATTACGTGAAGGTGCTTACGATTGTAAATAGCCTATTCATCGTCGGCCTGCTTGCAATCGCCGTGATGTGGATGTTCAGTTTGCTGATACCCAGACGATATTTAAGGCAAGTGATGCTTTTATATGGTATCGCTGTGATATTTGTAAACTTCGCGCTTCCACTAAACCAATTGCTGATTGACGGGACAGGATTGCTTCAGAAAGTTTTTATGTCTGATGTGAACATTACAAATATTGTGCAGGTGCCAAATTACAATGACACTACCGCTGTCGGATACCAAAACAAAGCAGGATTTATAACTGGTACGGAACAAAAGAATCTGAAGCTGAATGTTGCTGATGGCGTAAGTCAAATTTCGGATAACGGCGTTGTAATCGGCAGGATCGAACAGGATTTTCTTCAGCCAAGTTACACGGGCACGATAACCACGAAAGACGGTGACCAGACGATAATACAACTCCGCTCCACAGGTACGAATATGAATGTGACGCTTAATAAAGACCAGACTATTGGGCTTACAAACGATAAAGTTTTTAATCCAGACGAGGAACATTCTATCTTCGCTTTTCTGATGCTCATATTCACGGGGCTTGCGTACTTCGGCATGGCGGTTATATTAATCCTGAGAATCGTGGTACTGTGGGCGCTGATGATTGTTTCCCCCGTGCTCTTTCTGCTCGCAATTTTCAGGGCGACAAGAAGTTATTTTGTAAACTGGCTCGACGTTTACGCGCGCTGGCTATTAATCGGGCCTTTAATGGCCCTCGGCATCGCGATCGTCGTGCACATTTGGGCAGCAACAGGGCTTCCTATCAAGAGTAGTTATACCGGTTTCGGCGAATTCGGCGTGCTTTCGAATGTAGGGTTTTACCTGCCGGGCAGTACAACGGTAAACACCCTGAGCAACACCCAACAGATGATGGAATATCTGATGTTTCTCATTATGCTGTACCTGCCAATATTATTCGCTTTCATGCTCACGCGCCAAAAATTCTGGTCAGCCGCTACAACTGCAATAGCTGAAAAACGGGAAACTGCAAAGCGTGAAGCAGCCGCAGTGCAGGCTATTCCGGCTGAGACTGTTAAGAAAGAGGAAAAAACAATTACTGAGGCGAAAACGCTTATGGGCGGAGTGAAAGGATTTTTAGGAACACAATTCGCGCGCATCACAAAACCTTCAATGCCGGAATCTATGAGGGCAATACCTGGCGTTGAAAAGAGGGCTCTGGAAAGTCCCGCAAATCTGCTTCCCCGGAATTTGATTTTAACTGATATGCACGAAATGCTTGAGATGGCCGCGGGCGACGCTAAAAGCTCACGCAAAGCGCGCTCTATTGCCATTGAAAATCTGGCTATGCCTGAAAGCATTACCGATGAAACAGAAAGGCAGAAAGTCATGACAATCAGGCAGGAAATAACTGAACGCGCCGAAGACAATGATCCTGAGGCGATTAGAGTGATGAAGGAAATTGAGGCGCATGTAAAACCAATCGTGGCTCCAGTTGTAGCTCCAATGGTGGCTCCAATTGTGGAAAAAGAAAAAGAGGAACCGTTGAAATTATCTGTGACTCCAAAAATAGAAATCGAAGAAGAACTCGAATCTGAAGAACAGAAACCTGAAAGCGAGGATCAATATCCTCGCCAAAAACCTGATACCAAGAAACCCAAAGAACGGAAATCGAGGCGGGAGAAAATTACAAATTTTAAATTTTAAATTACAAATTTTAATTTGGGAAAAATTTTATCGAAAAAAATAATCGGTGCTGTAACCGCAATCGGACTATTAAGCCCTTTGGTCGCATACGCACAAGACAGCAATCAGACTGCTTTGGGTCAAGCAGATACTTTTGGTGATTTTATATCGCTTATTTGGAGCTACGGTTCGCAGGTTATCATTGCGCTTGCTATATTTTTTGTAATTTTAGGCGCGTTCTTTTATATAGCGTCAGCAGGCAATGAAGAGCGGATCTCTCAAGGTAAGCAGATGATATTCGGGTCATTCATAGCAATTGTTATAGTCATTTTTTCAGGCGTGCTTATCCGTACTTTGCACACACCAGCTGAAAACACTACGGGGTATTTAAGCGATGTTCCAAATGTAATAAATAACGCTGCCACCATTCTGGTTAGTTTAATCGGAGCTTTCACAGTACTCATGATGGTATATGCTGGAATTTTATATACCACAGCGCGAGGACAGACTGAAAAAATAACCAAAGCCCATGCCGCTCTTCGTTACTCTGTTTACGGGCTGATTATCGGAGTATTGGCGTATGTGCTTGTGAATAACGTTTTAAATTATTTTTTAACCTAATTAACCAAATAGTTGGGCATATAGTTGGGCAATAGTTGGGCTGATAGTGGATTACATTCCTCAATTCGCCCCACAATACGCCCCACAATACGCCCCACAATACGCCCCACAATACGAATTATGAAAACCCTCCTCTCAAAATTAAACATATGGTCAACAGACAAGGCTTACGCCCAGGAATTAATACCGTGCCCTGATGGAACTATGGCCGAGAAATCAATTGGATGTGTAAAAACACCTGAGGCTGTGGCAAAGCCAGAGACCACTATGCCTGAATTATTTTTGCATTTGGCCAGCATTCTTATGAATATTTCCATGGTTGCCGCAATTATCATACTTACATATGGAGGTATTTATTATAGTCTCTCAGCTGGCGATCCAGAAAAAATCCGGAAAGCAAAACGTATTATGTTTTGGAGTTTTGTAGGTTTAATTGTGGCATTAACAGCCAGATATATAGTGAATTACTTTTTGGGAATTGTTACATAACGTTATCTGAATACTTTTTTTAATTTTAAAAGAAATTGTTACAATTTTTTTGTAACAAATTATTTAATTTTCGCTCTTAATCAGGTAATTTCGAAAAAAGTTTATTAAATAATATAAAAATAAATTGTCCATTCCTTTTTAACTAAAAAACTTGTGTAACAAAATGGATATTGTATACTTTTTTTGAACAATAAAAGTCAACCACCAATGTTCACAAATAGCAAAAAAATAATCAGTTACTTATTTATAGCAATATTCCTTGGTTTTTTTGCAACACCAGCCGCTTTGGCGCTTGAATGCGACAAGGATGCTGATGGTTATATTGTCATACCCGCATCTGTAATGAAAACCATCGCTCCTGAATTGTTATACACAGAAGACGGGAGTTATACCGAAACAGAGTGGGTGAATTTTTTCAATACCTATAAAAATGCTTCTCTGACTGATGAGGAAAAATGTGACGGAATGAATTTCAAAAAAGGTGCTGAACCTGCCAGGTGCGATATGCCGGTCATAGGAGCAACCAGCAATGTATATGACCCGAGCAAACAGACGACACCGATACAAGGAAGTTCAGTTCACCCAGGGGCCCTTGATATACCGGATAACGGTATTGATGAAAACTGCGACAGTAAAGACGCCACTTTGATAGCGGCAATCGGCACCCAAAAAGACCTGGGCGGGCTTGTGGATAAGACCATATCATTGCTGAGCAAAATCGTTGTGGTCGTTTCTATTGCGGTTATGATTTGGGGAGGTGTAATGTATTCCACAGCAGCCGGAGATGAGGCAAAAGTTTCAAAAGCAAGAAAAGCCATTATTGGCGCGGTGATTGGGCTGATTGTCGGCCTGTTGGCTCCGACAGTCGTAAACTGGGTAGCAGCCAACCTTATATAACCAAACAAAAACAAAAATAAAGCAAAAAGGCCTGTCGCAAACTTTTAGAAGAAATGACGGGCCTTTTTTAATTTCGCATTTCGGATTTTGGATTTCGCATTGTCATTTTTCATTGTCTCATTTTTGCATTCAGCCTGCAGGTTGTTACAGCTTTTCCGAAAATGCGGGAAAACTCATCTGACTCCTGCTTCAAAGGCGATAGTTCACTTATAAATATTGGATTTGTAGATATTATAATATCAAGCCAATATCTAGTTTCTTTGGCTTCTTTAAAAAAAATATTTATTTTATGCTTAAAATCTTTTTCGGATTCTGATGCATTTGCCTCTATATAATTCGCGCCTATGCTTGTACCTGAAGAAATAGCCTGACCGACCAATTTGTCATTAATCAGATTTTTTGGCAGTTTTTGTAATACCTTGACTAAATTTTTGCTGAACTCTAAAGTACGTCTTTCTAATTCTTCTCTATTCATTTTAATGCAAAATTATCAAATAAATTCAAAATAGGTCGTTAATGTAGCACCATCTTGCTTAAATGTAAAATGTAAATTGCGAAATTGATTGCGAAATCCGAAATGCGAATTGCGAAATTATTTAAGCCCTTCCTGCAATTCTTCAATCTGGTCACGAAGTTCAGCGGCCTTTTCAAATTCAAGGTTTTCAGAGGCAATTGTCATCTTGTTCGTGAGGTCGTGTATCAGGCGCGGGATTTCCTCTTTGGGCACTTCGGATTTACTATATTTCTTTTTCGGGGCGTGGGACGTTTGCTGGATGTCATGGATTTTTTTCACGATGGTCTGAGGCGTTATTCCGTTCTTTTCATTATAATTCAGTTGTATTGCGCGGCGGCGGTTGGTCTCGTCAATCGCTCCTTTCATGGCAGCTGTCATACGGTCGCCGTACATTATTACCTTTCCGTTCACATTGCGCGCTGTACGGCCCATAGTCTGGATTAAAGCATCGCGGGATCGCAAAAACCCTTCTTTGTCAGCGTCCAGAATTGCGACAAGCGAGACTTCAGGCAGATCCAATCCCTCTCGGAGCAGGTTGATGCCGACGACAATATCAATATTACCGAGGCGCAGGTCGCGAAGTATTTCGATCCTTTCTAATGTTTCGATGTCGGAATGCAGGTATTTAACCTTAAAATCCGCTTCCAATAGGAAATCTGTAAGCTTTTCGGAAGATTTTTTTGTAAGCGTTGTAATAAGCACACGCTCCTTGCGTTCTATGACTTTTCGGATCTCCTCAAGTAAATCGTCGATCTGGTGCTCAGTGGGGCGCACCTCAACTGGCGGATCAATAAGTCCAGTCGGGCGGATTATCTGCTCAATAACATACTGCTTTTTTGTGTTCTTGAATTCATACTTACCAGGAGTCGCGGAAGTATATATCGCCTGATAAACATGTTTCTCAAATTCCTCGAACCGAAGGGGCCTGTTATCGTGCGCGCTCGGCAGGCGGAAACCGTGCTCTATAAGGCTCTGCTTGCGGGAATAATTCCCATTATGCATACCTCCTAACTGAGGGACCGTAATATGTGACTCGTCGATGATGATCAGAGATTCATCCGGGAAATAATCCAGAAGCGTCGCTGGCTGCTGTCCAGGTTCACGGCTATTCAGGTAACGGACATAATTTTCAATGCCGGAGCAATAGCCTGTCTCAAGCATCATTTCGATGTCGTATTCCGTGCGGGTCTTCAGGCGCTCTGCCTCAACGATTTTGCCCATTTGCTGGAACTGTTTGTGGCGCACTTCAAGGTCTTTGCGGATTTCTTCAACAGCTTTAAGAATCGCCTCACGGGTGGTGACATTATGTTTTGCGGGGAATATTTTGACTTCTTTCAAATCGTGGATGATTTCGCCTGTGAAGGAATCCGCCTCCTGTATGGCGTCGATCTCATCTCCGAAAAACTCCAAACGTATCATGTTGTCGGAGCTCGGGAAAATGATCTCCACAGTATCGCCAAGGACATGAAACATTCCCGCCTTGAATTCCATATGCGAACGGTTGTACTGCAGGTCAGTAAGTTTGCGAAGCAATTTGTCTCGTTTAATGATCTCACCGACTTTGAGTTCAATAGCCAAATTCTCGTAACTCGATACATCTCCAAGTCCGTAAATCGCGGAAACTGACGCTACAATAAGCACATCTTTGCGAGTGAGCAGGTTATGAGTAGCGGCATGGCGGAATTTATCGATTTCTTCATTAATGGAAGCATCTTTTTCTATGTAAGTATCTGTTTTTGCAATATAAGCTTCAGGCTGATAGTAATCGTAATAGCTGACGAAATATGAAATGGCATTATCTGGAAAATAATCCTTGAATTCGGAGCACAGCTGGGCTGCCAGCGTTTTATTATGTGATAGGACAAGCGTCGGGCGCTGGATCTCCTGTACAACATTCGCGACTGTAAAAGTCTTTCCGGAACCTGTTACGCCGAGCAATGTTTGGTGTTTTTCGCCTTTTTTGATCCCCTCGATTAATTTTTTAATCGCTTCTGGCTGGTCGCCTGTGGGGGTCATTTGGGACTTTAATTTGAATTCCATAATAACTAGTTTGAAGTGGGTAGGTTGTAGTTTGTAGCGGTGGTCTTGTTATTTTTACTACAAACTACCAACTACAACCTACAAACTAACTAAAAAAGCATAGCGAAAAAGGGGTTGGGGGGCAAGAGGCTAATACGAAAAAGGATTATTTTTGCTTCTTTGCCAAAATATCGGCGCAGAGTTGGCGGATGGCGGATTCGGGGTAGAAATTATAAATTTGTCCGCCTTTCATTTTGCCTTTTAAGCTTTTGGGGTTATGGGATTTTATGCGTCTGGTAATCGCTGATGCTGAAACACCTAGCGATTTTGCCCATGCAAGGATTAATCCGTATTTCTCGCTGTCTTTTCCAAAAAAACCAGATTCATCAGCCTGGGGGAGGGGCTGAAGGAGATCGGCACATAATTCACGGATGACGGATTCAGTGTAGAAATCATAAATATTTCCTCTCTTATTTTTTCCTTTGATACTTTGGGGATTATGGGTTTTTATACGTCTGACAATTGTAGACCCTGAAATCCCGAACTCTTTTGATAGATCTTCGATAGAGCCGTATTTTTCACCGTCTTTGATGAAAAATCCAGTTTCATCGGCTTGGGGGATTTCTTCGAGGAGATCGGCGCAGATTTTATGTATAATGGATTCAGAGTAGAAATCGCGGACTTTGCGAATTTTATCTTTACCTTTGATGCCCTGGATGTTGTGGGTTATGATGCGTTTTGTTATTGATGGTTCTGAAATCCCGAGTAATTTTGACCAGGATTTAGTAGTGCGGTATCTCTGGCCGTCTTTTTCAAAAAAACCGTTTTCATAAGTCTGAGGGAGATCTTCCAGCAGGTCGGAGCAAATTTCGCAGATAGCAGATTCGAGGTAAAAATCACAGATATGGCCATTTTTATCCTTGCCTTTAACCCCCTGAAGATCATGTCTTATAATACGGGATAAAATTGCTCCATGTGAAATTCCGAACGCTACTGACCAAACCGTTATAGTGCCATATTTTTGCCCATCTTTTTCGAAGAAACCTTTTTCGTCTGCCTGGAGAATATCCTCCAGAAGATCAGCACAAACTTCACGGATAGCAGATTCGGAGTAGAAATTACAGATTTTGCCAATACTATCTTTACCTTTAATACTTTTAGGGTTGTGGGTTTTTACACGGGATTTAATTGCTGTTTCTGAAATCTCGAGTACTTTTGGCCAGACGCCAATTGTGCCATATTTTTCACCGTCTTTCACTAAAAAACCCTCTTCGTCGGCATGAGAGATGGTCTGGATAAGGTCTGCGCATGCAGAGCGGACATCAGCTTCGGAAAAAAAAGCATTTTTTAAAACTATCCCGATATTGTTTCTAGCAGTCATACCAATTTTACCAGCTTCAATGAGCCTGATACGTATTGTCCTTGGCGTAATATGGATAACTTCGGTTTCCTCAAAATATTTTGCCCAATTGTTGATGGTGGAATATCTCACTTTTTCAAATTAAGAATTAATGATTAAAAATTATGAATTATTTTTCTTCGCCAAAATATCGGCGCAGAGGTTGCAGATGTTGGATTCGGAGTAGAAATCATAAACATGGCCTTGGATATTTTTGCCTTTTATGGCTTTGGGATTATGGGTCTTAATGCGAGATGAAATTGAAGGTTCTGATATCCCGAATACTTCTGTCCAAGATTTTATAGTGCCGTATTTTTCACCGTCTTTCATAAAAAAACCTTTCTTGTCGGCCTGAGGAATGTCTTGCAGAAGATTGGCGCATAGTTCGCGGATATCGGATTCGGAATAGTAATCGAGAACATGGCCACTCCTATTTTTGCCTTGGATTCCTAGGGGGTTATGGGTCTTGATGCGGGACGAAATAGTACTAAATGCAATCCCCAGAGTTTTTGACCAGGCTTTTATTGTTCCATATCTTTGACCATCTTTATTAATAAAATCGGTTTCATCAGCTTCAGGAAGAATCAGCAAGAGGTCGGAGCAAATTTCACGGATGGCGGATTCCGAGAAAAAGTCAAAAATTTGGCCACCTTTCATTTTACCTTTTATACTGTTGGGTTTATGGGTTTTGATGCGAGAAGTAATTGCACTCGTGGAAATCCCAAGTATTTTTGACCAGCCTACTATAGTGCCATATTTTTCGCCATTTTTCATAAGAAAACCTTCTTCATCTGCCTTGTGAATAGGCTGAATGAGGTCTGCACAGATTTCACGTATAACGGATTCGGGGTAAAAATTCTGAATACGACCTTTTTTGTCTTTACCTTTGACACTTTCTTTCGGGGCATTTTTCATTCTTGATCCGATTGCATTAGTCGAAATTTCCAGGATTCTGGCCCAAGCATTTATGGTGCCGTATTTCTTACTGTTTTTGGTGAAAAAACCTTCATCATCTGCTTGGAAGAGGTGATGAAGAAGGTGGGCACAGAGATTCCGGATAACGGATTCGGGGTAGAAGTTACAGATATGACCACTGTAATCTTTACCCTTGATGCATTCCTGCGGGAAATTTTTCAGCCTTTCAGTAATTGTAGGGGCTGAAATTCCCAGGTCCCTGGTCCATGCTGCAATGGTACCGTATCTTAGGCCGTCTTTTATAAAGAAGCCGTTTTCATCGGCCTGAGGAATATCCTGTAGAAGGTCAGCACAGAGTTTGCGGATATCGGTTTCGGAATAGAAATCGAAAATGTGACCAGCCCTATTTTTCCCTTTGATGCTATGCTGAGGAGAATTTTTCAGCCTTACAGTTATAGCTAAATCTGAAATCCCCAAGGCTCTGGCATAGGCGATAATGGTTCCATATTTCTGTCCATCTTTCATAAAGAAGCCGTTTTCATCGGCCTGAGGAATATCCTGTAAAAGGTCGGCACAAATTTCACGGATAGAAGTTTCTGAAAAAAAATCGCGAACTGTTCCATTGCCATCTTTGCCTTTAACGCTGTTGGGTTTATGGGTTTTGACGCGGTCAGAAATTGTGGGCTCTGAGACCACGAGTGCTCTTGACCAGGACTTGACGGTACCGTATTTTTGTCCGTCTTTGATGAAAAAACCAGTTCCAACGGCTTGGGGGATATTTTGAAGAAGGTCAGCGCAGATTTGGCGGATTGCGGATTCGGGATAGAAATCGCTGACAGCGCCTCTTCTGTCCTTGCCTTTAATACTTAGTAAATTATGGGTTTTGACATAAGATGAAATTGTACTTTTTGAAATCCCGAACGCCTTTGACCAAACAGAGTTTGTACCATATTTTTCTCCATCTTTTACGAAGAATCCGTTTTTATCGGCTTGAATTAGCGGCTGAAAAACGTCAGCACAAGCGGAGCGGACATCTGCTTCGGAAAAAAAGGCATTTTTTAACACTCTTCCAACCTTGTTTCTTCCTGTTATACCGATTTTCTCGGCTTTTCTGAGCCTTTCCCGAATCTTATTACCGCTAATCTGAACCCCTTCGGTCTTTTCAAAATATTTTGCCCAATTGTCTGGTGTGGAATATCGCACTTATTTAGATTAAAGATTATAGATTATAGATTAAAGTTAGGAATTTTTTCGTTTCGCCAAAATATCGGCGCAGATTTTGCGGATGGCGGATTCGGGGTAGAAAACCTGAACTTGCCCGCTTCTATCTTTGCCTTTGATGCCTTGGAGGTTATTGGATTTGATGCGGGAGGAGATTGCTGGCGTTGAAATCCCTATCACTCTTGACCAGGCCTCAATAGTACCGTATTTCTGACTGTCTTTTTCGAAGAAGCCTTCTGGGTCGGCCCGGGGGATATCCGCCAGCAGGTCCCCGCAGATTTGGCAGATTGCGTATTCGGGATAGAAATCTCGAATATTCCTTTGGCTATCTTTACCTTTAATGCCTTGAAGGTTATAGGCTTTGATGCGGCCGGCGACTCCAGTTACTGAAATCTCAAGCGTTTTCGACCAAGCTCTAATAGTGCCATATTTCATGTCACCTATTTCAAAAAAGCCATTTTTATCAGCTTGGGGAAGGGGCTGGAGGAGATCGGCGCAGGCGGAACGGACATCGGCTTCGGAGAAAAAGGCATTTCTCAATACTCGTCCAATTTTGTCTCTTCCATTAATGCCGATTTTCCCGGCTTCACGGAGCTTGTGACGAATTGTTACACCATGAATCTGAACCCCTTCGGTTTCTTTAAAATATTTTGCCCAATTCTCTGCATTTGCGTAACGCACTTTAAAAAATTAATTAAATTAGCTTTATTTACCAGTTTTTTCATCTTCATCATCTAAATAAATAAACCCTTCCTCGTCTGCCATCGGCAAATCTTCCCTTAATCTGATTTCACGCAGAACATCCACTTCTTCAAGCATAGTAACATTGCATTTCAGAGGATGCTGTTTTATGTTTTCCACGATTTGGCTAACTTCATCCTGTAAAGGCGGTCCGTCTTCTCCGCCGCTGGCTCCGTGTGGATTAAAAGTAAGCAGTTTTCCAGGCTGATATTCATCCCAGCAATTCATCAAATCCAGGAATGTCCTAGGTCTGAATGTGTTGGATTTTGGCATGATCTGGGCAATGTGCGCAAAAGGTTTTTTAACACCTAACTGATGAAGGCGGGAGCCTAGCCGGATTTTCCGGAGTACACGGGCGTGACGCTGTTCAAGCTTATTAGGCGACAAAGTTGGATAAGCGTCGATCATTGCCCGCGCTCGCGGCAGATTCAGTCCCCTTCCACCCATTTCACACAGTACGAGAATGTCTACACCACCGTTATTAAACGCGCTGATTTCCTGTTGTAGTCTTCCATCCGTGATTTCTCCTGTCCACGATGTGATATTAAGGTCCGGGTAGGTTTTCCGGAGGGTCTCTACCACACGTTCTACTGTGGCTACGGATGGCACAAACACCATAGTCGGCCATTCCTTGCGGTGATTTGCAGGCACAATAGCCTCATAAACCTGTGGAATCGCCAATTCGATCTCAATGGCCTTCATCGCGGCCTCCAGAGATTTTCTTTCAAAATCTTCTTCTTCAAGCGCCAAGTCATCTGTATTGAAATCCGCTTCAAAAAGAGTATACAGGGGCGGTACGTTGATGCCGGATTTGATTCCTTCTCTTAGGGTAACGCGATGGATGATTTCTCCCCACGCGTCTTCTATGTGCCGGCCGTCCGGCCATTCTGGAGTAGCGGTAAAGCCAATGCGCTGGGCGTTTGCAAATATATTCAGTATCTTCTGCCGTTCTTCGGTCAGAAATTTATCCGCTTCGTCCCCAAGTACCAGGGCAATATTGGTGGGGTCTATAAGCCTGTGAAGATTCCGCTTGTTTGTCTGAAGGGCCTGAATGCTTGTGACGACTACTGGCCTGTCCAGGGTTTTTTTGCCGTGTCCCCATACGCCTACATCAACTCCCAGCGCCGCGATGTGCTCACGGAGAGAGCCCATAAGGGAACGCTCCACTGCCAGCACGATATCCTGCGTGTTTTCAAGGCCGTTATCCAGTTTTTGCTTGGCTCTTTGAGACGCCTGTATAATCGCGGCTTCAAGAACGGTTTTACCAGATCCTCCGGGATGTACAACAGAAAAGCGCCGCCGGCCATCAGCCAGAGCGTAAACAACAGCTTCCATTGCTTCACGCTGGTGATCGTCCAAAGTCCATTGGACATTCCCGTCAGCAGTGACAATTTGATCTAAGCTTTCAATACATTCTTCCGCAAGAATATTGCGGTATTCATTATTAATATCTTTAGAGGGTATTTTTGACATAATTAATGATAAAAAATTAAATAGGGTTTATTTTAATATATTTTATTAATTTTGTCAAGCTAATTACCTCTTAGAATACTCCTACTAAATTTTAATTAAAAATGCTAATATCAATTCACTTTAAACCTGACCTTCTGAATATGATTAAAAAACTGCTTTTTTCAATCTTCGTTTCGCTGATTATTATGATCCCGGCTTACGCGGCAACAGCTGAAGATTTTAGCCAAATGAGCCCAACTGTAAAGGTGACGAGCTACCGAAAACTTTTTATCGGCCAGGCGCTTGCTTATGGTAGCGGTTCGGGGACCGTCATTACTCCGGATGGCGTTGTAGTAACGAACCATCATGTTATTTTTGATGAAGAGGAATTCAGACCGCTCGATGCCTTCGAAATCTGCATAACATTTGATGTCCAAAAAGAGCCCGTGTGCAAATACACCGCGCGCCTGATGGCTTACGATAAGGATATGGATATCGCGCTCCTAAAAATCAATGGCACTGATGTATTTGGAAAAACGTTGCCCTCGCTCAAATATTTGGATTTCAATAATAATGCCGTCCCAAAAGAACGAACCGAAATAAGCGTTGTCGGGTATCCCGCAAGCGGCGGCGAAACTATTACTGTGACAAAAGGGCAGATTAGCGGTTTTGAGAAATTCAACGACTATAATTATTTCAAAACCGACACGGATTTTGACCACGGAAGTTCAGGCGGAACAGCGCTGGATTCTGAAGGTAATTATATCGGAATACCGACATACATCCGCTCGTACGCGGAAAACGTGGGTTATTTTCTGGATCTGCGCGAAGCGAGAAAATGGATTGGGGAAAACATCGGAAAAGATACTATTAAAGACTTAAAGACCGAGAATATCCTGAAAAACGATCTGGCTCGGCTTTCAAAGGCAAATGACGATTTAAAATATACCATGGCGGATTATCCGAATCTCGAGGTAACGCTTCCGGCGGGATGGGAATTTTTGCAAATAAATGACACCAGTTTTTTCGCGAGCCAAAAAAACCTTTCAAACCCAGTTGGTTTTAGCGTCCATATTGCGGATTACCAGTATGAAATCGACCAGGGTTACATGGATAAGCTTGATGATGAGCTTTCGGATTACAAGCAAAACTATCCTGATTACAAAAAGGAGGATGTTACATTCGCCGGACAAAAAGCCTGGAAAATTTCTTACACAAGTTATGACAGCAAAAATTACGCGTATTATATACCTTATGGTTATACCATAGTGGGATTAAGCTATTCCATTGACCTCAATGAATCCGACAAACAGGAAGCCGCTATGAAAGCTCCACTTGAATCTTTTAAGTTCACAAAAATTCCGATTAAAGACCCGACATTGCCTGATACCATTAAATTCGACGACCCCCTTTTTCAAATATCAGCGTTCGGAGATTTCAGGATACAGAAGAATAATGATAAGCAATCGGGAACACTTCTTGCCGAGGCTGTGCAGAAGAATAATTTTGAAGGGAGCTTCGCGATTTATTATGAACAGATTCCGAAAGATGAGCGACAATTAAGCGCCAAGGAACGCCTTGATGACGCGACTAAGAATATGTATGGCGATAAATTGCTTTATAAGAATGACGAGGTCGTTTTAGGCGGACTTAAGGGTTTTCTTTACACGTATGAATACGAGGGGAGCAAATATCAGCAAATAAGAAAACATCTTGTAACTAAAATCAGGAATAATGATTACGAATTTAGTTTTGAATATGATGACCTGACCGCAGATTTTGATAAAAATCTCGGCACTATAAAAAACATGCTTGATTCTTTCAAATTTAATGGGGAAGGCGCGGTTAGCGGCATTCCGAATTCATATGGAAATCTGGGTTCAACGTTTAACGATGTGCAGTTCCATAGGTTTGCGCAAGCTATAAGCGATTTATCGGAAAAAGGAATAATCAAAGGGTATCCTGACGGAGGCTTCCATCCCGAGCAATTAGTAAGCAGGGGCGAGGCGCTTAAGATTATCCTTGAAAGCAAAAACTATCTGGAAAACGATAAAAAATCTAAAAAAGCTGTTGATTTTTCACAATATGAAAAAAAGAATCCGACTTTTAAAGATGTAAACAGTTTTAATCCGTTCTTAAAATATATTCAGTATGCTTATGAAAAAAAATTTTTAAGCGGTTACAGTGATGGCAATTTCAGGCCCAATCAGAATGTGAATCTGGTTGAGGCATTAAAATTGATCATTAATACTTACGAAATCCCTGTGTGGGGAGGGGATACCGATCCATGGTACAAAAAGTATATGGATAAGGGTTTTGAATTAAGCCTCATACCTTACGGTATGTACGACCCTGCCCACAACTTAACCCGCGCAGAATTGGCGTATCTCGTAAGTTCGGTTTATAAGCAGGCGGATAAGAGTTTTGGGTTTTGATTACTAATTGATGACCTGGTCCCGCCAAGCAGGACTGGTGACCTAATGGGTGACCTAATTGGTGGTCTAATGGGTTCTAACCAATAAGGTCACCGCTCGCGCCATTACGGCGGAGCTGGACACCAATCAGGCCTCCAATAAGAAAATATGTACAATCAAATCACTTCAAATAAACGGAACACCTGGTTACTGTTAATAGTCTTCATCGCTTTTTTTGTCGGGGTAGGCTATGTGTTTGGATTGGTATATTCGGAAGGCAATGACCAAAATGCAATTGGATTTATGGGTATCTTTGGGATAATTGCGATGATTTACGCCACCATCAGTTATTTTGCCGCGGGAAAATTGACTTTGGCAATCGCACGGGCTACGGAAATCAGCCATCAGGAGCAACCTGAACTTTATCATGCTGTTGAGAATCTCAGTATCGCCTCTGGTATACCTACGCCGAAGATATATCTTATTGATGATACCGCGTTAAACGCTTTCGCTACAGGCAGGGATCCAAAGCACGCGGTAGTCGCAATAACCAAAGGTTTGTTGGACAAGTTGGATAAGTCCGAACTTGAAGGAGTGATGGCGCACGAACTTTCGCATGTACAGAATTATGATATCAGATTACAGAGCTTGACGGTGGCGCTCATAGGGTTAATAGCACTTGTATCAGATATATTTTTACGGTCGCTTTTTTACGGTGGGCGCAACCGCTCAAGAGATAGAGGAAAAGGTAATGCGATTATACTTTTAATCGGAATAGTACTTGCGATTTTAAGCCCGATCATCGCCCAACTGATGCATCTTGCAATATCGCGCCAGCGCGAATATCTTGCTGACGCGAGCGGGGCGCTTTTAACCAGATATCCAGAGGGTTTAGCGCGCGCTTTAGAAAAAATTTCAAAGGATACTGAACCTCTGGAGGTGGCGAACAAAGCGACGGCTCATCTGTACATAGAAAATCCTCTGCGCAACGAAACAGGTATGAAGTGGCTTAATGGCCTTTTTTCCACACATCCGCCTATTGAGGATCGTATTGCGAGGTTAAGAGGTATGGGCACTTAAAATTACCAATGACAAATTTTAAATGTCAAATTACAATTTGGGTAACGGTTATTCAAAATGAAAATTTGTCATTTAAAATTTAAAATTTAAAATTGTATAATGCAATTATGAACCAACAATTAATCCGATTAAAGGTCCTCCAAATCGTTGTAGACGGCATACTGATTTTCGCCGCTTTCACGCTTGCTTATTTTTTAAGAGTCGGATTTCTGTTTTCTACAGATTTCCCTTTTGGAAAATATATAACAATCGCATTAATAACAACGCCGATCACCCTTATTTTTATGTTTTTCGCCCGGGCATATAAGCTCAATCTGCAGATAATGAGCATAAGGCATATGCAGAGGATCGCATTTGTAGCGCTTGAAAATGTGGCCGTGTTTATGGTTCTTTATTATTTTGCTTACCATAATTTTTTCTCAAGACTAATACTTGTCTACATTTTTCTTCTAACGTTCCTGTTTGTTTATTTCTGGCACCGTCTGTTCCGCTGGATAATGCAAAAAAGTTCGGAGGTTGAAATAGGAATATACAGGACTCTTGTAATCGGCGCCAATAGGCCGGCTGAAGAAATCGTGAAACGGCTGATTCAGGCAAAATCGCATATCAAACCTGTCGCCATAATCGACGCGTTCGGCGGAGGTAAATCCATAATTGCCGGCGTTCCTGTTGTCGGCAAGATGAATATGTTTGAAAAAGCTATCGCCCAGTATGACATCGACCATATTTTACAAGTAGATCATCTGGAGCAGACTTTGAATATCATCAATTACGCCCTAAGCAATAACATCAAATACATGATGCCGCCTGAACTTCTTGGCATCTTTCAGGGCGAACAGCATATTGAAGAAATTGAAGGACAACCTTTTCTGAAAGTAATGAGGAAGAAGCATTGGTGGGATCGCATCTGGTAAATTTTTTAAATCTGCCTAATTGGTGACCTGCGCATTAGCGCGGGGACCTAATTGGTGGCCTAATGGGTGAAACTCAATCGTTCTACCCCAATTAGGTCACTAATTAGGTCACCAATTAGGTCACCAATTAGAAGCATGAAATGCATAATATTAGCTGGCGGGTTCGCTACGCGACTGTGGCCTCTTACTGAAAATAAGGCTAAACCGCTTTTGCATCTTTGGGATAAACCGATAATAAGCCACATTGTGGAAGGGCTTCCGCGTGATATTCCGATAATCATTGGCACTAATGCTGTTTTTGAAGATGATTTTAAAAAATGGATGAGTAATTATCCCGAACGGGCTATAGAAATCGTGATTGAAGATTCAAAGGGTGATGAAGTAAAAAAAGGCGCTCTGGGCGGAACGTCTTTCATAATCCAAGAGAAGAATATCAATGATGACTTATTGCTGATCGCGGGCGATAATTATTTCGGTTTTCAGATGTCTGATTTTATAAATGCCTACAACGGAAACCCAATTCTGGCGGCTTATGACATCGGGGACTTTAATGCAGCCAAAAAATTCGGAGTTGTTGTTACAAAAGTTGCGCCTGCATTGCCGAGTGGTCGCCCGCGTATGCAGGTTTCCGAGTTTCAGGAAAAACCACAATTTCCGAAAAGCACTTTGGTAAGCACAGGCTGTTATATCTTTCCAAAAGATAATCTAAAGGACATCATAGAATATGCTACGCAAAAAAAGGATAATCTGGGGGGCATTTTTGAATATTTGTTGCAGAAAGGAAATCAGGTTGATGTTTATTCATTCAGGGAAAAGTGGTTCGACATCGGTTCTTTTGACGGATACCTGAACGCCAATAAAGTGCTTTTGGGTAATAAGATCATCGAAAAAGGGACTGTAACAAAACAAGGGCAGAATAAATTCATCGGAGGAGTATTTTTAGGGGACAATGTTACTGTAACAAATTCTGTAATACACGATTCGGTTGTGCTCTCAGGATGCAGGATTGAAAATTGCGTTATCAGAAACTGTATTGTTGATGAAAACTGCACTCTCAAGAATATCGACCTGTCGCATAAGATGGTCAGGCAAGGGAGCGTTATTCATAAATGACCAATGACCAATGTCCAATGACCAATTGGGAATTGGGGTTTGGGTAATTGGGTAATTAGTAAGTGGACATTTTGTCAAACAAATTAAATTGCATACCCTCTGTGTTTCAGCTAAACTGTACGCGCTTTATCAACGAAATAACGAAGTAACAAGATAACGAAATAACATGTTACATCGTTACATCGTTACCTCGTTACATCGTTTATTTTCTAAGTCAGTAACTATGTTTTCCCGATTCTCAAAAGGCCTTGTCGCCATAATTATTCTGAGTCTTATTATGGCTGTTGTTGATCTTCCGGTGTCAATGAAATCCCAATGGCCGGATAGTTTAAAAATATTTAAGAATCCTAAGGTAACTCTCGGGCTTGATCTTCAAGGCGGCACTCAGCTTGATTACAAGATCGATTTAAGAAATGCGAATGCTAAAAATTCCGATGATGACCCGACAAATGATGTTAATATTAACCAAATTATTGATGGCGTACGGGCGACGATTGAAAGGAGAGTAAATAACCTCGGCGTATCTGAGCCTCAGATATATCTTTCTAATGTCGGCAATGAACAGCATATTGTCGTCGAACTGGCTGGCATAAAAGATGTTGAGCAAGCAAAAGCTGTTGTAGGTAAGACGATACAGCTTGAATTTAAAGAGAAAAAAATCGAAATGGATACAAATGAAAAAGGAAAAGTCCAGGATACAGCAAATACAGCTTTAGAGAGCGCTTTGGCGAATGGTGCTGATTTTGACTCAATAGGAAAGAATACAGAGACATCTGATAAAAAAATAGAGTACAGGCCTAAAAAAACTACTTTTGTTTCCGAACTGCCAGCTCACTACAAAGACATTCTGTCCAAATTAAAGGAGGGTCAGGTATACGGTAAAGTAATAGAAGGGTCGGACGGATACACTGTTACAGAAGGCGGACAGCTTTCTGAAAAGAAAGGTTTATATATAGTCCAGCTTATTAAAAGCGAGGTTAAGGATAAGACTTCAAAAAAGTATTCTACTATTGAGGATGCGTCAAAAGAGGCCGGCGGGACAATTGAAACTTTAAATTCAAAGAAGGTCACTGATTTCAGCGGTTCGGACCGAGACGCGCTTCAGATAATGCTGGATACCAGCAAAAACACTACAAATGTAGTTGAAAGCGATGATGGATTTAGGGTATATAATCTGACAAATAAACAAGAGGCCCAATCACAAGTTAAGGCTAGCCATATATTAATCTCTTATAAAGGTGCTCAAAGGGCAGCTGAAACAATCACGCGCACTAAGGTGCAGGCAAAGCTTGAAGCAGAAAGGATTTATAATGAAATTAAAAAAAATTCTACCCAATTTGCCGAACTGGCTAATAAATACACGGATGACCCTAGCGGAAAATCGAATGGCGGCGACCTAGGTTATTTTGGACAAGGACAGATGACAAAGGCTTTTGAAAACGCGGCTTTTACTATGAATGTCGGGGATATTTCTAATGTCGTAGAAACTGAATTTGGCTTTCATATCATAAAAGTAACTGATAAACGGCAGACTGAAGAATCAATGGATTTACAATTATTAAAAGTTAAGGAAGGTGATGATGTGAAAAGCAAACTTGAAGCTGCGGTTAAAAAAATTACTGATGGCTATGACGTTACTACTCAAGAAATGCAATTTGAATATAATGAAATCTTTTTCGATTTGACTCCGGATCCGTGGAAACCAACTGGTCTTGATGGTTCACATTTCAAATTCGCCACTATAACGTATAGCGAACTTGGAGCGCCTGAAGTAAGCATAAAATTTGATGACGCGGGCGCAGATATGTTTGAAAAAATTACCGGACGTCTAGTTGGACAGCCACTTGCTATCTTTGTAGGCGGTGAACTTATCTCAGCTCCAAATGTTAATTCGAAAATAAGCGGAGGCAGCGCGGTCATTACAGGCAGATTCACGGTGAAGCAAGCCATGTCCCTTGCAAATGACTTAAACACAGGCGCCATAGACGCGCCAGTCATCCTTTCCGGCCAAAATACTATTAGTGCGACTTTAGGCGACAATGCTTTAAGGGTTTCGTTGATAGCTGGTTTGATAGGCATTATCGCTGTCGCCCTGTTCATGATTCTGAATTACCGGATTATGGGCTTTTTAGCGATTATCGCCCTTCTGATTTATACAGTCATAGTTATTTTTATTTTAAAAACAACCAATATCGTGATGACATTGGCGGGCATTGCCGGCATAATTCTTTCTATAGGCATGGCTGTTGACGCGAATATCCTTATTTTCGAAAGAACTAAAGAGGAGTTAAGGAGCGGAAAGAATTTCACCGCCTCCATTACCGCTGGTTTTGACAGAGCATGGCTTTCCATCAGGGATTCCAATGTATCCTCTCTTATCACTTGCGCAATTCTTTGGTTCTTCGGCAATTCGATAATAAGAGGATTCGCATTGACGCTTTCCATAGGCATATTGGTTTCGATGTTTACAGCAATAACTGTTTCCAGGATGCTTCTTCATACAATCACAAACACCTGGCTTTCGAAAAACAGGTTCCTTCTGGGCGTAAAGGAGGTTGAGACAATTAACCGATAGTATTTACAGTTGTGGCTACATTGTGGCTACGATGGTGGAAAATTAAATCCACAACTGTAGCCACAATGTAGCCACGATCGTAAAAATATGGAAATTTCAAAATCCCTACAAGAAGAGTTAAACAAGCACATCCCCAAAAAGGAACAACAGTCGTTCGTGGAGCTTGCCGTAAAAAAAGAATTGCGCAAATATGTAGCCATGAAAACCGATGTCGTTGAATTGTATGTCGATGGCGGTTCACGAGGAAATCCCGGTCCTGCAGGAGGTGGTTTTGCTGCATATAAAGCTGGCGAAAAAGTGTTAGAGGGTTCTGAATATTATGGTGAAAAAACCAATAATCAGGCTGAATATCTGGCATTACGTACGGCATTGCGGGAAACCTACAGCCAATTCCCTGATTCAAATATAAAATGCTTTATGGACAGCCAGCTTGTAGTTGAACAGATGAACGGTAATTATAAGGTTAAGAGTGAAAATGTCCGCCAGCTTTTTGATGAAGTATTGCGTATTACCGAGCAATTCAAATCATTCACCATCGAGCATATTGAACGCATGCAAAATAAGCTTGCCGATAAACTGGCTAACAGGGCGATGGATAGGGGGAAATAATTTGCATTTCGCATTTCGGATTTCGCATTCAATTCAGCATGTGACATTTTTAATTTTGCATTTAATTATCTCTGTTTTTCGCGAAAAACATAATTTAGCATTTACAAAAAATTCATCTGCCAAATGTAAAATGTCAAATGACAATGCGAATTGCGAAATGCGAAATGCGAAATAAGTTAGGAGTGTTTTTCAATTACCTCCATCAATTGATCTAATGTATGCACGCCAATCAATTCCTCAACAACTTCTCCGTCTTTAAAGACTTTTAACATGGGAATACTCATAATGCTATGTTGGCCTGCAAGTTCGCTATTTTCATCTACATTCACCTTAAATATTTTTGCTTTATCACCAATGCTTTTTGCCAATTCATCTATAATCGGCCCTTGTGATTGGCATGGTCCGCACCACGGTGCCCAGAAATCCACCAAAACCGGTACACCTTTGACATTCAGAACATCAGCCTGAAAGTTATCCATATTTGTTTCTTTTGCTGGCATAAATGAATATTTGAAAAATTAAAAAATTTGAAAAAATTATATAAAAATATTATCAATCAATTCAAATTTTTTCAAGTTACCAAATCAATTGAATGTGATATAAACCGATAATCATTTCGCAATTCGTATTTCGCAATTCGTATTCCCATTTAACATTTGGCAATTTAAATGATAAATGAAGGATTGCAGAATTGAATGCGAAATCCGAAATGCGAAATGCAAAATTAAAACCCCTCGAGGGGGACTCAGAGGGGTCTTATGATTAATCAATCGGACGTAAGTGCGATTATCTGATAGCGTCTTTCAGGCTCTTGCCGGCTTTGAATGCTGGGATATTCATAGCTGGGATTTTAATTCTCTGGGTTGGGTTGCGTGGGTTTACGCCAGTGCGGGCAGCCCTCTTGCTGACACGGAAAGTGCCGAAACCGGTAATAGTGACATTTTTTCCTTTTTTAAGCTCTTTAGTGATAGAAGCAATGATTGCGTCTAATGATACGTTAGCTGTTTTTTTGGTAATGCCAGCCGCTGACGCAATAGCTGTAACTAAATCTTGCTTAGTCATAAATTTTAAAATTAAGAATTAAAACATTGGCAGTATAATCAGCAAAAACGGGCATGACAAGGCTTTTTTGTTTATTTTTAGCTAAAAAGTCGATTGAATGAATTTTTTATTCAAATTTGAATCAATGCTTAAGCCAAAAAATAGCTATTTGACGAAAAATCGTTTTTGCTTGTGAAGCAGTATTTGGCTTTAAATAAACGAAACGACGACGCGACGAAACGACGCAACGACTTAATTACTAAATTACTAATGCCTAATATCTAATCTCTAATATCTAATTTTGCGCCACAGATATTCTGTCTGCAAAATTAGATATTAGTTATTAGGCATTAGATATTTAAAAAATTATAATTTCATTACAAAAAAGTTTACAATTTTTTAATTTAATGTATCTTCATTTCGATATTTAGTAACCAAATGAGTAAATTATGAATCACGTAATTATTGTCGAATCACCGGCGAAAGCCAGGACATTAAAGAATTTTTTGGGGGCAAAATATAATATTAAAGCCTCAATGGGGCATATACGGGATCTGCCCAAAAAAGAATTGGGAATAGATGTAAAAAAAGATTTTGAACCGCATTATGAAATAAGCGCGGATAAAAAAAAGATTGTTAAAGAATTAAAAGAGCTTGTCCATAAATATGAAGATACTATGGTTTGGCTGGCATCTGACGAGGACCGAGAAGGAGAGAGCATTGCCTGGCATTTGGTACACGCGCTGAATTTAGAAAAAGGACATTACAAACGTATAGCTTTTCACGAAATAACCAAACCAGCCGTATTACAAGCATTAGAAAATCCTCGAAATATAGATATCAATCTTGTGCACGCGCAGCAAGCGCGCCGCATACTCGACAGGTTAGTCGGATATAAGCTTTCGCCTTTGCTTTGGACAAAAGTCAGGGCTGGTTTAAGCGCCGGCCGCGTGCAAAGCGTGGCTGTCAGGTTTGTCGTTGAAAGGGAGCGTGAGATACAAAAATTCAAACCTGAGGAGTATTGGAAAATCGATGTGAATCTTAAAGCCAAGAAAGGTGAGTTCTCAGCTGAACTTGCAAAAATAAAAAATAAGAAAGCTGATGTTAAGGATAAAAAAGTTGCTGATAAAATTTTACAGGATCTTGAAGACGCTAAATACACAGTTGCGGAACTGGAAACGAAAGAGGCTAGGCGTGAACCCGCGCCCCCTTTTATAACAAGCACGCTTCAGCAGGAAGCTTCGCGTAAACTTGGTTTTTCCGTTAAACAGACAATGGTCGTGGCACAGCAACTTTACGAAGGTGTGGTTCATGGTAAAGAGCATACTGGTCTTATAACCTATATGCGCACGGACTCGTTTAACCTCTCAATGGAGTTTCTGAAATACGCACCGAAAGTCATAGGGAAAATATACGGCGATAAATATGTTCTGGATAAACCGAGATTCTTCACCAAAAAAACCAAAGGTGCACAGGAAGCGCATGAAGCCATTCGCCCAACTAATCTTAGCAAAACCCCCGCTGACCTTAAATCATATCTGGATAACGTCCAGTACAAATTGTATAAGCTGATCTGGGAAAGGACCATAGCTTCTCAGATGCCCGCGGCAAAATTGAACATCACAACTATTACAGTTGAAACCGATAACGAATACCAATTGATAGCCAAAAGGCAGATCATCAAGTTCCCTGGTTTTATGAAGGCCTACGTGGAAGGCACAGATAATCCTGATGAAACGCTCGCGCAAAAAGAACATGTGTTACCTGACATCGAAAAGGGCGAAATATGTAAATTAATCAAAGTCACACCGGAACAAAAATTTACCCTACCACCGGCGCGTTATTCCGAGGCGACATTGGTAAAAAAACTTGAATCTGAAGGGATTGGGCGGCCTTCCACCTACGCTCCCACGATATCCACAATTATCAGCAGGAAATATGTTGAAAAAAAACCTGACAAAAAGCTTTATCCTATGGAGATGGGTTATATTGTGAATGATTTCCTTGTGGAGCATTTCCCTGAAATTGTCGATTATAAATTCACAGCTGGCATGGAAGAGAAGCTTGATGATATCGCGGAAGGTAAAGTGAAATGGGTTCCAATAATTGAAAATTTTTATAGACCTTTTGAGCATTCTATTCTTGAAAAGAAAAAAACCATAAAAAAAACCGATATAATTTCTGATAAAAGTGATGAAATCTGCGACATATGCGGTGCCCCGATGCTGATCAAGCTCGGCAAAAACGGAAAATTCTTAAGCTGTTCAAAGTATCCTGAATGCAAAAACGCCAAACCCCTGAAAGAAGACCGAAAAAAAGAAGAAGCCCTTCAAAAGGAATACAAGGATGAAAAGTGCGATAAATGCGGTTCACCAATGGTCATCAAAAAAGGCAGGTTTGGGGAATTTCTGGCATGCAGCGCTTACCCAAAATGCAAGACAACAAGGCCGCTCGCACACGCGCTTACCGCCAAATGCCCAAAATGCGGCGGCAGCCTTGTACAAAAGCGGACAAAAAGAGGTAAAATTTTCTACGGATGCGGCAATTATCCTAAATGCGATTTCGCCACTTGGTACAAACCTGTTGATGAACTTTGCCCTGTATGCAAAAGCCTTCAGGTGCAGGTGAATAAAAAACTTATTAAATGCCAGAAATGCGGGAAGGAGACTGAAGTCTCCTAAAACTCTAAACCCTAAGTCCTAAATTCTAAACAAACCCAAAATTCAAATCTCATAACTTTTTAAAATGTTTGTCATTTTGAGTTTTAGTCATTAAAATTTGTTTAGGATTTAGAGTTTAGAATTTAGAATTTCAAATACATTTATGAGTAAGAATTGGTTGCTTAAAAAAATACTGGAGCGGAAAAAACAGAAACTGACGATCTTTGACCGTATGCTTTTGGGAATACTTGCGATGGGGCTAGTTATGATCATCGGTCTCATAATTTATTTTTTGTGGTTTATTTTTACAAACAGGAGCGTGATCAATTTTCTGCCCGCTCAGAAAACTGTGGCTTTTTTTGAGTTAGAAGATTCGACATTGCCGCCAAAACTCAGCCAACAGACCCTTTTTGACCTGACCGGTGTCAGCGCCCTTCTTGATAAAACATTTGGACTAAATATTAAAGATGTTCAGGATCATCTGACACAGGGCAGGCTTGGTTTTGCGCTTATAAAGGAAAAAGAAGATGGAGGCAACCTTGTGCTTTTTTTCAGGACAAGAAGCAAATCTGACACGCTAAAATATTTCCAAAGCCTGGGATTACAGAATGAAAAATTCATTACTGTAGGCGAAAAGAAAGATATTATTTACATGTATCCTCAGAGCCATTCTTTCGCTTTCAGTTTTATAGGCCCTTACTTTTTTCTCTCACAGAATATCGAAAGCCTTAAAGACATCCAGTCCGTTTACCAGAAAAAAGAAACTAGTCTTTATGAAGACATTGAGTACCAGAAATCCCTGGCAAATCTGCCAAGGACAGCCTGGGGCCAAGGCTATTTGAATGTTAAGCTATTGAGCTTCCCTGATAATAATCCGCTTAATCTGCTCGCCGATCCGCTTAAAACCATCATTAATCATTTCGCGCTTGCAATAAGAAAACAGCAGAACGGTTTTCACTTTAATACCCTGCTTTCCATTAACCCTTCTTTGCTGTCGCTGAATAAAGGTTATACCGATTCAACGCGCTTCGCTTACAGCCTTGCCGATTATATCGGCTCAAAGAACCTCGCTGTTTATATCGGCGGAGCCAATCTTAGCGACGAATGGCAAAATACACTAGAGACCATCAGCAATTTAAATCCTGCTTATGGAATAATCATGGAAGGTATATTAAGGGCTCAGGTCAGTAAAATTTTTGGTGATAAGGTCGATCTGAGGAATGACATCTATCCCCTGTTTGACAATGAATACGCGGTCGCGTTTGAAAGCATCCCGCATGTTTCCAGCGTAAATAATAGTGAAACATTTACATTGGGTATTAAGCTGATATTAAAAAATGATGACCGCAATTTTGCGAACACAAAACTGGAAAAGTTATTGGAAGGCTTTAAGATGCTTGCCGCTCAGTTCGCGCCAAAATTAAAAGTCTTCACATTGCCAGACGGCACTGAAAGCAAAGAACTCATCGCGGACGCCACGCGCTTACAGGAAAACAAGGAAACTTATAAAGATTATGAGATCGATTGCCTTGTTGTCGAAGAAACTTCCTATGGCTTCTGTTATACGGCTACAGATCAGCTTATAGTGATCAGCAACAACGCGGATTCGATTAAAGAAACCATTGACCTGAGTGTCTCGCCGAAATTTGTGCTATCGCAATCCCAGTCTTTCCGCAAAGCCTTAAGCAACCTTAGCGCAATAAGCGATGAGATCACTTTTGTGTCTCTGGATAATTTTAGGAGCCTTTTAAAGGACACAAAGTTCGGGCCAACTGCTGATAACCTGTTTAGCTCGTTTGATGCAGTAACCTGGATAAAACATTATTTTAATGATGGGGTGAGTACGGAGGGATATTTGCTGCTTAAATAAAATTAATTCTAACAAAATTATGAAATCATATATAAGTAAGATTGGAATATTTTTATTTTTCCTTATTTTTAATTCCGCCTTCGCCAGCTCACCGGTCTATACAACATTTTCAGATGTTCCCTCAGATTATATTTATAACGATGCCCTTGGATATGTGAAAGATAATGGTATTGCTCTAGGTTATCCGAATGGGTCTTTTAAACCTGATAATACCATCAACCGAGCTGAATTTACTAAAATCATCATAGGGGCTAAATACGGCATGGCGGCCATAGATGATTGTATTAAAGAAAATATCAAGGATTCATGGGAATACGTTTATTTTCCTGATGTTAATAAAAATTCATGGTTTGCTAAATATATATGTGTCGCAAAATTGAACAATATTATAGACGGCTACTCTGACGGAAATTTTAAACCTACAAATAATATAAACTTTTCTGAGGCATCTAAAATAATCGTGAATACCTTTGGCTATTCAGTGACTACTGACGAAGTCTGGTACAAGCCTTTTATTGATAAACTAGCTGAGAATATGGCAATTCCGACTTCGATTGATGATTTCAGCAAAAACATAACTCGTGGCGAAATGGCTGAGATGATTTACAGACTTATTAATAATATTACAAGCAAACCGACTAACACATACGAGAACATAAAAAATAAACAGAATAATTTTTCAAACATACTTACAGAAGATCAGATAAAAATTAAGAACTACATTGATGGGGAATTAAAAGATAATTTAGACAGCAATGGTTATCTTGGGAGCCTGAAAGGCGCTATTGATCGTTACAACACTTATTATGCCAATGGGAAAGATGTTAGCCTTGAAGATGCAGCGAAATTGGCGAACAAAGATTTATACAACCCTCTTGAATTACAGTTAAGTGATAAGGAATGGGTCACGAAAATAAATATGGAAGGGTCACTTCTAATCGGAAGGAGTTTTGATGAATCCCTTAAAGTTTATGAATACACAGAAACCCCTGATAGTTTAACCAAAGAACAAATTGTTAAATTAATAGATAAAAAATATCAGCCAATATTGGAAAACGATCAAAAAAGATTAACGTATAAAACAACTTATACAGATGTTGGAGTGTTTATCGATGGAATTGCCAGAGCTGAGGATAAAGATGGTAATGAATTATATATCGACCTTTCAGGCAAGCAGCTCTTCAACCAGCGTTTTAAGATTGCTTATGAATTTGATAATAGCGGTATCGCAGTAGTTAAAGATCTGAATGATAATATGTTCCATATTAATAATAAGGGTGATAGGCTTTATAAAGAAAACTTTAAGACTGTCTCAGTATTCGATAATGGCAGATCGGCAGTAACTGATTTCCAGGACAGGATGTATCATATTGATCTTAGCGGAAAGAAAATTTACATATGGACTTTTAAAAGTGTATCAAGATTCGGGGAATTAACTGCTAATGCAACTGATTTTGCAGGTAAAAATTATTCAATTAACCTTAACGGAACAATTAGGGATCCTCTTCATTTGATGCAGGATCCAGTTACTACAAAAGAGGATGGTGACAAACTTAGCCTTATTGCAAAAAAATATCCTGATTACAATTATTATAGTGATAATACAGTTACTGTACGTGACGCTAATAAGAATTATTTCCATATTGATTTGAATGACAACAGGCTATATCAGAATAGTTTTTCCTGGGTACAACCTTTTTCAGAAGGATTTGCAGGTGTGCAAGATAAGGATGGGAATATGTTCCATATTAATAAAAAGGGAGAGCGAATTTATACCCAAAATTATGCAAAGGTATGGCCTTATTACAATGGTGTAGCCAAAGTTAACGATAAAGACGGTAAGGAGTTTTATATAGATACTACTGGGAATTGGGTAATGGGAAATATGTAAAACTTTTAACTAAGTTTGAATTCAGTTTGAAAATATATTGACACCCTGTCTACTATTGCTACAATGATTTAGCACTCGTTTCTTTTGAGTGCTATAGTGCTTAGTACTTAGTGCTTAGTAAAATCGCACTGTGCACTCCGCACTAAGCACTGTGCACTATTATTTAAATTAAAATACTATGAAAATCACACCATTAAACGGTTATGTGGTCATAAAGCCTCTTATTGAAGAGGAGATGACCAAAAGCGGCATCGTGATACCTGACACCGCGAGTAAAGAAAAGCCTCAGGAAGGTGAAGTCATTGCTGCTTCCAAAACAAATATCAGCTCAAACGGCACAAACCTCCCGATTGAAATGAAGGTCGGCGACCATGTTTTGTATGGCCGTTATTCCGGTGAAGATGTGAAAGTGGATGGAGTGGAATATAAGATTGTGGAGATGAGTTCTGTACGTGCGATAGTCAAATAGTGGGGCCGATGGTGGGGCAAATAGTGGGGCCAATTGTGGTTTAAGTAGTCAACAATATGCCCCACAATGGCCCAACAATATGCCCCACAATATGTTTTTATAATTTAATCAAATAAAGTTATGGCTAAAGACATAAAATACGGCGATGAGGCCCGCAGGAAACTTCTTGATGGGATTGAAAAATTAAACAACACGGTGCGCGTTACCATGGGTCCAAAGGGCCGGAACGTGCTTTTGGAAAAGAAATACGGCGCTCCGACCATTACAAATGATGGCGTAACCATTGCCCGAGAAATCGAGCTCGAGGACCCGTTTGAAAACATGGGCGCCCAGCTTGTAAGGGAGGTCGCAAATAAGACCAACGATGTGGCTGGAGACGGTACCACAACAGCAACTGTGATGGCGCATGCGATAATCAAGGAAGGCATGCATTATGTCACTACCGAAAAGGTCAACCCCATGCTACTTAAAAAAGGAATACAGGATGCTGTAAAACTGGTGATTGACGAACTGGATAAGATGAAAAAAATTATTAAATCCAAGGAAGAGATGGCGCAGGTCGCCACGATTTCCGCTCAAAGCGATGAAGTCGGAAACCTGATAGCGGAAGTATTTGAAAAAGTTGGCGGCGAAGGCGTTGTACAGGTCGAAGAAGGACAGACTCTCGGGCTTTCCATCGAAATGGTTGAAGGGATGCAGTTTGATAACGGTTTTATATCTCCATATATGATAACCGATACTATTCGTATGGAATCGGTTTTTGAAGACGCGCTCATACTGATAACGGACAAAAAGATTGGCAGTATTCAGGAAATTCTTCCACTGCTTGAATCAATGGCTCAGGCCGGTAGGAAAAACCTCGTCATCATTGCCGAAGATGTGGAGGGCGAAGCGCTGGCGACGCTTGTGGTCAATAAATTAAGAGGTACTTTCAACACACTAGCTGTTAAAGCTCCTGGTTTTGGCGACAGGCGAAAGGCAATGTTACAGGATATCGCGGTTTTAACTGGCGGACGCGTCATCAGTTCCGAGGTCGGATTAAAACTTGAGAGTGCGACAATCGAAGACCTTGGAAGGGCTAGAAAAGTGGTCGCCTCAAAGGAAAACACCACAATCGTGGAAGGCCATGGCAAACCCGAAGACATAAAACAGCGCGTGGCGAGCATCCGAGCTGAACACGAAAAATCCACCTCTGATTTTGATAAGGAAAAGTTACAGGAACGCCTCGCGAAACTTAGCGGCGGAGTTGCAGTCATCAAAGTCGGAGCAGCAACAGAGGTTGAACTTAAGGAAAAGAAGCACCGCATTGAAGACGCTCTTTCCGCCACGCGCGCCGCTATTGAAGAAGGCGTTGTTATAGGCGGCGGAGCCGCGCTTTTACAGGCGAGCCTGCACATTAAACCCGAAAAATTCGAGACCGATGAAGAAAAACTGGGCGCCGAAATCGTCAAAAACGCCCTCAGTTATCCTGTGCACCAGATAGCGGAAAACGCGGGTGTAGACGGAGCTGAGATACAGAAGAAATTGATAGAAGCCTGGAAGAAAAACAAGCATATTGGTTACGACGCAACAACTCCTATTAAAGCTCCTATCGACAAACAGCTTGTAGATATGTTCAAAGCCGGCATCATTGACCCGAAGAAAGTGACAAGATCCGCCTTAGAAAACGCCGCCTCAGTCGCCGCCATGTTCCTGACAACCGAAAGCGCGGTTATCGAGATCCCGAAGGCAGAACCTGAGCATATGCACGGGGGTGGGATGGGAGGAATGGGGGGGATGATGTAATCATTTCGCATTTCTGATTTTAGATTTCGCATTTGCAGATACTCCGCCCGTCCTTCACTCAAATGAGGGGTGGGCGGATTTAAATTTCAAATCATATAATTTATTTTTATGGCAATAATTAAGCCTTACTATAGAATTGTTAGAATCACAAAAGGTCCATATCCTACAGATTTTATATATCACAAAAAATATGCTAAGGACCGATATATTCTTATACATTCATATAAGATTATTGAAAATGATCTTAAAAAAATATTAGAGTTTATTGAGCCTTCCGATTCTAATGCAAATACCTATTCACATAGGCTATATGAATTACTTTTAAGATGTGCAACTGAATTTGAAACAAATTGTAAACAAATTCTAGCTGCAAATGGATACACTGGTCGAGATTTAAATATTGAAGATTATTTCAAAGTTAATCAGGCAACACGTTTATCTGATTATAAAGTTAAGTTATATACTTGGTATCCTCATCCGAAAATCTTAAGCCCATTCAACGAATGGAATAATGGTTTTAGTCTAAGATGGTATAAAGATTATAACGATGTTAAACATGATAGGTCGAAAAATTTTGAGAAAGCGAAACTATCTACTGTATTAAATGCAGCTGTGGCTTTATTCGCAATTCTTTTTGCTCAATTCGAATGTGAGGCATTTACTGCCTATGGTGATACTTATGGTTACAGTACCGATAAAGGTTTTTATTATAAGGATAATTCATTATTCAGCATTAAGCCATTTACCGATTGGCCTCAGGATCAGCAATATGATATTAATCCAGATAAGGCACAGGTTGTTGGTGAACCTTTCCAACAATTTATATTTTCTTAAAATTATAATTATTGTGTAAAACGGTCTCCAAAAATCATATATTTAAAATCTATGCCCCCTTCAGCAGTAAAAACAATCCGCGACGCCATATACTGGCAATACGCGAAACTGACAGCCAAGACGGCGGCATCAACTAATAATTAGATTTTCTATATTATCACTTAAGGATTAAACTGATAATATAAATATTTATATTGCTACTTATTGAATTAAACAATAATAAGGAAATAACAGGTTTTTCAAGAAATCGAATATTTGTCCTTCATGAATATCTGAATTTATTTAAGCACTAAATAATATGAAATTTAAAACTAAATTATTAATCGGCTTACCAATATCATTTATTATAGGCGGGTTATTTGCATATGTAATGCTTTATGTTTTCTTCTCAAATATCCCTGCAAGCAGCCATTGGCTTGTTATAATTAAACAATTATTAATTTTTACTGTAGGCTTGCCAATGTTTCTTTCTATGATTATTGCATCATTGCCGTTTGTCAGACTATTTTTATGCGGTTCAAATGCCGCAAGTACTTTCGGATGCTGGGGTGGCAATAGTTTCTTGATATCTATAGTGATTTATGGGCTTTTATTTGCTTTTATTTATTATTTATTAGCGAAAAGAAAAAGTAGGGTATGAAAGGCAAATGTATCGCCGAGGGTCATCTGGGAAAACTGACGGTTTATTGTCTGGAAGGCGTATTTAAATAATCCCCGATGCTTTACCTCCTGCGCGGTAACTGGAAATTTTTACGTTGAGCACGGCTTGAGTTGACTTTTTCCTAAATATTTGCTAAGATTTATATAGATATACATAGATTTGCATAGATTTACTTAGATTTATTAAAAATGGAAAAAAAGCTTTTATCTATCGGGGAAACTGCTGAACTTTTAGGTGTTTCGATTGATACGCTCAGGCGCTGGGAGGAAAAAAATATTTTACTGCCTTTTCGCCCCTCGCCCACAAGCAACCGTTATTACCGAAGAGATGATATAGATCATTTTTTAGGAAAAGACGCCCTGTCCTATTCAGGCGATTTGGTAAGTCTGGCTAAAAACTGGGCATTCAGCGAGTTGCCGGGTTCGCTTTCATCTTCTCTTTATTGCGAAACAAGCGATATTTTTTACGCGCGTCTGCAACGTATGGAATTAGAAATTGAGCGCGTCCCGGATCTGAAAAATATTTTTTCTTTAGTTATAGCGATTATAGGTGAAATCGGTAATAACTCGTATAACCATAACATCGGAAATTGGCCGGATGTTTTCGGGATATTTTTTGGGTTTAACATCCAGCGCAGACAAGCTGTGCTAGCGGATCGGGGGCGGGGTATATTTAGGACACTTAAACGCGTTGTTCCAGATTTAAAAAATGATGAGGAAGCTTTACATGTCGCGTTTACAAAATATATTTCCGGCCGCGCGCCCGAAGACAGGGGCAATGGATTAAAATTCGTTAAAGATGTAGTTTTGGCTAATCCGTTACACCTGACATTCTATACCGGAGACGCGGAACTGGAGCTGAAACAAAATGACTTGGAATTATTAATTAAAAAAACAGAACCATCTTTCCATGGCTGTATCGCTATAATAAATTTTTAATAAAAATATTATGCAAATTTCTTTGAAAAAATTTGGAACTACTCTTATCTCCAGACCTGCCGGCAAAGAAGCTTTTCTGGCATTTCAGCCGACACTCAAAGAGATTACGGATAATGAAAAAATTGAAATTGATTTCAGCGGCGTAGTGGTTTTGACCCCATCCTGGGCTGATGAATTTATTACCCCTCTGACAAATCAATATAAAGAGCGTATCAAACTGGTTAATACCGAAAATCCATCGGTGAAAGCGACATTGGAAACGCTGGAGAAAGCGAGGCAGATATAAAAAAACAGGAATTATCACAACTTAAATTAATTCAAAATAATAATATGAAATCCCTTGTCGCCTACTACTCCCGCACAGGACATACCAAAAAAATTGGCGACATAATAGCCGATACTCTGAAATGCGACCGCGAAGAAATTGTGGATACAAAAGACCGCTCGGGATTTTTCGGTTATATGTCCGCAGGAAAGGATGCAACACTTAAAGACGTTACAACAATCGGACCGACGAAATACGATGCCTCGACTTATGGCATTGTCATCATTGGCACACCAATACATTCCTTTGGTCTTTCTTCGCCTGTCCGCACGTATTTAAGGGAAAACAAAAATAAATTCAATAAAGTCGCTTTCTACTGCACATGTGGCGGGATGGGAATGGATCGTGCATTCAGAGATATGGAGAAAGAGAGCGGGAAAAAACCTTTAGCTACTATGATAATCAGAGAAAAAGAACTGAAAAAAGGAGATTATACTGAGAAAATAGGACAATTTATAAACAGTATTAAAGGTTAAATTAAATAAATATGTCCGGAAAACTTAAAGCATTCGGCAAAAAAATAAAGGAGGAAATCGAAGTTTATCAGCTTGTGAGGAAACATAAAAAGACTCCGCTTATGGCAAAAATTTTGCTCTGGATTGCAATCGGTTATTTATTCACGCCTGTTGATGTTATTCCTGATTTTATACCAGTTTTAGGTTCGCTGGATGATTTTATTATTGTGCCCGCGCTTGTTATACTAGCACTTAAGATGATACCTAAAGAGGTTGTGGAGGAGTGTAGGGCTAAGGTCAAAACGCCTAACGCTACAAAATGAATAATCAATAAAAACATGGCCGCTGAACACGAACCAAAATCAGAGCATAAAATCGACATGAAAAAACTGAAAAAAAAGATGGTCATTTTGGTTATATTGGCTTTCGCGATTTTATGCCTCTTCTTTTTTATATCTGCGGGGACGATTATGTACTGGCAGGCATGGGTTTATATTGCGTTACTTTTTATTCCGATGTCTTTTCTGCTGGTTTATCTGCTTAAACATGCCCCTGAATTGCTGGTAAGAAGGATGAAAATGAAAGAAAAAGAAATATATCAGAAACGGATCATTAAAATATCATGGGTGTTTTTTGCGGCCGCATTTATTATTCCAGGCCTTGATGTGCGTTACGGATGGTCGCAGGTCCCATTGTGGATCATTATAATCGCGGATATGTTCGTGCTCGCGGGATATTTGATGGTTGCGGTTGTCCTTATATATAATAAATATGCCTCGCGCATTATTGAGGTCGCAAAAGACCAAAAAGTCATATCAACAGGCCCATATGCTATTATCCGGCACCCGATGTATACAGGAGTTATAATTATGTACACAGCATCGCCGTTGGCTTTAGGGTCTTACTGGGCATTGCTACCAGCATTAATAACACCAATCATCATAATTTTCCGTATATTTAATGAGGAAAAAATTTTAAAAAGAGATCTTGAAGGATACACTGAATACACACATAAAGTCAGATACAGGCTGATACCAGGGGTGTGGTGATTATCTGTAACAAATTGACGCCAAATGGACTCCAGATTGACTTTTAAATCAGGTGGCCATTTCATTCACATTTACGAACATTTAATATTATTGTGATGAATAATATATTCATTTTAGCCCTTATATTCGGAACTATAATCTTGGTTGTGTTTTCGTGGACGGTTTCAATAAAACATAAAAGATACCATGGGATTTATAGATTTTTTTCTTTTGAAAGCGTACTTATTTTATTTTTGATGGGTTACCGAAAATGGTTTTATGACCCTTTTTCTATAAACCAGATATTCTCATGGATATTTCTTTCTCTTGCATTGTTTTTAGTCACATACGGATGGTATTTTTTGATTACAAAAGGAAAGCCTCATAAGAATATTGAAAATACCACTAATCTTGTGACAACAGGCCTATATGGTTATATAAGGCATACTCTGTATATGTCGGTCGTCTTTCTTGGCGCCGGGCTTTATCTGAAAGATATTGGTTATTTTCAGACTGTACTTCTCATGATAAATCTTTTTGCACTTTACCTAACAGCTAAAACAGAGGAAAAAGAGATGGCAAAAAAATTCGGCGAGCAGTACTCCGAATACATGAAAAAGACTAAGATGTTCATTCCGTTTATATTTTAAAGCCGGAAATCCCGTAAGCAACGCACCTCATCGATAGCGACCCGTAAAACATTTTTTCATTGAAGAAACGGGGTGTTTCGCCGACTGTGGCGCCGATGACATAAAGAAAGGCTGAGGGCCGTATTGCCATAGGTATGTGAAACGGTTTGACCACTGATTTAAGGGATTATACGGATTTGCAGGATTAGACTGAATATCTGCAATACAGAAATTCAGAGTTATTAATATTTGAAATTTTTCCTCTGAATATCTATCTTCTTAAAAACAGTTTAATCCTGTAATCATTTAAATCCTTTAATCAGTGGTCAAGTTGCCCATATACCCCATTTCTGCTAAATTATGGTGGCTGTTTTAATTTAAATCTGATTTATGATAATCCGAATATCTGACGCGAAAAACCATGTGGGAAAGGATGCCACAATACAGGGATGGATGTATAATAAACGCGGAAGCGGAAAGATTTATTTTTTACAACTGCGCGACGGGAGCGGTTTTATGCAGGGCGTGGTTTTTGTGGACAATGTGTCACCCGAAGTTTTTAAAAAAGCTGAGACGCTGGCTATGGAATCTTCGGTAAAAGTCACTGGTGAAATAACCAAACACCCAAAACTGGAGGACGTTTATGAAATGCAGGTAAAAGACATTGAAATCCTGCAAACTCCGACGGAGGAGTATCCGATAAGCAAAAAAGAACATGGCCCTGATTTTCTTCTGGATAACAGGCATCTGTGGCTCCGTTCTGGTAAACAATGGGCTATACAGAGGGTTAGGAATACGATAATCAACGCGACTTACGAGTATCTAAATAACGAGGGGTTCATCAAAATCGACGCGCCGATTTTGACGCCGAATGCGTGTGAGGGAACGACTGAGCTTTTTGCAATCGATTATTTTGATGAAGGCAGCGCTTATCTGAGCCAGTCGGGACAGCTTTACATTGAGGCGGCCATTATGAGTCATGGTCGTGTGTTCGATTTTGGCCCCGTTTTCCGCGCGGAAAAATCCAAAACAAGGCGGCACCTGACCGAATTCTGGATGATGGACGCCGAGGCCGCATTTGTGGAGCATGATGAAAATTTGAAAATACAGGAAGGGCTTGTCAGCCACATCGTCAAAAAATGCCTTGAACTGAATAAAAAGGAACTTGAAATACTCGAGCGGAATATCGAACCGCTGAAAAAAATAACTCCTCCCTTCATACGGATGACACATGAGAATGCCGTTAAGGAATTAAGGACTATGGGCTCTGATGTCCAGCCAAACCATGATCTCGGCGGTGATGATGAAACGTTACTTACTCAAAAATACGATAAACCGATATTTGTTGAAAAATATCCGGCGGAAGTGAAGGCGTTTTACATGAAACGCGACCCGAATGACGAAACCCGTGTTTTGTGCGCGGACCTGCTCGCGCCAGAAGGATACGGTGAAATAATCGGCGGGAGCCAGCGCGAGGATGATTATGATATTCTGTTAAAAAGGATAAAAGAACATAAACTAAATCCAGACGTATTCAGCTGGTATCTTGATCTGCGGAAATACGGTTCCGTTCCGCACAGCGGTTTCGGTTACGGGCTTGAAAGAATAACAGGCTGGATAACCGGCACACACCACATCCGCGAAACTATACCGTTCCCAAGGATGATAAGCAGACTTAGGCCTTAAACTAAACTCCAAAATAAGGTTGTAGTTTGTAGGTTGTAGTTTGTAGTTATGCAAATTTTACTACAACCTATAAGCTACAACCTACAAACTAGTTAAAACTTAGTTTTATTTCTTCTGTGTCTTTTTCAGCAAATCTTCCAATTCCTGCTGCGCCTCTTCTGCTTCCATTCTGGCTTCATCCGATGCCAGATAGTCGGTTTTTAAATCGTGCTCTTTCGCGTCTAACTGCGCCGCGGCCTGCGCGGTAGCATTCGCTATCAATGTAGCTTCCTTTAATTCAGCGTCTGTCGCAGCTGGATTTTCATCTTTAAAAAGGAAACGTTGTACGGAAGAATAAATGTTAAATGATAGGCATTTAAAGTTTTTCACGGTTTATTGTTTTAAATAATAATTATTAGATTTTAAAATTTAAATATAACTTTTTCGAGGATGATAAACAGGCTGTAATCCTAGCGAGGAGTTCGCCTTCTTTTCTCACGCGCGGCAAGTGCTTCATGCGCCTGAAAAACATCCGTTACCACAGCAAGAAAAGTAATGGATCTTGTTCCCTCTTCTGTGCGTTTTAAATATTCATCATAGCATTGATCTATAAACTTTCTATCGCCAGTCTCAGATGCATCCCGCTCAGGCCTTATCTGTGTTAATGCCGCAAATAAATCTCTTCTTTCATTATCAGTTAAAGCAGGCAATTTGTTAACATATTGTTCTAAGCGTTTTTCACGATCCTTAGATTCCAATTTAACTAAAAAAACATTGAAGTGCTGGTCAATAAATTTTTTATCATTTTCATTATTTACATCCAAGTTGGGATTTATTTTTTTTAATTCTTCAAGAAAATTTCTTCTTCCGTCGCCACCCAAAACAGTCATAGTGTCATTAACATATGCCTCTAAGCGTTTTTCACGATCTTCATATCCGACTTTATCTAAATAAGCATAGAGGTGCTGCTCAATAAGCTTTTTATCATTTTCATTATTTACATCCAAGTTGGGATTTATCTTTTTTATCTCTTTAAGAAAATCGTTTCTTTCGCTACCAGTCAAAGGAATCGTATGAGTATTAACATATGCCTCTAAGTGCTTTTCACGTTTTCTTATTTCAGCCTTATTCAGAGGTGCTTCAGGAGCCGGCTTTTCTGCCCACGATGGAACTTTCAATCTTCCGGCTTCAAACGCCTCACTGGCTTCTGTTACAACATTTTTTTGCCCTTTTTCATGCACTTCACCGCCCCCTGCAGGCACCTCGTGAGATGGAAGGGTTTCATAAATCAGGTTTTTGGATATTGAATCATCGTTGAGGAAAAAAAGTTTCAGATAATTCATATTTTGATATGCGGATTTAAACCTTAAATTTATTTAGTAGTATCAGCTTGGGCTACTGCAACACCACCTTCACCTTGATCAGGAGGTACTTCCGTTCTGCCTGCAAGCCTTTCTGTTTGTAATCCTTCTTCATAAGCTTTTTTGACGTTTTCCCATTTAGCAATTTCTGTTGTCGCATTTTCTTCAAATTTATTGTTTTTTTCCATATGGTTGTATTCGTCAACATACGCCTTCATAAGTTTTTTGTTTTCATCTGCATTAACATTGAAGTCTCGATCTGTTTTTAGCAACATTTCAAGGAATGCTTGTTTTCTTTCTTCATTTTTTAGTCCTAAAGTTGCCATATAATCCAGAATTCGCTCATAACGTTCCGCTGTATTTAACATTTCATCATGCGACAAATTCTTATACTTTCTATGGACATTCATACATTGGACTATTAAACGTTCGTTTTTATCATATTTAACATCAACGAATCTCTTATCCCTATTCTTATTATTGAATATTGCATCCATAACGAAATTAACCTCATCTTTATTCGTATTCTTTTTTAAAGCATATTCTTCAGCTTTTTTTCTAAGCTCAGCTATATATTTATCTTGAGCTTCAGAATCCTTTGTGCTTAAAATAGCTAGCAAAGTAGCATCAATTTTTCTAGCCAAGCCACGTCTTTTCTGATCAGAAAACTTTTCCATGGCAATCTTCAGGACATTTTGATGAACAGCCTGATCAATATCAAAATGTTTGTTAAATGTAAAAATAGTCTTAACCAAAACCCGTCTATCCGCTTCATTAATGTCGGTATATTCTTTTTGAAAATGTTCATCTAGAGCTTTTCTTCTTTCTGCTTCTGGTTTGGCAGGTGCTTTAGCTACTGCTTCTGCCCGCTCAGGTTCTGCAGGTACACGGGGGGCAGCAGGTTCAGGTGCGCCTGATGGTTTCCCATAACTCTGACTTCTTAGTACTTTTTCCCAGACAGTACCACTATAGGGGTCTTGGCCCTCTGTAAGATTGTCAATAAAATTTGCATAAGTAACTCCTGGTTCTACATGAATAGCTCCTGACTCTAAACGAATAACTGCTACGGCTTGTTGAAAGGCTTCTTCTGCTTTCTCGGCATCAAGCCCTGAACCTTTCTCAGGCGCCGCTGGCTTTATTGCCACTTTTACCGCATCCTTTGGTGGTGGTATTTCTTCACCTGTTTGTCTATCAAATTTTGGCCGTTTAACCTTTCGGGCTTCCACCACCAAGACTTCTTGTTTTGAATCTTGATTTTTCATGTAATAACCATACACCTTAAGAAACAAGGCTCTGTCATTTTCCCAGTCTTTCTCAGTGCTTTTTGGAGAATAGCGTTGTACAACAAGTAACGCATTGGCCAGAGTCGTTATTTGAGAATCATCGAGAGAACTACCAACTATAGTAAATATATATTTTTTAAATTTTTCTTTTAATGCCGCTATTTCCATTTGGGTTGGTTCGGATTCTTCTGGCGCACTAGGTTCCCCTTTTTCGCCACGAGGTTGTGGTTTATTAGCTTCTCTAAACTTAGTTGCCAAAGCTGATGCATTTATCTCTGTCAATCGACCTTGTTTATATTCATCATTCCAAAAAATCGCCACTCGACTAATAAAATCTTTACTTTCTTTTTTTTCCCAGTCGTCCCTTGTGCTATTTAGAGGATATTTCTTAAATTGAAGTAACGCTTCGGCTAGTATTTTAGCATCTTTTTCTTCCCACCCTTTTTCAGGTGTCACGTATAAACTAATTATATATTTTGTGAATTCTTCTCTAAATTGTCTTTTTTGTCTCGCTAAAGCTTCTTTTTCTTTTTTCGCTGTTTCTTGAAAATCTGCCAACTCTTTACCCTGGGGTATACGGATAATATCACCTGTTTTTATCGTCATCTTATTTCCGGCGCTATCATAATAATGACCATCTTTTTCCCTCTCAACGTATACATCTGCATTAGTGGTAACTTTCTTTACAATAAGAAATGATGTGTTTTTGTCATACAAATCTCTTAAGCCTATCATGCGTAAGGCTGTTTTATTGTTTTGAAAGTCAACAAGTTTTCCATAGGGAGGAGTATCCCTAAGGAATGCTTCCTGTTTTTGCTCTTTCGGCATTCTACTTATTGTTGCCTTATCTAATTTACTTATATCCTCAAGTTCTGGAATGATAGCTAATTCACCGGGTGGTAACGTTTTTTTAGCAGCTTTGCCTTTCCCTTTAGCAGCTTCAACTGCCTGTTTCACCTTTTCTGCTTCTGAAACTGGAGGTCCTGCTGGCGCTGGTGTTTCTTTGGCCTTCGGAAGCTTTGCCCTTTCAGCAGCTTCTTCCGCTGCCTTCCTTGTAGTCTCTAAAGCTGAGCGAGGTGGAGGTATAAGAGCAGCTAGTCTAGGCTCCTTTTCTCCACTAGGTTGAGCTGGTGCACCTTCGCGCTTAGCAGACGGACGCTGATAAACAAATTGGTTATCAGATGAATAAATATTTATATAAAGGCATTTTAAGTTTTTCATCGTTTTGATATTATTTTTAAATCTTTATATTATAACACGTTTACACTAAAAAAGCCAGAGGGATTACGATGGATATCGATTGATTTCGTTGGATATCGATGGATATCGTTGGATATTGATAGTTACTTGTCAACCGAAGTCTACCGAAGTCTACCGAAATCCACCGAAATCTACCGCAGTCTACCGAAGTCAACCGAAGTCAATCGAAGTCAATCGAAGTCAACCGAAATCAACCTTTCAACCATACCTCTCTATACCTCGACCCATCGAATTCACAAAAATAAATAGCCTGCCAGGTTCCGAGCTGAAGCTCGCCTTTTTCGACAAAAACCTGGACTGAATTTCCGATTAAAGATGATTTGATGTGAGCATCAGAATTGCCTTCAGAGTGCTCATATTGTCCGTTGTATGGGATCAGGTCTTCCAGTTTTTTTAAGATATCCGACCTTACATCGGGATCCGCGCTTTCGTTTATCGTTATGCCTGCTGTTGTATGCGGGCAAAAAACTGTAACAATTCCATCTGATAACTTTATCTCTCGTACAGCATTTTGGACATCGGACGTGATGTTTATCATTGTATTCCGGATTTTGGTTGTAAGTTTGATTTTATACATGCTTAACGTCGAATAAGTTTATAAATCCGATAAACCCAATACCAGAATGGCCGTAAAATCATTTCCTTCGCATTAGGATAATTTACAACAGTACCGCCGAATTTCTTTTTGAATTCAGTTACACCAGCCCATGGGTGATCTTTGATGTTTTCAGGCGCGATACCGAGGAAATCATAATATTTACAGCCTCTATTTTTCGCTTCTTTAATCGCTGACCACTGAATCAGGTATGGCGCCATAAGATTCCGGTATTCGTTATCGGAAGCTCCGTAATAATAAATCCCCCATTCGTCCAGATACACGAAAATCCCGCCCGCGATAACTTTACCCTGATATTCTGCCAAAAGGAGCTGGGTGTTTTCTGACATCGTGTCCAACATCTTTTGATAATAAGATTTGGGGTGTATTCCGAAACCGTCGCGGTTGCCTGTTGCTGTAAGGATGTCATAAAACGCGCCTATATCTAAGCTCGGCTTTACGGTTATGCCGTGTTTCTCCGCGACCTTGATGTTGTATCGGCCTTTTGGTTTCATCTGTTTCAGGATTTCGGATTCGGTTTGGGTGAGGTCGATGATGAGGGAGGTTTTTGGGTGATGATCATATTTGCAAATTCGAAATTCGAAATTCGAAATTCGAAATTTTTCATACAGTGACATCCTCACAAAAACCGCTTTTTCGGATTTACCGATTTTCTGAATTTCGGATAAAATTACCGACAATCCTTTTTCGGACTCAAATAACGGTCCTCTCGGAACCTCGAGCCATGAAAATCCAAAAGGCAGGTTATGTTTTATAACCAATGCTGACGAACTATCTGATTTAAGAAGCCAAGTTTTACGGCCAAAAGATTTCTGAAATTCAGCCCAAACAGGGTGCTGCCATAGATTCCGGAACCTGTTTTTCTGCCAAATGGATAAGAACTCTTTCATGAAGTTACTGACACAATTTATATATTTTAAATTCTAAATCCTAATATCTAATCTCTAAACAATTTCAAAATTCAAATATCTAAATTCAAAACCATACTATATACGGTTTTTTAATAAAATGTTTTGGTTTTTGAATTTAGGTCATTTGAATTTGTTTAGGATTTAGGATTTTGAATTTAGGATTTTATGTCACTGGGAGACATCCGTAGCATCCTGAAGTAAATGAAATTCAGCTAATCGTTACCTTTCTGCCTTTGATTTTAACTTTACCATCTGCAAACATCTGCACAACTTTAGGATACCATTCTTTCTCGAGCATCTGGACTTTGTCGCGAAGGGTTTCAGGGGTATCCGATGGGTCGACTACACATTTTTTCTGAAGGACGATCGGGCCAGTATCAACATTTTCATCGATGAGATGTATGGTCATACCGCTTTCCTTTTCACCCGCATCGATTACAGCTTTGTGGACATCCATATTCATACCTCCGCCGAATTTAGGAAGGAGGCTCGGGTGTATGTTTATTATACGGTTTCGGTATTTGCTGACCATCGGCGCGCTGATTATACGCATATAACCTCCAAGGACTATGAGGTCTATATCATATTCTTCTAATATATTTATTGCTTCTGTATCGAACTGCTCGCGTGTTCTGCCTGTCGGATCAACAAAATGAGACGGAATCCCGGCGGATTTCGCCTTTTCTATAGCTCCGCAATCAGACTTATTAGTAATAAGACAACGGATTGCAACGTTGTCTCTGATTACACCTGCATTTTTCGCATCGATTAAAGACTGAAAATTGGTTCCGCGGGTGGACGCGAGTACTGCGACGTTGTACATATAACGAAATGACGATATAACCTGCCTGCCGGCAGGCAGGCGAAGTAACGATACAACAAAAACTCGAAATTCGAAACTCGAAATTCGAATATATTTTGCATTTCGTATTTCGCAATTCGCAATCCCATTTTAACATTTGGCATTTCTGACAATCGTATTCTTAATAAATGCAAAATGAAAAATGTGAAATGCTAAATTGAATGCGAAATCCGAAATCAGAAATGCGAAATGAATTATGTGCTTCACCATGAACAACAATTGTTTGACAACTAAAAAAATACTTATAAAATATGTGCGGTCAATTAGATTCTGCTCCGCAATAACGCGGTGGTGGGT
>Ga0315284_10000759_pt1 | contig 44411 bp, 38 predicted proteins | sample YL17G09_16_MG_FD_203696 | JGI IMG/M metagenome (GOLD analysis project Ga0315284, IMG submission 203696) | Sediment microbial communities from Yellowstone Lake, YNP, Wyoming, USA - YL17G09_16 | ecosystem: Environmental > Aquatic > Freshwater > Lake > Sediment | place: USA: Wyoming | collected...
CCCATCTGTCGGTCATACAGGGTTTTCAAGAGAGCTCCGATGGGATCAAAGTCGATGATCTGATCGATCCTATCCAACATCGTCTCCTTCTTGCGCATCAGATTATCTTCTTGCATCCCGAACGTCAGTTGCGAATCCTTCTTGAGCATGTTCGTTCCTTCTCTACTTGATGATGGGAAAAATTCTGCCTCATTGCTCAAAAAGAAATACAACCATCGTGCCAGACTTTTTCAGAGGTTTCAACCTATATTGAAAGAGAAAGGTAAGAAGAAGGAGAGGGAAGAGTGGTAGGCTGTACAATGGAAAACCTCCTCGTCGCAAGTTAAGTTGGGGAATCAAGGTTCCCATTAACTAATCGGGCTGGAAGCCCAAAGCCGGTGTGTTCCGGCAAACGCGATCTAAGGAGGTTTCCCATGGCAAACGTAGAAAAGGATTTTGCCAAAGGCAAGCCGATCCATGTCGGCATCGATGTGCACAAGCGGGATTGGGCTGTGACCGTTCTTTGTCAAGGAGAGGAGCTCTACCACGCCACGGTCGTGCCTGATCCTGGTGCACTGGTGCGGCTGCTAAAGCGCTTCGAGGCAAGCGAGGTGCAGACGGTCTACGAAGCGGGTCCCACGGGCTATTGGCTGCACGATGCACTGGTGGAGGCGGGGTTTGACTCGATGGTGACTCCCCCCTCCCTGGTGCCTCGTGTTGGCGGACGAATCAAGACCGATCGTCGAGACAGCAAGAAGCTCGCCTCGATGTTGGCCGGAGGTTTCTTGAGACGCATCCACATTCTTACGCCGGAGGAACGAGCGCACCGGCAGTTGCTTCGGACCAGAAACCAGATCGAGCACCATCGTCGGCAGACACAGAATCAGATCAAGTCGTTGCTGCTGTTTCACGGTAAGCACCCACCATCAAGGTTGCGGGAACGCTGGAGTGAAGCGCATGTGCAGTGGATGGAGACGCTCTTATGGGAACACCCAGCGTTGAAGACGAGCCTCGATGCGATGCTTGCGACATATCGCTTTCTGACGGAGCAATACAAACGGCTCACAGCCGAACTTGAGCGGCTCGCGATGACGGAGAAGTATCGCGAGAGGGCGGTCCTGTTGACACAGATCCCCGGCATTGGGATCTTCACGGCGATGGCCATCTTGGTTGAGTTGCAGAACATCGAGCGGTTCCACCGGGCGGATCAGTTGGCAAGTTTTCTTGGCCTCACACCGAGTCAGCACTCTAGTGGCGAGCGCATTCGGATGGGGCATATTACCCGGTGTGGGAACTACCAGGTGCGCACACGACTCGTCGAGAGCAGCTGGACGTTGATCCGCTATGATGCAGGAGCAAAGACAACCTATGAGCGGATCAAACACCAGACCGGGAGCGGTCGGAAAGCCATTACGGCGATTGCCCGTCGCCTGGCTTTACGGATACGACGAGTCTTGTTAGATCGGGTCCCATATCAACTCAGCGGTGGAGGCCATCTGGCCACCGGCAGAGACAAGAAACGAGAAGCAAAACGGTTTGTGCTGCGAGCAGTCTGACACCAACGACCGCCCATCAGATCGCCGGACCATGAGTTACTGCTTCGGCTCAGCAGTACCGAGACCGTGATAACAGAAGATGGCCGGCACTTTGATGCACGAATGGAGTTAATGTCGGTCTCCCTCGGTGGAGAACCACGAATAGGAGCTTGGTCTCAAAGGTGTTGAACGGCTGCTGACGACGAAGGAGGTCTTATCGCATACTTGACTTTCAATATAGGAGCAGTAGCAACGACGCTCACGTCATTTGAAAAGGATAATAGAGTTCGCTCAATGCTTTTGCTCACGAGAAATTTGTTGTTTGATAGTTCGCAAAAGCACTGCGTTGCTACTGCGAACGTCATGTGAAAATTGGTTTGCGCCATCGGGGATTAAATCAATCCGATATGTATATCCAGGTACGACATCAGATATTCAAGAAAACGCCTGAGCACCTCTCCTTATTGCAGGTTTGGGACATCCGAGAGAACGAGTTGTCGCCCATTGGATGCGAAGCTATCGATATTCTCGACAAAGGCGACCTCAAGGATGCCAATCTCTACAAGGAGGCGGCTTGGTCTGGCAGCGCCATACAAGAATTCCAAGACCTCCTTGACCTGACGTTTCCAAAGACAGGGCGGTTTTTCAACGTCCATTACCTCTTCTTTGAGTCCCTTTCAGCATTCAGAGAATCCGTTCTCAGCGGATTGAACGGTCAACTTCAGGCCTCTTTGGCAGTTCTACGTGCTGGCTTAGAAATGTTCACATTTCATCTTTGGTGGAGGGAAAGACTTAGATTTGAAGACTCCTTTGAGCCATTCTACGATTGGCTTTTTGGGCTGAAAGGTTCGCCGCCGTTCAAGAACGTTATCGATTCAGTTTTCGAAAACCCTGATATGCCACTGTCGGGCACAACGAAAGATACATTCGACGCTCTGTACGGGAAGCTTTGTGCCTATGCACACAAACCTCTTATTGATCAAGCAATCACGAGTCTCAAGGGCACGAATCTAACAATCGTAAACACTGAAGTTCTGTACTTCTGGCTCGATCTGCTTCAGAACACGCAGAGGGTCGTGCTCGATCTTGCCGTTTCCAATTCTCCTATGTGTCTCTTCCCACTTCCGCTCCACACGAAGTTCGGCTTCAATCCGCCGGTGGGAGTTTTTTTTGACAAAGCGAACTTTCTGAGTCTTGAGATGTCTCTTGGAGCCGAGCGTTTGAAATCCTATCAAGATCATTTCCGATCCCGTGAACCAGTTGTGACTCTTCTGCCTTGGTTCAATGGATTCCCTGACAGAAGCGAGCGAGAAATATTGTCATCGTGGGCAGACGGTGAACCGTTAGGCCATGAGGGCAAATCATTCGAGGAGCGCGTATTCTTGGGCTTTGGTATGCAGAAGGCTAAGATGCGTGCATTGCTCATGGGATTCGCATACAAGCCTAATGCTCCAAGCATTGAGTCGCTCTATCGTCCACCACAAATATGATTGGCGCAAACCAACTTCACATAACACGCCCAACAACGACGCTCCCTTTGTGAGAGAGAATAATTGTTGTCGCTCAACGCCGTTGCTCACAGAAAAAATGAATCATTTATGAGTTCGCAACGGCGCTGCGTTGTTGGGCGAGACGTTAGGCGTCATTTGCGCCAAATCATATTTCCTAAAGGAGCTATCATGCTAAAAACGTGTATTTGCATTATCCTTACAGTACTTCTAGGTTGTTCTCAAGATAAAAATAAACCAGATGAAAACTCTCTTTCCCAAAAGCTCAAACGCAGAAACACAACTTACAACAAAATAGATGTCCTCCTCGCCATTAAGTATAATTTGGATGAATCAGTAATAAAAGCGATTTCAGAAAGCATCAAAGGAGAAATGTATTTGCAGAAGGTAGAGAGCGGTGGCTATGTTATGCAAGTGGACACAAATTATGCGTTAACAGTTAGAAGAACTATCGAAACTACGAGTAAAGAATACAAAATAACGCCAAACTTAATAGTCAGCATTTTAATTGATAGAGAGTTGTTAGAACTAAATGAAACTCTTCCCAGCTCAGTGGGTGAAGAAGTCACAGAGAGATTAGCTCCATCAGAACGATAAACTTGTCATCTATGTGTCCTTTCGGAGTTATATGAACAATAAACGCTCGTTTATTTCAATATCAATTTTTGTACTACTACTTCTTGCAAATATTGTTTCATGCAGCCAGTGCAATCAATCTTCTGAAACAGAATACTGGGCTTCTGCACGCTCAAATAAATATCATCGACCATCATGTCAATGGGCGCGGCGTATAAGCGAAGAGAATAAGATTGTCTTCAAATCTGTCTCTGAAGCTCTGAAAGTGGGCTATATACCGTGTAAGGTATGTAAACCACCCACAAAAGATTAGCAACCCAAAATAATTTTTGGCGCAAACGAACGCCTAACAGCACAAACCACGACACTCGCTTTATTGAAAAGGATTATAGTGCTCGTTCCATTGTTTTTGTCGCGAGAAAATTGGTCGTTTGAAAGCGGCAAAAACAACGGCGTGGTTTGTGCACACGTTAGGCGGCATAACCCTAGCACGTAATCGAAAGGCTCCTCACTATGGCGACCAAACCCCAGCCTCTCCGAGTGTTTCTCAGCTATTCTCATAATGACCGTCGGTTCGCAGGAGCTCTCAAGAGGAAACTTGAAGCTTTCCGCTTCTCTGTTTTCGTTGCACACGATGATGTCAACCCATCAGATGATTTCGTCGCCGGAATTCTCGAGGAGCTTCGACACTCTGACATAGTAATGCCGCTTCTCACCAAGAGTTTTCACCGATCACATTGGACAGATCAAGAGTGCGGTCTTGCCTTGAACCTAGACAAATTGATCTTGCCTGTATCCAAAGGAGTGAATCCTTACGGTTTCTTGCGAAATAGACACGCCTATATTATCAAGAAAGGCAAGTCACTGGATGCCGTCCTTGCAGACCTTCTTTCCAGCTTGACACATCAAAAGAAGGTCGCAAACAAGTTTCGCGACAGCCTGATTCTCGCGGTGCGCACAAGCAGCGGTTTTCCTAAGTCCATCGCGATCTTCAACTTATTAGTCAAGCTGACACCTTTCTCCCGTCGGCAAATGAAACTATTGCTCAAGTATTCAATAGCACAAGATCAGGTTTACAGGTCCACCGAAGCTTCTAAGCTGCTCAACCAGATAGTCAGGAGAAATCCTCGCACAACTGACAAGGAACTTGTCAGCCAGTTCATGAAACGGCGAGGCTATGGGGGTTACACCGCCTAACTTTATAAAAGGTCGGAGTCAAGAGAAAACTCTATTTCCATACCGTTGCGATGGCAACGAGTTTACTTCTGTTCTTTGAAGACAAAGATCGACAGCTGCACCAGCCACCGAGGAGACATCCCTGAATGCGGGGCACGACAGACTTCGGACTGGTCCCAAACACTTTACCGGGCTTTGGCCTCAGCACAGATCTCCAGCACGTCCCAGATGTTTCATCGGCAGCGTACTCGTATCCCAATCAAACGGACGGAGGACTTATTCGCCACCAGTTAGGCGCACGGGCTTACGAGTACGAGGCCAGTCACGAAGCTTGTTGATCTCGATGCCCTTGAATGTTTTGAACTCTTGTTGCCGACTTAAGACATAGTAGCTGATTTTCGCAAGTTCTTTGGCAACGACAGTGCGAGCAATTGCCTTGGTTGCCCGACGCTCCAGACGGGCAGCAAAGTGTTTGATCTGGGGGTAGAACCTCATCGCTTTGATGGCTGATTCGGTGAAGGCATATTTGAGATACTGGTTGCCGTCTTTCGAACCAGAACGATGAGAACGTTTGCCACCGGAGTCCTTGGCTCCGGGGACGAGTCGGCAGTAGGAGCAATAGTGTTTGTCATCGGCAAAGCGATGGATGTCTCCTGTTTCCATTGCGACGATGGAACCGGTGATGTCACCAATACCAGGGATGGACATCAACAGCTGCACGGCCGGCGTAGGTCGAAGCTGTGCCTTGAAATACTTCTCCAGTTGCTCGCGATGCTCAGTTGTCTGAAGACATTGCTGATGGTACATCATCAGTGTCATTCGATATTCCTCAGGGATCGGGCACTGGTTGAGAAAGTCGGCAAAGCCGGACTGGTATGGTGAGAGCGGCAGGTCGGTGATGTTGAACTGAGCGAGGATGCTCGTGACTCGCTGAATGATGTTGGTTCGCTTATGCTCCATCACCATTCGTTGTCGCAGGAGATCCCGCATAGCACGATACTCCGGTGGTAGTTGATGGGCCTCCGGGATATAGCCCATTCGCAGGAGTTGCGCCAATGTCAGGGCGTCGACGGCGTCGGTTTTGACCTTGGCATAGGAGATGGCTTTCAAGTACTTTGCATGGGCTAGGACCACATCGACACCGAGTGAGCGCATGAGATCACAGAACCAATACCAGCCTGTGGTGCACTCAACAACGGCACGATGCTGATCAGGCCATTGGCGAAAGTAGTTGGTAATGAGTTCGGACTGCGTCTTCATACTCTTGCGAGCGAGGACTGTGCCGCTCTCGTTCACCGTGCAGATGACGATCGAACGGCGATGAAGGTCAACACCTGAATACAACATAAGAACCTCCTGTGAGTCTGTGAGTGGAGCATGAATTGGTATGGCGATCAATCATACTCATTTCTCCTGACTCATAGGAGACCTTTTAGAAATATCAAACGGCAAACCGGCGCTCGCTCATCTGTATTGGCGAAGGGAGTTCAAGATTGGCTCGCTAAAAAGAGCTCGCTCCATTGGAAAACACTGCCGCCCAGGCATATCAGTATCGCTTAAGGCCGATAGCGATGGGAGGTGGCCACGGTTCATATATCCGATTCGGCGTACCGGTCGAAATACGCTCGAACGAAAATGGATCGTATGAAGCCCGTATAATGTCCGCAGACCTTCTACGGATCTACGGAACGTCTTCTCTCAATCCCGTCAATGCTATTTCGGTCTACGAGGATTCAGATGGAAGACTGCCTGATTGGGCATACGAGGGCGGCTTCAAGTGACCGAAGAAGACGATTCTAACCCCGGTGTCGGGAGTTACCTCCCGACACTTGGAGAAGCAGCATCTGAGAGTGTCAGGATCTGAATCCTGACACAGCGAGCAACGTGAACTACAATTCCCCTTGAGTGTTTTTTAGAAAGGAGGAGAAGAAAAACATGAGAATTATCCACGTCGGGACCCGAATAGTTCTTGAAACTTTGCTTGATCTTTTCTTAGTCTTTTGTCTCTCCCTCTGCTCGATGGGTTCTGTAATGGCGCAGTGGCTGCAGACCAACGGACCTTGTTGTTTTCCCATCGGCATTAGCGCATTCGCCGTCAAAGGGACCACGCTCTTTGCCGGTACGCAAGGTGGCGGGATTTTCCGCTCCACTGATAACGGTTGCACCTGGACAGCGCTCAACGCGAACTTGGCGTACAACTATATTTGGGATCTCGCGATCGCTGGGTCGGACATCCTCGCGGGCACAGACGGTGTCCAAATCTATCGCTCCACTGACGACGGGACGAACTGGATTCGGATCGATTCGGTTGTGGCAGGAAGGAACACCTTCTCTCACCTGAACAGATCAATCAACTCAATCACGCTTTGTGGGGTGGACCTATTTGCAGCCATCGCAGACGGCGGGGTATTTCGTTCGACTGACCATGGCATTACCTGGGCGCCTGTCAACGAAGGGCTTGCAGACAAAGTTGTAGAATGTCTTGCATTGAGTGGGACGAATCTCTTTGCCGGTACCAATTCCGGGGTCTTTCGTTCCACGAACAATGGTGAAAACTGGAGTGAGGCTAACACCGGGATTCCTTCTGCAAGTATTTATGCTCTCGTAGTCGCTGGCGCGAATCTGCTTGCTGGTACGAGTACTGGAGTTTTCCGATCGACGGATGCGGGGGTAAGCTGGGTCGCGGCGAACGCAGGGTTGCCAGCCAAAGGTATCAGGGCTCTCGCGGCGAATCAGACGAATCTCTTTGCAGGTTTCCAAAATGACGGGATCTTTCGATCTACCGACTATGGTGTAAGCTGGACTGCGGCGAGCAAAGGGTTACCGTCTGTGATCGTTAGAACTCTCGCAGTCTCTGGCCCCAACCTCTTTGTCGGCACCCACGCGGGGCAGGTCTTTCGGTCCACCGACAACGGGGCAAGCTGGATCGAAGCCGATTCGGGATTGTCGCAAAACGCGAACGTCCTTTCCCTAGCTACTACCGGATCGTATCTTTTTGCTGGCACAGCTCAAGGAGGAGTATATCGTTCTTCAGATGGAGGAGCGAATTGGAGCGTGGCTAACTCTGGACTCACGCGAAGCCGCATCCCTGCTCTCACTGTCCAGGGAACAAATCTCTTCGCGGGCATGAGTGACGGAGTATTCCGTTCCACCGACTATGGTGCAACGTGGTCGACGGCCAACCGAGGACTCAAACGATTGGATGTGGATTATCTAGTCGTTAGTGAAAACAATATCTACGCGGGCATGCTTGATGGCGTTGCATTTCGTTCCGCTGATAGCGGTAGAAGCTGGACTGATGTCAAGAAAGGACACATCGTAGAATTCGCCTATTCTTTCACCGTCGGTGGTGAAAAGCTCCTCTTGGGAATTTATCAAGGCAGAATATTTCAATCTACCGACGAGGGATCAAGCTGGAGATTGGCGAAATCCCGTCTCTCACCGAGAGTGTTTGTTCATGCTCTCGCAGTCGGTGCGATGACTCAGTTTATCCGCACAGACAGTAACAAATTTGCGCAGCAACCAACGTCCAGCGGAATTCTCATGAATCTGTTTGCCGCTACGAACGCCGGAGTCTTGCGTTCAACCAACTATGGGGTAGATTGGACGGTAGTGAACACAGGGCTGCCACATACGATCGTTTACGCGCTTGTTGTCCAAGGGTCGAATCTTTTCGCAGGTACTGAAATGGGGGTTTGGCGGCGACCTTTGTCGGAGTTGATCAGAACAGTGGAATGACACTCAACGAGCGGTGGCGTGTCTTACCCCCCGGCGTCGGGAGTCATTCCCGACGTTTCGTCCGGCATCGTCTGAGCGTGACGAATGTGCAATTGCCTCAACTCAGCGGATCGCGTATGCCTAAACGTTATCTATAGAAAAGAATGTCAAGAGAAAAAGAACCCCCGGCACGAAGGGGGATACCTTTCGTTCATTTGATATTCGGTCACACTTTCGCTCGATGGTAGGACGAGAGTGAAACGCGTTCCTGGTGTTGTCCGATCTTCCTTTGCGCGTGTGCGTGTTCTATGCATCTATCTGAGCTCTCTCAGCCACAAGCTGATGCGCCTCTGGCGCAAATGGGCTACGGCAAATTCGAGTATACACGGGAGGGGGTTAACCATGCGCGTGGCAGCTACCCGGTGATCTTCGCTGGGTGTGCAATAACGTCTTTGAACTCTCCCTCCGACTCGGAGATCCATCTGTCACCAAGTCCACAAGTGCTTCTCCCCACAACCTACCTCACGCTTGCTGAAGGTGTGATGCAGTATGGAGGAAGTCTCTTATACCCTCTTGCCGTTGGTGTCCCTTCTGGCGATGATGTCAGGATCGTAGCGTGTTCCATTCTTGAGCATCCCATAGCTGATCCGTGCGATGTAACGGGCAACAGCATGGCGTGCGTTATGTTCGGCGACTCCCTGCGCCAGGAGAACATCGTAATACGTTCGGATCGGATTGTGACCCTTCAGGACAGCAAGAGTAGCTGTCTTGTAGACGGACTTCAGCACTCTACTGTATCGAGGTTTCCGACGGCCGTAACTGCGTCCGCCACTCAATTTCTCGTGTTTGACCAGTCCACAATAGCTCAGATACTTTCCGATCGATGGAAAGCGCCGTGCATCCACCACAGAGGCCACAATCTTCACCGCTCCAATCGTGCCAATGCCGTCAATCTCTCGTTGCCAGCGGACGAGTTTGTTGTGCCTGGCCAGCTCATGAAAACGGCGCTCATACTGCTCTTTGCTCCGCCGATACAGTTCGATATTCTCCCTGAGAATCACGTCGATAAACGCAGCGCTCTTGCCTTCGTCTCTGTGACCCAGGGTGAGTGCCGCCTTCTGATTGAGAAGGCGAATGCCAGAGCGAACAACATCGTCGTAGGCGCTCGCCAGAAGTCGCAGCTCATACAATGCGCTGTCACTGTGATAGACCTCTTTGAGAAGTCTGGCGCAGAGCAATTCGCACAGTTTCCGTGCATCGATTTTATCCGTCTTCGCGCCGTGAAAAAGAAGCCTGTTCTGGAACGGATCACAGATCAGGATCCGGTCTGCATAATCGAGGAGTTCCAGGTACAACCAATGCGCAGGCCCCGATTCCTCGAAGGTGATGATCGTGCGACCCCTCAATGAGCCAAGATACGTCTTCAGTTCTTTCAGGTCGGTCGGACGTTCGAACACCCGTGGAATCTGGTCACGACGCGAGGCATGGGCAATGGCCATGACCTTCAGCGACCAATCAATGGCGACAAAATGATCATACCTAACAGCATCCTTGACTGTGGCGCTCCGTTGTCTTACGTTTACTCTGAGCATAAAGGTCTCCTTTCGTTGGTGAGTTGTGAACATTGCCATCCGTAACATACGGATATCATCACCGCCGCGAGAGTGAGACCTTTTCTAATTTACCATGCGCTATTGCTGTTGCTCGTACGAGATAGAAAGTAGATGCGGCGGCGGGAGTCTCAATTGCCGAGATGATGACCCTTAACTGTACAAAGAAACTGGCGAAGCGACTTCCTTTCTCGGTGGTGGAGAATCCCGAACCGTCGTCGAACAAATTGGGTCCGTGGTGTGCCAATTCCTTTAACATCGGAAGGTTTCCGATGATTATTCTGACCAACGAAAGAACTCTCCTCTCGGTGGTCATTCCGTTCAAGGAAATTCGGTCGTTCCATGACCGTTTCCTTACATCCCTGGAGTTTCTTTTCCATTCCATCGCTTTATCATCGAAGGACGTACATTCCGAGTTGGAAGAGATGAAGGTCGTTCAACTCACGCAGAATACCAACCGTAGAACTCTCGGTTCCATGAACGATTTTGTTTACCATGTGATGGCAACGCTTTATCACGACCAGAATGCTACCCTCGAAGACATTTCCTTTCATCTGAGTGAAATCCCTTGCGCGCCACTGAAATACCGATACCCAAGGGAAGCAATTCTTGATGTTATCGACCCGCCGCATCACGATCAATTAAACAGAGGATCGTAATCAATGGAAGCGGGACTAACGTATAGAATGCTCCAGCAACAGCGCATAACACCTTATAAAAGGTCAAAGTCAAGAGAAAACTATTCACCGTGATCGTTCAGGAAGTGAACGATCGGATTTGTTCTTTGACGCATCGGTCCAACAACTGCACCGACCGCCGAGCAAACATCGCTGAGTGCGGGCTTCTGTTTGTGCAACCTTCAGACTGGCCCCAAACACCTTAGCGGGTTCTCACTTGAGCACGCTTCTCTGGCACGACCCAGATGTCTCATCGGCAACGTGCTCGCATCCCAATCAGGACCACTGGGCTTGGAAAGCTATCCAGTTATGCGCGCGGGCTTGCGAGCGCGAGTCCAGTGACGAAGCTTGTTGATCTCGATGCCTTTGAATGATTTGAACTCTTCTCGCCGAGCTAAGACGTAGTAGACGATCTTGGCTAGTTCTTTGGCAACAACCGTGCGAGCGATGGCTTTGCCGGCTCGTTTTTCGAGTCTTGTGGCGAAGGCTTTGATCTCGGGGTAAACATCATCGCCTTGATGGCCGCTTCGGTGAAGGCATACTTGAGATACTGGTTGCCGTCTTTGGAGCCCGAGCGGTGACTGTGTTTGCCTCCTGAGTCCTTCGCGCCTGGAACAAGCCGGCAATAGGAACAGTAGTGCTTGTCGTCGGGGAAGCGGTGAATGTCTCCCGTTTCCATTGCGATAATCGATCCGGTGATGTCACCGATGCCCGGAATGGTAAGCAGGCGTTGGAACGAGGTCGTCGGCCGCAGACGTTCTTTGAAGTATTTCTCCAGTTGTTTGCGATGTCCAGTGACCTGAAGACACTCCTGGTGATGCATGAGGAGGGTCATTCGGTATTCTGGGGGGATCTCACACGCTTGCAGGAAGTCAGCGAACCCGCTCTGCGATGGTGCTAGGGGTAGGGTGGTGACGTTGAACTGGGCCAAAATGCTTGCGATCCGTTGAATGAGGTTGGTTCGCCGATGCTCCATGACCATCCGTTGGCGAAGCAGATCCCGCAGAGCTCGGTATTGTGGCGGTAGCTGATGGGCCTCGGGGATATAGCCCATGCGGAGCAGTTGGGCAAGGGTCTCAGCGTCCACTGCATCGGTTTTCACCTTTGCGTACGAGATGGCCTTGAGGTACTTTGCATGGGCCAGAACGATGCTGATGCCGTTGGTCCGCAGCAGCTCAGAGAACCAATACCAGCCGGTTGTGCATTCAACGACGGCTCGATGTTCTCCGGGCCAGCCCCGAAAGTAGGCAAGGACCATTGCAGGATCGGTTTTCATTGCAGTCCGACCGATCACGCTTCCTCTGTCATCAACGGTACAGACGGTCAGCGACCGACGGTGGAGATCAACGCCTGAGTAGAACATAGATCCTCCTGTGAGTTGGTGAGTCATGAGATGACTTTGTGTGGCAACAAATCATGCTCATTTCTCCTGACTCATGGGAGACCTTTTAGAAATATCACGCCGCACTACGACGTTCGCTCTTTTGAAAGAATGATCATAGTGCTCACTCAACGGTTTTTGGTGCGGTTTGGTATCCGCAGTTTGAGCGAAGGAAATCATTCGTAGCACCAAAAACCGCTGCGTAGTGCGGCGAAACGTTAGCTGCCATTCACGTCAGAGGACTTCAATATGGACAGAAAACAAGTCGAGGACAAAATTCAGGCTACATTAAAAGAGCGGCGTGGAAAAGTTGTGGCTCGCCACACTATTTCGGCTCTCTTTGGCGCTCTTGCGGATCCAGTCGGAACAATTGGCAAACTCTTCTTCGGTGCAAAGGATGCTATCGACCAACAAAAACATCAGATCGAACAAGAAATCATCCTCGATCTTCTCTGCAAAATGGATGATGATCTAGCTGAAGCAGCACAGAAAGCCAAGTCTGAACTCCCCAAGGACAAGATTGTCGTACTCGGAGAAATAGTCGCATCCGGCAAGGATGTCGATGAGGTCACTGGCGTTTCCATCTCTGAAGAGGCTGGCCCTGTCGAATTCAAGCCCGGTACGAAGATCACGGCATCCGGGGAGAAGGCAAAGAAAGTCACGGGCCTTAAGGTTGGAGGCAAAGACAAGGAGGATCCAAAATGAACAGTGCAAATGTTTTTGTCGGTGCTCATTGTCCGCACTGCAATATTACCATAGGGCTTGCAGCTTCCGTGGGCTCCCCGATCAAGTGCCCTAATTGTGGTCGAGATATGGTCGCCGCGAAAGGTTCACCGGAAACACACGTCATCGCAAACGTGACCTGCAAGAAGTGTGGAACAAAGATTGGTATGATGAGCGTGGTTGGCGGACCAGCGAAATGTCCAACGTGTGGCGAGCCTTTTTGAGATTTATGAGACGTTAACTGCCATTTGCAGGAGAGCAATTCGTCCCAAAAAACGCTCTCAGGAGATCAACCTGTCATGAAAAAACTCTTACTCAATCTCTCCGAACCGTTGGAGCTGATTCGTCAGCAGCCCCTTCAATTCGCTGTCTGGTGGATTGTCGCGGTCCTGTTTGGCCTTGCAGGCTTCTGGCTACCTTTGCTCGTGGAGTCACTCAAGGATGCCGGTTGCCCTTCGCAGATTTTCCAGAACAATCTAAGAGGCGGCAATCTTGCTTCGTTTAGCGTTGTCATTCTCGCTGACGGCTTGGCGACCATGTTCGTGGCCGTGAGGGCTGGTCAGAATCTGACCGCCGCTGGAATAAGAGGTCTCCTCAGCGTACTTGCGCTCCTGGTTTTCATTACAAATGTGGTCATGCTCGGTGTTACCCATTCCGCTGACGTCCCAACCAAGTTTATCGTGTTCCAATTCATTATCACATTTCTTGCCATCGGCCTCTCGTCATACCTCTACTGTTTCCGGTCGTCGGATTGGGAAAAATCTGTAGGCGAAATTCGCACTATTCAGGATAACGAAGTCACTAAACTTGGCAAAGAGGCTACCTCGAAAACTCAAGATGACAAGGGGGTGAAGCTATGACACTGCCAGTATTGCCCTTCGACCAGCCCGCAGGCAGCTTCCTTCTTGCAGCTCTTCCAGCGCCTGACATCATTCGAATATCCAAAGCCGACCCGAGGAAGTTCGATTCCATCTCAATGGATACGGTCGGCGGAATTCAACGTGAACCTTCTAGCAAACGAATAACTGAGATTGCTCAGTACTCTGAATCTGTTGATGCGACATTCCCTACTCCCATTCTCCTCGCTCTTGACGAAGGTTGCTATCAAGTCGAAAACAACCAGATCAAAATTGTAGGCGACGCTGTCGCTGATATTGTTGATGGTCAACATCGTCTCTTAGGCCTCACAAAATCCACCAGAGCCGCAGACTTTGTGATTCCTGTGGTATTCATCCTGGGGGCAACTGCAGAACAAAAGGCTCTCATCTTTGCGACCATCAATGGGAAACAGACAAAGGTTCCTGCATCACTTATCTATGATCTGTTCGCTGTCACCAAATCAAGAAGCGCCTACAAAACTGCTCACGAAATTGCCCGAGCACTCAATGGTCAGCGACATTCTCCTTGGTACAAACGGTTGAAAATGCTCGGTAGAAAAACGCCCGGTTCCATGGAAACTTTGTCTCAAGGCACATTTGTCAACTTCCTGCTGCCTCACATTTCTCTTGCACCTGACAAGGATTTCGACCTCATCAGGCAGGGTCTTGAGCCACCGGCATACGAGAAATGCATCTTCAACGAGTATTTCAACAAGAATCAAGACTCTGTCATCCTTAAGATAATGCTCAATGTTTTTCAAGCAGCGAGACGCACTTGGCCTGAAGAATGGGATCGCCCAGACTTGTATATCCTGTCTAAGACGACAGGATTTTCTGCGATCATGAAGGCCCTCCCTGCGATGGTAAACGAGGGGACATCTCGCGCTGATCTCTCGGAGGACTTCTTTGCCTCCCTCTTCCTCGCTGTAAAGGTTCGCATGCAAGAAACAAGGGTAAAACTCACGAGTGATTTTTTTGCTCCTTCGGCATCAGGCGAAGGTCAGCTTCGCGATATGATTGTGAACGAATTGTCCAGGATATCATCCACTCCTGCAAACGGCAGTTAACAAGCGGCAAACCGGCGCTCGCAGGCTAAGATTGGCAGGCTATTCTGAAGGCAAATGATTGTTGATGCAGTTTTGGCTCAATCACTCGCTCAATGGTTTTTGGTGCGGCTTGGTAAGCTCAGATAGTGGAGAGGCCAACAGCGCTGATAGCTGTAGAGGTGACTTGGAGCAGACAGTCAAGATGCTTAGTTTCGCAGCCAAGAGTGCTAGACTACCCTCGGGGCCGTTCGGGAAAAATCCGAGTGCTCTTTATGATCGAATGAAGGCCTCCTAAAATGACTCCTCAGCGTCAGTAGGATATCCTTCGGTGCGCCCCGAGAGGGAGGACCGAGACAGCTCTCAGGGCTGTTGGTGAAGGACAAATCGCCCTGCCTTTTTGATCCTTACTCTACAAGGTGCCAATGATGCGGCAGACGAATCGCCTCACGAGAGATCCAAGATCGGCCATGAGCAATACCTCGGTTCGAACAGGGCAGATTGGTCATTTTTCTAGACTGGTTTGGGGGGAAGGTTGCAGGTTTAATCATATCGCACCTTTTTCCTGAAAAATGGCGTCAGCAACTCCAGAACTTGCCTTTGATTTCGAAGTGTAGCAGCTTTGCGTTGTAGTCGTTGTCGGCGCTGCATCGTAGCACGTAGACTTTCCCTTTAGTCCCGATTCCTACCAAAGGAGGTCACCGTGATCGGGGCGATCATCTCTGACGAGAAACTGTAACGGCACAGAAGCCTCTAATTTTTGGGAAGTAATCATGCCTACCCACGAAAGCTTGTCGTCGTAGGTAAGCTTGACACTGGTGCTATCTCGCGGGCGAGTCGGATTCTCACCCGACTGAAGGCGACAGTTCCTTCTACGGTGCGGGGAATCGTCGCTTGCCCTCTCCGGGCGTTGCCCGCGAGATTGGTTTCTTGGCTGGAACGGAGGCAATCCCAATGATTTGCTCCTCATCCATTCGAATCTGGTTACAGACAAGCGAAGCACGTTGAAATTCAAGACCTCCAAAAATACCGAGTTTTCGGTATTGCGGATCTCATAGGTCATCAGTAACGTTCCTGGGGACAAAATGGAACGATGAGTCGCCAACTGGTTCAAACGACAGTGGCCCCTCGATTTTTAACCTAATACCACAGTTCACGGAGGTGTTGTATGGAGTCTAAGCTCAGTACACTCGCTACCGGCACCACCATCTTCTTGTCACTCCTCCTCGTCGTTGGCTTGATTCTCACCGGTCTTTTCATCTCCGGAGGTTTCGGCCTGGCTTTGATGACGGTGCTGATGTTCCTGTTGCTGGTCATCATTGGAATGAAATCGGTCGGCAGACCGCTCGGCGTTCTCATCAACGAAAGAAAAGTCATGAGTCTCTCTCGATTTCAGATGACGATTTGGACTCTATTCATACTATCGGCTTTTCTCTTCGTCAGCTTACAGAGAATACATGACCCAACGGTACAAGATCCACTTTCCATTACTGTCGATTGGCATCTATGGGCGTTGCTTGGCATAAGCACTGGCTCTTTTGTGGGTTCGAGCTTGGTTGCAGGTACGAAGTAGAAAAAGGAACCTGCGAAGCCCACAGCTGCAAAAGAAGTTGCGGAACACTTCGAGGGGATGGGTGAAACGGAAGAATCAGTGAATAAGAATAGAGAGGGCATTCTCTACGGTAATGCAACTGTTGAAGATGCAAAGTTTCTGGATCTCTTGGAGGGCGATGAACTCAAGAACACAGCCTATGTAGACCTCTCGAAAATCCAAATGCTTCTGTTCACCTTGGTCGCGGCCATTGCGTATGCAGCAGCATTGTTCAGGTGGGTAGGAGAGAACGCACCAAGCGATCTTGTGAGTTTTCCAGAGCTTTCGGAAGGCTTGGTTACAATCCTCGGAATAAGCCACGCTGGTTATCTCGGCAATAAGGCAATTGACCATACAAAGGTAAAGTAAATATGAACACTTCTCCTGTTGTAGACAGATTGAAGCTCGTGCTGGTCCTTTTTCTTTTCGTAACTCTCACTTCGTATTCACAGCTCAAGATTTATTGCCTCGATGTGAATCAAGGGTCCGCGACGCTCATCATAGCGCCCAGCCGCGAAACCCTTTTGATCGACGCCGGACTGAAAAAGGAAGCCGATGAAATACTCGAGATTCTCCAAATGGAAAACATTCGTACGATTGACTATGCAATACTGACTCACTTTGACGACGACCACCGGGGCGGATTCAGCCTCTTAAGAGAGAAAGGAATTACAATCCAACATCCTGTATTTGACCATGGAAAGAAGGCGCCCAAAACCTATGTCAAAGTGGTAAAGGATCGGCAGAAGATCACACCCGGATACGAATTCAAGTTGGGTGGTGATGTGCATATCAAATGTCTCGCGGCGGCAAGAAGAACGGAACGATCACTCGCTCCTAGAAACACAGCCTCAAACTACGGAGAGAATCAGAACAGTGTTACGCTTCTGATTCAGTATAAGGGATTTGATTTCTTTATTGCGGGAGATTTGACAACAAACGTTGAAGAAACTCTTGTTGACGATGGTGCCGTTCCTGATGTCGATGTGTATCACGTGAGTCACCATGGAGCAAACACAAGCTCCTCTGAAGAGTTTATTCAGGAATTGGCTCCTGAGGTTTCGATCGTTTCTAACGGTACAGGGTATAATCATCCGACTGAGCCGGTCATTGATGTGTTGCGGAGAAATGATTCGGAAATCTATCAGACCAACAAGAATACGAACAGCAGGAAATGGGCAGTGCCAATAAAAAACGTCTCGAATGAATATATCGGAGATCTTGATCCAGCGAAGGACAAAGGCACTATACTGATTTATGTTGATGGAAATGAATACGTGATAAGCATGGAACGAAAGGGCTTCAACAACGGGAAGACATATAAGGTCGAAAACTGAGAAAGCCTAAGTGACGTGAAGTAGCGAACAATCGAGACCATCAGGCTGGCAATAACAATTCCTGACTTCTTGTAGGCTCAATAGCTTACACAATGATTCAGGAGAATAGCCGATTGACGTTTGCTCCAATCTGTTCTAGCTTGATATCGGCGCACCGTGCCCGCCATCGATAACACCGTATAACCACGTGGAGAGCGGGATTGAGAACCTCTGGATTCGTAACGACAACTCTTTTTGGTTGACCACTCACCGGAAATGGTACCACGTGTGAGCTACTGACGACTCGCTGTACTAGAGACGTTTGATTTAGGTGGAAACGCGTGAATAGTCGAGTCAGTTTCACTCGGCTAGACAGCATTGAGATGACGGCGCTACCGAATCGTCACCTTTCGATTGAGCAAGAATGCCGAGTTTTCGGTATTGCGCTTTTCTGAGCTTGCGCGTACTGTGTGCAGAGGAAAATGAAGGCTTGATCCTCAATTCGCGCGCTCGGAATGCAGTTGAGATAATCTTCTCCGCAGTCGCCACCTGCTAACTTCAATTGGCCTGTCGCATCCTGACGACTGCAGTCTGACTGCTGATCTAGCACTCAATACACACGTTTTTCCTCAACCGTCGGAATCTGAGAATCACCCCATGCACCACCGCGATATTCATTCCACAATAGAAATCTTGCTGTACACGTAGACATAATCATGGAGGCTCAAAATGTTCTACAATATTTACAAAGATGCAGTCGGATACTGGCGATGGAGGCTCTATGCCGCCAACAACAAGATCATAGCCGATTCCGGAGAAAGCTACTACAACAAAGCCGACTGTCTCTCGGCGATCGGACTAGTCAAATCATCTACCAACGCCCCAATCCGCGAATCATAAAGAAGCCCACCATGCCAAAGAATTAAGAAAGCATCGAAGCACGTTGGAGCAATCGACTCGAAAGGTCTGCGCTGCGAGAAACTGACAAGGATAGAATCCCGTGCATTCTTACGACCTATTGCCTCAAGTGGACTCCAATAGAATTTCCGCAGATCTTACCTTTCACCTTGGCAAATTGTCGTGTTCATGTTGCTAAATGATGTGGAACCAAATGTATCATTTATGTGCCAAAAAAATCCATCTTTGGGCAATATCTGTTAATTCTAAAATCCACATTTGTTAGATCTTAACTCTCGCAACTGAAGGGAGAGTCCACTTGATGAATGCTCCGTCTTCCTGTGCCCCCCCTTGGAACAATTGGCGTGCTCTCTGGATACTGATTTTCACGAAATGATTGCGTCTTTTGGCGCTGAGTACAATCCACACTCTTTTCGTGACAACCGCCGGAGGCACCCAACATTTCAATGACAGCAGTAATCCTCATACTTCTTTTTGTCATCATGATCATCGTATTGATTGCGAATCTGTCCAATGGTCAGCAGGAGAGGCAAGTCCATTCGCCCACCAGTGCCATACGCAAGATTGATATTCCTGTAACTGTCACAGTATCCTATGGCAAGTCCAACAGTGAAGAGAATACTTCAATTGAGGCACCGTTAACTGATCCGGAGAAGTTGTGGATTCCTCCCGGAGAGAGTGTGACCGTCAAAGGATTCCAAATCCCCGGGGGAATGGTTTATGTCGGCAAAAACCTCGCCGCGAAATCAGGGTACGGACAGGTTGAACCCTCCCTTATCAATCCCGACCTTTCTGTCCATACCTCTCACCCAGACCACGCGGGATCTTCCTTATCATACTGGCCATCATATAGCGGCATCTCACCAGAAGCTCGAGCTGCTTACCTCGAATGGCTCGCCCAGGGAAGACGATTGCCGGGAACAAACATCGGCTATGTGTTTTTGTTTTTCTATGGCCTGGAACGGCGTCTGCTTGTGGACGCAAACCAATCGGAGAAAGCGCCAACCGAAGCTACTTCGATCATTCAAGAAGTTGAAGAGCTCCGTCAGGTCTATGGTGACAATGGTTCATTCAACGGATATGCGACGAGTTTTCTTGAGTACGCGCGCATCAAATTCCTACCTGGTACACTAGACCATGATCCTCCCCACCTCAAGCGCGGCTGGGAATTTCCATTATCACTGAAACTGGGACTTGCCAACTTTGCGGAGGGTGCAAAACCCCTTCCATCAGAGTGGGCCCTTGCCTGGGCACAATGTGATCCGCAGAGATCGTTCCGAACGCCGGCGCATCGGTGTCGCGACGAGTTCTCTCACCTCTTCGCAGCCCGCTACCGGAAAATGTTTGGCGAAGGCATTGTTCTAAAACCGAACAAAACGAAGATCAAAATCGAATATCGGCCATCAAGTGGAGGATTGCTGGGCCAGCAGGTATCCGAGGAACTTCACAAGCCTGATGTCACGGCTCTGACTGCTCCGCTCAAGGCGATTCACCAAATTGCGGATGAGTGCGTTGACGAACTCGACGCGTACAGCAGATTGCTGGGGCGCCGCCCCGAGGAGGCAAACTCACTTGCAGCTGTCGCCCTCCTGCCGGATGAAGTTCTAGCAGAATCACGAAACGAAAAGCTCACTGAATTGAAAAGGGTGGTTGAGGAACGATCAAAGGCTGCTGACCCGTGCATCTTCAAAACCAAAGAATTGTTGCCACTCTTTGACATTGAGCAGAAGGAAAAACTCACAAAACCAGAGGCAGTATCGATTACGCAGTTGCTTGGGAGAATAGGCTATGCTGCAATACCTGACGTCCGTTTTGATGAAGGCCGGGTCGACCCACAGGGCTCCGTGTTAATATGTCACAGTAAATCATCTCCTCAGGCAGTAGCCAGCAAGGCTTACAGTGCTGCTCTCATGTTCATGAAGATCGCTTTTGTTGTCAGCGCATCCGACAGTAAAATGACGAGCGAAGAGGAATCTCTTCTCGAATCCCACATAGAGAAGATAATGGACTTGACTGATTACGAGAAGGAACGGCTTCATGTTTATCTCCTGTGGTTGCATTTGTCTCCTCCCGACCTCACGGGCCTGAAACGCGGGTTGAGCGAGCTTGGCGTTGATGAGAAGCAGGCCATTGCGGAGTTCGCGGTCAAGATCGCGAGTGCTGATGGATTTGTTCATCCGGAAGAAATCAAAGCTTTGAGGAGAATCTATCTCCTTCTGGGGTCCGATCCCGAACGCATGTATTCCGACATTCATCGCACGCAGACATCGACTGACGAACAGATTGTTACAGTAGTTTCCGGGGATGCGAAACCCGGCTACCAAATTCCCATGAAAAAGGATCATAGACGCGAAAGACCCGGCATCGCGTTGGATGACCACGTGATAGAGAAAACCCTTCGAGATACCGCAAAGGTTCAGGCGATACTTGCCCAGGTTTTCGAAGACATCGAACCCACTTCTCCTCTGCCGCAGGTCAAACAAGCTGGAATCATCGGCTTGGATGGTGCTCACTCAGGTCTGCTCCTGGCCTTGCTCGCTAAACCCATCTGGCAACAGGACGAGTTTGAATCGATGTGCGCTAAGTGCGGCGTACTCCCTGCCGGGGCGATTGAGACCATCAACTGCAAAACATTCGAGAGATACAATGACTCTCTCATTGAAGAGAGAGAAAGCATCGAGATCAATGCAGTACTTGCGAAGGAGATCGAACGGTGACAATTCCAGCAATCATTCGGCAGAAGGACAGAGACGCTATTCTGCAATCTTTACATGCAGGCGTGGTTCCGAGGATAGGCCTCCAACACATTCAGGTCGGACGGGCTCAAGAAGTTCAGGCGTTGCTTGCAGATATAGAGCGAATCCGCGATGGAGGATCTTCCATCCGGTTCGTGATCGGAGAGTATGGATCAGGCAAGACTTTTTTTATGCACCTTGTCCGGGCGATCGCATTGGAAAAGGGGCTCCTGACGATCCATGCGGATCTCACTCCGGACCGGCGCTTGCAGGCTACCGGCGGCCAGGCTCGAAGTCTGTATATGGAGCTGATGAAGAATCTGGCTTCAAGGACCAGGGCGGAAGGTGGGGCTCTCCCGAGTGTAGTCGAGAGGTTCGTCACCAGCGCTATGACGGAAGCTAAGAATGACAACAAGAAGGTCGAAGCTGTCATCCTGCAAAGGCTTCAACACTTGAGTGAAATGGTCGGAGGATATGGCTTTGCTGAAGTGATCGCTGCATACTGGAAGGGGCACGACACAGGGAACGAGCAACTGAAATCGGATGCGATTCGATGGCTTCGAGGAGAGTTTTCCACGAAAACAGATGCCAGAGCCGCGCTGGGGGTACGCACCATCATCGATGATTCCAACGTCTACGACCATCTCAAACTTATGGCTCTCTTCGCCGTACTCTCCGGATACAGCGGAATTCTGGTGGCCCTCGATGAGCTCGTGAATCTTTACAAGCTCGCTAATACACAAGCTCGCAACGCCAACTTCGAGCAAATACTGAGAATCTTGAATGATTGCCTGCAAGGGGGAGCCTCAGGATTGGGCTTTATAATGTGTGGCACTCCAGATTTCCTTATGGACACAAGGCGCGGATTGTACAGTTACTCGGCACTTCAATCGAGACTGGCAGAAAATACTTTTGCGAAGGCATCTGGTGTAGTCGACTACACTGGGCCGGTAATAAGATTGAACAGTCTTTCGCCGGAGGACTTGTTCGTGCTGCTCGGAAAAATCAGAAACGTCTTCGCTTCAGGCGATCCGGCAAAGTATCTTGTTCCCGATGAGGCACTCAAAGCATTCATGACCCACTGTTCAAAACGAATTGGAGAGGCATATTTTCGAACGCCACGAACGACTATCAGATCATTTGTCGACCTCTTGTCACTTCTCGATCAGAACTCCGGATTGGAGTGGAAAACCCTTCTCGGTCAGATCCAGCTGGAAGCAGACAGAAGTCCTGACCTCGCCACAACCCTCACTGAAGAGATCCGGCCAACCTCCCCGTATACGAATCCCGATCAAGGTACCCCACCTTCAAATGACAATGACCTTACCACCTTCAAACTGTGAATTATCTTCAGTCTCCCAGGAATCAGCCGCCTTCGGTCTGCTCGATGAACGGATCCAACGATGGATCTGGGAACAACAATGGTCGGAACTCAGAGATATTCAGGAAAAAGCCATCCAGCCTGTTCTTGAAGCCAAGACCGATCTTATCATCGCCTCACCGACTGCAAGCGGCAAGACAGAAGCGGCATTCCTCCCTATTCTCTCCAGGATTCTCAAGGAACCGAATGAAGAAAGTATCCAGGTGCTGTACATCAGCCCCCTGAAGGCTCTCATCAATGATCAGCTCTCTCGGTTGGAACTGCTCTGTGAGTTCTTGAGAATTCCCGTCTGGCGGTGGCATGGTGATGTTTCCCAAAGCCACAAGAACTCGCTGCTGAAGCATCCCAGTGGCGTGCTTCTCATTACCCCTGAGTCTCTCGAATCGCTCTTTGTCAATCACGGTACTCGACTTTTGCATTTGTTCAATGGAACCTGTTATATCGTCATCGACGAGCTGCACTCTTTCGCCGGCACCGAAAGGGGAAGCCAGCTTCAGTCTTTGCTTCACCGTCTTGAGCTTACAGTCAAGAGGCAAATCCCAAGAATTGGACTCAGTGCTACGCTGGGGGAAATATCAAAGGCCCGGCATTTTCTGAGACATAACACCGACTTTCCTTGCTTCTTTATCGAAGGAGGTCAGGGACAACAAGAAATCAAAGTGCAAGTTAGAGGCTACCTCGAGCCTCAGGAGGCTGTCGAGAAAACCGACGATAGTGCAGCACTTGATCACACAAGTTGCATTTTCCAGATTGCTCAAGATCTACATAGGGCATTGCGAGGTCAAACAAATTTGGTTTTTGCTAACCGTAGAACAGATGTCGAAGTGTATGCCGACACCTTGCGTAGACTCAGTGAGGAGAGCTCTCTTCCGAATGAGTTTTACCCACATCACGGCAGTCTCTCAAAGGGCCTCAGAGAAGAGGTTGAAAGTATCGTAAAGGACAAATCCCGACCATCGACCGTTGTCTGCACGGCCACTCTAGAGCTCGGCATTGACATCGGCTTGGTAAATAGCGTGGCCCAGATCGGTCCACCGCCATCTGTGTCCAGTCTCCGGCAAAGGCTCGGCCGATCGGGGAGACGTGGCCAACCAGCCGTTCTCAGAATGTACGTTTCTGAAGATGAAATAACCGCCAGCTCTCCACCGCAGGACAGGCTCCGAAACGAGCTTGTCCAAGCCATAGCAATGCTGGAACTACTTGTAAAAGGGTGGTATGAACCACCGCGACACAAGAGCCTCCACTTGTCAACACTTGTGCATCAGACGCTTGCACTGATTGCCCAATATGGCGGCATTCGGGCCCCCACAGCATGGGAAATCCTCTGCGGCTCCGGACCATTCGCAAACGTGGACAAAGAAACATTTGCCAACATGCTGAGAGGTCTCGGCTCGCAAGACATCATCATGCAGGATTCAGAAGGTCTGCTGCTGTTAGGCTCATCGGGTGAGAGGATCGTGAACCGTTATGACTTCTACGCAGTGTTCGTCACTCCGGAAGAGTACCAACTCGTCACGCAAGACGGCAGGCTCCTGGGGACCCTGCCCATTGATTTTCCAGTAACACCTGGATTCTTCCTGATCTTTGCTGGCAAGCGATGGGAGGTTGTTGGTGTAGAGACAGAACGCAGAATTGTCGTCCTGGCTCCCAGCACGGGGGGACGCCCCCCGAAGTTTGGAGGTTCAGGAAGATCGATTCACGATTTTGTGCGCCGGGAAATGTTCTCTATCTACCGGTCGAATGTTGTTCCTCCCTACCTCAATCCAACCGCAGCGTTCTTGCTGGCGGAGGGGCGTAAGAACTTCCAACTCATGGAGTTGAAAAGAAAACGCATCCTCCAAGTCGGCGCCGGCGTACTCATTTTCCCCTGGCACGGTGATCTTGTGATGAACACGCTTGCACTCCAAATGCTTTCTGACGGATTCAGGGTCATTCCAGAAGGTCTGGCGCTGGAGGTGAGTGGAACAACCGAGGAGGCGATGTCCGAGTACTTCAGGAAGTTGCCTGATCGAAAGTTGAAGACCCCACATGAGCTTGCGTCTCTCGTGAAAAACAAGATCTGCGAGAAATTCGATCCATTCTTGTCAGATGAATTATTGGTTCTGTCATACGCATCAGGAAGCATTGCGGTTGCAGAAACATCCGAGGCAATCAGTGAGATCGTGACCACTCATGCCCGTTCTGATAGACACCATTAGCATAAGGTCTTGGAACGTTGTCGAATTTGGTTCAGGAGCCTGTCGCCCCGACTTTCAGGTCAGGGAGAGGCAAACCCAATCAGCATTTGCAGGGGCTTCAGCCCCTTCCTGACTTCGCAGTCCGATGATTGCCTTTCAATCGGATAATGCGCAGCGATTCGGTCCTCACAAAACATAGAAAACTCTTTACATTTATTGTAAATAGTTCTATATTATATGGAGATCAACTACAAGACGCGCAAGCTGGAAAAGTCCTTCACCGACACCAAGGTGATGCTTGCGTCGTATGGCAGCCGAGCCAGGAAGGTCAATCAGCGCATCAAGGAATTGAAAGCTGCTGCCAATCTTGAAGTTATGAAAACCATTCCTGCAGCAAATTGCCATCTCCTCAAAGTAGATCGCTCCAATCAGTTCGCGGTGGATATCCCTGCAAACTGGAGAATAATTTTCGAACCGGATCACGACCCGATTCCAGTCAATAAAGACGGATCCATCGATTGCTCGGCAATTACAAAGATCACCATCATTGAGGTAAAGGATTATCATTGAGGAATATCATGGTCACGTCATCGCCATTGAAGCGCAAGCTCCTGTCTCCTCCCGGAGACACCATTCAAGAGACAATCGATGCAAAAGGAATGAGTCAATCCGAGCTTGCCGAACGAATGGGGAAAAATCCCAAGAACATCAATCGGATGATAAAAGGGAAAGAGGCGATCACACAGAACACTGCCATACAACTGGAGCGAGTACTCGGTATTCCAGCCCAGTTCTGGCTTGAACGGGAAAGAGAGTATCGCCAGGAGCTGGCACAAATCGAGGCCGAAGAGTCTTTGCTTGAACACCTCGATTGGCTTCACCAATTCCCTATCATTGCGATGCAACGATTTGGATGGATTCCGCGCTCGTCGGACAAGATACAACGTGTCAAAGATCTCCTGACATTTTTCGGCGTAGCTTCGCCTCGTCAATGGGAGGAGATCTATCTCAGACATTCATTGACAGTCTCATTTCGCATGTCTCTAGCCCATACCAACGACCCGGGTGCGGTGTCCGCGTGGCTGCGGAGGGGTGAACTCCAATCCCACGAATTGATTCTGCGACCATTTGAGCAATCGAGATTCTATGCAGCATTGGAAAAAGCAAAGGAGCTCGTGCGCACTCAGCCAAGTGATTTCAAAGAACAGCTTCAGCGGTTGTGCTGCAAGGTGGGTGTCGCTGTCGTATTTACTCCCTGTTTGCCGAAAGTTACCGCTAGCGGGGCAGCCCGCTGGACGAAGAATGGAGCTGTTGCTCTCATTCAACTCTCGGGTCGCTACAAGACCAATGATCACTTCTGGTTCTCATTTTTCCACGAAGCGGGGCACATTCTAAAGCACGGAAAGAAAGAGGTCTTCCTGGAAGAAGTGAAGGGCGCGAAAGTCGACAAGCGAAAGGAAAAAGAAGCCAATGTGTTTGCCTCTGAAATGTTGTTTCCTACAAAGGTGTATAGAGAGTTGCTGAATGAAAGTGACATTAACGAGGATGCAATTCGATCCTACGCGACCGAATACGAGACTCACCCGGCAATCATTGTTGGCAGGTTAGAATACAAGGGAAAGGTTCATCCTGCCCGTTTTCATCATCTCAAGGTTCCGGTTTCGATATAGGATCGATTTGATCTCCATTGGGTTTTCCACAGACATTACCTTTTGGCTCGGCAAAATGTCATGAGAATGTTGCTAAATGATATCGAACCAAGAATTCCATTTATGCTCGAAGGAATGCAAATTTGGGCAATGTCTGTTAATTGTAAAATTCACATTTGTTGAGTCTTAACGCTCGCAACTGAAGGGGGAGTCCACTTGATGAATGCTCCGTCTTCCTGTGCCCCCCCTTGGAACAACTGGCGTGCTCTCTGGATTCTCATTTTCACACAATCATTCGCGTCTTTCGGACATTGGATTCACAAACTAAACCTCTCGCTCCAACCATAAACACACCAAATTGAATACTTCTTGGAGTGGAGGGCGCATCCAACAATTGTACGACAACCCTTGCACCTGACCACTAATGAAGGGCCTACATGGATAATTCGTTTCACAGAGGGAGCGTAGCGGAGATAGTTTCACTCTTTAGGTCATCGAACGAAGTCCGACCCATTTTGTTGCTCGGGGCTGGAGCCTCTTTCCATTCAGGCGTTCCTCTTGCAGCCGACGCGGTTGTTAGAATCGTGAAGGCACACTACGCAAAGGTAAGGCTGGGCTACGATTGGAGACTCCACAACAGGGTCACAACCAGCGATTGGAAACCGTACCTCGCGAGCCTGCCATGGTTCCAGCGGTACAAGAAAAACATGGCGGAGGCGTTCCCAGATGCCGTCAAGTATCTGCTTACTCCGCAAGATTTCAGAAGAGCTTTCATCCTTGACATGGTTCAGCCTCAGCGCAGCACCAGTGTCGGGTACAATGCCCTAGCGGACATCGTCTATAGGCAGCTCTGCTGGACAGTTCTAACGACAAACTTTGATACGCTGATTGCAGATTGCTTTCGGAGCCACCAACCATACCTGAGAGCTATGGTAGAAATCAATAAAACCGCGAGTGATCTCGTCGCGTATGATGATAACAACCGTTGCCAAATTGTCTATCTTCATGGAGCAGCAGAGTACTACACAGATCGGATAGCAGCTGAAGAAACGCGACAACTCAATGAGAGACTAGTTCAGAATCTACGTGGCAGCCTGAGGGATGCTCCTCTAATCGTCATAGGCTACCGAGGAGCCGAACATTCCATCATGAAACACCTCCTACTGAATGGTATCGACGACTCCAGTCACTATCGACATGGCATTTGGTGGTGCATCAAAAACAATGAGTTGCCCCATCCTTACGTTCAGGAACTCGCCACAAACCTTGGTTCCAATTTCAATCTTGTCGAGATCACAGGATTCGACGAATTGATGGTCCAGGTCAGCCAGGAGCTAAAGAGTGAATTCCATTTTTCGATGAGGCAAGAGACAAAACCCGATACAACCTCACTCCATGAAGAAGGGATTCTGGAAAAGAAGACGTATTCCGACCTCGACGAAGACCTGATCAAAACCACCTTAGCAAAATACTGCAATCGCCTCCAACTCTCCTCCGTCCATAGCTCTCAGTTCCAGTCCTTCCTTTTGGAGCAACGGTTCTTAACGATGCGCGATGGACGATGCATGCCAACAAGGGCGGCATATTTGCTTTTCGGAAAGAACCCCGCAGATGAGTTCCCGTATGCGAAAGTACTACTCGAGAAGGAAGGAAAGAAGAGGATAGTCTTCGATGGCAACCTTCTCAATCAGCTACGCCATCTCATTGACTATATGTCCACTGTCGATGTGAACCCAATCCTGCGGATAAAGAAGCAAAAAACCGCCGAAGAACAACAGGCGTACCCACCTCGAGCCATCACGGAAATCCTTGTGAACATGTTAGTTCACCGGGATTACGCCTTGGAGGAATATTCAAGGATCAACTTTGTCCCTGGTAAGAAAATCTCTTTTGTATCGCCAGGCGGACTACCCGACGCTGTGTTCCAGGCTGTCAATGTTCAGGAGGAGGGGAACTTCGAACCTGTGAGAAATCTCTCTCAGCTCCGAAATAGGCTTATCGCAGATATTTTCTACGGTATCGGCGTTATGGACAAAGCGGGCAGTGGCATGACCGACGTCCGCGATTCAATGCTTGCTAGTGGAGGAAAAGCAGACTACCGAGTGCACGATGGCAACATCGCACTGACATCGACACTCAGACAGGCGGTCCAGCAAGCTCCAGAAGTAAGCAATGTCGCCACACCGATCATCAGTCGAGAGATCTACACGACTAATCACCTACCTTTCGCCGTGATACCTCCTACGATTTTTCTCATTCCATTTCAAGGCGAAAGGACGGACATAGATTTCGTCCTTTCGGAGAGAAGCAAGGAACTTCCCGTTTGCATTGTGGATGACAGGAGTGAATTTAAATCCGTATGGAGTTTTGCTGATCTCCAGTTGTACGAACAGCTGCTACCTCGGGATCTCGACCTTCGGAATAAAATTCAAAAACCTGTCGCTGAACTCACAAAGAATAAGGATCAGAGGAATCGCTTTGTGTGGCTTGTCGGGAAACACTGGCAGGAGTATCTTTCCACATTTGTCCGCGAAGGCCTCTTCCAAGAACCTTACAAGAAAAGGGCCTACTTCACTCTTCAGGATCGTCAGGATAGCAGAGTCGTCTACACCTCTAGAATGAATCGGAAAGTCGGCCGAAACGTGGTTAAGAAGAGAACCAGCGGCAGATATATCTATCATGAGAATGAAGGGATAACATACGCAATCGAGAATCTTGGTGACCAATGGTCCCTTAGGATCAAGCCCTTTTACATGTTTACGGGCAAAGATTCTATTACACCCTTACCCTCATTCAAGCGCACGAAATACTCCACTTGGAGGATCAAATTCGACAAGAACAAAAACGTGGACGACGACTTGTACTTTTGGCTGAAGTTTCTGAGCAGAGGAGAACCTACCATGAACATCGGAGGAGTGGGAGTAAAAGACCTAATCCTCGAATCGAGTTATATTGAGACCGAAATAGCCGTCGCTTCTGGTGGAGAAGAGGAATGAAAATTCAGATCACAAAGATTCAGGAGCCGGATCTTGAGTTTGGTAGTCAAGTCCACCAACCGTTCGTAAAGGATGCTCTCCTGACAGGTTGTGGACCATTTGAATCCAGTTTTTATAACGGCGTGAAGAGAATCAATTTGGGTGTAGTTTCGTTAAGAGCCGAGACTGAGGAGATTCTTGACTGGGTGGAGTCCCTGCACGACTCTTTGGTTTTCAATGAGACCAACGCCTTCAGATTCCGTGAATTCTTGGGCGCTGAGAAGACTCTTCGCTGCAAGTTTCTAGTTAATGATCGCCATGTGAAGGAGATTGATGAGGGCAAATATCGGGAAACACAGGCCAGGTATGGGAGAGAAAGATTCGACGCATTATTAACGCTTTACTCTGACCAGATTCAGTCTCTCTTCGCCGACAGTGGGCCCGATTGTATTCTGGTGCAGTTCCCGGAAGAGGTCGCCAGCTTGCGCGTTGCCAATAGTCGACTGACTGTGAGCGAACGAAGTTTTCTAGAGCGAGTGCAGGAAGAGGACGATGCATGGCAATATGAACTCTTCGAGATGACCCCAGATCAGAAAAAGCTTGCATCGGAACTACTGCCTCAGGCGGACGAACTTCTGTATCGGAATTTCCATCGTGCACTAAAAGCACGATGCATGAACATGCACAATAGCGTGCCCATACAGGTCATTCGCAGACATACTTATGTTCCAGACGAGACAAGTCAATCGCAGTCGACCATTGCATGGAATATCGGCCTTGGTCTTTACTACAAAGCCGGCAACATTCCTTGGCGTCTCCACCAAATTTCTACCGACACCTGCTTTGTTGGGATAAGTTTTCACTATCTCAAACGTCGTGCAGGTGACATGGTATATGCCAGCGTGGCTCAAGCTTTCTCTTCATCTGGTGAGGGATTTGCATTGAAGGGATCCACCATTCCCAAGGACCAAACGAGGAACAAGCAGCCATACCTCCGACCGTCACAAGCAGAAGAACTGATGGGGGATGTCCTTAAGCACTACCAGTCAAAGAATGGTAATCTTCCGTCGAGGGTTGTAATTCACAAAACCTCTCGCTATCAGCCGGAGGAACAGGAGGGGATTAAGAGTGGGTTGATGGACAATGTCCCCTCACACGAGATGATTTGGCTGGTGCCGTCAGGCTTTAGACTGCTGAGACGAGGAATGGATCCTCCAGACAGGGGAACCCTATGCACCGTTGAGGATAAAGAGTCTTTCCTCTTTACAACCGGATACGTGCCGCGTTGGAATGAGTACCCAGGTCCTCACATCCCATCCCCTCTGGAGCTTGGGACGAGTGAACCAGAGAACCTCGTCGAAACGGCAAAAGACATTTTGGCGCTCACCAAAATGAACTGGAATTCCTCCGAAGCAGTAGGTCGCCATCCCATCACGTTATCCTTTGCGAGGAGGGTTGGAATGATCATGACTGAGCTCGATGAAGATGCGCAGCCAAATCCTTTGTACAGATATTACATGTGATCACAATGTGCAAGGAGGTTCAGGAACGTGATATTGAAAGGCGATCGGAATACGCTTCCCTTCTCCATGGTCTCTTCCTGCGGCTTTCAATCGAAAACAGTCACAAGTCAATCGCTCGACAGCCAAACACAGCACCTCTTAGGCTGAATGACGGAGAACGCCCTTAGTCCCAAGTTAACTCGTATACCAAGACGGTCACGGGTGCCCAAGAACGGAGTCCAGCATTCTTCGAAATACTGTCCCTCCCAACATGCCTAGGTCTATGAACGAATCTCAACCCAAACCGACCTCGCCTGGCTCGGCCAAGAGAACCAGCCAAAGCTGGAAATACGCATGCCGATTCTACAATCTGAGAATTCACTCCACGACAGAAATGGGGACAAATCAATCATCCGCTGATACGACGTGATTGCGCCAAGATCGCTGGAACAGAAGTTCGCAAGAAGGATCAAGGTGCTCCAAGATGCCTGATGAAGCTCAGAAGTCACAGATCATAGCAGAGCTAAAGAAACGCTACTTTTCAGTGATTCAACAGTTGCAGGCCAACTGGACTCCCGAACAACACGAAAAGAATCGGTTGAGTCGTTCTCTGGCTGCGTTCGCAATTGAAAAGTTAGCTGATGTTGCCCCTGCTCAAGCCGCGAACGCCGTTATTGACGGAGGGGACGACAACGGAATCGATGCTATCTATTTTGATCGATCGAACAATCTTCTTTGGCTCGTGCAATCAAAAGCAGGCGATGCACCAGACATGGGGGAGAACAAGAAGTTCTGCGATGGTATCCGTGATCTTCAGGCGGGACGGTTCGACAAATTCAATCAGAGCTTTGTTCGGTTGCAGCCCGACGTGGAAGAAGCGTTGAACTCAGAAGGATTACGGATCGTAGGATGCAACGTACATCTCGGAGATGGGTTAGGTCCGCACGCGATCGCAGATTTGAATCAGCTTGCGACCGATCTCAATAAATTCACCCAGGTTGTGGGCTGGGAAGACATCAAGTTGTCCGTTGTACATTCTTGGCTTAGTTCCGAACATGCTGTGGCACCGCCGGACGTGACCCTCACGCTTGAAAAGTGGTATGGCGTAAAATACCCTAGGCGGGCGTATTACGGTTTGGTTACCGCCGCACAGTTGGCCGACCTCTATCAATTGCACAAGAAAGCTTTGTTTGAAAAGAACATCCGCCATTACCTTGGCGCACTGACAGTCAATTCGGCAATAGCTTCCACTGTCGGCGAAAGACCTGCAGAGCTATTCTTCTTGAACAACGGCATCACTGCCATTTGTTCGCAGATCATACCGTCCCCGGGGGCAACCAATGATCAGGGTGTGTTCACGTTGCGCGGATTCTCAGTTGTCAACGGCGCTCAAACAGTGGGATCGATATCGACAGTAAAATCGTCAGTGGGTTCCGTTTCGGCAGATGCGAAATTGTTGATCACTCTCATAGAAGTCCGCAATTCCGCTGACGATCTGGGGACGGAGATCACCCGAGCCCGGAATACACAGAATGAGGTCAAGGGCTTACACTTTGCAGCTCTCGATCCTAATCAAGAACGGTTGCGTCGAGAAATGGCAGTCTCCGGCGTTACTTATCTCTATCGACCGTCTGAAGAAGCTCGTGCAGGAGGACCAAGTATCATCGATGTTAGCCAAGCAACCCGCGCCCTTGCCTCCTTCAGCGGACAGACAAAAATAGTTGTCACTGTTAAGAAAGAAATAGGGTTAATATTCGATCGTGAGGGGGAATACTATCCGAAGCTGTTCAAAGACAACTTGACCGGCGTGCATCTTTGCCGATATGTCCGGATATTCGAATACCTTGATAACATATTCACCGACTCAGAAGCAGCCGAGACGGACTGGTATCGGCGTATGTTCTATCGGCACGGTCGTTATTTCATCTTGCACATTGTGGCACGTCGACATCGGCCCTTATTGGACAAACCGGAAATAGTACTTTCGGAGGCTGACAAGACGGAATTGTCAAGAGTCGTTCTCGAACTAGCTGAATTGATCTATACCGTTGCCGAGTCCAAATTCAGTCGCACGAAGGGATATCTCTCTGTCTTTCGAAACCTGACCGATGCCGAACCTCTTGCTAAGGATGTGATGAAACGACTAAGTGAAATTGATGCTCAAAAAGCAGCTGGGGAAATCGCACAAGCAGTAGGTGCTGCGAATCCGTTGCCAGTCCCAGCAGCGACGCAACCGCCTCCTTCAGCAATCGAGAATCCTCCAACATCAGCTGACTCTCCCACCGCAATATGACGACAAGGAACCCCAAACTCGAACTCACCTGGATCGGCAAAGACGTCCGTCCCAAGCTTGAGCCGCGCATCCTTCTCGAGGACCCGGAGAAATCCTACCACGCTCCGAACCGCGTGACCGACCACGACATTTTCAGCAACCGACTCATCTTCGGCGATAACCTGCTTGCGTTGAAATCGCTTGAGCAAGAATTCGCCGGCACGATCAAATGCATTTTCATTGATCCACCTTATAACACAGGATCCGCCTTCACTCATTTTGATGATGGCCTTGAGCATTCCCTTTGGTTGTCGCTTATGCGGGACAGACTGGAGATTCTGAGAGGGCTCCTTCGTGATGACGGTTCTATTTGGATTACCATAGACGACAATGAGGCACATTATCTCAAAGTGCTCTGCGACGAGGTGTTTGGTCGGTTTAATTTTGTCGCAAACGTAGTGTGGCAGAAGAAGTTTTCTCCCCAAGCAAATGCAATATGGTTGTCGGATAGCCATGATCACCTGCTTGTGTATGCAAGGAATAAGACGGCTTGGAGGCCGAACCTTCTCCCGAGGACTGATTCCGCGGACTCACGCTATTTAAATCCCGACAATGATCCTCGCGGCCCCTGGACATCCGGTGATTTTACTATTAGCCTAACTGGTGGCCAAAGGGGTGCCCAATTCGCGAGGACAGGTGTGAGTGAGAATATCTACGAGATCACAACGCCAACCGGTAGAAAGCTGCAGCCTACAAAGGGACGTTGTTGGGGTGCTTCAAAACAACGATACCTTGAACTGCTTGCTGACAACCGAATTTGGTTCGGCAAGGATGGAAACAATGTTCCTCGCCTCAAACGATTCCTTTCTGAGGTGCAAGAGGGTATCGTCGCGATGACTATCTGGCTGCGAAACGAAGTCGGGGACAATCAAGACGCTAAGCGCGAGGTCATGGCGTTTAATTCCGAAGAAGTATTTTCGACGCCGAAACCTGAGCAACTTCTTCAAAGAGTCATCCGATTGTCTTCAAACCCGGGTGACCTTGTACTCGACTCCTTCGCCGGCTCAGGCACAACTGGCGCTGTTGCGCACAAAATGGGCCGACGCTGGATCATGGTTGAGCTCGGCGAACATTGCCACACCCACATCATTCCTCGCCTCCGGAAGGTCATAGATGGCTCAGATTCTGGTGGCATCTCGGAAGAAGTTAATTGGAAAGGAGGCGGCGGATTCCGCTACTACCGTCTTGCACCTTCCCTCCTCGAGAAAGACAAATGGGGCAACTGGGTCATCAACAAAGAATACAACGCTGCGATGCTCGCGGAAGCCATCTGCAAAATTGAGGGCTTCACCTACGATCCGAGTGACACAATCTACTGGCAGCATGGACACTCCACGGAACGTGATTTCATATATGTCACCACCCAGAACCTTAGTCCGGACCAGCTCCAGCAATTGAGCGACGAGGTTGGCTCAGATCGTTCACTTCTCGTGCTCTGCACGGCATTCCGCGGCAAGCCCGATCGCTATCCCAACCTCACCGTGAAGAAAATCCCCAAACAGGTTCTCTCCCGGTGCGAATGGGCACACGACGACTACAGTCTGCAGGTACAGAATCTCCCTCAAGCACCTCCTAAGCCCGGACAAATAGACCTGGAGTTGACCTAATGCCAAGAAAATCTATGGCTCGCACCCAGTCGCAGAATGCTCCAGATCAAAATACCATCAATACAGTCTATGACCGGATCCGGCGCATATTGGAATCCGCCCGATCCAATGTGGCACGAACCGTCAATACGACTCAGGTGATTGCCAATTGGCTCATCGGACACGAGATCGTCGAAGGTGAGCAGCATGGTAGTAAAAGGGCTCAATATGGCAAACAATTAATCGAGGGCTTGGCCGCTCGGCTCAAAGCCAACTATGGCACCGGCTACTCAGCGCAAAACCTCTTTTATATGAAGCAGTTTTACCTGTCATACCCCTCTCTCCTTCCAGCCTCCAGGATTCTCCACGCACTGCGTGGAGAATCGTCCTCAGTTTACCCCGCGGGTGCGAACATTCTCCACCCGTCGCGTGGAAAATCCGCTTGGGAGCCGGGGATGTTACACACGTCCCTTTCCTGGACGCATTATCGCACCCTGCTACGCGTCGATTCGGCCAAAGCCCGCGCTTTCTATGAGATCGAGGCAATAAACAACAACTGGGCGGCACGTGAGCTGGAACGACAGATCAACAGCCTCCTCTTTGAACGACTCGCCAGGAGCAGGGACAAACATGGAGTGATGAAGCTGGCAAAGAAGGGCCAGAGTGTCTCCACCGCAGTCGACGTCTTCAAGGATCCCGTCGTCATTGAGTTTCTCGGACTCCCGGAGTCCCCTCGGCTCGCGGAATCCGATCTTGAACAATCGCTCATCAGCAACCTCCAGTCGTTCCTCCTGGAGCTTGGAAAAGGCTTCGCCTTCGTCTCCCGGCAGGAGCGCATTACTCTCGAAGGTGATCATTTCTACATTGACCTCGTGTTCTACCACACAATACTGAAGTGCTACGTTCTTATCGACCTGAAAGTGGGGAAACTTGCACATGGCGATCTTGGTCAAATTCAATTGTACGTCAATTATTTCGATCAGGAGCGGCGGGCAGACAATGACAATCCCACGCTCGGCCTGATTCTCTGCACCGACAAGAACGATGCGGTTGTGCGCTATACCCTCGGGCCGGAACAATCGCGCAAAATATTCGCAAGCCGATACAAACTCCACCTGCCGACTGAGGAGGAGCTGAAGATAGAGCTGCGTCGCGAATTGAAACAATTGAGTGCCCCTGCGAACCAAGAGAAAAAGTCATGAACCGTCACGTCAATGCAATCGCTGGACGCCTAAGCCTGCGCTATCCTCAGCGCCGCTCCCTGGAAATTCTTGACCGCATCACGGAGATCGTCCCCCCCACCAAAGACACCAACTTGGGCGCCGCCTTAGCCGCAATCAGCAGTGAATTCCCGACGGTGTCAGATTTCGAACGTGAGTTTCCCTCACTCTGCTTTGCCCTCGCCACGGGTGTCGGCAAGACGCGCTTGATGGGTGCATTCATCAGCTACCTGCACCTCGCCCATGGTATCAACAATTTCTTTGTGTTAGCCCCAAACCTGACGATCTACAACAAGCTCATCACCGACTTCACACCGAACACACCCAAGTACGTGTTCAAAGGCATCGCCGAGTTTTCTACGGAGGCACCGGAGATTATCACCGGAGACAACTACGAGTCACGGGCTGCCACCTTGTTCGATCAGTTGTTGCGATGCAAGGTGAACATTTTCAACATCTCGAAGATCAATTCCGAAGTGCGGGGCGGAAAGTCGCCTCGCATTAAGCGCCTCTCCGAATACATAGGTCAGAGCTACTTCGATTTCCTCGCTGGGATGAAAGACCTCGTCCTCATCATGGACGAATCGCACCGCTACCGGGCGTCAGCCGGTGCGCGTGCGATCAATGAGTTGAAGCCCGTTATGGGACTCGAGCTCACCGCAACCCCCATGATAGAGACCAGCAAGGGCGCCGTTCCGTTCAAGAATGTCATTTATGACTACCCACTCGGGAAGGCGATGGCCGATGGCTTCGTCAAAGAACCGGCTGTCGTCACTCGGAAAAATTTCAATCCAGCAGGTATGTCTCCCGAGGCAATTGAGAGGCTGAAGCTCGAGGATGGTGTCCGCCTCCATGAGAGTGTCAAAGTTGAGTTGGAAACGTACGCCCGCGAAACTGAGAACGCCATCGTCAAACCATTCCTCCTCGTCATTGCGCGAGATACAACTCATGCGGGCCAGCTTACCCAGTTGATACAATCAGACGACTTCTTCGAAGGACGTTATAAAGACAAGGTCATACAGGTGGATTCCAGCAGGACTGGTACAGAGGAAGAAGAAATGATCGAGCGTTTGCTCAAGGTTGAGCATGCGGATGAACCTACTGAAATTGTCATTCACGTGAACATGCTCAAGGAAGGCTGGGACGTAACCAATCTTTACACGATCGTCCCATTGCGAGCTGCGAACGCCCGGATCCTCATCGAGCAATCCATAGGTCGGGGATTGAGACTCCCCTATGGGAAACGGACCGGTGTCACATCGGTGGATCGCCTGAACATCGTTGCCCACGACAGGTTTCAGGAAATCATCGATGAAGCCAGCAAACCGGACTCCACTATAAGACTTCAGCAGGTAATCCTCCTCCCCGACGAGCTTCAGCAAAAGACCATCACCGTCGTTTCACAATCCCAACTCTCGACAAAACTCGGCTTGAAACCCGATCGAGCAACTGAAAGCACTCAGATTGCCGGCAAGGAAGGACCCCCGGCTTTCCAATCTCCCGAGGACTTGAAAATCGCTCAGATTGCGTACGATGTGATTCGGGGACTCGAGAATAGACCGGAGCTGCTACCCAGCGTCAAGTTTCTTCAGAGACCTGAGGTCCAAGCCAGAGTCAGCGAAGAAGTTGGAGGCCGCTACCGTCCTGAACAAATGGATCTCGGGGTCAAACCCGCTCCCGACGTCGCATCAATCGTGGCAAAGACAGCCGAACTCGTCATCCAACAGACCATCGACATTCCTCGAATCCTCGTTATCCCGAAGGGGCAAGTGAGGGCTGGTTTCAAACTGTTCAAGTTGGATCTCGCCGCATTGAATTATCCAGCCCCTTCGGACGAGCTCTGGATACAGCATCTCAGAACCAATCAGTTCGAGATTATCGGGCTCGGCAAGGGATCGAGCGACGAGGCGCGATTGGAAGACTTCATCGTCAGCGGACTTGCGGAGTTTGACGATGTCGCATACGACGATCACGCTGATCTCCTCTATGATCTCGCACAACAAACCGTGACGCACTTGCGAAGTTATCTCTCCGAAGCAGAAGCTCGCAAGGTGCTTCGAATTCATCAACGGGAGATCGCTCGGTTCATCCACGCCCAAATGCAGGACCATTACTGGGAGGATGCCGTCGATTACGAGGTTAAGATAAGCAAGGGGTTTACTGAACTCAGGCAGAGCGCGTATACCGTCTCATCACAAGAACCGACCCTGGATTATCGTCAATCCCCCGACGACAAGAGCAACATGTCCAAGTATTTGTTTGGCGGGTTCAGCCGTTGTCTCTATCCCGTCCAGAAATTTCAGTCTGAACCGGAGCGCAAGCTCGCCGTCATCCTCGACCGCGAGGCCATCAAATGGTTCAAACCGGCGAAAGGGCAGTTCGAGATCTACTACCGGTGGGGATCTGATCATCCGGAGTATCAACCGGATTTTGTGGCTGAGACAGACAAGATCACCTACATGATCGAGGCAAAATCCCGAACCGAAATGACCGACCCCGAAGTCCAGGCAAAGAAAGAGGCTGCCGTACGATGGTGTATCCACGCATCTTCACACGCTCAGACATGTGGAGGTAAACCGTGGAAGTATGTTCTTGTTCCTCATGACGCGATAGCGGAGAATATGACCCTTGATGTATTGGCCCGGCAGTTTGCCGACCACTAGGCTCTCCCGTTGGACTCAGTTATTCGACTTGTTGAGAAGACCACGCGTCGACCACTCGTTTCAGAAGCGCCGGGCAAAGAGAGCCAGCATCGCCATTCACTGGCGATATCAGACCATCGACTTTTTTCAATCAAGATCACTTAGACAATCAGAGGGGCAGACAATGGCCGGAAGGAATTCTCATCATGTCGTCTCAAATCCCAAGGGTGGATGGGGCGTGAAACGAGAGGGCTCAGGGCGAGCTATCAGAGTCTTTGACCATAAGGAAGAGGCCATCAGGTTCGCTCGACACATCTCCTCAAGAGAGGGCGGCGAGGTAATAATACACTCAAGGGATGGCCGAATTCGAGACAAGGACACCTATGGTGGTGAGCCGTTCCCGCCGAAAGACAAGGTCTCGCGTAGAAAATGACTGACTACACTCGAAATGTATTTGTCAATTGTCCTCTCGACGAGGAGTATGTTCCCCTCTTGCGCCCACTGGTTTTCACTCTCATTTCTCTGGGTTTCACCCCCCGATTAGCACTCGAGGAGCTGGATTCAGGCGAGCCGAGGTTCGTAAAAATATGTAGGCTGATCCGTGAGTGTAAATTCGGAATACACGACATGTGCAGGATCAAAGCGACTAAGCGTGGCGAGTTTTTCCGACTCAACATGCCGTTCGAATTGGGCTTGGATATCGGTGCCAGAGCCTTCGCTCCTAATAAGTATGGCTCGAAGCGGTTCCTGATCCTAGAAAAGGAGAAGTTCAGATATCAAGCAGCGATATCTGATCTGTCGAATTCTGATATCAAAAGCCACAACGGCAATCCATCGGATGTTGTGAAAGCAGTCAGGAACTGGTTTGCTGAGAATGGATACAAAGGAATCCCCAGTGCAAGCTCATTGTGGTATAGCTTCAATGATTTCATGGCCGACTTCCATCAGAAGCGGTCGAAGGAAGGATTTACAGATAAGGATATATATGAAATGCCACTCAGAGAATTGTTAGACTACATGAAAGACTGGAAAGACCGCAGGACGAGAAGCTCTTGACCTGCCTAACGACTGGAAGATACGCTCTCGAAGCCTTCCTTGTCTGATTGCGCGTGTTCAAAGGAGCATCGAGGGAATTCTCCTGTTCTTATCGCGTAGTAGCTCGTTTCGTGACGTCTGAGCATGAGAATTTCCTTAACCGTAGGAAGAAACGATTTGTTGATGCGTTTCTAACACCTGCCAACATTCGAAGGGAGAACAGCAATGGGAAAGAATGTGCACGTTGTGAAACATGGTGAGCGGTGGGCTGTGAAGGAGGAGGGCAAGAAAGCCCCACTCTCAACCCACAAGTCTCAAGAATTGGCTCGACAGAATGCGGTCCCTGTCGCAAAGAAAAATGAATCTGAAGTCGTCATCCACAGCAGAGATGGCAAGATTCGTGACAAAGATAGCTACGGACGAGACCCGTATCCACCGAGAGATCGAAGACATTGAAGGAAAGACAAGTGAGGGAATACTTGCTGCCATCTCATTTCTCTCATTCCTAATGTGGGAAAACTGAGGTAGCAGAGTGGCCGAATGCGCTGGACTGATAATCCGGTAGTGCCTCAGGGCACTCGGGCGTTCGAATCCCCTCCTCTCCGCTAATTGGGGCCCAGATGAGGATGCGCCGCGGTACGGAATCGCGCCGACGCCACCGGTCGTGGCTAGCGAATCTGGCTTACTCCCCTTGTCCACTGGGCGAGTCTGATTCTCGATCCGAAACAATGGAACCGCGAGGAGAGTTGCTTTTTTCTATCACCGTACAAAGCGTTCGCCCTCAAGTGCGTCCATACGGCGTTGGCGCCAAGGTAACTACAAATGAATGATCACGAAAAGAATCGTGTCATCATCGGGACCCTCAAGACAGAATCCCAATCTCTTGAGAACATCCGCTGTGAAGTTCATCTGAATTCACACGACACCTCCCGGATGAAAGCTGACATCTATGATTTGGATGGCACCACTGCCTTCAGGTTCATGAAGGATTTCATGGGAAAGCACGTCGTCTTCCAGAGTTCAACCGACAACGAGGAGATCACGTTTCAGGGCACAGTTTCCTCCGGCCAGATTAGCGACTCTTCTGATAGAATCGGAAGCGTACGGATTGACAACTATCAGCAGAATTTCTACCTGAACAGGGATCCGCTCGTCACCGCATCGCTCGTCTATTATCTAGCGCCTATCGAAATGTTCAAGAGAACGAGGATGAGATGTTTCCACGATATGAGGGGACTTCTATTTGGCTATGATGATTGGACGAATGAAGAGAAGCCTATCTGGAATGATGAATCTCATTCCTATCCAACAAATGTTGGAGAATTGGTTTTTTACCCTGGATTGCTTTTCGAGGAAAACGAGCGTGGCAACGTCACGGTCGTGGACCAATCAAAGGTCACAGTCTCCTTGAAGAGTGAGAACATAGACCTTGACAACGCCAGGGCCGCAATAGAAAACATGCTTAGCGCCTACCTCCACATCGTGTCATTTCTCGAGAACAGATTCATTGCTTGGTTTCGTTGCGATATCGATGCGAGAAGCACGAATGGGAAGGGAATGGTTGCCACCATATACAGGAGGACCCCAAAGTGGGAGTACTCTGGTAATCAATACATTGAAAGGCATGCAGAGGGATACCGAGGGCTCGTCCCAAAGTTGGTTGAAAGATATGTGGCTTTGGATCATCAGAAGAAACTTGAACTCGATAAAGCAATCAAACAGCTACTTGTTGCTGCAAAGCCTGATCAACCCATAGACACGGAACTGATTTACTGGCATTCGTGTCTGGATATACTCCTCAAAGCGCTTTCCGGAGACAAAGCCTCTGATCGGAAGTACATGGGATTCAGCCGCAAACTAGTCCTGGCCTGTGAAGAAGCGAATATTGAATGGAGCGACTTGTATACGGACGTGAGCAGGGAAGACATCTTTTCGGATAATTTAAGAGCTGATCTCAGGATCACAACAATTCGAAACAACATGATCCATCACGGGGACTATCCAAACATTGACGAGTTTGATGAGGTTATCGCCGAAAATAACAGAGCGGCTGCGTTGGCAGAGAGAATGATTCTCCATATGCTTGGAATAGACTATCGCAATTCGCCCGTCGGAAAGTTTCGAAACTTTAGGTAATCCTCCTCTTCTACCAACAAGAGGAATAAGCGATGAGTATTTCATCGTCATTTTCTACACTACTCGAACGAATTCAACCGCTCGATTCTGAACTTCAACAGGGCGAGTCCCACGCGTCGGCCATCAAGTCCAGACTTGAAAAGCAATTTAGCCTTGTGAAATTCATCATGATCGGAAGCTATTCAAAACAGACCGCTATTCGAAGATTCAGCGACCTAGATTTTCTGGCAATATTCTCGCGCGATGATGCGCGTTGGGGTGGTCGCTACGTCGATTCGCGAACTCTCTTGAGCCGCGTTAGAGGATGGCTTGCTGAGCGTTTTCAACAAACGGCCATGCGAAGGGATCAACAGGCTTTGGTCCTCAGATTTTCCGGAGGAAGTTTCGCGGTCGATATCGTTCCTGGATTCTTTGAAGACATGGACGACAATGGCCAGTACCGCTACCCAGTTTTCTCTATACCTGATGGGACTGGCAATTGGCTCGAGACCAGCCCCGAAATGCATGCAAGGTATTTCAAGGAAGCCGATGATCACAGTATTTCAAAGTTGACACGAACGATTCAATTCCTGAAATTCTGGAGATCGAGTCGTACGCCTCCTATCCCACTGTCTTCATTTCACACAGAGTTGCTGTTGGCATCGGAAGGAATCTGTGTCGGCCCGAAGAGCTACGCCCAATGTCTGGCAGAATCTTTTTTCCTTCTAGCGAAAAGACAATGTCGACCACTACGGGATCCACTCCGGATATCCGGAATAGTACCAACCACAAAAACGGACCTGCAGAGAGAAGACTTGCTAAGATCAGTCACTCTGGCAAGCGACCGGGCATTTCGTGCCCTTGAAGCCGAGGAGAGAGGTAAGAACCCGCAGGCCAAACAACTATGGAATCTCGTATTCAATTACAAATTCCCACTATATGGATAAGCTCGTTGATTTGATTCAGCTGATGCGGCGGGAGTTTGCATCCAGCAAGCGTTGGATGAGATACAGCATTCTCTGCAACGTTGGCGTCGTTCTACTCAGCGTTGTGAGTTCCATCTACAATGGAGCCCAGAACAACAGTCTTGTTCCGCTCGTTTTGCTGTTTGTCCAAATGGTTGCTTTCCTCACACGAGAGAAATCAGGTCGAGACTTTGGAAGAGCCGAACGGATCCGCCGATTCAGTCTTATGCAAGATGGCCTGGGCATCCAGCTACCAGATCTTCTGTTGAAACGCATCGTTTCAGCTTCCATTGGCAAATCTGACAAGGAGCCTCCTTTCATCGGCACCTACTATACTTCGAACCTGCCGGTGGGCTCTCAGAGACTTCTGGAAATCCTTACCGAGAGCTGTTTCTACACTGAACATCTTGCCGGACGAGCCTTCAAACTACTTGCGGCATTGACGCTTGGTGGCTGTATGGCCGTCGTTTTCCTCGTCTTGTCATCAATCCAAATATATGTTGACCCGGCACTATTGAAGACTCTCGCGTTGGTGTCTGTTCCTTTCCTTTCCTTTTGGGCTACCGGCGATTTGGCGCATATGACTCTAAGATTCCGGGCTCTCCAAAAGGAGTGCTCATCTATCCTAGATCGATGTGAAGAGTTGGAGAGAGCCCACCGATACCACTCCACAGACATCCTGTTACTGATGGACGAATACAATTGTTCTTTGGCGGCTTCGTTACCCTTGCCATCGAGATTCTACGAAGCAAGCAAAGCCGAACTCGACCAAATGTGGTCTGCTCGAGCGCAACGAGAACAACAATAAGCTTTTGCACCACCGAGTCGCTACCTCCGAATCAGACTTTTCCCGATTTCCAACCCCTCCGGTTCTCACAATGCGATCCCCTGGGCAAACCTCGGTTGTATTTCCCCCTCCCTCTCGCTATATTCTCACCGCGTCACCTGTTGACAATTCAATCGAGTCCAGAGACCTAAGCCACCGCGGCCTGTTTTGAGGCCGACGGTTTAGGTCTTTTTATTTTCAATCACATCGGATTGAACATGGACTCAACGAAGGACTTCAAACGCACAACGCTCCCTTTTGAAACCCCGGTAAGAATCTCGAAAACATCGAGGGAAGTCCTACTGAACAACTATGGGAATATCAGGGCTGTTCTCGATGGTGGGATTGTAACAATTCAGACGAAGAAGCTGAAAGGCGATGAAGGAAAAGTGGTTCGACGAAACGCCTCGAATCCCTTTGACTAAAATAGGAATTTTCTTATTTTACTTTGGAGCTCTAAACTACAATAAGCGAATTCTTATTTTACCTTGAGAAAAGAGCCGAAATGGACCTGACGGAATTCAAATCCGGAACGTATCGCCAACAGTACCAGTACAAGAGCTTCACTCCCTCGCTCATCAACCACACCTGGGTGTGGAGCAATCCGAAGATCAACACACTGCTGGAAGAGGCAAACCATAAG